>Ga0210366_10000162_pt1 | contig 10032 bp, 8 predicted proteins | sample S641metaT_FD_190380 | JGI IMG/M metagenome (GOLD analysis project Ga0210366, IMG submission 190380) | Metatranscriptome of estuarine sediment microbial communities from the Columbia River estuary, Washington, United States - S.641... | ecosystem: Environmental > Aquatic > Marine > Intertidal... | reverse complement strand
GTCGTCGCCGCGTCGAACCCGTCGGCCACCGACACCAGCCGTGAGTAAATGCCCGTCTGCCGCGGCCTGATGACCTTGGGGTAGCCGCTCAGGTCCTTCTTCATGTGATGTTCGTGCGCCACCAGGATCGAGCGGTAGGGAGTCTCCTCATAGGCCCGCAATTCGAACAATGCGAGGGTCCCCATCCAGGGGTGACCCTGCATGAGCCGCCACTCGTCTTCGTCGAGGCCGCCGGCCTTGTTGAGCACCTCCAACGGAATACGGGCCTTCCCCACATCATGCATCAGGGCGGCCAGGCCGAGGTCGTAGAGCTGGTGCTTCGTCAGGCCGAGCTTCCGGCCCAGCGCGATCGAGAAGATGCAGACGTTGACGGAATGGGTGAAGGTGTATTCGTCGTAGTCCCGCAGCGTGGTGAGCCCCAGCAGCGAGGTCTCGTTGTTCAGTACCTGGTCCACCATCATCTGCACCGCCCGCTTCACCTTCTTGAGGCTGGCGGCCCGGCCCATGCGGACGCTATTGACGACATCCTTGGTGACCGACACGCCATGCGAATACGTTCGCTTGGCGATTTCCCGGGCGAGCTGCATTTCGTCGAACTCGTGGCGCTCGCTTCTCGGCTCGACGTCGATCGCCTTCACCCCGCCTGCCGCCGCCCGCTCCAAGAGCTCTCCGAGCAACTCGCTCGAGTCTTCCCGGCTGGAAAGGCTGAGCAGGAGACTCAGGAAGACTTGCCACTCGCGCCGCTCGATGCCCGGGCGAATCCACAGCGTGCCGATATCGAGGCTCCGCAAGAGCGACAGGATCTGGCTGAAGGAGGCATAGTTGTCCAACTCCAGCCTGAGCCGGGTCCCGTTCACGAAGAGGAAATCTCCCGCCATGCGGATCTCGATTTCCTCCTCGCGTGCCAGCAGACCGTTGGTCGCCTCGAGGAGATCGTTCAGTGCCTTTTGAACGGTCGCATTTTCGAGCGGATACAACTTGAGGCTTCGAAGCGCGGTGTAGAGCGCGAACAAGAGTCCGCGGCCCGCCTGCCGCAGGAACCCTTCGCCGCCGCCGATCGCAGCGTCCTCTCGGCCCTGGTTGGGGCCCGGCACGTGGGAAGAACTCACGACCGAGCCGCCCGGAGCGCCGCACCAACCGCGTTCTTCACCTGCCGGTCCCGATCGTCTTGCACGCGCTCGAGAATCGCTCGGGCCTCAGGAGTGCCCACCTGGCCAAGTCCCAACGCAGCGCACATGCGCACCTCAGAGCTGCGCTTACGCCGGAAGATGCCGCGCGCGCGGAGCATACCGCCCAGCGGCTTAACTGCCGCGGCGCCTGCAATCGAGCCGTAGGCCTCGAAGAACGCCCGCTTCTCATTGAAGTCCATTGATTTGTGGCCCCTGCGAAGAACTACTTGCTCGATGCGCGGCAAGGCGCCCTTGAACCCCCGTTCCCCGACCAGGCGGACCGCGGCCATGCGTACCGACCGATCGTTGTCGCTCAACGCCGGTTCGAGCTTGCCCATGGCCGACGGGGAGCCAACGGCCCCCAGAGCCTCGACCGCCGCAAACCGGATGTCCGAACTGTCGTGCTTCAATGCGGCGGCCAGGCCGGCCACGGCGGGCTCGACCTTGAGGCGTCCCGCGAGCGCGATTGCAGACGGCAACGCCGCGCTGGCGTGGTCCTGCAGCAATCGGACGACTTCGGAGGGGTGGCGCTCGGCGATACGGCCCGCCGCGTCGGACACCAGGCGGCGCATGGTTGCCGAATTGAACTTCGGCAACCAGACGAACACCGTCTCGAGGGCTTGGGGCTGCAGTTCTTGGAGAATCTCATTGACATCCGCCTCGCGAGGCGGCGTGACTGCCTCGTCCAGCGACTGGAGCAGCTGGGAGACGACCGTGGGCTGACTCAGCTGCGCGTCGAATACCGCAAGGCGCTGGCGGAATCCGTCATCGACTCGCTCCGCGAGTGTTCGGGTTTCGCGCAACACGGCGGCGCACGCCTTGAACTCGCCGGCGTTCAACATGTTCGGGAAGAGACCATCGAGAATCCCAATGATCTCCTCCCGGACCTCCGCATCGTCTTGCTGCTCGAACACATCGAACAGCGCGTTGAAGGCGCTGCTCCTGAGATCCCGCTGGTATTCGCGCAGGACTTCCTGTCGCACGAAATCGATCTCTCGCTCGTCGAGGAAATAAGGCGTCGAATCGAACTCCTCGAGGTCCACCACGCCCGGCCGGGCACCCGGGGCCACCTCCTGAACATCGCGGCGAACTTCGTCCTGAAGCCCTTCCTGCGGAATCGCGGTGAGGCCCGAGGCGGCGGGCTCCATCCCCTCGAGCCCCTCCAACAGATCGGTGAACCGATACGTTAGGAACTGGTAGTCTTGTTCCCAGAGAATGGTCCGGAGATCGTCCGCCGCGTCGGGCGGCAGGAGGCGAACCTGGTTGACGGTCTGGAGGAACCGAATGATCTCTTCGTCCTGGATGCCAGGCTTGAAGGTCAGGATCCGCATGCCGTCCTTGTACAGCTGCCACGCGAGGCTATCGCTCTTGCTCATCTCCTGATAGACCAGCATTCCCTCCCACACGAAGTCCGTCTCGGCCACCGTGAGCACCAACTCGTCGGTGGCCGCCCACACCGGTCGGAAGGCCGCGCGGACGTTGTCCACCGCTTTGTGGTAGATGGGGTTGTTGGGGAGGTACATCTGGAACGCACGTTGGCTCCGCACCAGCGTGCGAATGAGCTCCTGCACCTGGGTGTCGGGCAGGATCATTCCCGAGTCGGTTCCGTTCGTCAGTGCGTCTTCACTCACCGAGAAGCGACCTAAGGCATTCCAAGGGTTGGGGAGGTGGGGAAACCGGCCGGCACCCCAAGCGAGGTATCGCACTAAGTTATGCGCTAGGGCCTCCTTCGGCCACTCCACGACCGGGACAACCGCGACACCCACTCTTGCCTTTCGGGTATCCTTCGGGTAGATTCTATTCGGGATTCTTTCGGTACACCATTGCGGGGGAAACCATGTCGCTTACGCGCCGGCAGCGGGAAATCCTCTCCTACCTCCAGGAGTACATCCTCGACCGGGGATACGCCCCGAGTTTCGAGGAGATCGCAGCCCGATTCGGGTTCCAGTCGCTCGCGACCGTTCACGAACATCTGTCGAACCTCGAGCGCAAGGGCTACATCACCCGGCAATACAATGAAAGCCGCTCGATCGAGCTCCTCCCTCCCAGGGGCACGGCGCCGGCCACCGAGGTGCCCCTGTTGGGTCGCGTCGCCGCGGGCACACCCATCGAATCGCTGATGCACGAGGAGTTGATCGCCGTGCCGGACGAGATGCTGCCGCGCCGCGGTCCCAACTACGCCCTGCAGGTGCGGGGGAACTCGATGATCGACGAGCACATCCTGGATGGTGACTACGTCGTCGTGCACGGCAAGCAAACGGCGGAAAATGGCGAGATGGTCATCGCGCTGGTCCACGGCAGCGAGGCAACCGTCAAGAAGTTCTACCGGGAACCGGGCGGGTGGATCCGGCTCCAGCCGGCCAACCCCACGGTCGCGCCCCTCAGGTACCAGGAGCAGGACGTCCTGATCCAGGGGCAAGTCGTCGGCGTCATCCGCAAGTACTGAACGCGGAGTCCCCGCCGTCCATGAGGCCCGCACCAGCGGGCCTTTTTCCAATGATGCCAATGGGTTGCGCAACTTGCTCCGGGCAGCAGACCGGCACTAAGTTTCCGCCGATGAGCCGGACCTTTCTCGCCGTGCTGCACTATGCCGGCGGCGCCTTCGTCGGCTGGCAACGGCAGCCGGTAGGGCGAACGGTCCAAGCCGAGGTCGAACGGGTTCTCGAGGAGCTGTGCGGCACCCGAATCGTGGCCCACGCGGCCGGGCGAACCGACGCGGGCGTTCATGCGACGGGCATGGGCGTGAGTTTCACGGTGCCGGCCAAGTGGACCCCTCAGGCCCTGCACCGAGCGCTGAATGCCCTGCTGGCCCAGGATTGCTGGGCCGCGTCGGTGCATTTGATGCGCCCAGGGTTCCATGCGCGGAAGAGCGCCCGCGAGCGACAGTACCGCTACATCATCGGTACCGATCCGTCCTCCCGGTCTCCGTTTCGACGCCCGTACGAATGGGCCGTGGCGAGGCCTCTCGACCTTGAGGCCCTTCGAACTGGGGCCGGCTCGATTGTCGGGGAGCACGATTTCAGCGCGTTCGCAGCCAAGGGCACACCGCGACCGCACTATCGCTGCCACGTCCGGGTCGCAACGTGGGCCGCCCGCGACGATCAGCCCGGCGTGATGTTGGACATCGCCGCCAACCGTTTCCTGCATCACATGGTGCGGATGCTGGTCGGCACGATGGTGGATATCGGGTTGGGACGGCGCGCGGTAGCTGACATGGAGCGCCTGCTCGAGAGCGGCCACAACCAAGACACGAGCCCGCCTGCGCCGCCCGAGGGCCTCTATTTCGTGCGCGCCGACTACGCGGACGACTGGTTTCACCGGCAGGACGAGGTGCCATGTTCCGAGTAAGCCGAACGCCGGCAATGGTGCGAGCGATGCCCACCGCACGGTGGGCATTGCCGGTCCTGACCAGTCTCCTGGTCGCGGCCGGCTGCGGTGAGCGACCCGCCGGCCGGCAGGTCGCGCTCGCGGGCGCCACCCTCCAAGTCGCAACCGAGCGCCCGGCAGCCCAGGGATCGATCGCCTCGAGCCGGCGCACCGCCATTGTCGATGCCGTCGCGCGTGTCGGTCCGGCGGTCGTGTCGATCAACGTGACCTCGCGGCGCCGGGTCCAGCGTTCGCCGTGGGATCTGTTCTTCGTGCCGCAGCTTGGGGAACGTCGCGTTCGGAGCAGCGGGACCGGGTTCGTCATCCAGCCCGACGGCGTAATCATCACCAATCAGCACGTGGTGGCCGGCGCCGACTCGATCGTGGTCATGCTGAGCGACGGGGCCGAGGCGACGGCAACACTGGTCGGCGAGGATCCCATCACGGATATCGCCGTCCTCAAGATCGACCGCCAGAACTTGCCGGTGGCGCCGTTGGGTCGGAGCACCGACCTCATGATCGGCGAATGGGTCGTCGCCTTGGGCAATCCGTACGGCTACCTGCTGGGCAATGCCGAACCAACCGTCACCGCCGGAGTGGTCAGCGCAACGGGGCGGAACATCGTGCCGAGTGGAGACCAGCCCGGGCTCTACCTGGACATGATCCAGACCGACGCCGCCATCAATCCCGGCAACTCGGGCGGCCCGCTCAGTAACGCCCTGGGCGAAGTGGTCGGCGTCAATTCCTCGATCTTCAGTCCGACCGGCAGTTCGATCGGCCTCGGCTTTGCCATTCCGGTGGAGCGGGCGGTGCGGGTGGCCCTGCAGCTGCTGCGCAGCGGCTCCGTGCGACGAGCGTGGACCGGCCTCGACGTCGCCGGGGCCGACGCGATGCGTGACTGGAAAGCCCAAGGCGGCGTGTCGGTCATCACCGTCGCGCCAGGGGGTCCCGCTGGGCAGGTCGGGATCAAGTCGGGCGACGTTCTGACGGAGGCCAACGGCCGGCGGCTCAGGAATTTCCTCGACTGGGAAGCGGTCAAGCTCGACCTGCTCGTCGGGGACACCGTTCACGTGACCCTGGGCTCGGCCGGCCGCAGTCAGGAACGCCGCATCGTGACCGCCGACTTGCCCACCGTCACCGCCGAACGCGTGACGGTCTTGCGCGACCTCCAGCTCATCACCGTGGACCCCGCCATCCAGTCGGAGCGCGGCCTCGAGAGCAGCGAAGGCGCGCTCATCGTGCGCATTTCCCCCACCGTGGCGCGAGCAACGGGATTGCAGGAGGGAGACGTCATCCTGGGCATGGACCGGACCCGCATCCGGCGAGCTGAGCACGTCGGCGAGTTTCTGAACTCGCTCCGTTCGCGCCAACAGTTCCGCGTGTACTTCGAGCGCCGCGGGCGGGTCATCTTCACCGACCTGGTATTCCAGTGAGCCAGGATACATACCGCTCGCCGCTCGAGACCCGCTATGCATCGCCGGCCATGCAGCGGCTGTGGGGCGAGCGTCGGCGGATTGCGCTCTGGCGCCGCCTCTGGCTCGCGTTGGCCGAGGCCCAACAGGAACTCGGCCTCGGCATCCCCGAGGCCGCGCTCAGGCAAATGCGCGAGCATCTGGACGATGTCGACCTCGATGCTGCGGCAGCGTACGAGCGTCGGTTCCGCCACGACGTCATGGCCCACATCCACGCCTTCGGCGATCAGGCCCCGGAGGCGCGCGGCCATCTCCATCTGGGTGCCACCAGCGCGTTCGTGACCGACAACGCCGACCTCATGATCATGCGCGATGCCCTCCGGCTCTTGCTGGGGCGTCTGATCACCGTCCTGACGGGTCTCGAAGCGTTCGCGCGACGGACCAGGGACCTGCCCTGCCTTGCCTACACCCATTTCCAACCGGCTCAACTCACCACCGTCGGGAAGCGTGCCACGCTGTGGATGCAGGACTTCGCGATCGATGTCGAGACCATTTGCGATCGGCTCGACGGCCTGCGATTCCGCGGGTGCAAGGGGACCACCGGCACTCAGGCATCGTTCATCGACCTGTTCGAAGGCGACCACGACAAGGTCCGGGAACTCGAGCGCCGTATCGCAGCGAAGCTCGGTTTCACCCGGCTATTCCCCGTGACCGGGCAGACCTATCCCCGGAAGCAGGACAGCGTCGTGCTCGACGCTCTGAGCGGGATAGCCCAGTCCTCGGCCAAGCTGGCTGGTGACCTCAGATTGTTGCAGCACGAGGGCGAGGTGTTCGAAGGCTTCGGGCCGGAGCAAGTCGGTTCGAGCGCCATGGCCTATAAGCGGAACCCGATGCGTGCCGAACGAATGTCCGGGCTGGCACGATTCCTCATCTCACTGCAGGCCAACACCGCGCACACAGCGGCGGCGCAGTGGCTCGAGCGAACGTTGGACGACAGCGCCAACCGGCGCCTCGTGCTGCCGGAGGCCTTCCTGGTGGCTGACGCGCTCCTGGTCCTGGCTGCCAACGTGACGGCCGGCCTGGAGGTGGGACAGGATGCGATTCGACGTCATGTCGACGCCGAAATGCCCTTCATGGCTACCGAGCGGTGGTTGATGCTGGGCGTCGCCGCCGGGGGCGACCGGCAAACGCTGCACGAAGTCATCCGGCGTCACAGCCATGCGGTGGCGGAGCTGGTTCGTCGCGGCCAACCGAACGATCTCTTGGCTCGATTGGCAGGCGATCCGGCCTTTCGTGCCGTTCCCGAGGCGACGCTCGCGAACGAACTGGATCCGCGCCACTTCGTGGGGCGAGCGCCGGAGCAGGTTGACGAATTCCTGGGTGACTACTTCCATCCGCTACTCGCACGGGCGCGAGAGCTCGCCGCCGTGGCGGATCCAGCCGAGGTCCCGGTATGAATCTCAAGACTGCGAGTCGATTCCCGTTACCCCTGCTCCGACGGGGAAAGGTCCGCGAAGTCTACGACGCCGGATCGGACATGCTGCTCATCGTGACGAGCGACCGGATCAGCGCCTTTGATGTCGTCATGAACGAGGCCATCCCCGAGAAGGGGCAGGTGCTCACCCAGCTCAGCGCCTTCTGGTTTGAGCAGCTCAGCGGCACGGTCCCGTCGCATTACATCACGGCCGACATCGACGTGATCGTGGAGCGGCTCCCCGCCCTCGGGCCGGAGCGTGCCTCGTTGGCCGGCCGGTCCATGTTGGCCCGACGCACCACACCCATCCTCTTCGAATGCGTCGTCCGCGGCTATCTGGCGGGGTCGGCCTGGGCGGAATACCGGGCGCACGGAACGCTGGCTGGGCAGCCGCTGCCCCCGAACCTCGTCGAAAGCGTCTCGCTCGACCCTCCGCTCTTCTCGCCCGCGACCAAAGCCGACACCGGCCACGACGAGAATATCAGCTACCCGGCGATGGTCGACGCGTTGGGAGCCGAGACCGCGGATCGAGTCCGGGACGCGAGCCTGGCGTTGTACCGCGCCGGGCAGCGACACGCGGCCGACCGGGGAATCATCATCGCCGACACCAAGTTCGAGTTCGGCATCGATGGCACGGGCCAGGTGCTGCTCATTGACGAGCTCCTGACTCCGGACTCTTCACGGTTTTGGCCAGCGGATCGCTATCGCCCCGGTGTCGGGCAGCCGAGTTTCGACAAGCAACCGCTCCGGGACTACCTGGCAGGGTTGAAGCGGGCCGGGCGCTGGAACGGCGAGGCGCCACCGCCGCCCTTGCCACCGGAGGTCGTGGCGTCGACCAGCTCGCGGTACCTCGAGGCATTCGAGCGACTGACGGGACACTCCTTGGCTGGGGACTAGCAGCATGAGACTAGCTCCCGAGGGACGTCCGTTCATTCTAGGGGCCGTGCTGGTATTGGCGCTCCTGGCCCTGATCGATTGGCGCTGGGCGGTGATCTGGTTCCCGGTCCTGCTCTGGGTTGTCGCCTTCTTTCGGGATCCTGAGCGCCAGGGACCGCGCGGCCATGATCTAGTCCTGGCTCCGGCCGATGGGAAGGTCGTCAGTGTGCGGGAAATCGAAGAGCCTACCTTTCACGGTGGCCCGACGAACAGGATCTCGATTTTCATGAACGTGTTCGACGTCCATGTGAATCGGTATCCGACGGCTGGCACGGTGGCCTTTCGCGACTATCACCCGGGACGCTTTCTCCACGCGGCATCCGAAAAGGCGAGCACCGAGAACGAGCAGTCGACGGTGGGGCTTGCCACAGAGCGGGGGAAGGTGCTCGTCCGTCAAATTGCGGGTCTGGTTGCGCGGCGCATCGTTACCGACCATGCAGTCGGCACTCGAGTGGAACAGGGCGCCCGACTGGGCATGATCCGGTTCGGCAGCCGCGTCGACGTGTTCCTGCCTACAACCACGCGGGTCATGGTGGGCGTGGGCGATCGAACCAAAGCGGGACTCACGGTGGTGGCACAATGGACCTGAATGTCAGACACCCGCGCCCGCGGCGGCGCCCGCGGCGACGCGGGGTGGTCGTGCTCCCGAGCGCGTTCACGATCGGGAACCTCTTCTTTGGTTTCTGGTCCATCGTTTCGGCCTCCACCGGGAACTTCATTTGGGCCGGGTGGTTCATCGTCATTTCCGGCGTCCTGGACATGCTCGATGGTCGGATCGCCCGATTGTCCCGGACCGGCAGTCGATTTGGGGCAGAGCTCGACTCGCTGGTCGATCTCATCTCGTTTGGAGTGGCGCCGGCGCTCCTCATGTACTTCCTCGAGTTCGCCCAGGCCGGCCGCTTCGCATGGGTTATTTGTTTCATCTACCTGGTCTCGGTGGCCCTCAGGCTGGCTCGCTACAACGTGTCGACCCCGGGGGGTGACTCCAGCCGGTGGTTCACCGGCTTGCCGTCCACCGCCGGGGGGATGGCGCTCGCGGTCTACTACCCGTTCATCCAGACACCATGGGGTCAGGCCAACCTCGCACTGATCAACTCCCAGCTCTTTCTCGTGCTCCTCATGCTGGGCTTGGCGGCGTTGATGGTCAGCAATGTCCGATATCCCAAGCTGCCCGGAATCGGGATACGATCGTCCCGGGGAATCCTTGGCCTGGTGCTTCATCTGACCATCCTGGCAGGCGGCCTTCTCATCCCGGAATACTTCTTCTTCCCGTTTGGCATGACCTATATCGTATACGGCTTGCTTCGCGCGACGGTGTACAGCTTGCTGGAGCGGACGGAAGACCATAACGCGGGGTATCCCGCCGACCACGCCACGTTCGCACCGTCGGTTCATCGAATCGAGGATGCCCCTCGGCGACGGGGGAAGGGCGAATGACCTTCCGTGTCTTGGTTCGCGTCATGCCGCGGGCTGGCTTGCTGGACCCCGAGGGTCAAGCTGTGGAACGAGCGCTGACAGAGCTTGGTTTTTCGGAAGCGGCGGCGGTCCGCATGGGCCGGGCCGTTGAGCTCAGCATCGAGGCGGGGTCGGCAGCGGATGCGGAGCGCCGTGCCCACGCCATGTGTGAGCGGCTCCTCGCCAATCCCGTGACGGAGGATTTTCTCGTCGAGGTCGT
>Ga0210366_10000161_pt1 | contig 10038 bp, 10 predicted proteins | sample S641metaT_FD_190380 | JGI IMG/M metagenome (GOLD analysis project Ga0210366, IMG submission 190380) | Metatranscriptome of estuarine sediment microbial communities from the Columbia River estuary, Washington, United States - S.641... | ecosystem: Environmental > Aquatic > Marine > Intertidal... | reverse complement strand
GCGGTGGAGCCGGAAGACGCCGCAGACGCACGAGCGCCCACCGGGCACGCGATCACCTGGTACGCCGAGCCGAACTCGGGAGAGGAGTTCAGCGAGTAGAAGATGGAATTCGTGCGGTGGGTCAACATGGCTAGTACTCCGACCAGTCGGTTTCGGTCTCGTGGTCATCGTTCCTGAGTTGAGACAGCAACCTGGCAGATTTCACCCCGGCGCGGTCAGCCTGGGCGAACTCCCCGCGGACGGAGGCTAAATCAAACCTTGCCTGCCACAAGACGTAAGAGTTGAATTCCGATGGGAGATCGAGCCGCTGTGAGTCGTCTACGAGGTGGTGGACCCTTCGGAAGAACCTGAGCCTCATCGTGTCGTAGTTGTCGATGAAGGACTGGTTCGGTAGGACGTTCAACGACAGGGCTCGCTCCTCGTAGTAGATCGTGTACGCCATGGGCCACCCGGAATCCACCGCCCACGGGTGCTCCTCCTCGAGCGTGCGATACTCCTTGAACTGGAGTTTGGACTTCGGGGCACCGTTGTTCCACAGACCCAGGCCGATTGGGTTCTTGACGTCTGACTGGATGGAGTAATCCGCCTGGTTGAGCGAGAGCGTGATATCCTGCTTCCCGGCAAGCTTGATCCAGTTGTAGAGGTTCAGCTCGTCTATCGCGTTGTTGATGGACCTCCCCGCAACATCCAGCAACTCCGGGTCATTCGCGCCCTGGACGATGTCCACCACGGCACGCTTCAACTCAGAGAACGTTCTACCTGGCGGTGTCTTCACCACCGACGACTGTAGCGTGGTCGTCATTGACGCCTTCTCCATTCAGGCAGACTGTCGGCCTGGCCTCGTACATTCCCAATTCGTCCCAGACGCTTCCCTCTTCGGGAGCGTTCGGGTTATCTTCCCAAACAGGAGCACCCTCTTCGGGGATCAGACACGGTTCGACGTAGTCCCGCATGGAGATCCCGAACTCGGCCTCCAGGGCGCTTCTCGTCACCCCCGGGGTTCTCGTGGCGATGAGCTTGTCGAACGTGTGTCTCCAGCCCGAGAGGATGATGTCGTTTTTCACCTGCCTGCGGATCTGTACCTTGTTTTCGTCGTGGTAGCAAGGCATGGGGAACGGAGGTTCTTGCGAGATCAGTTCCCCGGCGGACACCTCATCCCACGTGACCTCGACGATGTCCCAGTCGGTCTTCCAGATCGGGACTTCCGGGATCATCCCGTCGAGCACGCCGCGGTCCATCGAACAGATGTGCTTTCTCCCGTCCTCGCGGTCGTCGTGGTACACACCCTGGCGGATGTCCTGATACGGATGCCACTTGTCGTGCCTGGATGCGTAGTCGAAGAAGATTCCGGGGGACAGCTTCAGGAGTCCGGCCTTGATTCGGTCTTCCGAGAGTAACTGTCCACAGGCTTCCTTCGGGATCTTCACGGCGAGTGCAGGCATGTACCACCATGCGGGGCGGGCCGAAGCCCGCCCCAGGAAAAGCTACTTCGCGGTGTAGACCACGAGTGCGCGGTTGTTGACGTCGAGCGGACGGTGGCCGAGGCGCGCCTTCCAGCCGATCGTCCCGAACAGTCCGAGCGGATCGCTCTTGTCGGGGGTGGTCGGCGGGATGACGATGACGCGGCTGTTCCGCATGTCCAGGTTGCACCGACCGATGGCGTCTCTCGACAGGCCGATGTTCGCATATGCCGTAACCGTACTGGTCAGGGTCTTTTGAGCGATGTTGTTGCTCACCTGAACGGAGACCCCAGCGTAGGTGCCGAGCTCGAACCGCTCCAGCTTGCGCTGGCCAGGGACGGTCTGGGACATCATCTTGGCCCACTCGATCTTGACGCCGGTGGTTGCTCCGCCGGCCTCGACGTGGGTCTGGATGTCCTGGGAGACCTCTCCGTGGATGATGAGAACGTAATCGCCACCGAGGCTGTCGAAGCCCTCGGCGTCCTTCTGGACGAAGAACCCGCCAGTCACCGCGACGTCTTGCAGGGTCGCGGTTTCGGTCGCGGCGAGAGATCCGGTGTTGCTTGCCGTCTCGCCGGAGATGAGGAACGAAGTCGAGTCGTCGGCGTCGTTCCGGTGGAGCGTGTCGATGGTCTTCGACGCGCCGAAAGCGAACACGTCCGAGACCTTGTTCTTCGCCTGCGGGAGCCACGTCGCGTCGGCAAGATCCGACATCTTCGAGTATGTCCCGTAGGTCGAGACCGTGGCCTCGTAGGTGGTCCACGTCAGCGTTGCGACTTCGGATGCGGTCCCGAACTCGGCGATCGCCGTGGTGGCGGTTCCGATGTCAACGGGGAGAATCCAGCGAGCAACCTTGTGGCCCTGATTCACAGGGATGTCCGACATCGTCGCATACGGCGAAAACCGCAGCTTGTTTCGCAGGATCATCAGGAACCTACGGACGATGTAAACGGTCAGATTGGCGCTGGAAGAGTGACTTGAGGCATATCCGTATGCCACTTCCAGTTACCTCGATTCAGGCTTTGGTTAAATGAACTCCTTCCCTGCACCCTCATCGACGCCAAAGTCGCGGTTGATTCGCTTCTCCAGTTCTTCCAGAGACGCGCTCATCGGATCGAACTTCTTCGCTCCCTCTCCGGACGCCGGCCTCGACTTCGCGGTGCCCGACCCACGCTTCTTGGCAACAATCGCCTGGTCTGATGCCTTCTTCGCTGCGCGGGCCAGTGCCTCGTGGTGCTCCAGTTGGCGAATCCTGGCCTCCGCGTAGGCGGTCCGCAACAGACTGCGGGCCAACTTCGCTGACACCTTCGGATTGCCTCCGTAAAGCGCCTCTTTCACCCCGGGAGCATCGCGCTGGACGATCTGGGCAATCTCCGAATGGAACGCTTGTGCCGCCTCTTCTCCGTTGAATACCTTCTCGCCGTTGGCGTAGCCGGCCTTATGGAGCGATTCGACGTACTGGACAACCTGCGGGTCGGTCAGAAATGCCCGGCCCTCGTTCTCGATTGCCCGTTGAACCCGTTCCTGTCGGATCTCGTCCAGTTCTGAACGCAAATCCTGGGGCAACTGCGGAGCGGTCTGGCGTTGGGCCACGGCCGGCTCGTACTCTCCGTCTTCTGCCTCGGGTGCCGACAAGCGGCGCTCGAGTTGTTCCAATTTTTGCATGAGGCTGCCCTTCTGTCCAGCCTCTCTTTGCGCCAGCAACTCCTGGCGCTCTGCTTCCGCACGGATCCTCTCGTTCTCGATGCGCTGGATCTCTAGTTGGCGCTCGAGCGCAGATAAACGTTCGGACTCCGTGGGCTCTTCCACTGCCTCCGCGGGCTCTTCCTCGGCTGCGGGCTTCTCTTCGACCCTATTCTCCGCCTCCTCGTCGCCCTCTTCCGCAGCCTGCGGTTCCTCATCGTCCGTTGCCTCGTCCCCGAACCCTCGCTGAATGACTTCGTCCTCGTACTCGATGAGAGATTTGTCCCTCTCAGAGCCACGGAGGTCGTTGTCGATGATCTTTTCCAGTTCCTCTAGCGGGGTGTCGGCGTGCTCGTGCTCCATCGGATCGAAGTCGTTGGACAGATCGTCCCCAGGCAGTTCCCGTCCCTCCGCGGCCAGACTTTCGAGACCCTTACTCTTTGCCATCTAGGTGCTCCATGACGAATCTACCCATTCGGTCCAACTCCTCGAGTAGTTCGTCGTAGACAGATTGTGCGATAAGGTTCGACGCAGCTTGCTCCTGGGTCATTCCAGGGGACCACCGGACCTCCGACTTCTGTCTTTTGATCCATTCCCGAAACCTTTCGTATGCCCTCGTGCTCAGGAACGCCTGCATGTCCCTGAGATCTTCCGTGTCGATCCTGTTTTGCTCGTCTGGATCGAAGAACTCCTTGAACCTGTCCAGAATCCTAGACAACCGGCCCCCCGGAGACCTGCGCGGGTAACAGCCCGGAAGGGGGATTGGACGACATGGCACCGTTCTGATTTGCCGAGGACGCCCCCCCGCGAGACAACATGGACAGCACGGAGTGTAGCATCATCGCCTGCGGGTCTGCGACTAGAGCCTCTAGTTCGTGCAGGTCCAAATCCCTCAAGTATCGAACCATGAAGTCCGCCCAAGGGAACATCGGAGCAACGGGCAACTGACCGATGACGGACGCGGCGCGCTCCATCGCCTCGACCCTCCCCCTCTTGTCCAGAAGCATCCGCGAACCGACGAACTTGATGTCGTAGTCCGACTGGATCTCTTGAATCGCCATCGGCACGGGCTGTTCACCAATACGCCTGGCGAGATCGGTGGAATCCACGAGGAACTGCTGGTAGAGAGAGAAGATCCCCTGCCCGAGCTCGGGGAAAGACGTGCGTTCGATGAACTGAGCCACCGCGTTCGGTCTGACGGACGCTCTCTGGTTTTCGATTGCCGCGGCAGACGCAGACCTCGGCACGCCACCAGAGAACCCGAGTCCTTGCACCGTATTGTTCGCGCCGGCCCTTTCGCGGATACTGCTCTTGACGAACTGAATCATCCCGATGGACTCCCCGACCGGGGGCTTGTAGTCGAGTTGCTTGACGCCGTCCATGCGGTCTGTCTCGATGGGAACGTTCGGGTGGTACTTCCTGAGTTTCGCAAGACGGATTCGTGCGTTCCTGTCCACTAGCCACGGCGGGTGGGTCGATTTCACCATCCCGTCTGCAATACAAGACAGAATCGTGTCCGCAAGGTCTTGCGAGTACCTGGAGATCTCCAGCGGGGAGAGTCCGTAGAACCTGCCGCTGAGTGGGTTGATTGTGATGTCGTAGAACGGGAGCCTCTGCCGCCGCAGGAACCAATTCCGCTGCGAGACGGTCTGCCCGCCGAGGATCGTGATGACCTGCCACCTGGACTCCCCGGCCCTTAGACGCCACGGAACTTCTCCCCAGAGCTCGTAACCGATCATCTGGGCGTATGCCTTCACGGGCTTCCTGCGCCGCGGGCGGTCTAAGCCCTCGAACGCGAGCATGTCTTCCTGCTCCATCGAATCGTCGGACTGGGAGTCCTTGATCGCCCGCCTTACCGCAGCCTCATCCCAATCGGGGTTGTTCTTCGCCTCTCTCAGGGCGTCGAACCCAGTCATCCGGAACCGCTTCACGCAGCGTGTGGCCCTGGATAGCACGGGCTGAGAAGGATCAGGGTAGAAATCCAGCAGGTCGATGTTTTCGATTCTGGGGTCGTCGAACGCAGGAGAGGACGCGAGAAATTCCGATCCGATCTCCAGGCCGGGGCCCACGAGATCGAACTCGCGCTGAATCACGTCTTGTTCGGTGTACTCCCAGAGACACTGTACGATCCCGGTCCCGAGGATAAAACCATCCTTCAACCACTGGTACATCGCCCTGTAGTGGCCCGGAAGTTCGAGGTTGTACTCGAGGAGTCGCGTGGCCGTGCTGGCCTTGAACGTGTCTTCCACGCCCCGCCGGCGTGCGCGAATGAATCCGTCTTCTCCAATCAACTCTTGTAGGACGACGGCGAGAAGAGTCTCGACGACCTGATTCGACTCGCTGTCCTTCAACCGAGAGAACCCGCTCAGACCGGAAGACGAGGAGTGCGAAGCCCCGAACGACAGCGGGAAGTCCTTGTCCTTCGGCGTTCCCTCGTCGAACGGTTGCACAAGATAGTTCTGCATGTTCTCGATCAGCGCATCCATGAACTCTTCGCGCATGTCGTCTGAGTTCTTCACGAACTCCATCACGAACGACGCCAATCGTTCGCCAGTCCTTTCCGGTGCTGGGTCGAGAACGTTCATTGCCTACTTTCTCTCTACGGCGAGCGCCGCGGACGTGACGTCCCAGTCTTCCGGATCGAGCTCGGGGTCGCAGTTCTCCGGACTCCAGTGAAGAGGGAGTGTCTTGTCGTGGAAACAATGGACGGAGAAGTCAGCATAGAGCTTGTGGCCGGCCTTGTGGACCTGGTCAGCGAAGTGGATGTCTTCCGTTTTGCGGAACGTCCCAATGCTCGCCGCCTCCAAACGCATCTCCTGCGTCATAAGGAACGGCTCGTCTCTCATGGACTCGAGGACGTCGCGTCGGATCGCCAGGATCCCGGCACCGCAGCTCTCGACTTCACGTATACCATAACCCGGAAGTACCTTTGTGTCCATGATGGTGGGGAAGCGTGCCACTCCGGTCTTGTCTTTCACGCCGATACAGGCGAAGATCCCGGTGCCTGGATTGAAGGCGCAAGCGATGCCGGAAACCACCGGGAGGTTGTTCGAGCAAAGCTGCAAAACAGACTCCGGGCGGAATGGGACAACGTCGTTGTCGATCATGACCAGGAACTTCCTGCGACTCTCGCGCAGGAACGTGCGGCACATATTCGCCCGCAGAACATCTATGAACCCGCCGAAGCAGTCACGAAACGCCGTCCAGGCAATCCCCATGTTGACCCACTGAATGATATACTCCACCATCTTCGGATTGATTCCGTCGCTCGGGCGGTAGGGGATCACTACCTCGATCTGGGACGCAAGTTCCCTGGTCTCCGAAAGGCGCTTCTTGTACTCCGGGTCGGCCTCCTTGCGATCCATCTCGGCAGTACGCTTCACCTTCTCTACCTTGGACTTATCCCACAAGCTCATAGATACTCCACCTCGAAAGGCCAATACAAAGATACCACAACCCATATTGGGAGTAGCCAAAGCGGGGACACGGATGCCACCGCAGGGACTATGAACACCATACAAAGCCCGATCAGCCTTGCGTGGTCCACAGCGTAGAACGTTTGAAGCCAAGCAATTGCGGCGACAACCGCAGACGGGACGACTAGCCCGGTCTCCGGAAGCAAACCAAGTGCCAGAAACGGCGACAGCTTCATCGCGGAGAGGTTCGCCCGGTAAGAGAACCACGTCCGCCGCTTCTTCGCCGCGGAATAACTGAAGGGATGGAGCAACCAGTCCTGGTCGGGCGGCGCGGCCCTCAAAACCAACCGCAGGAGGATCAGGGTTGCCAGCCCGGGGATCGGAACCCAGAACAGCGACGGCTCGAGGGCAACGATCCAAGCCGACCCGAGCAACCACCCGCCCTCTTTCGACAGCGCAGCGAACATGAGCAACACGCACGCAGCAATCGGATCCGCGCAGCACGCGAAAACCGCGAAGGCCATAGCCCAAGGATCCGCGAGCCACGGGAACATGACCCAGATCCCATACAGGGACTCGGTCGCCAAGATCACGAGCACCGCAGCGGTCGCCGCATATGGGCTTCCCCCAAGGTGCAACGTGAGCATGTAGCACGCAACACAGCAAGCCACGGAACCAACCGCGACAACCCCGCGCATGACGTAGTGAACCGGAAACCCTGTGACCGCCACAATGGCTCTCGTAACCCACGGTACGAGCACCCGGTAACGATACGGCGAAGGAACCGGCCGGCCGACGCAAGCGTTCATGTAGTAACGCGAGTCCGGAGAAACGCGCCCGTCGATTGTCCAGTACCGAAGCACCAGTACGACGGCAATAACCGCTGCCCCTACAATGTAGATCACCCGTTACCCCCACAAGTCAGCAGGTAAACCCTAGTGGTCTCCCCGAGCGCCAACAGGCAGTCCTTCGGGTGGCGTGCATAGTGATCGAACGCGCCCCACTCCGTAAGGCTCTCCGTCGCCTTGGTAGCAACAACGAGGCCGGCCCTGGCCATACGATGGCCGACGGTCTTCGGAGACACCGTCTCGATCTTCCGGTCAAGGACCGAATCGAAGGCGTGGTGTCCCTCGTAGTCGCCCCACACGGACCAGTCCAACCTGTCCAGAACCTTGGAACTAATGATCTTCCCGCAGCCGATGGAGTGGCCGGCCCTGTCGCCCTCGTACCCGGGCCAGTAGACCATCTCCTTGGTCTCGAGCTTCAGGAAGTAGCCATCCAGGATTCCGGCAGACTCCACGCCCTGATCGCGCACCAAATAGCACTGAAACGAGACAAGCTCTTTCGAGAAGAAATCGTCGCTCCCTGTAACCATCACCGCGTCCGGCTCGGTGGCCCTGCATACGGAAAGCGCGTGGTCTCGCTTGACGCCCAGTGGATCGTTCGGAAACTCCGAGTAGGTGTGCCCGTAGTCTGTCGCAATCGTGGGGTCGCCGTCGCTTCCGGTGAGGCACACGCGGACATCCACCACCCCATCTAGTAGGTCCGCAATCCATCTCCAGTGACGCATGCACGCCCGGGTGAGATCGAGTCTCCCCTTGGACGTGACCATCACCGCAAGCCTCACAGGCAACCCTTCGTGGACGCCGAGTCGCAAACCTGCGGCGTGCCGGGCGGCGGGTACAGTGCCACCGCAATCCGCCTCTTGCACCGCACGCAGTCCGCGTGAGCCCACTGGATCTCGTCTTTCCCGGGAGTGAGAATGTGGCCGAGCCTCCCGGCGACATCCTCCGCATTGCTCTTGAGCCCCGCGAGCTCGTCGAACTCGACCACCGGAAGTGGTTCTTCGGAGAACTCCTCCTCTGTCGGGGGCGGCGGGTGGGCTACATCGTCGTCCGAGTTACACCACCTCTTCTGGTGCAGGTTGAGCCCCTGCTGTGTCCTGAACGTCTTTCCGCAGCCAGCGCAGACTTGCATACTCCCTCCGCTCATTGTCCATCTTGATCTGCATTTTGATGTGGGTATCGTTGTCGCTCCTGCTGTAGTAGCGATAGAGAACCTTGTCGATCCTGTGCTGGGTCTCGAGCGCGTGACGCATGCGCCTGGCCTGAACCCAGTCCGAGCCGCGGAACTTGTCGGGGTAGGGGAAGCGCTTGCGTATGTCGCTGCGTATCGCCATGAGCTCGCCGGGGTAGCGCCACATTAGTTTGTTGTCCAAATCGTCCCGGTATTCGTGCTCCAGACCCCACTTGACCGTGGCGACGAACTCCCCGTCGCGGTACATCTCCGTGTCGAAGACGATGCAGTCCACGCCGCCGAACTCGGCTATCGCTCCCGTCAGGCGGGAAATATAGTCCCTCGAAGGCAGGTCGTCGTCACCGATCACGGTGATGTACTCACCCTTCGCCGCTGCGATCAGGGCGTTCCATTTTACCCCCACGGATTGATCGTAGTCGTCTACGAGGCACAACCACTCCGCGCCGCCGTGCCCCTCCATCTGCTTCCTCATCTCCATCGCCAGGCGGCAAAGGAACGGAGCCACCCGGTCGGTCGTGCTCAAAGAAAGCACGGAGAGCAATGGTCGCGGCAAGCCAAGAGAAGAAGATCGCTCCGTAGATGATCCCATCGTTCACCCTACCCCCTACGCCGCGGTGTACCTGGACCTGCGGCGGTAATCCCCGTCGTCCCCATCCCAGTCGTCGTCCCCCTCTTCCGGCATCGCCGCAACCGCGCAGAACTCTTGTAGCGCGGGGTCGGTGACGCGGGAGACTACGTCTGCATAGTCGTCGAACTTGAGCGTGTTCCTGCCACTGGCAAGCGGACGGAAGCCCCTGGCCTGCTCCAAGAAAACCTCCAACTGCTCCGGGTCCACGCGATCTTCGCAAATCCAGAACCTACCCGTAGCCGCCCAGTCCGCAAGCGTGGCAAACCGAATGTTCTTGGCGCCCTTGGCGTAGGAACTCTTGAACTGGGGCAACCGCCCGTCCTTAGCGAGATAGATCGGGACACCGGCGCGTAACGCAGCCTTGCGTGCGTCCTCCGTGTAGTCCGCGATCATCCCACCGTAAGCCTCGTTGAAAAAGTACGGCGTCCGCCACTTCCGCATGAACCGACACGCCTGGTCGAGACCAACCGACCGCGGCCACTCCTTAGACCCTAGAAGGTCCAGTAGGATCCCCACCTGCATGCCCTTGTGGACCGCAACCTTGACCACCGCCATCGCCCAAGCGTCCTTCGTCCCGTCGCCGCGCTGCTTCTCCCCGTCGCCCGTGTACGACCCGATCTTAGACGGAGCAGGGTCCGAGAGCACGAACACCGTCCCCGGCATCTGCCCGCACACCGGAGCGTCCGACCGCCACTCGTACTTGCAATACTGCTCGCACTGGGAAGGATTCCACGGCTTCTCCCCCGCAGGAGACGGGTCGTTCATCATCTGAAACGCAAAGTCGTGAGTACCCATCTGCCGCTCGCGCAGCCTG
>Ga0210366_10000160_pt1 | contig 10094 bp, 9 predicted proteins | sample S641metaT_FD_190380 | JGI IMG/M metagenome (GOLD analysis project Ga0210366, IMG submission 190380) | Metatranscriptome of estuarine sediment microbial communities from the Columbia River estuary, Washington, United States - S.641... | ecosystem: Environmental > Aquatic > Marine > Intertidal... | reverse complement strand
GCCAGTCCCGCATGATGCAATGCGCCGATCAGGAACCCGGAGGCAATGCCGACCGACTCCGGGTAGTAGTAGTGGCTGTAACGGGTGCCGTCGGGGTTGAGTCCGTATTTCTGCGCGAATATCGCAATCAGGACCGGGGCTTCTTCGAGAAACGGCTTGTTCGAATCCGTCCCGAGCGGCGCCAGTGCATCGAGCCATTCCTTCGGCGCACGATGCGCATAGAACTCGCGCTCTTCCGCCTCGGCTGCCTCGCGAATCTGCTTCTTGCGGGCCGGGTCGGTAATGACGACGAAATGCCAGGGCTGCTGGTTGGCGCCGGACGGCGCGGTGCCCGCTGCGAGCAGGCAGTGCTCGATGATTTCTTTCGGAATCGGCCTGCTGTCGAAATCGCGTACCGTCCGCCGACGGGCAATGTCGGAATAGAACCAGCGCGCTCGTTCGCACATTTCCTCGACCGGATATTCCCGGTAGGCGGGAAGCGGCTCGAGCTCACTGGCCGGAGACTGTTTCTTTTCGTTCATGATTTCGTCCTGAAGACAAGCCGCCGCGCCCGGTTCGCGTACCCCCGCATCATTCTGCGCAGCCTTACTGTATTTGCTGAGGCCTACTTGCAGTGTACGGGATCCCTGCGGTCCGTCGCGCCATGGGTACGGTCGTCCGACGCGTCGGACCAACGACGCGACAGCTTGCGACGCGCCCCGCGGTTCGGGTTTGCTCGCTTTTCAATCCCCTCACCGCAGGGGCATTTTTTCGACCGCCTACTCGTCGACGACGGCGACGGCGACCTCCTTATCCGGCGTGGCTTCGACAGCGGCCTGGCCATTGCCATTGTTGCCATCGCCCATCAGCGTGGTCGCCGCGACGACGCCGAGAATCGCGCCGCCGAAGCCTCCGGCGGCGGCGGCCAGAAGGGTCCTGCCTGGTGGTGGTGTGCTTGCATCGGCCATGGTTGGCTCCTTGTTTTGGTTTAGGACGGTCCTCGCGACAGTCTAGATAAGGAAATTCGGCTCCGCCAGCTACCCTCGCCAATTGCGGCTGTCCGGGCGATTTGCTATCAAGGGCCAACGACGGTCCGAGCTCGATCCGCGCCACCATGTCCTCAACCAACGTCACGATGCTGCTGCGCGACTGGCTCTCCGGAGACAAGGCGGCGCTCGCCGATCTCACACCGTTGATCTGCGACGACCTGCATCGGATCGCCGCGCGCCACCTGCGCGGCGAGCGCCCCGGACACACGCTGCAGGCAACGGCACTCGTCAACGAAGCCTTCGTCCGACTTTCCGAGGCAGGAATACCGTTCAAGGATCGCGCCCACTTCTTCGCACTTGCCGCGCGTACGATGCGACGTATTCTCGTTGACTATGGTCGAGCCCGGCAGAGCCACAAACGCGGCGTCGGTATTTCACCGCTGACGCTCGATGAGGAGCGTGTCGCTGCCACGACGGCGACGGACATCGTCGAGCTGGACGAGGCCCTGGAAAAGCTCGCGAAGATCGACGATCGAAAAAGCGACATTCTGGTACTGCACTACTTCGGCGGCATGACCTACGACGAGACGGCCGCGGCGCTGGACATCTCCGCGGCCACGGTGGATCACGACCTGCGACTGGCGAAAGCATGGTTGGCGCACGAGCTTCGCAATGATTGAGCCGGGTCCGGACAGCTGGCCGCGTGTAGAGGCATTGTTCGCTGCAGCCAGCCGCCTGGATGCCGACAGCCGCGCTCGCTATCTGCAGACGGAGTGCCCCGACGATCCCGGGCTCCGCGACTACGTCTTGTCACTGCTCGCGGCAGACCCTGCCATCGATGCCACGGTTCAGCACACCATCGCCGAGACGATCAGCCGGGCTTTCACGGCCACCGAAACGGACTCGATGAAGGGCGAGACGATCGGGCCCTACCGTGTCGAGCGATTGCTCGGCACCGGCGGCATGGGTGTGGTCTACCTGGCTGCGCGCGCGGACCAGCAGTTCGACCAGCAGGTCGCGATCAAGCTCGGCCGTCACCGCCTTGTCGACCCGCAGACGGAATTGCGCTTGCGCAAGGAACGACAGATTCTTGCCGACCTCGATCACCCCCGCATCGCACGCCTTTTTGATGGCGGCACGACCGACCAGGGCGTCCCCTACCTGGTCATGGAATACATCGACGGGGTTAGGCTCGACAGCTACTGCGACCTGCATCGCCTGACCGTCCCGCAGCGGCTTCGCCTGTTCCAGGAAATCTGCGGTGCCGTCCACTACGCCCACCAGAATCTCATCATTCACCGCGACATCAAGGCAGCCAATATCCTTGTCACCGCGGACGGCACGCCCAAGCTGCTCGACTTCGGCATCGCCAAGCTGATCAGTCCGGAAGGCCGCGAGCTGGACAATCTCACTCGCGAAGGTGCCGCCATAATGACCCCGGCCAACGCCGCCCCGGAACAGCTGCTTGGCCGACCGGTAACGACAGCAACCGACGTGTACGGGCTCGGGCTGCTCCTGTACAAGCTGCTCTGCGGCCTTCGGGCATTCGAAGCCGACGCCCTGTCACCCCGCGAATTTGCGCTGATGGTCTGCGAGCAGCCCCCCGTCCGGCCGAGCCAGCGCTTGCAGCAGGCGCCGGGCGCCTCGGCGATTGCCAGCGATCGCAGCATCACCAGCGATCGCCTGCAGCGCGCCCTGGCGGGCGACCTGGACACCATCGTATTGAGCGCTCTGCGCAAGGACCCGGCCAGGCGCTACCGTTCGGCCGCCGCGCTCGCTCACGACATCGATCTGCACCTGCGTTCGATGCCGATCGTCGCGCGCGCGGATTCCTGGCGCTATCGCACCGGAAAATTCCTGCACCGCCATGTTGCGGCTGTGACAGCCTCGGTGCTGGGCTTTGCGATACTCGCCGCGTTCACGGTACTCCTGTTGATCCAGAACCGGGTTGTCATCAAGGAGCGTGACACCGCCAGGGAGGTGTCGCAGTTCCTCGAAGACATCTTCATGGCACAGGACCCTGCACAGGCGCGTGGCACCAGTATTACCGCCGAGGAGTTGCTGGCAACGGGTGCGGATCGCATTCGCAGCGATCTTAAAGACCGGCCCGAAATTCAGGCGACGCTGATGGCGACGATCGGCCGGGTCTACTTTGGACTCGGGCTGTACGATGCGTCGGCCCGGATGCTGGAGCAGGCACTGCAGCTGCGCCTGTCGTCGCTCGGTAAATCGCACCCGGACGTTGCGGCCGTGCAGAACGACCTGGCCGAATCGCTCATCCGTCTTCCCGACTACCCGCGAGCGGAGGCATTGCTGAACGAGGCGCTCGCGATCAACCGGCGTCACGGAGGCGACCAGTCGCCCGGCGTCGCAAAGAACCTGTTCAACCTCGCGGAGCTGCACCTGAAGACGAGCGAACAGGAAGCCGCGGAGGTTTTTGCCAATGCCAGCGTCGACATCTATTCGCAATACATGGAAAGCCACAGCATTGAACTGGCCGAAGCCAAGAACATGCTGGCGCGCATACTGCAGGTGCGGGGTGACCTGCAGCGAACCGAAACGCTGTTGCTCGAGGCGATCGAGATCGTCTCCACCAGCGAGGGCCCTGATCACCCGCTGATGGCGTACTACCTGCAAAATCTCGGCGTGTTGCAGCGCTCCAAGGGCGATCTCGGCGCGGCCGAAGCAACGCTGAAACTCGCCGTCGACGTGACCCGGCGTGTACTCGGCGAGAATCACCACCTGCTCGCAGCAACGCTTGTCAACCAGGGGACACTGCTGCATGCAAAAGGCGATCTCGTCAATGCCGAAATCGTGCTGCGCGATGCGCTGGACCTGCACAGAAAGACACGCGGCGAGGATCACCCGATGGTCGGTTACGACATGACGGTGCTCGGCATGCTGCTGCACGACAAATCGGACCTTGCCGCCGCGGAGATGCTGCTACGGGGCGCGTTATCGGTCTATGAGCAGTCACTCGACGACAATCACCAGTACACGGCGTCCGCCCTGACGGCACTCGGCGCCGTACTCAACTCGCAGGGCAAACTGGCGGAGGCGAGAACCACGCTCGAACGGGCGATGGCGATTCGTGCAAAGGACTATGCGCCCGGGCACGAGTTGTACGCGGCCACCCAGGCAGAATATGCCGACACGCTGACGCGCCTCGGGCTTTTTGACGAGGCCGAACCGCTATTACGACAGAGCCTCGAGTCGCTCGGGGACCGGCCCAGCCGCGGCCAGCGACGCGCGAACGAGGCGTTCGAGCGCCTGCAGCGATTGTCGGCCGAAGCAACTCACGCAGATACGTCGGTCACACCCTGATCAGCACCGGGCAAGAGCGGGGATCCGCATCTGCGAATTGCGATGATTTCGGGCACCGCGGTGGATCGTGCCTCAGAGATACGTTCCCAGGTAGGCCACGCCGGCGCGTTTCGCCTCCTTGAGCATCGACGGCGTAATCCCGCCATGCTCGACCACCGACATCGTGAACATCAGGTCGGTGATTTCGATGAAGTAGTAGAAGGCGTTGCGCATTTCATCCGTGTCCGGGATATCGAAGTATCGGGAGAATGAACGGTGCATCGCATCGGCGACGTCCCGGTCGTTCATGCGGTCCGCCTGTTTGACCTCAGGCGGGGTCTTTCCACTGATGAAGATCTGGCGCGCCGGCGGACTTTTCTTGTAGATGCCTGCTCCAATATCCACCATGTGAGCGGCAAGCTGCTCCCGGTTTTTTCGCTTTCCGGCGGGCACCGGCTTTTCATGCGCGCGTATAAATGCCCCATTGAGCGCGTAGGCAAGTGCGGAGAAGATGTCGAAGCGATTGGCGAAGAAATGATACGCAGAGCCCTCGGGTACGCCTGCGCGTTGTGCAATATCCCGAAACGAAATGTCCTCGATCGCCTTCTCGCACATCAGGTCGCAGGTTGCATCCAGCAAGGCTTTGCGGCGTTTCCGGCCAGGCGCCCGGGTTGACGCGGGCTCCTTCTTGCGAAGGCCTATCTTCTGGCGATTAGACATCAGAACCCTGGTCGAGTGACGGCTGTTGCTGCGTTACGCAGTGGATTCCGCCGCCGCCCAGCGAGAGACTGTGAATCGGCACCTGTACGATCTCGCGATCCGGATAGAGGTAACGATATTTCTCGACCGCGCTGCCATCCCGATCATAGCCATAAGCAGGGACGATGACCGCGTCGTTTGCGAGGTAGGAGTTGATGTAGGAGCTGCAGCCGCCATTCCATATTCCTTCGTGATAGATCCCCTCGTCAATGAAGTCGAGCTCCAGCCTGCGGCCCCTGGCATCTCTTTGCCCAGATAATGCGCGGACATTGTCGACACCGACAGAATAGTGTGGATCGGTCTTGTCGGGATTTACCTCGACCAGCACGCGGCCCGGTTCGACGAAAGCGGCAATACCGTCGATATGCCCGTCGGTTTCCGTCTCGGCAACGTCGCCCGGTATCCAGATCACTTTTTCAGCGCCCAGCGTGCGGCAGAGTTCCTGTTCGATCTCCTTGCGCGTCCGTTTCGGATTGCGATTCTTGTTCAGCAGACAGGATTCGGTCGTAATGACGGTGCCTTCGCCATCGACAGTAATGCCACCTCCCTCTGCAACCAGCCAGCTGCCGAAGCGCCTGGCCCCGGCGAGGCGCAGGATACGCTCCGCCATCCTGGCGTCCTGATCGTAGGGACTGTATTTCTCTCCCCATGCGTTGAACACCCAGTCGGAACCCGCGAGACCGTCACCGCCAACCAGGAAATTCGGCCCCGAGTCGCGCGCCCAGGAGTCATCGATCGCCATTTTCACGATCTCGACTTCACCGTCCAATAAGCCGCTCGCCTCGTCGAGCCTGTCCGGTGGCACCAGCATTCTGACAGGCTCGAATCTCGAAATCGCCAGGGCAACGTTCGCGTAGTCGCGCTGTGTCGCCCCGGTATCCGCCCACATACCCGCGCGGCATGGCCAGGCCATCCAGCAGCAGCTATGCGGCGCCCATTCCGCCGGCATGTAGTAGCCAAGATCTCTCGGGTCTTCGTCCCTTCGATGAGTGCTCATCTCGATTGTTTCCTCATTTTGTCCGCGAATACGAACAGGCTGACTGCCACAACGAACAGTGCAATCGCAAACAGAAAGACATCGGTATAGTTGCCGCCAACGACGATCACCGCTGCGATGCCCGGTCCCATGGCGCTGCCGAACGTCGAAAGCGATGATCCGGCCGCAATTGCGCTGCCCTTGCGATCGATAGCGGCGAGCAGTGACTGTATGAATGGCAGGCAGAACGCCCATGAGAATCCCATGAAGCAGCTGCCGAGCAAGTACCAGCCATAGCTCTGCGCATTGATGAGAATTGCCAGCCCCGCCACGCCGACGCCAATCCCGAACAGCAATGGCGACAAGGTGCCGAAGCGCCCGCCGAACAGCACGATTGAGAAAGCACCCGGTATGCCGATCAGCGAGGCAATCAAAAGTGATACGCCGATCTGATGGTCCGAAATATCCAGTGACACGCCGAAGCGTTCCACGAATGCGAACTGCGCATTGTTGGCCGCCTCGAAGACGGTGAAACCGATCACGGCCAATATGGCCGAATATTTGAGCAGGACCGCGAACTCCGATTCGCCGCGGTCCCGGTCCCGCTCCGCAACGACGTCGGACGGCAGGAAGCGTGCGAGGGACAGTGCGAGACCGTCCGCAACGGCGAACAGCAGGAACAATCCTCGTGCGCCCATCTCATCAGCGAATACCGGCACTACGTAGAGCCCCAGGCCGCTAACGGTGAACTGCAGCGTCACGAACAGGCCAAAGCCCCTTTCGTAATCGTCCAGTCTTGCGAAGGCGGCGACGCTTGCGACGTACGCGGCGCCGAGCATGAGTCCGGCCGCGATTCTGGCGGCAAAGAAGTACGGTGAGTCGCCCGCCGTATAGGCGGAGGCAACATCGGCAAGCACCGCCAGGGCAAGCGCAAAGGTGGATAAACGGCGAAGATCGACGTGATGCAGTCGCAGCGCAAGAACCAGGCCCACGGTCGCGCCGGCAAGAAAATTCGCCGACGCCGACAGCCCGGCAGAAGAATCCGACATTGCCGCGTTGTCGACGAGTACGCCAACCATCGCCGGCAGGACCAGCAGCGGCATCAGCGACACCGTACCGATAATCGAAAACGCCAGGAAGGACCGGAAATTCCCGGTCTTCAAGACTTGCGTCCGACCGTCGTGTGGCCGTCGAGCGTTTCCAATGGGTAATAGAGGTCGGGTCGCCTGTCCCTGAAAACGCCCCACTCCCGTCGGTAGTTGGCGATCTCGTCAAGATCGAATGTGTGCAGCAGGACCGTCTGCGACTGCCGGTCTGCCTCGCGGATCTTCCGGCCGGTATGATCGGCAATAAAAGAGGAGCCGTAGAACTCCATGCTCAGCTCGCCGTCTGCCTCCTTGCCGATTCGATTGGAGGCGATCACCGGCACGATATTCGCGGCGGCGTGACCCCTCATCGTCATCTGCCAGTGATCCTTGCTGTCGAATTCCGGTTTATCCAGCTCGCTGCCAATGGCGGTTGGATAGAGCAGCATCTCCGCACCCAGCAGCGTCATCACTCTTGCGGCCTCCGGAAACCATTGATCCCAGCAGATCGCGACGCCGATACGACCGAAGCGCGTATCGGCGACCCGAAACCCGGTGTCCCCGGGCGAGAAATAGTACTTCTCCTCGTACAGCGGAAAATCGGGAATGTGGCTCTTGCGATAGTGATTGACGATCGAGCCGTCGGCATCGATGACGACCACCGCGTTGTAGTACGCGAGGCCGGCGCGCTCGAAGAACGAGAAAGGCAGCACGACGCCGAGTTCTCTCGCCAGTCCCTGCATTCGTTCGATCGTCGGATGACCGTCGATTTCCCGGGCCAGGTCGAAGTGCTCGGCCTTCTGGGAGATACAGAAATACGGGGTCTCGAGCAGCTCCTGCAAAAGCACCACGTTGGCGCCCCCACTTGCCGCTTCCCTTACCAGCTGTTCCGCCCTGGCCACGTTGGCTGCCATGTCCCAGGTACAGGCCATCTGCGTCGCCGCAATGGTCACTTCCATATCGCTACTCCGTCCGGCGCGAATGCGCGATGCTGTTAGTCAAGTTACCTCGAATAAGGGATTGCGTCAATACTTGCGGGACCAGGCACGCTTGCTGCCGCACAGCAAGGATATTGGGGGACCAAAAAAAGCCCCGCTCGAGGCGGGGCTTTGGCCTGGCTCTTTTCTGCAGTCGTTCAGCCGTCGGTGTCGCTATCGGCTTTGCGACGTTCGGCGCGCTGCGCTTTCATCATCGCCTTGAGCTCGGCAGCATTCAGTTCCCCGTTGCCATCCGCGTCGGCCGCAGCAAACGCATTGCTGTCAGGGCTGAAGTGCTTGCCTTGCAGTTCGTCGAAGGTCACACCGCCGCTACCGTCCTGGTCGAGACGTTGCAGCGCCTTTTCGGCATTCATTCGCTCGTCATATTTGCCACGACCGAGTTTGTCGCGATCGCCCCGGGGCGGTCGCTGCATCTCATCCGCGCTGAGGACGCCGTCACCGTTCTCATCCAACCGCGCAAAATGCTCTGCGACTCGCGCCTTGTGGGCGGCCTCGAATTCGGCAAGGGTTACCAGGCCATCGCCGTCGGCATCGGCCTTCATCATGTGCTCACCCGCATAGGCTGCGGTCACGCCCAGTGCAGCAAAGGCTGCAACGATCAACTTGGTCTTCATGTGGCTCTCCTGTGTTAAACAAGGTGTTCAGTAACTTAGGACGGAATACTGCCAGAAAGGTTTTGCTCAAAACCTTAAGTTTGCTCAAGCCGCACCCTGCATCCGGCGCACTTAAGAATTCTTAAGCTTCGAGGCCGGACGGCGGCCATGGCGGCCGAGAATAGGCCCGCGCGCTTGTATAAGATGTGCCCATGGAAACAGCTGCAAAGATCCTTATTGTCGACGACGATCGTGCGCTGACGGACATGCTCACAGAGCTGCTGCAAACGGAGGGCTTCGACTGTGCCGTCGCTCACCGCGGCGACGACGCACTGCTCCTGGAACGCGAACAGGACCCCGACCTGGTGATCCTCGACGTCATGATGCCCGGTGACGACGGCATCAGCACCCTGCGGACATTGCGCGAGACTTCCAGGGTCCCGGTTCTGATGCTCACGGCAATGGGCGAGGACGACGACCGCATCCTCGGACTCGAGGCAGGCGCGGACGACTACCTTGCCAAAGTGTTCGTCGCGCGCGAGCTCGTGCTTCGAATCCGGGCAATCCTGCAGCGCGCCGCAAAGCCCTCGCAGCCAAACACGGACGCGCCAGTGGTCGCCGGTCCGCTGACCATAGAGCCGGGCAAGGATAGGGCGACACTCGATGGTGAGACGCTGTCGCTGACCGGAGCCGAGCTGCGCATCCTCGAGACGCTTGCCGCGTCCGCGGGCCAGGTCGTAAGCCGCGAGAAGCTGACCGAAATCGCGCTGGGCCGCGAACTCTCTCCATACGACCGCGCACTCGACACGCACGTCAGTCACCTGCGCCGCAAACTGGGCAACAAGACGCCTGGCGTTCCGATCGAGATTCGAAGTGTGCGCGGCGCCGGCTATCGCCTGGTGATCGACTAGGTTCGGCATGTCGCGCTTGTTCTGGAAATTGTTTGCCGCCTTCTGGCTGACCACGATCGTGATTCTCACGGTGACGGTCTTCGTCAGTTTCCGGATAGCGCAGGAGCAATCCGAAGAAAGATTTGTCGATCCGCGGGAAATCGATGCCCGGCTGCAGGCCATCCTGCAGACCGCGGGTATCGAGGGGCTTCGGAAGTACGTCGAGGAGGCAGGAAATTTTCCGCCGGGCCAGACCGTCTACCTGGTCGACGAATACGGCAAGGATCTGCTCGATCGACAACTTCCGGAACGGGTACGCAACCGCACGCGTCGTATCTGGTCGTCGATCAGGGAGCGTGGCAGTGACCGCCACGGCGAATCGCGCCGGCCGCGAAGCTTGCGTCTGTCGCTGCTCGAACCGCCGGACGGAGAAATGCTGCTGGCCATGCCGGGACCTGCGCCACCGCCGCGCTTCGGCATTTTCTCCTCGGGCAGCGCTGTCTGGACCGTGCTGGCTTTGGC
>Ga0210366_10000159_pt1 | contig 10100 bp, 9 predicted proteins | sample S641metaT_FD_190380 | JGI IMG/M metagenome (GOLD analysis project Ga0210366, IMG submission 190380) | Metatranscriptome of estuarine sediment microbial communities from the Columbia River estuary, Washington, United States - S.641... | ecosystem: Environmental > Aquatic > Marine > Intertidal... | reverse complement strand
GTGGCGCCGACGGCGTCGGCTCCGGAAGGGGCCGCCGTCTTCGACGGCTGGGCCGGACGTGGCCTGGCGCACTACGCCGAGATGGGGCTGCGCGCGGAGCTGCTCGACGTCCGCGGACCCGCCGACGCCGGACGCCACGACGTCGCGGACCAGGTCCGGGGAGCGTCGCTCGTCTACTTCTCCGGCGGGAACCCGGCGCACCTGGCCCGCACCCTGTCCGGATCGGTCCTGTGGGGCGCGATCCGCGAGGAGATGGCCAGGGGCATGGTCTACGCCGGCTGCAGCGCCGGGATGGCATGCCTGGGGCGGACCGCCCCCGACAGTGACGTCCAGGAGTTCACCGCGGACCTGTGGCAGCCGGGCCTGGCGGTGTTCCCGAGAGCGTGGCTGGGACCGCACTGGGACGCGCTGGACCGGTTCGCCCCGGGCCTGCTGGCGCACATCGATGCCACGGTGCCGCGCGACGACATCCTGCTGGGAGTCGACGAGTACACCGCCGTCCTCGGAGACGGCAGCGACTGGACGGTGGCGGGGATCGGGGCCGCGCACGCCCGGGTCGACGGCGAGTGGCACCGCTACCCGCCCGGTGCGCTGTTCCACCTGCCGCTCCTGGAGGGGGAGCCGGCATGATCCCGGCGGACTGGGCCGCTGGCCCGATGTCGGGGGCCGACGCCGGCGACGTCACCGCGGTGGTCAACGCGGCCCAGCACCAATGGGGGAGGGGCGACCAGTTCACGCGCGAGGAGCTCGTCTCCCTCCTCGACTCGCCCAGCGTCCGCCCGGAGCGGGACGGTCGTCTCCTCCGGGACGGCGACGGTCACCTCGTGGCCGGGGTCCTGGTGGTCACCACCGGGCCTTGGACGACGGCACACCTGCACGCCTCCGTGCCGGACCATCCCCGCCGCCGGGTGGCCCTGCAGTGGGCCGTCGACACCGGGCTCGCCATCGCCGCCAACCGCGACGAGCTGCTCGCCGCGGCTGTGGTCGACGCCGACGGCGTGGCCGAGGAGGACCGGCTGATGGGTGAGGTGCTCGCCGAGCGGGGCTTCGCCCAGGTGCGCCGGATCTGCGAGATGACGATCGACCTGGCCGACGGACCGGTGGACGGAGGCGCCGCACCGCTGCCTGAGGGCGTTCACCTCGAGGCCCTGCCCACTGACGACGCAGCACAGCTGGCGGAGCTTGCGGAGGTCAACGCCCGGGCTTTCGCCGACCACGACGGTGACTTCGGGATGACCACGGAGGACTTCGTCCACTTCGTGCGGGACACGCCCTCCGTGCGGAGCGACCTGTCTGCCGTCGCGGTCCAGGACGACCGTCCGGTGGCTCTGGCCCTGGTCATGGCCGACACCTCAGACCCCGAGCGGCGGACCGGCTATGTCGGCATCGTGGCCGTGGTCCGCGAGGCACGGGGCCGTGGGCTCGCGCGGGCCCTGCTGCAGGAGTCCTTCCGTCGCTTCCGGACCGAGGGCTGGACGCGCGCGCGGCTGCACGTGCAGGTCGGCAACCGCACGGGTGCGGACCGGCTGTACCGATCGGTGGGCATGGAGCCAGGTGCCGTCGACGTGTCGTGGTCGCGCCCGCTCGGCTGAGGTCGGGGAGGGTGCGCCTTCCCGCGGACGAACCTGCGTGGGGTGGTGGCGGAGCCTCCTGACCTCCGACACACTGCCTTCACGAGCGATTCCCCTGCCCCGGAGGAGGGCCGATGAGCGAGCTGGGGCACGACCTGCAGGCCGTCCACCGGGCTGCCCACGAGCTGACGCGCGCGGTCACCGCACTGCAGCTCGACGCCGGCGGCCACGTCGACGTGCAGCGCCTCGTCGAGGACGCCCGCCGGATCCACGAGGACCTGGCACTGCTGGGTGTCCACTCCCCGCCACGTGACGAGGAGCCCATCGTCATCCCTGACGACGACTACCCGCCCGACTTCTTCGCCGACGCACACGACGAGGGCATCGGCCGCCAGTAGGCGCCGGCCACGAAGGGAACGCATGTCTTCCAGCACCGAGCCGTCGCTGGTGACGACTCCGTCACCGGCGCGGCCCGCCGGACGCCTGTTCGCCACCCGCCGCACCGACCGTTGGTGGCTGGAGCCCGCCATCATCTTCGCGGTCCTGATGGCGTTCGTCCTGTACGCCACGTGGCGGGCGTTCGCCAACAAGTACTACTACATCGAGCCGTACCAGTCGCCCTTCTACTCGCCCTGCGTCGCCGAGGACTGCATCCCTGGCTCGGACTCGCTCGGCCGCATCGTCGGCGGCTGGTACACGTTGTCGCCGGCGCTGCTGATCCTGATCTTCCCGCTGGGCTTCCGCTTCACCTGCTACTACTACCGGCGCAGCTACTACCGCGCCTTCTGGGTGTCGCCACCGGCGTGCGCGGTCGCGGAGCCGCACCCTCGGAACACCGGCGAGAGCCGCTGGCCACTGCTCATCCAGAACTCCCATCGGCTGTGGTTCTACTTCGCCCTGGCGTTCAACGTCATCTTGACCTGGGACGCCGTGCTCGCCTTCCGGTCGCCCGACGGGACCGGCTTCTTCCACATGGGGCTGGGCACCCTGGTGCTGTGCGCGAACGCGGCCTTCCTGTGGCTCTACACGCTGTCCTGCCACTCGTGCCGCAACGCGGTCGGCGGGCGGCTGCGCCACTTCTCCAAGCACCCGGTCAGGTATCGGCTGTGGACCTGGGTCTCACGCATGAACGTGTTCCACAACCGGTTCGCCTGGGCCTCGCTGTTCAGTGTGGCCTTCGCGGACTTCTACGTGTACGGCGTCGCGTCCGGCCTGTTCTCGGACCCACGCTTCTTCTGACCGTCCTCGACAACCGACAGGGGCCTCACACCGCAATGACCGACATCGAGCGCCACGAGTACGACGTCGTCGTCATCGGTGCCGGGGGCGCTGGCCTGCGGGCGGCCATCGAGGCACGCGCGCACGGGCTGCGCACGGCAATCGTGTGCAAGTCGCTGTTCGGGAAGGCGCACACCGTCATGGCCGAGGGTGGCATCGCCGCCTCGATGGGCAACGTGAACAGCGACGACGGCTGGCAGGTGCACTTCCGGGACACCATGCGCGGTGGCAAGTTCCTCAACCACTGGCGGATGGCCGAGCTCCACGCCAGGGAGGCTCCGGAACGTGTCTGGGAGCTCGAGGCGTGGGGGGCGTTGTTCGACCGCACGCCGGACGGGCGGATCTCGCAGCGGAACTTCGGGGGGCACGAGTACCCGCGCCTGGCCCACGTGGGCGACCGCACCGGACTCGAGCTCATCCGGACCCTGCAGCAGCGCATCGTCGCCCTCCAGCAGGAGGACTTCCGCGACTTCGGGGACTACGAGGCACGCATCAGGGTCTTCGCCGAGTGCACCATCACCGAGCTGCTCATGGACGACGGGCGCGTCGCGGGCGGCTTCGGCTACTGGCGGGAGACCGGCCGCTCGGTGCTGTTCGAGGCACCGTCGTTCATCCTGGCGACCGGGGGCGTGGGGAAGTCCTACAAGGTGACCAGCAACTCGTGGGAGTACACCGGCGACGGACACGCGCTGGCGCTGCGAGCCGGCGGCAGCCTCATCAACATGGAGTTCATCCAGTTCCACCCGACCGGGATGGTCTGGCCGCCAAGCGTGCGCGGCATCCTCGTCACCGAGTCGGTACGGGGCGACGGCGGAGTGCTCCGGAACTCCGAGGGCAAGCGCTTCATGTTCGACTACATCCCGGACGTCTTCCGCGAGAAGTACGCGAAGAGCGAGGAGGAGGGCGACCGCTGGTACACCGACCAGGCGAACAACCGGCGTCCTCCCGAGCTGTTGCCGCGCGACGAGGTCGCCCGTGCCATCAACGCGGAGGTCAAGGCCGGCCGGGGGTCGCCCCATGGCGGCGTCTTCCTGGACGTGTCGACCCGGCTTCCCGCGGACGTGATCCGGAAGAAGCTGCCGTCGATGTACCACCAGTTCAAGGAGCTCGCTGACGTCGACATCACCGCCGAGGCGATGGAGGTCGGGCCGACGTGCCACTACATCATGGGCGGCGTCGAGGTGAACCCTGACGACGGCGCCGCTGCCCACGTGCCGGGCCTGTTCGCGTGCGGCGAGGTCGCCGGAGGGATGCACGGCTCGAACCGGCTCGGCGGGAACTCGCTGTCCGACCTGCTCGTGTTCGGCCGACGGGCCGGGCTGGGTGCGGCGACGTACGCCAGGGCGCATGAGGGCGACCGTCCCGTCGTGAGCGAGGACGACGTGGCGCAGGCATCGGAGCGGGCCCTCGCGCCGTTCGGCAGGGACGGTGGCGAGAACCCCTACACGCTCCACCAGGAGCTCCAGCAGACGATGAACGACCTGGTCGGCATCATCCGGCGGGAACACGAGATGGCCGATGCGCTGGACCGGTTGACGGCACTGCGGGACCGCGCTCGCCGGGTGGGCGTCGAAGGGCACCGGCAGTTCAACCCTGGGTGGCACCTCGCGCTCGACCTGGACAACATGCTGCTGGTGTCCGAGTGCGTGGCTCGCGCGGCGCTGATGCGCGAAGAGTCGCGCGGCGGGCACACCCGCGAGGACCACCCGGGCATGAGTGACGAGTGGCGCCAGCGGAACCTGGTCTGCGTGGTGGACGGGGACGGTGTGGCCGTGTCCCAGCAGCCGATCCCCACCATGCCCGACCAGCTCCTCGCGCTGTTCGAACGGTCCGAGCTGGAGAAGTACTTCACCGAGGCCGAGCTGGCCGGGCTGCCGGAGGAGAGCTGATGGCGTACGAGGGACACTTCCGGGTCTGGCGGGGAGACGCCGACGGCGGCGACCTCCAGGACTTCGACGTGGAGGTGAACGAGGGCGAGGTCGTCCTGGACATCATCCACCGGCTCCAAGCGACCCAGGCGCCAGACCTGGCGGTGCGCTGGAACTGCAAGGCGGGCAAGTGCGGTTCCTGCAGCGCCGAGGTGAACGGTCGCCCACGGCTGATGTGCATGACGCGGATGAGCACCTTCGAGGAGGACGAGACGATCACGGTCTCGCCGTTGGCTGCCTTCCCTCCGATCCGTGACCTGGTCACGGACGTGTCGTTCAACTACGCAAAGGCCCGCGAGGTGCCCGCATTCCACCCCCCGGACCACCTCGAGCCGGGCGACTACCGGATGGCGCAGGTGGACGTCGAACGCAGCCAGGAGTTCCGCAAGTGCATCGAGTGCTTCTTGTGCCAGAACACCTGTCACGTCATCCGCGACCATGGGGAGAACAAGGACGCGTTCTCCGGTCCCCGGATGTTCATCCGGATCGCCGAGCTGGACATGCACCCGCTGGACACCCTCGACCGCAAGCGTGACGCGCACGGCGAGCACGGCATCAGCATGTGCAACATCACCAAGTGCTGCACCGAGGTCTGCCCCGAGAACATCAAGATCACCGACAACGCGATCATCCCGATGAAGGAGCGCGTGGTCGACGTCAAGTGGGACCCGTGGATCCGGTTCCTCCATGCGCTGCCCTCACGTCACGGGTGGGCGGCGTCGTCAGCCCTGCGTCGCGGCGACGCGGCGGAGGCAGAGGCGTCGGCGAAGCAGCGCCTGGCGGTCGCGTCCACCGACCCGTCGGCACTCGCGGCGCTGGCGACCTCCCAGCTGGTCCAGGGCCGGTTCATGGACGCGGCCCGGTCGGCTCGGCGTGGGGTGAAGGCGACCGGGCCACGCTCGAACGCGCACATGCGCTTCTGTGCCGACCAGGCGTGGGCCCTGCTGTGCGCCGCCGAGGCCGGCGAGATCCCGTACGAGCACGTGTCGGACGAGGCGCGCGGAGCGCTGGCGGAGGCGCAGCGGCTGGCCAGCACCGGTGCCGTCCTGACCCGGATCCATGCCCTCGCGGCGTACTTGGACGGTGACCCGGAACAGGCGATCGAGGTCAGCCTCGAAGGCCTGGCGTGGCACCCGCCGGCCGCCGAGCAGTCCGACGCGTGGCTGACGATCGCCGAGGCCCGGCACGTCATGGGCCAGCCGGAGGCGGCCGCCGAGGCCCTCCGCACCGGCAGCCACCTGAACGTGTCCAACCCGCGCACGCCGGGAGTCACCGCCCGCGTCTCCTCCTGACGCCGAGTGCACCCCCCCCAGGACAGTTCTGGTCGCCGAGTGCACCCCTCGCGGCGAGATTCCGCCGCCGAGAGCGCGCTACTCGCCGGCGGCGGCGACCACGAACGACTCCTGCGCCATCCCGGCCCGGAGCTCGTCGTGGCCGAACACGGCGAACAGGCCCTCGACCTGGCTGGCGTGGTCCTGCAGGGCGGCCATCTTCAGCTCCAGGATGTCGTCCGGGAGGTCGAAGACCAGGCCCAGCTCGGACCGGTCGCGCACCACCGGTGTCCCCGGCAGGAAGATCCCAAGGTCGCGCATCTGGGGCACGAACCGGTCAGCCCACTCGCTGGTGTAGGCGGCGTGACACAGGCGAGCACCTGGCTTGGCCGCCCGCAGGAAGGCATCGGTTGTCCAGCGGCTGACCGACTTGTGCGCCTCATGGCCGGTCATGCCCTCCGGACCGAACGTGAGGACGGTGTCCGGGCGCAGGTCGGCCACCAGCTGCTGGATGCGCTCCGGGCCGTGCGTCTCCGGCAGCGGAGTGGCCATGTCGATGTCCGGCAGTCCGAGGAACTCGTGCTCGGTGACCCCCAGCCGGGCCAGGCCGGTCATCAGCTCGCGTTCCCGTACGGCACCGAGAGTCTGCGACGGCCACCGCTCCTCGTCGAGGGATCCACCCTCGCCGCGGGTGGCCGTCACGCAGACCACCCGACCTCCGTCGCGCACCGCCTGCGCCATGAGGCCCGAGGCAAGGTACGTCTCGTCGTCGGGATGAGCCCAGATCGAGAGGACGTCGCCGAGTCCGACCATCGCTGGTGCGACCGCCCTAGGCCCTCTCGATATCCCGGCCGTGGGCGGTGACTGCCCAGATCACCATGACGTCGAACAGAATCACGATGAGGCTCCACCACGGCTGGTAGGGGATCCACACGAAGTTCGCTACGGCGCTGACCGCGGCAATGACGACGACGAGCGCTCGCGCCCACACGGCTCCCTGGAGAAGGAAGATGCCGGCGAAGAAGAGCGCGACCCCGATCGCGATGTGGATCAGGCCCCACGTCGTGGTGTTGAGCTTGTAGATGTACTCAGCGGTGACGACGAACGTCTGGTCGTTGATGACTGAAGCGAACCCGACGAGGAACTGGAACATGCCGGCGATCATGAGCAGCACGCTGGCGAACATGGTGACGCCTACGGCAGTCCCACTTGTCTCGTTCGTCGACATCAGTGATTCCTCCACGTGGTGGTGTGAGCGACCTGGTCAGTCCCGGTCGTCATGCAGGCTCAGCAGCTCACGCTGGCTGTGCTCGATCAGCATGGCATCGATGAGCGGCTTGATGATGATCTGCCAGTTCGTGTCGTCGTCCATCTGCTGGTGGACGTCGGCATAAGTGGCCAGGTCGGCGAAGTCGGTCTCCAGCACCAGCTCGTTGAAGCTGCCGGCGACCGGCGTCCACACCCGGGTGGTGGGCCACTCACGCTCACCGCACAGCCGGTTGCACTCGTCCACCGTCTCCAGCGCCCGGATTCGCCCCGGGCCGTCCCGCGTCACGATGTGCATCCGCTCGCGTATCACCGGGCACCTCCGCCGCCGCCGACCCCGAGTCCGATGAAAGCCTGCGCCCGGCCTCCTGACAAGACCCCCAACGCGGGCGCGACGGGGGCAGAATGCAGTCGTCGGGCCACGACTCGTCGATCCTCCGGAGGCCCTCGGCATGGCGATCACGGTGGAAGAGCTCGTCAACATCGGGTCCCTGGGCACGCGGGTGCTTGCCGGGGCCGAGGGCCTGGACCGCGGAATCGGTTGGGCCCACGTCTGCGAGCTCGCGGCCCCGTGGGAGTGGCTCGGCGACGGTGACCTGGTGATGACGACCGGGCTGGGCATCCCGGAGTCCCCGGCGGCGCAGGACGAGTACGTCCGGCGCCTGGCCGGGGCCGGCGTGGTGGGCGTCGCCGTGGGCGAGAACATGTACGCCCCTCCGCTCACGCCGCGCATGCACCGGTGCGCCGACCGGGTGGGTCTGCCGTTGCTTCTCACGCGCTACGAGGTTCCCTTCGCCGCGATGGCGCGGACGATCGCGGCAGCCAACGGGGTCGAGGAGCTGGACCGGCTGAGCCATGCACTGCGGGTCTTCGAGCACCTCCGTCTGCTCGTCGATGGGGACGGGGAGGCCGCCCTCATGCAGCGGCTGGAGGCGGAGATCGGCTGTCGGCTCCATCTGCTGGACGCGCGAAGCCTCCGCCCCGTCGCTGGCTCGTCCCCGGGGCTTCCGGCGTCCTTGCGGGTGGCGCTGGCGTCACAACCACCGGACCCGCTGGGTCGGCGCCCTTCCGTCCTGCGGCTGCCGGAGGCGCAGGGCGTGCTCGTGGTCCCGGTGCCCGGTCCGCGGCGACTGCTCCTCGTGGCCATCCCGAACGAGGGGACCCGACCCGATCTGACCCTGCTGCACCACGTGACCACCGTGCTGTCCCTCGAGCAGGCAACGGTGGTCGCGCAGCGCGAACGGTCCCGCCGCCTTGGCGCGTCACTGCTTGCCCAGATCATCGACGGTCGCGTCGACCCGGGCACGGCAACCGAGCAGCTGGCGTCGGTCGGTCTGGTCGGCCGCTGGGTGCTCACCGCCTCGCGCGGCGACCCCGAGTCCGATGCCTGGGCGCAGCTCCACCACGCCCTCGACGACGACGGCATCCCCCACCTCCTGCTCACACGGTCGGGCACGACGATTGCACTGCTTCCCGAGGAGCCGGAGGGGGTCGAAAGACTGCTCAGCGGGCTGCCGGCCGGCGCGCACAGCGGCGTGAGCGAGGCATTCGACTCCGCCGCGTCGCTGCAGGAGGCACACCGACAGGCCAGGTGGGCACTGCACCTCGCCGAGGCCCGCGAGGAGAGCGTCAGCGAGTATTCGGACCGGGAGGCCGGCTCGCCGTTCCTCCCCGGCACCCTGGAGCGGAGCCGGGAGGTCTCCACGCAGGTGCTGGGCGCGCTGCTGGCGTACGACGAGCAGCACGAGAGCGCGCTGCTGCTCTCGCTTCGGGTGTTCCTGGAGGAGAACCGGTCCTGGCAGCGGGCCGCGTCCCGGCTGCACGTCCACAAGCAGACGCTCGTCTACCGGATGGACCGGGTGGAGCAGCTGACGGGCCGTCGCCTGTCGTCCACGGCGGACGTGAGCGAGCTGTGGCTCGCCCTCCAGGCGGGGATCGCCTCCGGTGTGGTGCCGACGTGAGGGCCGGCACCACACCGGAGACGACGGTCGGTCAGCCCGCCGTGACCTTCGACGAGCCTGCGGTCGCCTCCACGTAGCCGCCCTTGCCGGCGGGCTTGACCACAACAAGAGTCAGAACCGCGAACACCACGGCGGCCACCAAGGCTGCCGGTAGTGACGCGCCCAGCAGCGAGAACGGCTCCCGGACGGCGTAGGTCTGCGGGTTGAGCAGGTACAGGTAGGTCCCGACGCCGGCCGCCATGGCGAGCAGGGCAGCCGGGTTGAACCCGAACCAGTACGAGTACGGCGCGTCCGGGCCACCGACGTACAGCCCGCGCACGCTGATCCGCTGGCGCCGCAGGAGGTAGTAGTCGACGATCTGGATCCCGACGATGGGGGCGAAGAAGACCCCGATGTAGGCGAGGAACGTGCCGAAGTTGTCGAAGAACCAGTCGGTGAGGAAGATGCCGACGAATGCCACCGGGACGACCGACAGGAGCAGCGCCATGTTCCACGGGATCTTGCCGAGGGCGGGCACTGCCTTGATGCCGACCGTCGACGCGTAGATCCCCGCGGTCGCGGTGCCGAGGTTGGCAGCCATCACGAACAGCAGCGCCAGCGCGCCGAAGAAGTTGCCGCCGACATCGGTCAGCCACGAGGCCGGGTCGGACGTTCCCAGCACCAGGATCGACGACAGCCCGACGAAGCTGAGCACCGGAACCGGTAGACCCATGCCGAGCATCGAGGGCCCTGCGGCGATCGACGGGCTGCGTGCCTCCCGGGTCATGGAACCGATGTACGGCCACCAGGACAGCAGGCTGACCAGGCCGATCTCGATGCCGTACT
>Ga0210366_10000158_pt1 | contig 10116 bp, 9 predicted proteins | sample S641metaT_FD_190380 | JGI IMG/M metagenome (GOLD analysis project Ga0210366, IMG submission 190380) | Metatranscriptome of estuarine sediment microbial communities from the Columbia River estuary, Washington, United States - S.641... | ecosystem: Environmental > Aquatic > Marine > Intertidal... | reverse complement strand
GTGCGGAATCCGGCCTGGCTGAGCACTTCCTTGATTTCATCCATCGTGAACTCTGCCTCGAGCCGATCCTCGATATTGACCGCCGGGGGGCGGAGCTTCTCTTCGGTCCACACCGTCCCGACGACGTTGGTCTCGCCTGGTTTGAGCTGCATGGAGCCGATCGCCTTTCCCAGAAAGCGTACGGCCATGGCCACCTTCAGCAGGATGGCCGGATTCTCCTCGGTCATGCGCTTGATCCACCGGTTCCCGAAGCGCACGTGGGTAATCTCGTCGGCCAGGATGCTTTCGAGCATGTCGGCGGTGGCATGATCGCCTTCCTTCCGCCATTTGTCCCGGAGCGTGCCCAGGAGATCGATCAACCCCGCCTCGAAGGTGCGGTTCTGCACCGCGAGGCGGCCCGGCAGGTTGTCCAGCATGTTGGTTACGCCCCATTCGAAGTTTGCGATGGGGAACTCGCCCTTCGCGCCGCCCATTTCCACCAGCCGGTTCAGCAGGAGGTCGGCGTGCCGGGCCTCATCCGTGGCCTGCCGCGCCAGGTTCATGCGGAGGCCCCAGGGCGCCTCAGGGAAGTCCACCAGAGCCTGCGCCGCGATTTCCATCGCGCCGGTCTCATTGTTCATGTGGCGGTGGATCCGCTCACGGCGGGAAATCTCCGACATGTCGGGCCACTCGTGCATCTCGTCGTCGGTATTGACGACCGTGAAGCACTCCTCCCGTGCCGGATCGGCGGCGAGGACAAAGCCGCGGATCTCCTTGGTTGGTGCACTGTTCACGACGAGACCCTCTCGAGCGTCTGTGGCGGTGCGGGGCGGAAGGCGATGAAATCCGCCGGCGCCTTGGCGATGGACTCGAACCGGCTCTTCCAGCCCTTGTCCTTGGGCCGGAGGTCCGGTCGCTGGTCACGGAATTGCCGGTAGTCCGCTTGGATGCGCTGGAAGTCGCTGAGCACCCGCTCGATGACCCGGACGGACGGTTCGTCCTGCATCTGGTTGGTGCCGTCGAGATAGGCTTGATAGCGCTGCTCGAGATCCGGCAGGAACCCGGCATACATCGCCTCCGCCCGCTCCGCCGTGTCGGTCAGACCGGCGAGGGTGTCCAGCACCTTCATGTAGGCGTCGGTGGGCCGGGCGCTGTAGTGCAGCGGCGCTCTGAGCTCACTGGTGCGTTGGCCCAACCCGTCGGCTTGCTGGGCCATGTCCCAGATGTGGCGGCCGAACAAAATCTTGGCCTCGAGCTCCGGGGTGAGCGGTACCCAACGGGCCAGCGTTTCCATCAGGTTGACGCTGATGAAACGAAACGTGCCAATGGCGTCGGCTCGCTCGCGAATCGTGTTGTATCCCATCACACATCTCCTAGGGCTTCAATGAGGTTCGTAGTGTCATCTGGCGCGCCAACGTCGAGAAAGAAACAGCGCGTGCTCGACATGAGACGCAGCATCTGCATGATTCGCAAGGCCCGTGGCACACCCCACAACGTGCACCCCAGCGGCGTCAGGAGCGACAGGTGGTCGCGTCCCGGGCTGAACCCCTCGAGGTGGGCTGTCTCGCTGAATCGCCGCAGGAAGATAATCGCGCGCACCGGCGCTTCGGAGTGACCGGCGTCTGGGAACAGGCTGGCCACTTCGCCTCGCAGGCGGCGGGAACCGTCGGGGAATTGTTCGTGGCGCAGTCCTCCCTGCTCGACCAGCCGGTCCACGGCACGCGGGCGCGGGCCCTCGCGAATCGATACCGACCGGCGCATTGGGATCAGGTCCAGCGTGCCGACCCTGACTCCGGCGATCTCGTCGCCCAGGAACCCGTGTCCGCGCTCCGCCAATGCGAGGGAGAGGGTCGTCTTCCCCGATCCCTTCGGCCCCACCAGGAGAATTCCCGAGCCCCGGACGCTCGCCGAGGCGGCATGAAAGAAGAGGAGGTCGCGCTGGCGTCTGAGCAGTCGGTTGAGCGCCAGATTGCCCAGGAGCGACTGCCACTGGAAGTCGCGATCGGCCAGAGCGTGGGGGCCGGAGAACGCGAAGGGAGCCCCAGGGCCGGGAGCATCGAGCCGGCGCCATCCGGCGCACGGCTGCCCCTCGGTGTATCCCCGCTCGCCGAACAGCTCGAGCGTGAAGTCCACCAGGTCGAGCGGCTCGGCATCCTCGAAGCTGACCAGCGCGGCGTTGAATCGTTCGAGCAGCCGCACCTGGCAGAGTACCCTTGGCAGGTCCGCCCGATCGGGGCCCGGGACGACGCACTCGGCGTAGAGTTCCCGGAACCGCTCACCGAGCGGTTCGTCCTCGGACTGGATGCCCAGATAGCCGTCCCCGATCTGATACCAATCGGGGAGGCCCGTGAGGGGCCTCCCCGATTCCTGCTCCTGCACCGCAATCGACTGGCTACACCACTGGGAGATTGCGTCTGACGCGCCCGCCAGGTTGGGCTGGCCGTGCGTCACATCATGGGCGATCCGAGGGTTCGAATCGGCCCTCAGCCCCACCAGGACGCGCCGGCGCTCGTAATCTGGAACGCCTTCAAGACTTCGGCCTCGTCCATGACTTTGACTGCGGGGGCCACGTACCGGCGCCGAGTCGACTCCGACTGCATCTTCTGTTCGGCCATGCGATAACTCCAACGATTAGGGGGAAATCGAACAAGTAAATGTAAGAACTTTTCACCTCGGGCGCCAGCCTTGATTCCTTGCCGCCCGACGACTGTCAAACAATGATACAACGAACCGGCCGCCCTGTATCACGATGACTCGACAATCAGGTCGAGTCGCTGGAACTCCTCGAGGACGCGCTGGACGTCGGCGGTGGCGGTCGCCGCGTCGACACCGTCGAACGACTCACACACCTCGGCTGCCAGCTCCTCCACGGTGCTGGGGGAGGAGAGACAGTTCCACAACAGCGTGGAGGTCTCGTTCAGGACGCAGAATTGCTTGCTTGACGGGTTCAGGAGAATCGTCTCTTCCAGCATCGGCGATCCCTCGATGTTGGGATTGCGCCGGTATCGAATGCTCACCGCGGGCTCCTTGGTCAGTGACGATGTGGAACTCTGTCATGGTCAATGTGGTACGACTGTCAAGATGGACGGCGCCCGCCCGAAAACGACTCGGCGGTCTTGGATGGTGGCGCGGCCACCGAACGCCGGACCAGCTGCCGGAACGGAACCACCAACTGATGCGGCAACGACTCCGGCATATCCAGCCCATCTACCCCGTAGCGTTCCGGACGCTCGGCGTGGGCGGCCGCCGTGCCGAACAAGTGGTCCCAGAGGCTGAGCATCTGTCCCAGGTTCTTGTTGTGGTCCTTCGGGTCCGCCGAGTGATGCACCGAGTGGAAGATGGGGCTGACCACGATGCGGTAGAGCGGACCGAACCGCCAGTTGAGCTCCGTATGGTGGAGCGCCTGAAGCGAGGTCGCCAAAATGTAAAGCGGCATCCACGTCCGAGTTGGAAGGCCGAGGGCAAACACGAATACCACGAACAGCGCAACATCGAGCAGCAACCGGTCGAATGGATGCCGACGATATTGCGTGAGCGTGGTCAGCCGCTCTTGCGAGTGGTGGACGCTGTGAAATGCCCAAAGGAGCGGCACGCTGTGCTGGAGCCGGTGGACCCAGTAGAGCAGGAAATCGCCCGCCACCCAAAATACCAGCAATGCGAGCCAGAGAGGCGCCGACGCCAGGAGGTCGAATTTGAGGAACTGGAGTTTCGCTTCGAAGGCGTTGGCGACTGCCGCGAAGATCAAGATGTGGTAGAAGGCGCCACGGTAGAAGAGGCTATAGACCACGTCGTTCAGGAAATTCCTCGTCTTGTAGCGGGCGAGATCCGCCCCGGCCCGACCTTCGAGCACCACAATCGCCGCCAAGAATGGCAAGAGCAAGAGCCCGGCCCTGACGGCGGACATGCCAAGCTCTTGGAGACGCATGGTTGCAACCAGTTCTGCCAGTGTGCTCACGGTGCGGTCGGGAATTCCCTCGAAGAAGTATGATGAAATGGTTCGAAACCCGGCGAACCGTAATCACGCGGTCTCGGCGGGGTCAACCTTTTCGGGGAATCTCAATCGAATTCGGCCTCGAAGTGCCGGGCCCAGGCCGCGAGGCCGACCAGCCGCCAGACCAAGAAGCTGTTGCGCAGCTGATCGCCTTTGGAAATCCGGCTCAGGAATCCCGACAGCGGTTGCCCCGATTGGACCGCCACTAGCAAGCGCTCGACCACTCGTCGGTTGACCGCGGGAATCCGACCGGCCTCCGCCAGCAAACCTGGCAGGTTCGGGACCAAGGGAATCCACGCCTGAATGGGGACGGCAAACCCTACCTTGTCACGCCGATCCAGGATGGCGTCCGGCACCAGGCCCCGCATAGCAGCCCGGAATACCGCCTTGCTCGTGCCTGAAGCGTCCACCAGATACTCGGCTGGGAGGGACAGGATGAATTCGGCGAGTTTGGTGGTGAGGAACGGCAGCCGCCCCTCGACCGAATATGCCATGGAATTGCGGTCCTCGTAGCGCAGCAGGGTGGGGAGGCTTTTCTCGCTGATCGAATGCCACAGGGTGCGCCGAATCCCTTCCTTGCCGACACCCACCCACCAGAGGTTCCGCGTCCCGATGCCGTGAGCTCGGCACCACGCGCGGTCGATCCAGGGACGCTGGCCGCGCCCGGAGGCCTTGACGGCAGCGGTACCGAGCCAGGGCGGCAGGGCCATGGCGAGGCCCCACAGGGCGGTGTGGCCTGCCGATGGATCCCAGGGCTGGCGCGAGGCCCTGGTTTGTCTCAGAAAGCGTGCCGCTTGGCCTATCTGGCCGCGCCCCAGATGCTCTGCCATCCGAGCCGACCACAGATAGCGATATCCGCCTAGGAGTTCGTCCGCTCCCTGCCCATCCAGGACCACCCGCACACCCGCTTCACTGGCGCGGCGGAATAGGCGGTTCTGGGCATAGATGGCGATGGTGCCGAACGGCTCATCCTGCGATTCGATGAGGTGGTCGAATTCCCGGACCCATTCCCCCGGATCGAGGTGGATCTTACTGCTCACGGCCCCGGATGCCTTGTTGACCACATCGATCCAAGGTTCTTCGCTCACGGTGCCGGGGCCACCGATATAGCTGAATGTGTGAATATCGAGTTGCGGACCACCCAAGTGCCGCATCGCCATGACGATGGCCGAGGAGTCGAGGCCTCCCGAGAGCATGGTGCCGACACGAACATCGCTGCGCAGATGAAGCGACACGCTTTCGAGGAACAGGTCCCTGAGCTCGGCTGCTGCCGCTTGGCGCGAGACGGCTCGTTCATAGTCCAGGTCCGGCATCCAATAGCAGCTGGGCTCAGTCATGCCGGGGCCGTCCGGGCGGACTTCGGCCCAATGGGCCGCCGGCATGCTCCGGATGCTCGAGAAGAGCGTCGCTTCGCCGAAATCGGTGATGCCGCGGTCTAGGTAGTCGTAGAGTCGGTGTGGGTCGACCCGGCGATCGGTGCCGGGCAGCTGCAGGAGGGCGGATATCTCGGACGCGAAGGCGAACTCGCCGTTTCGCAGGGTGTAGTACAGGGGCTTCATGCCAAAGGGGTCGCGGGCCAGGAAGAGTCGTCGGTCGCGCCGATCCCAAATAGCGAAGGCGAACATCCCGACCAAGCGGGGCAGGCACGCCCGGCCCCATTCGGCATAGGCGGCCAGGAGTACCTCCGTGTCCGACCGCGAGCGGAATCGATGTCCCCGCGACGACAGCTCGTCCCTCAGCTCGACGTAGTTGTAGATCTCGCCATTGAACACGATCGCATAGCGGCCGTCGGCGGTGAGCATCGGCTGATGGCCCGCCGAAGATATATCGATGATGGCGAGGCGCCGATGGCCGAGGACGAGGGTGCCTGATGCGGATCCGGCCTCGTTCGACGCTCCCGTACCCTCGTGTGGGAGTGAGGTGCGTCGACCGTCGCGATCGATGGTCGCCGTCGATCCCTCGCGGGGGCAGTCGACCAGGAAGCCCAGATCGTCAGGCCCCCTGTGGGCGAGCCGATCGAGCAGGCCGCGCACGGTTGCCAGCGCGACCGTCCCCTCACGATGCCCGAGGTATCCGACGATGCCGCACATAATGCGAAGAAAGTAGGGGAGGGAGGAGAGAGAGGGGAGTAGGGAGTAGGGAGTAGGGAGTAGGGAGTAGGGAGGAGTTGGTTACGCGACCTGGGCTAGTTCCGTTGCTTCGTCGCCAGGTTACTCGTGAGGGGAGCGGAGAAGGTCGGCGGAGTCTCCTGGACGAGCAGCTGGGTCAGGACGCGCGTCGCGAGGCTGCCGACTGTCATTATCCCATCGGTGTCGATCAGCGCGACATCGTCGCGGGGCGTGTGGTATTCGCCGTGAAGCCCGGTATGGAAGAAGAGCACCGGTATCTGCGCCATGAAGAAGCAATACTGATCGCTGGCCCCCAGTAATTGGCTGTTGTCCCCGTGGGTCGCCAGTTGGCTTGCGCCCGCATCGTTCAGCATCGTCATCCAATCGGCTGACGAGGAGGAGCCGATCGTCCAGAGCCCGTTCTGAGCGTAGCGCCCCACCATGTCCAGGTTCAGCATGGCCGCGACACTGTCCATGTTGATCGTTGGCTGGCCACAAAAATGCGTGGAACCAACCAATCCGAGTTCTTCGGCGCCATAGGCCTGGAATAGCACCGAGCGCCGGTCTCGACCGGCCATGTTGCCGCCGGCCACGTACGTGCTCAGGGAGCGGGCGATTTCCAACAGCAGGGCCGTTCCCGATGCGTTGTCGTCGGCGCCGTTGTAGACCAGGACGGAGTCCGGTCCAACCTGGATGAATCCCACGTGATCATAGTGGGCCCCGATGACCACCCACTGCCGGGCGAGGCTCCCGTGCCCGGGCAGGACGGCGAGTACGTTCTGCGATGTCCTGCCCTGGGAGAGCTGAAAGTGCTGGAGGTACCCGGGCGTTCCCGGCCCCAGGGCGTACGCCATGAACTGGTCGCGCAGGTACGCCGCAGCCTGGGTCTCCTGGGAGGATCCTGCCTGGCGTCCGGCCATGCTGTCGTCGGCCAGCGCGCCGAGGTGCTCGAGCAGATTGGCTTGGCTCAGCGACGGGGAGGGAGGGGTCGGAGTGGTGTCGTCCCGAGGCGCTGCCGGGGAGCTGCAGGCGGCGAGCCCGAGGAGGGCCAGGTGAACGAATCCCTTCATTTAAGAAAGCCCTCCCAATGGGGCGGCGCGGAAGCCTTCCGCCTGAATCCTATACCTGGGGGGTCCCCTAGTCGAGCCATCGCCTCAGGGCGGCCGCCGCCAACCCCCCTCTCCCCTCCTGATTCTTCCCTTGACCGGGCCCCTGGACGGCTCTAGCTTACCGTGCTGTCGACTTTTGAGCCTTGTGTCCAGCTCGTAAAACGGAATGGTATGCCGACGATCAACCAGCTCATCCGCCGAGGCCGCCGGCCGCTCCGCGCCAAGGACAAGGCGCCGGCGCTCAAGGCCAATCCTCAGAAGCGGGGAGTATGCACTCGCGTGTACACCACCACGCCGAAGAAGCCGAACTCGGCGCTTCGGAAGGTGGCGCGTGTGCGGCTGACCAACGGGTTCGAGGTTACGGCCTACATCCCGGGAGAGGGGCACAATCTCCAGGAGCACTCGATCGTGCTCATCCGGGGTGGCCGGGTGAAGGACCTGCCGGGGGTACGGTACCACATCATCCGGGGCACGCTCGACTCGGCCGGGGTCAACGACCGCAAGCAGAGTCGTTCGAAGTACGGGGCCAAGCGTCCGAAGGGCGGATCATGAGCCGTCGAACGAGGGCCACGAAGCGTCAGGTTCCGCCGGATCCGCGGTATGACAGCCAGACGGTGTCGAAGTTCATCAACAACCTGATGTCGTGCGGCGAGAAGAGCACGGCCGAGGGCATCTTCTACCGCGCGATGGACTTGATCGAGCAGCGCACCGGGCAGGCGGGTGTGGCGGTGTTCAAGCAGGCGCTGTCCAACGCCAAGCCGGCCGTCGAGGTCAAGAGTCGGCGGGTGGGTGGTGCGTCGCTGCAGGTGCCGGTCGAGGTCCGTCCCGATCGTCGGACGGCGCTAGCCATGCGGTGGCTCATCGGCTTCAGCCGGGCGCGGAGCGAGCGCACCATGGAAGACCGGCTCGCGACAGAGTTGGTCCTGGCCTCGAAGGGCGAGGGTAACACGATTAAGAAGAAGGAAGACACGCACCGGATGGCCGAGGCCAACCGCGCGTTTGCTCATTATCGCTGGTAGGTAACCCTGAGCCGGCGGGGGAGGTGAGCCCGTCGACGTAGTGACACATCGGGCTATGTGACGCGGAGCAGCGTCACCTCTGGTCTTCTGAAAGCACAACGCGTGGGGTCACGGCTGGCCCCTCATCGTCAGGCGAATGCCTGGATGACGCGCGGAGCGATACCACCCGGACTGCCGGGGCTCGGTCGCCCCGCTTTTTCGCAGGATAGAGTTGAGGATATGTCGCGCGAAACACCGCTCAGTCATTATCGGAATATCGGCATCATGGCGCACATTGATGCCGGGAAGACGACTACGACCGAGCGGGTCCTGTATTACACGGGGAAGAGCTACAAGATGGGCGAAGTCCATGAGGGCGCGGCCACCATGGACTGGATGGAGCAGGAGCAGGAGCGCGGCATCACCATCACCAGCGCTGCGACCACCTGTTTCTGGGGTCGGCACGACGTGCAATACCGGATCAACATCATCGACACGCCTGGTCACGTCGACTTCACCGCCGAAGTGGAGCGGTCCCTCCGGGTGTTGGACGGGGCCGTCGCGATTCTCGATGCGGTTGGTGGGGTCGAGCCCCAAACCGAGACCGTGTGGCGGCAGGCCGACCGGTACGGCGTACCCCGCATCGTGTTCGTGAACAAGATGGACCGGATTGGCGCCGACTTCGATCGCTGCCTTGCCATGGTGCGTGAGCGGCTGGGCGCACGAGCCTTCCCAATCCAGTACCCGCTGGGCTCGGGCGAGCTCTTCACCGGACAGATCGACCTCGTGCGGCGGCTGGAGCGGGTCTATGACGACGCCTCGCTCGGTACCAAGTACGTCGAAGGCCCGGTGCCGGACGCGCTGAAGGATAAAGTGGAAGCGCTGCGCCACGAACTGGTGGAAGCCGCCGTCGAGCACGACGACGAAGCGTTGGAGCGGTACCTCGCGGGCGAGGAACTTTCCGAGGAGGATATCCGCCGCGCCATCCGCAAGGCCACCGTGGCCGGCGGCATCGTGCCGGTGCTCTGTGGGGCGGCGTTCAAGAACAAAGGGGTGCAGGCCCTGCTCGACGCCGTGGTGGACTTTCTGCCCAATCCGCTCGACGTGCCCGCGATCAAGGGGCATCTCCCGCTGCACGACGAGACTTTGGCCGAGCGGATCACGTCGGATGACGAGCCGTTTGCGGGCCTGGCATTCAAGGTGGCGACCGACCCCTACGTGGGGCGGCTCACCTTCTTCCGGGTCTATTCCGGCTCGCTCAAGTCCGGCAGCTACGTCTACAACAGCGTCAAAGACAAAATGGAGCGCGTCGGCCGGCTGTTGCAAATGCACGCGAACAAGCGGGAAGAGATCGACGAGGTCATGGCGGGCGACATCGCCGCGGCCATCGGCCTCAAGTCGACCGGCACCGGCGACACCCTCTGTGACAAGGACAAGCCGATCATTCTGGAGGCCATGCGCTTTCCGAATCCGGTCATCGACGTGGCGATCGAGCCCAAGAGCAAGGCCGATCAGGACAAGTTGGGCCAGGCGCTGCAGAAGCTGGCCGAGGAAGACCCGACATTCCGCGTGCGGACCGACACGGAAACGGGTCAAACCATCATCGCCGGGATGGGGGAGCTCCATCTCGAAATCCTGGTCGACCGGATGCGGCGCGAGTTCAAGGTCGATGCCAACGTCGGCAAGCCGCAGGTGGCGTTCCGCGAGACCATCACCAAGGCCGTTCGGGAAGTCGAAGGCAAGTTCGTGCGCCAGTCGGGCGGCAAGGGCCAATACGGCCACGTGGTGTTGAATGTCGAGCCGGCCGAGGCGGGCCAGGGCTTCGCGTTCGAGGACAAGATCGTCGGCGGCTCCATTCCGAGGGAATACATCAAGCCGGTCGAGGCCGGCATCAAGGAAGCCCTGGAGAGCGGGGTCCTCGCGGGTTACCC
>Ga0210366_10000157_pt1 | contig 10128 bp, 10 predicted proteins | sample S641metaT_FD_190380 | JGI IMG/M metagenome (GOLD analysis project Ga0210366, IMG submission 190380) | Metatranscriptome of estuarine sediment microbial communities from the Columbia River estuary, Washington, United States - S.641... | ecosystem: Environmental > Aquatic > Marine > Intertidal... | reverse complement strand
GCGTGGTCGCATTGTCGCTGAACTTCGCCTGCGTCGGTCCCGGCACCCTGGGAAGCCGGTAGCTCTTGCCACTGACATACACGGTCGCAACTTCGCGGGACGGGCCGAAGTGCACTTCGAACGTTTGCCCGCCCTCGCAACGGTAGGTGACACGGTCGGGAAGCGCCACGTTCTGCGGCATGTCGGTTGCGCACGCCCCAATCAAGAGTGCCGCCGCGAGCGCGGCGCCGCACCACGCAAATGGACGTCCGAAGACTTGCTCACGCTTCTGCGCGCCTGGCTTGATTTCACCGTGGGCGCTCATGCCGCGAGCGCGCGCTCGACGAAGTCGAGCCGATCCTGACCCCAGAAGATCTGCCCCTCGATCACGTAGCTCGGCGCGCCGAACACGCCGCGATCGATGGCTTCCTGGGTGTACGCAGCGTATTTCGTCTTGGCCGCTGCCACGGCGTCCACACTCATGAGCTGGTCGGGATCACGCCCCGCCCCGCTCGCGATCGCGCGCAGCGTTTCGGTGTCCGCCACGTTGCGATCCTCGACCCAGCATGCGCGGAACAGGGCAAGCGCCATGTCCATTGCGGCGGGCGTGCCGTGGGCGTGATCGGTCGCAATGATCAGCAGCGAAGCAGCTTCGGGCGGAGCGGGAAAGAATTTGGGCTCGAGCGTGATCGGCACACCCAGCGCGTCGCGCCAGCGCGCGAGGTCGACCAGGCGGTAGGCCTGACGCTGCGGGGCGCGCTGTTTCAGGGGAAGCCCGCCGGACACCGGAAAGATCCTGCCGTAGTCCACCGGCTTCACTTTGGCGATTGCGCCGTACTTTGCGAGGAGTTGCGCGAAGCGCGCGTGACCGAGATAACTCCAGGGCGACACGGTGGTGAAATAGTAGTCGATCGTCTTGGCCAAGCAGTGCTCCGTTCCCGTCGTGACGCGCAGCGTCCGAAAATCCGCGGCCACGATGATACCCTACGCGCTCCGAGGCGGCACCTTGCTGATTGTCGGGAGATCGCGAGTCGTGACGAGCCGAATTGCAGAGGATGACCGGGCAGCTTCGATCGCCGCGTTGCGCGCACTGGTCGCGGCGCGTCTCGCCGACCCTCACAGCGCCTGGAGCCTCGGCACCTTCGGCGCCGTCGCTGAGTTCCAGCGCGATCCGGACGAACCGGCGGCGCTCGAGGGTTTGCGTGCGATCACTGCGCGCGGTGGGATTACGGTCGAGCTCGTGCCGGACGTCGTGCCGATCGCCTACGAACGATCGACCGGGCATGGCTGGGCCCATGGCGTGGCGTTCTGTCTGCCGCGCGAGCGGGCCCGCGGAACGGGACGGCAGGTGCTGACCGAGCTCGGGCCGGACGGTGCCGCGCTGCGCGATGCGGACCGCGAGGCGACGCTGTTCGATCTGGGGCTCGGCACGACGCAATGCGACTGCCTCGTGCGTGTGCGCGAGCCGGCCGAGGTGCTACGGCTGCGCGCCGCATGCGGCACGGCCCTGCTCGAGGACGGCACTGCAGTGCTCGGCGAGTTGGCCGCGATGAGTCCGCAGCGTATCTTTATCTCGCCGCTCGGCCGCATCGAAGTTTTCCAGCGCATCCCGGCGCCCGACGGCGTGTCGCCGGAAGGCCCGCACACCCACGTGCTGCCGCGCCTGCTGAAGACGCGGCGCACGCATCCGGCGACACTGCCAGTGCCGGACGGTCTGGTGCCTTGCCTCGAACTGCACGCGCCGAGCTCGATTCGCGATGCGGTCGATGCCTGGCGCGCCGCGTTCTCCGGGCAGCCGCTCGGTCGGTGATCGCGCCACGCCCGCTCTCGCTCGCGGTCGGCGGGTTCTGCGCGCTGGCCGCGGCCATGGGCATCGGCCGCTTCGTCTACACCCCGATCCTGCCTATCATGACCGAGGCGCTCGGGATGACGCAGGCGACTGCTGGATTCATCGCATCGGCCAATTTCCTCGGTTATCTGGCGGGCGCGTTCGCCGCCGCGACCAGTCTCCTGCGCGGCTCGCGGCGCGCGTGGTTCATGGGCGGACTGGCCGCGAGCGCCGTCACGACGGGCGCGATGGCCTTCGTCGAATCCGAATGGGCGTTCCTCGCGCTGCGTTTCGCAGGTGGCGTGGCGAGCGCATTCGTGCTCGTCTTCTCGTCGGCGCTGATTATCGACCGCCTGCACGCTGCCGGTCGGTCCGGCCTGACTGCTCTCTACTTCGCCGGCGTCGGAATCGGCATCGCGGGTTCGGCGCTGCTCGTCTCGATCCTCGCGGCGCTGGGCTTCGGCTGGCGGGCGCACTGGCTCGCGAGCGGCCTCGTGTCCGCGGCCGCGCTGGCCGTCGTGGCCGTTCTGGTTCCCGATCGCGAAGAGCCGCGAACCGTTCCAGCGCCGGAAGCGGCGCACGCCAAACGCGGGCTCGCCGCGCTGGTCATCGCCTGTGGTCTGTTCGGTTTCGGCTATGTCATCACCGCGACGTTCCTCGTTGCGATCGTGCGCGGCGCGGACGCGATTCGACCGCTCGAGCCGCTGATCTGGGTCGTGGTGGGAATTGCGGCAGCGCCGTCGGTCGCGTTCTGGACCTCGGTGGCGAGGCGAATCGACATTGCCCGGGCGTTTGCGCTTGCGTGTGTCGTCGAGGCCGTGGGCGTTGCGGCAAGCGTCCTGTGGATCGCGACGCCGGGGGTGATCGTCGCGGCAGTGTTTCTCGGGGGGACCTTCGTGGGCATCACGGCGCTCGGGCTCGTCGGTGCACGCCAGCTTTCGCGGGGCGATCCCCGCCACACGCTCGCGATGATGACTGCAGCATTCGGCGTCGGACAGACCGTCGGCCCGGCGTTTGCCGGCATGCTGTCCGATGCGACGGGAAGCTTTCTCGGGCCGTCGCTCGTCGCGTCGGGCGCATTGCTCGTCAGTGCAATGCTGGTCGGAACCGGCCGCACGCGCGCATCCCTAACGTGGCACCATTCCGACCGGCAGTGACGCAGGCTTTTTCCCGGATCCAGTGATGCGGCAGTTCATACGGCACCCGACGGAAATACCGATCCAGATTCGCCGTGACCGGCGGCGCGTGGCCGCAGCACCGCCGATGCGTAACGTCAGCCTTGGCGGGCTCGCGTTTCTGTCGCATGCGGACCTGGAACCCGGAAGCATCGTCCTGCTGCGAATCCCCTTCGTGCGTCCGCAATTCTCGAGCCGGGCGCAGGTCGTTTGGTGTAGCGCCGTCGATGGCGCATTCGAAGTCGGCGTGCGATTCCTCGACGTGGAAGACGCCTATCGCGGACGCCTGGTGGAGCAGATCTGCCACATCGAGCAATATCGGCGCGACGTGCTGAAGAGCGAGGGCCGGAAGTTGACGTCCGAGGAAGCGGCGGCGGAATGGATCGCCAAGTACGCTTCGGAGTTTCCCGACCCCGGACCCGACGATGAAACGTAGCGACGCGCGTTGCTCAAGGAGCATACGAGATTGATTCATCCGGTACTCATGGCCGCGTTCGAGCGCGTCAAATCCTGACCACGTGCGCCTACCAATGCCCTGCGTGCTTTTCGTCCTGCTCCTGATCGGATCGGCCGGGTTCATCGTCGCGACCGTCGGAGCATTCCCCGATCACGTCGCCACGCACTTTGGTTGGGGCGGTCGCCCCGATGGCTGGATGTCCTGGAACGGCTATCTCACGTGGATGCTCTCATTCGGCATCGTGTTTCCCGTGGTCGTGACCGCGATGGTCAGCCTGCTCCCGCGCGCGTGGCCGGGACTCGCCTTCGTCAACCTGCCTAACCGGGATTATTGGTTCGCGCCGGAACGGCGCGCCGCATCGCTCGCCTACCTCGGCCGGCACGCGTGCTGGCTCGGTTGCCTGATCGTTCTGATGATGGCAGGCATTCACGCGCTGATCCTGCAAGCGCACGATGTGGTTCCGCCGAAACTTCCGGAGACGCCGTTCTTCTCTCTGCTGATCGGGTTTCTGCTCGCGCTCGGCGTGTGGATTCTCGTCCTGTACCGGAAATTCCACCGCCCGGTCTGATGAAATCGGCGGGTCTCGCGAAATCCGCGTCAGGCCGCCGCCACTTCCACCAGGCAGTCGTAGTACGTTGCGGCGCCCCCGAGGTCGGCGATCGCCTGCGAGGTGACCTCGTTCGCGTTGCGTCCGTCGGGCGAGAGCTTCTTCCACCAGACCGACGGCGCATTGACGACGCCCGGACGCGCCCGGCCGTTGCAGCGCGCAACCGCGGTGAACGCGCCGCGGTCGTTCATGATTCGTACCAGCGCCCCGTCAGCGATGCCGCGCGCGGCGGCATCGTCGGGATGCATCTCGAGGGTCGGCTCGCCGGCGTCCTTGCGCGCGAACGCCAGGTTCGCGAACGAGCTGTTCAGGAAGTGGCGATTCGGCGGCGAGATGAATGCAAGGGGATAGCGACTTGCAAGCTCCGGGCTGCTCGTCGGCCCCTCGTACGGCGGCACGTAGGTCGGGAGCGGATCGAGCCCTAGCTGCGCGGCATACTCGCTGTAGAACTCGCACTTCCCCGATGGCGTCGGGAAGCCCCCGTTCGCGAACGGCGCATCCGGCACACTGAGGCGCATCCATCCCGCCGCCTTCAACCCGTCCCACCCGATGCCTTCGAGCGTCGGGCTCTTCGAGTCCAGCGCCTGGCGGCAGAGATCCTCGTCCGAGTCGTCGAAGCAGGCGTCCGTGAACCCCATTCGCTTGGCGAGCAGACGAAACACCTCGGCGTTCGGCTTCGACTCGCCCACCGGGTCGATTGCCGGCTGGCTCGCAAGCATGTAGACGTGTCCGTAGGACTGATGGATGTCGTAGTGCTCGAGTTGCGAAGTGGCCGGCAGGACGATGTCAGCGTAATCCGCCGTATCGGTAAGAAACAAGTCGTGCACGACGCAGAAGAGGTCATCGCGCGCGAAGCCCGCGATGACCTTGCGCGAATCCGGGCACACCGCGACCGGATTGTTGTTGTAGACGTAGATCGCCTTCACCGGAGGATCGGCCGAAGTGAGCGCGTCGCCGATCGCCGATTGATTGATCGTGCGCGGCGCGCCGCGGATGAGGTCGGGGCGCTCGAGCGCCTGGTGATTGAGCCCGTAGAATCCGGCCGTGCTCAGCACTACCCCACCCGCCGGATGACGCCAGGCGCCCACGAGCGCGGGAAGGCACGCAATCGTGCGCGCCGCCATGCCGCCGCCGTGACAACGCTGCATACCGTAGTTCAACCGGATGAATGCCGGTTTCGCCGCAGCGTACTCGCGCGCAAGCGTGACGATCTCGTCAGCCGTGATGCCGCAAACCGCGGCCGCGCGCTCCGGCGTCCATTCTTTCACGCGCTCGGCGAGCCCCGTGTAGCCGACCGTGTGCCGCTCGACGTAGTCGGAGTCGACGAGCTTCTCGCCGATGATGACGTGCATGAGCGCCAGCGCCAGCGCGCCGTCGGTGCCGGGCAGGAGTGCGATGTGCTGGTCGCACTTCTCCGCGGTCTCGTTGCGCCGCGGATCGATGATCACGAGCTTCGCGCCGCGGCGCTTCGCCTCCTGGCAGCGCGTCCAGAAATGCAGGTTGGACACGATCGGGTTCGAGCCCCAGATGACGATGAGCCGGGCATCGACGGTGTGTTCGACGTTCGTTCCGACCGACCCGCCGAGCGTGATCTTCATTCCCGCCTTGCCGGCGGAGGAGCAAAGCGTCCGGTCGAGGAGGCTCGCACCGAGGCGGTGGAAGAAGCGCCGGTCCATGCCGGCATAATTCACGAGGCCCATCGTGCCGGCGTAGCTCGACGGCAGGATTTGCTGCGGATCCTCCGCGGCGATCGCCTTGAACTGGTCGGCGATCGTGTCGAGGGCTTCGTCCCAGGAGATCCGCTCGAAGCGCCCTTCGCCCTTGCGGCCGACGCGTTTCAGAGGATGAAGCACGCGCTCCGGCGAGTACGTGCGGTCGAGGTACTTCGCGACCTTCGTGCAAAGCGTCCCCGCAGTGAACGGCATGTCGCCGCCCTTGACCTCGACGGCAACGCCGTTCTCGACGGTCACGTCCAGCGCGCACGTGTCGGGACAATCGTGCGGACAGGCAAGCTGCACGACCTTGCGGTCGGTCGGGCCGGGGGCGTTCATGGGCGGGATTCTAACAAGCAAAGACAGAAGGTCACGAACAGGAGGGAACCGCCTGGTTTCCTCCTGCGGAGAAACCCAAAGGTTACGAACAGGGGGAAACCGCCTGGTTTCCCCCCGTTACCCCCCTTCCCGGTGCGCAGAGGTGGGATCGCGGCGCACGGTGCGGCGGTAGAGGGGGCTCAGGACCGCGGGGAGGATGTACATCGGGAGCTGGCCGAGCGCGAAGAACATCACCATGTCGAAGTCCGCCTTGTCCGCGAGCGCCACGAGGATGATGCCCATGTTGCAGTTGCCGGTCATCAACCCGATCGTGAGCGCGCGGCGCGGGCCGAGGCGCCAGAATGCGAGTGTTCCCACCAGTTGCAGAGCGAGATTGGCGGCGAAAGCCGCAACCAGCGTCCCGACCACCGCGCCGGGGCGTGCGAGGACGGCCGCCGTGATGCCGTCCATGATCGCGATCGCGAAGATCACCAGGCTGATGACCGCCACTGCATCGAGCGGCCGTGCGCTGCGGGCGAGTCGCTCCAGCCCGATCGCCTTGCGCGCAACGAGCGCGACCGCGAACGGGATGCCCACCAACCATGAAAGGCGCGCCATGAATGTGCCCAGCTCGATACCGAGATCCAGTCCGAGCAGCGACAGCGACAGCGCGGGGAGCGTGAGCGGGACCAGGGCGGTCGTGACGACGGCCAGCACGACCGCAAGCGCGGCGTCCAGCCCGACGATCAGGCAGATCGTCGCGCACATCATGACTGGCGAGGACGCCGTGGTCAGGACCAGCGCCTGCGCGAGCGCGGGCGGCAGCGGCATGCCGCGCACGGCGAGCCAGACGATCAGCGGGCTCACGCCGAGCAGCCACACGGTCGCCACCGCCACCAGCATCGGACGGCGCGCATAGTCGTGCAGGTGGCGCCAGTCGAGGCGCAGCAACGCGATGGTGAGCGGCACCAGCAGCGCAGGCACGAGCAGCGGCCGGGCAGCCGTTGCGAGCGGCGGTATCGCAAGGCCGACGAATACGCCGCCGGCGAGGAAGAGCGCGGCGTGGCGGCCGATGAATTCGAGTGCGCGGTTCAGATGCTCTCACTAGGTAGTTTTGGGTTTCCCCTCCTCAAAGAGGAGGGGAAAGTTCTTTAACCCTCCCCTCCTTTTCAAGGAGGGGTGGCTGCGAAGCAGCCGGGGTGGTTCGGGCTCCGACTTAGCGCCCAGGCTTGCGCTCGATGCGCGCGAACGCTTGCTTGAGCGCCGTGGCGGCGCGATCGATCGCGTGATGCGCGGCGGCGATCACGCCACCCATGGTGACGAACCCGTGGATCATCCCCTCGAAGCACTCGTACGTGACCGGCACGCCGGCCTCGTGCAGGCGGTCGGCGTAGGCCTTCCCCTCGTCGAGCAGCGGATCGAAGCCGGCGGTGATGACGTAGGCCGACGCGACGCCGGTGAGATCGCGTGTTCGCAGCGGCGAAGCACGCCAGTCGGCGACGTCATCGGGACCGCGCAGATAGTTGGCCGTGAACCACAGGATCGCTTCGCGCGTGAGCATGTAGCCATCGGCAAATTTCAAGTGCGACTCCCGGTCCGCCGTCATGTCGGTGGCGGGATAGATCAGTACCTGCATAGCGAGCGGCGGACCGCCGGCGTCACGCAGCGTGTTCGCGACCACGGCGGCCAGATTTCCACCCGCGCTGTCCCCGCCGACCGCGACCCGGGAAGGGTCGAGGCCGAGCGACTCGGCCATGCGTCCGATCCAGTGCGTGGCGGCGATCGCGTCTTCCACCGCCGCCGGAAACTTGTGCTCCGGCGCCAGCCGATAGTCGACGGAGGCGACCGCGCAATGCGCGAGATTGGCGAACTCGCGGCACACGACGTCATGCGTGTCGAGGTCACCGATCGTCCAGCCGCCGCCATGAAAGTAGACGAGCACCGGGAGGCGCGCGTCGTCCGCGGTGCCGAGCCCACGGTACAGGCGTACCGGTATCGGTCCCGCCGGTCCGCTCGCTTGCAGATTTTCGACCTTTGCGACTTCCGGTGGCGGGGGCGCCAGCGCGCCACGCGACTCCCGATAGAGCTCGCGTGCAGCCGGCGCGCCGATCAGCGAATACAGCGGCAGGTTGGCGCGCGCCGCGCGCTCGAGCACCAATGCGGCCTGAGGATCGAGCGTCATGCGGGTCGGGCGGCGGTCAACGCACGCCGCCGCAGCATGAGCCATGCCACCGCGAACCCGATGGCGGCGATGACCGGGATCGCCAGGTAGTTCAGCGTGGCCCACCCGCTCGCCTCGAGCACCAGGCCGGATGTGAATGAAGAGGTGGCCATGATGATGAAAATGGCGAGGTCGTTCGCGCCCTGCGCCTTGGCGCGCTCCTCGGGGCGATAGCTCTCGGTGATGAGCGTGGTGCCGCCGACGAAGAGGAAGTTCCAGCCGACTCCGAGCAGGACCAGCGCGAACCAGAAGTTCGCGACTTCGATGCCGGCGAGCGCGATCGCCACGCAGACGAAGTTGAGCGCGACGCCGGTCATCATCACGTTCAGCACGCCGAAACGCCTGATCAGGCTGCCCGTGAAGAACGACGGCGCGAACATTCCTATCACGTGCCAGGAGATCACCGTCGCTGCCGCGCTGTAAGGATGACCGCACACCCCCATCGCAAGCGGTGTGGCGGTCATGAGGAGGTTCATGACGCCGTAGCCGAATCCGGCTGCCATCACCGCCACGATGTAGGCGGGCTGCTTGACGATCTCCGCGAGCGGCCGACCCCCCGTGTGGGCTTCCTTCTCGGTCGGCGGCGGGATCCTGAGCAAACGCAACACGAAGAGCACCACGACGAGAATGCCGATGAGCGCCAAGTAGGCGCCAAGGTACATCGTCGGCAGCAGATCCATCGTGTATCGGCTCGTGGTCGGACCGAGGATTCCGCCGACCAGCCCGCCCGCAATCACGAGCGAGATCGCCTTGCTGCGGAACTCGGCCGGCCCGGTGTCCGCCGCAGCGAAGCGGTAATACTGACCGAAGGCGTTGTAGACACCGAACACCATCGTGCCGAAGCAGAACAGCCAGAAGTGCCCGATATAGATCGCCGTCGAGCAGATCAGGGCGCCGACGATGCCGACCGCAGTGCCGAACATAAATCCGCGCTGGCGGCCGACGCGCTTCATCAGCAGCGAGGCAAAGTACGTGGTAAGGGCGGCGCCCACCACCCATCCGGTGATGGGAAGCGTGGCGAGGCGCTTGTCGGGCGCCAGGGCGTAGCCGGCCAGTCCGTTCAGCGCGATCAGCGTCGAATTGTTGGTGAAGAGCAGCGCCTGGAGGGTGGCCAGGACGGCGACATTGCGTTTGGCGAGATCCATGTTCCGCGGAAAAAAGAAAGCCGGCGCGACCTGCGCCGGCCCGGTCGATTATATGAGATTCGTCCCTCGCCGGCCGCGGGCCGCGCAGTCGAAAGTCACTTGCCGATCATCTTTCCGTAGATGAACAACAGGACGAACGCGCCGACGATTGCGCCGACGAAGCCCGCAGGCTCCCCTACCTTGTACAGACCAAGGACCTGCCCCGCATAGGTCGCGGCCACCGCGCCACCGACCCCGAACAGCGTGGTCATGATGAATCCCATCACTTGCCTGCCGGGCATCAGCAATCGCGCGATCAGACCGACGATGAATCCCACGATGATGGTCCAGACGAGCCCCGCCATGGTTGCCTCCCCGCCCCGGTAAAAGGCGTTCAGTCTACGGCAGACCGGCCGAGACGGTGTCAACTCGAATGCCGAGAGCGCCCCACCGCTCGACCCGCGGCGAGCGCATCGGCTGCGGGCCGTATAAAGTGCGATTCCCCGCCACGCCATGAAATCGGCCCTCGCCCTCGTCATTCTCGCCATTGCGGTAGTGCTGACCGGCGGGGCGGCGCGTGCCGAAGCACCCGGGCTGGCGGTGATGCACGGCTTCGCGGATATGGCGAGCATCACGCTGTGGGTGCAGACCGACCGACCGGCCCGACTCGAGGTCGAGTTCCATCCCGAGGCCGATCCGGCCGCGCT
>Ga0210366_10000156_pt1 | contig 10137 bp, 18 predicted proteins | sample S641metaT_FD_190380 | JGI IMG/M metagenome (GOLD analysis project Ga0210366, IMG submission 190380) | Metatranscriptome of estuarine sediment microbial communities from the Columbia River estuary, Washington, United States - S.641... | ecosystem: Environmental > Aquatic > Marine > Intertidal... | reverse complement strand
GTGCGGAGGGATTGTCGCTTGGCGTTATCTGCAATCGATGTGCGTTGTCGTCGAGCATAGTACCGGTGCCGGGAAGCCGGATCAAAGACAGAGGTGAAGCATGAACAGACAAACCTATGAAAACATTCCAGGCTGGACGCAAAGCCACGCCAAAGCCTTTGCGTCCTGCCGGGAAACCTATTGGCATGAACACATCGCCAAAACCTGGCCACGGAAACCATCGACGCCGGAACAATTATTTGGCATGGACGTGGAAACCTTTCTCGAGCGCGGCGAACTGGACCTGGCGATCATCCCCAGCGGCGTTCTGGCGTCCAACGGGGCCAAGCGCGGCAAGGCATGGACCGAGTGGATTAAAGACCAATCCAGTGATTTACGGATCGTCAAGCAGCACGAGGCCGAAGCGATCACAACCGCCTGCGACGCGATCCGCGAGCAAGTGGCCGGTCATCAGTTCGCAGCACGCATCCTTGACGACGATATCCGCTGGCAACAAGTGGTGTTCGGGAAGTGCGAGTACAGCGGCTTGGACCTCAAAGGGATGCTGGACTGCCTCGACGCCGAAGCCGGCACCGTCTGGGATGTCAAGACAACCAGCGACGCGTCGCCAGATGAGTTTGCCAAACAGGTGTTGCGGTATCGATACCACTGGCAGGCCGCGTGGTATCTCGAGCTGGCTTGTGCCGACGAGTTTTTTTGGATCGCGATCCAGTCATCGCCGCCTTATCGCGTGGAGGTTTATGAGTGCGGACATGACTGGTTGACGATGGCCAGAAACCAGATCCGGGAAGTGAGGCTGTCCTACGCCGAGCAGATGGATCGGCCGGGGCCGTGGCGTAATCCGAGTCATGGGAAGATCGTACCTTTGTTTCCGCCCGCTTGGGCGTGGAGGGGATGAAAGATGATCGACGTGGAATGTATCGTAAGCGTTATGTGTAAAGAGGGAGAAGTATCGTTTTACGTTCATCGCCAATTCCCAGGCGTGCTTCCCATCGGCACAAATATAGAGTTCGACATCGGCAAGTTTAGTGTTGAAGTCGAAATTAAAACCTACACGCTATGGCAGGACAATTCGTTGTCTGCATATCTTTCGCCTTTTGAAGTTGACGACATAGACGTGTCGGTCGATGAGTTGTGCGCTATCGTCGAACCGCTTGGGTGGAAGTGGAGGGGATGATGGATAAAGAGTTTCTGGAAATCGCTGCAATGTTGCTCCACCAAGGAAAACTATCGCTGTTTAACTGGCTGATCGCAAACCATCTTGACCACAAAGCAAGAGAGACAACGACTGACGAACAGATTATCGGCGAGTGGGAATCGTTAAAACGCAATGGAATCACGCGGCACAAAGAGGCGATCCGCATTGCTCACGAATCACCGGCTAAGTATCCCGCACTGGCAACCATCGGAACAAGCAACGGCATCAAAATGGCTTATGACCGGGAAAAATCACGCAAGCAACGAAAGGGAATACGATGAGTGACACAAAGCTAATCGAGTACAAAGCACTGGGCGGCGACGTAGCAATTAAACTCTCGCCGCAGATCGTCAGAACCTACCTGTGCCAGCCAACCAAAAGCGGCAAAATGCCGTCGGATCAGGACGTGATGAGATACATCATGCTCTGTCGCAGCCGACAGCTTAACCCATGGCTCGGTGATGCGTGGCTTTTGGGATATGACGGCAAAGACGGGCCGGTGTTTTCCCTTATCACCAGCGTCCATGCGCTCTACAAACGAGCCGAGCTTAACCCGGCCTTCGACGGGATCCGCAGTGGCGTGATCGTGGTTGGCAAAGATGGTACCGTGACGGAGCGCGAAGGCCAGCTAGTACTTGACGGGGAGCACCTCGTCGCGGCCTGGGCCATCGCGTTTCGCAAAGACCGCCATCACCACGGCAAGCACGTTGCCAACCGAGCAGAGTATGACCTGCAAAACTCGCAATGGCGCAAGATGCCGAGCGTGATGTTGTCCAAGTGCGCCCGGGCGCTGGCCTTGCGGGAGACGTTTCCGCGCGAAACCTCTGAGATGTACGAGCAGGCCGAGTTGCCGGTGCAACAGCCGGTACATCAACTTCAGCCGGTTGGTGTGACGAGCTTTATCGGTGCGGCGGAGCCGGATCCGGAGCCCGAACCCGAGAGCCGTTACAAGGAGCCGGCCGGGTATGAGTCGTGCGGCGAGTGCGGCGTGGCTTGTCCGCCGGAAGTGATGGAAGCGGGGTTGTGTCCGGAGTGCGCCGGGAAGGTGGCGAAGTGAAAGGAACTGGACTCGACTTGACGAGACAGGACTCGACATGGTTCGACTCGACATGACAAGACAACACAAGCCAAGCATTTCAAAGGAGACAAAACACCATGACGTGATAGGACGCGACTAGACACGACTCGACCGGATAGGACGTGAAACGACATGACTCGACCTGACAGGATAAGACATGACAAGCATTTCAAAGGAAAGCATAAATGAGAATTGCAACAGTTACGATCGAAGGCGTTTCCCCATACGGCCAAAGCAAGTTCATCGGCGAGAAGAAAAGCCGGGACGAAACCTTCGAGGACTTCGAGGATCGCGTGTGGCGCGAGCGCTGCCATTACAACGAAAAAACCAAGGAGTGTTTTATCCCGCCGATGTGTTTCAAAAACGCCTTGCGGGATGCGGCACAGTACAAGTCTGAGAAGATCCCAGGCGAGGGAAACGCCAAGTGGACCAAGCATTTCAAGAGTGGCGTCATGGTGGTTGACGGACTGCCTCTGCACGTCAAGCGTGATGACGTGGCCAAGACGACGCTGCACGTTCCCTCCGATGGCCGAACCGGCGGCACGAAGCGAGTCATCAAGCATTTCCCGACGTTCCACGAGTGGGGAGGGGACGTCAAGTTTTTGGTGCTGGACGACAAGATCACGACCGAAGTGTTCGAACGGTTCGTCAAAGACATGGGAAGCTTTATCGGCATCGGGTTTTTCCGGCCGACCAACGGCGGATACTGGGGCCGGTTTGAAGTCAAAAAGGTGACGTGGACGCAAGGGTAAAGACCTGACATGACGCGACAGAACCGGACTCGACAGGACTGGACTCGACAGGACTCGATGCGACGCGACGTGACGCGACAAGACAAGCATTTCAGAGAGGAGACCGAACACCATCACCGGACTTGACTCGCCTCGACCTGACTCGACGGGCCATGACAAGATTCGACCTGCCACCACAAGACAAGAGGTTTTATATGTTCACGCAACACCACGACACGCGGCTACTATACGGCTATCTGATAGCCAACAAGGACAAAGAAATCATCACATGGGAGGACCTGGAAAAGCATATCGGCTACTCGGTGCGGCAAGGCGTAGGATACAGCCGTCTGCGATCGGCGATTAACACCGCACTGGGACAAGATCAACTGGTGTTTGAATGCGTGTTCGGCGTGGGATACAAGGTCGTCAACGCCTCGGAGAATGTTAGCAACCGCGAGGCCGCATTGAACGGCATTCGTCGGAGAGCCAGGCGCGAACAAAACAAGCTAGCCTGTGCCAAGTACGACGCGCTGAACGACTCCGAGAAGGCGACGCACAACGCATTGGCCGCACAGTACGGCGTTATCCGCGTGCTGGCCGGAAAGAAAGCAACAAAGAAAATTGAGACGGCGTCCAATGGATCGATGCTGTCGGTGCAACGCAGCTTGCAGTTGTTCAGCAAGGCGAGCGGGGAGGAAAGGGATAAAGAAGCGTGACCCGACAGGACTCGACTGGCCTGCACTTGACCAGACTCGACATGACTACATGCGATAAGCCAAGACGAGCATTTTAGCGGGAAAAACACCAAGACGAAACTGGACTCGACGAGACTCGACGCGACTTGACGCGATAGGACATGACGCGACTTGACGCGACGCGACTTGACTCGACAGGATTCGACATGGCCCGACCAGCCAAGACAAGCGTTTTAATTGCAACCCGCCGCCGCATCCCATACAATGCAACCGCCGAAATGAGTCAACACAACAAATCGAACCCCGGTGGCGTGCGGACTCGTCCGCGTGGCTGACTCAGCCAGGCAGCGCCATCGGGGTTTTTTCGTGGAGGGAGTGGGGATGGAGTATCAATGGCATCCAGCGGCCAGTATTTTTCCAATGATGACGGACCCGGAATTGCAGGAGCTAGCAGCGGACATCAAGGCTAATGGACAGCAAGTTCCCGTGATGCTCGATACAGAGGGATTTGTTATCGATGGTCGCAATCGAGTTGTCGCGTGTCGTATCGCCGGTATCGAGCCGCAATGCGAGACGTGGTGTGGCGAGTCAGACGAGGAACTGATTGCGTTTGTGATTAGCTGCAACCTCAACCGGCGACATCTGACCAGCAGCCAAAAGGCGGCGGCAGCGGCGAACGCAGAAGAGCTGTTGGCAGAGTGGGAGCGCGAGGCACGAAAAGCAAAGTCTGACGGCGGTAAAGCAGGGGCCGCAAAAGCGGGCCGCGGCCGACCGAATAGGGATGTGGAAACAATTCCACAACCCAACAATGCTCCCAAGTCCCGCGACAAAGCCGCAACCACATTTGGAACCAACGCCAAGTACATTGACGCTGCCAAGAAACTCAAAAAGGAAGCCCCGGACCTTTTTAAGGAAGTCGAGTCAGGCAATCTTGCAATATCGCAGGCCAAGAATAAGCACCGCAAACAGGAGCAAGCGAAACAACTCGAACAGCGCGCCGCCAAGTTTGAGGAGGAAACGCTTGGCGAGCAGCCAGCATGGTCACTAATGAATGTTGACGTGATGCGCGGCCTCGAATCGATCCTGGACCAACACGCCAAGGCAAGGCTTGTGTTTGCTGATCCGCCATACAATATCGGAATTGATTACGGCGAAGGTGTGGCCAAAGACAGCTTGTCTGACGTCGACTATATGGATTGGGTGGACCAGTGGATTCAAAAGGCCGCCAATTGTCTCACAGATGACGGTTCACTCTGGGCTATCATCTCTGATGAGTATGCAGCGGAATACTGCATCGCACTCAAAGGCTTGGGTCTCCATGTTCGGGCGTGGATTAAATGGTACGAGACCTTTGGCGTAAATCGTCCAAACAACTTCAACCGCACTTCGAGACATATCTTTTATTGTGTCGCCAACCCCAAGCACTTCATTTTTAACACCGATCCTGTGTCTCGCCCATCTGATCGGCAAGCGAAGTACAACGACAAGCGCGCCGACAGCGATGGGAAAACATGGGATGACGTGTGGCAAATCCCCAGACTGACAGGCACAAGTGATGAGCGAATCGTCGGATTTCCGACACAACTACCGCTCGCGTTAGTACAGCCAATCATTGAATGCTGCACATACCCAGGCGACCTCGTTGTCGATCCGTTTAATGGCTCTGGAACTACCGGCGTCGCGGCTATCTCCAGCGGACGAAGGTACATCGGAATCGACATTAGTGAGGAGTACATCAGTATGGCCGAAACTCGTCTTAAGTGCATCTCGGTGAGAGGATGACATGAAGTTCAAGGATTTAAAGCTGTTGGTTGCAATTCGCGGCCTTGAGACAGGCCGAGACCCACAGTCAGAGCACAACCGCCTAGAGTTTGCTAGGACGGTTCAGCACGAATATGCGGATCTGTACCGCGACACATGCTTTCCATGGACGGTTAACGAGGTATGCGAAATTGCTGCGCAGCTTAGAAAAAACACCAACAACAAACTTAAGGCAGATATTGCATCAGCACATGGGTATAAATGTTTTTGGTCCAGCCGCGCCAAGGGTCCATGTAGCGACGACGTGGAGGCCGGGCATGTGATCGCGGCGAAAACTGGCGCGCCGCTATCGGTAGAAAATGGCATGATCGAATGCCGGTCGCACAACAATCAACGTCGCGACAGAACGATCGAGGACTATCTTAAATCCGATGACGTGACACCATGTCCTGGCTGAAACTGCACCGGCAGATCCTCGACAGCCAAGTGTTTTCCGACGAGCGGACGCTCAAGGTTTGGCTGTGGTGTCTTTGCCGGGCGAACTATCGGACAGGCTACCACCGCGGCGAAGTGGTCCCCGTCGGCTCGTTCGTGACTGGCCGCAAAACGGGCTCCGCGGAGTGCGGAATCAGTGAATCAGGATGGGAGCGGTGCATCGTGCGACTCGTCGAGTGGGGAATGGTGACCCGAAAATCGGACAGCCGGTGGACAGAGTTAACTGTATGCAACTGGCGGACTTACCAAAACGACGAGGAGCTTGACCGGACAGCCGGTGGACAGCCGGTGGACAGCCGGTGGACAGCCGGTGATACAACCAGCGGACAGCCGGCGGACAGGATAGAAGAAAGAAAGAAGGATAGAACTCAAGAAGGGGAGAACAATAACCCCCAAACCCCCAAGGGGGCTGATTGCACAAACGGACAGCCGAAAACCAAAAAACGCAAACCCAAAACCCTGCCAACCCGGTACCCGCCAGACTTCGAGGCCTTCTGGGCCGCATACCCCACCCGCCGCCGCCAGAACAAGCCGGCCGCACTGGCGGCCTGGGAACGGGCTGTGCAGGCGCTCGAGGACAGCGGCCAGGCCGAACCCGCCCAGTGGCTTATCCGCCGCGCCAGGGACTACGCCGCCAGTGACCAGGGCCGGGGCCAGTTCTGCCGCGGCCCTACGCCGTGGCTGAACCAAGCGGCATGGGACGATCCGCGTGAGGCCTGGCTGGACACGGCGCCGACCGGCCAAAGCCTCGAGGAGATGATTGCGGCGCGGAGGGGAACGCGATGAACGATACGGAAGTAATTTGCTTGTCTGCCAAAGTTGAAGACCTTGAAAAACGCCTTGAGTTACACAGACGCGTGTTGCAGGCGCTGGTTGATTTGGCGGAGCCAGAGCCGAGCCTGTATCAAACATGGCGATACACAATCGCACTGTCGCCGTTCATGTACGACATCGCCGAATCCCTGTTGCGATTGGAGCCGAAGCGATGAAAGTTCACGAGGCAATGAGTCGCGACCGCGTGGCGATCTCCAGCGACGACGACGAGCTGACGATCATTTGCAGCGGTCGGTTGTGGCTGATGTATCACGCCGTCGGTTCAGAGGTAATCGAACAAGTGCTGGGCGAGGAAAGCGAAACCGGTATGGCCGATGCTATCCGCAGACACGCCGATGAAATTGCGGCGGCGGTGATGGCGGCTAAGTCAATTCGATAGGAGCCAACCGAATGAAAAACGAAACCGACGCGTCAGGTTTGTGGGTGCAAGTGCTGGCGCTGGAAAACAGCCATGACTCAATTACGGACGACCTGGCCGCACTTAAGGAACTGTTGCAGGAGGTTATCGACACAATAGAGCGAGACAACTACACAATCGGCGGCGGTGTTCACAAGTTAACGCTGGGTTACAAATGGTCCGCAGCCGCCAAAGCCGCGTTGCGACAGGAGCCAGCCGACAACCCAGACTGGATCGCGAAAGCACGCAACGCATGGACTCAAATGAACCAAGCGGACCGCGAGGAGTTGTTAAACCAAATCGGCGCCACGTGCGAGTCTGAAAGCGTGTGGCGGATTGATTTATCTGAAGTTCGACAGGAGCCAACCGAATGAAACGCCGAACATTATTCGCCGCACTAACCGCACTGCCGTTTGTGCGATGGTTCGTACCGACGCCTACGTTGCCTGATCCAGGCTCTACTCGTGTAGCGATTGGACGGATTGACGCGAAGCTTGTGTTTTCAAAAGGCGTAACATACGTTCGATCGACTGGGCCGCTGGCAAACGTACGCGACGGCAACTCATGGAGCACTGCCTACGGCTCGCTGGAGGACGCGATGAAGCATGCCAGTCCAGGCGACACCATCTATGTGAGCAACAAACCATGACACCCAACGAAACCGACCACTGGGTAATCGCGCACGGCAAGGCGTTCGACGGCTGGCGGCGATTCGTGATGGAGCGGCCGGACCTGATCGACCTTTGGGCCAACGTTGCGTTCCACGATGTGACCGCATCGGACGCGGCACAGGTAACGGCCAAGATGGTTCGCGGCGAACTCGACCCGATCCGAACGTATGACTACGAGGCCACCGGCGCCATCGTCGCACGGCACTGTCGGGAGGCCGCAAACAAGCGAGCCCACCTCGAGCGCCGCGCCGCCGAGGAGGATGAACGGGCGCGGCTGACGGCGCAACGCAAAGAACCGTCTTTGATGAGTCGGGTTACGTTTGGCCGCGTGTGGCGAAAGTTGAAACCTTTATTGGACGACAAAGCAAACGCACACCTTGTTGCGATCCACAACGCAGGCCATCACACACCGCACACAGGCCGCGGCCGAGACTGTTTGCTGTGCGATATTTTGGAGGAGATCGAGTGAAACACATCGTTGGTTTTTCAGGAGGCATTGACTCCCAGGCCGCAGCAAGGTGGGTTCTCAACCGACATCCGGCGGAAGATGTGATCTTGCTCAACTCGGATGCTGGAGGAAACGAGCATCCGATAACTGTCGAGTTCATCGCGCAATATAGCAGCGAGGTTCATCCGGTTGTTGTTGTCCAAGCCGAAGTTCAGGACATGGATGGACTGGCCAAAGTCAAGATTGCCGAAATGGGACTGCAACCAACCGATCTACTAACATTCGATTTGATGGCGCATTTGAAAGGATGGTTTCCAGACAGGCGAACACAGTTTTGTACGCATCACCTGAAACTTCTTCCGCAGGTGCGATGGATTAAAGCAAACCTACACGGCCAAGAGTTCACGCGATACACAGGCGTACGCCGCGATGAAAGCCAAAACAGAAAAAACCGCCAGCCTATCGAGTGGGATGATTGTTTTGGGTGTCCACTGCACCACCCGCTCGTGGATTGGACAAAACAAATGGCGTTCGACTTTGTAAGGGCGCATGACGAGCCAATAAACCCGCTTTACTTGCTTGGATTTAATCGCGTGGGCTGTGCGCCCTGCATCAACGCCAACAAGCAAGACATTCGCAATTGGGCGAAGCGCTTCCCGGAAATGATTGATAAGATTCGCGACTGGGAGATGCGAGTCGGTAAAACATTTTTTCGCCCAGCCAAAAAAGGAGGCAGCATTCGATGGATTGATGACGTCGTTCGGTGGGCGATGACTGAGCACGGCGGAAAACAGTTTTCGCTCGATGTGTTGTTCGAGCCGGCTGCGTGTGATTCAGACTATGGGCTATGCGAGTAAAGCCGCGGCCGAGACTGTTTGCTGTGCGATATTCTGGAGGAGATCGAGTGAGCAAAAAATGGAAACGCAAAGCGAAAAAATGGAAGCGGGCAGCGGAAGCGTACTTCGCCGGTAAGGAGCATTTGATAGCGAAGTACAACGAGTGCTTCCTGGAAACCCAACGCTTGCAGCGATACATCAACGTGCTGAATAAATTGATCGGCGACCAAACAAGCAAGGAAGCTGACAATGAAATTCAGCGTCCCCGGAACACCTAAAGCACAACCACGCGCCAAGGCAACAACCATTGGCGGCCGCGCGAGAATGTATACGCCAAAGTCGGCCGATGCGTTCAAGGCCAGCGTGGCGCTTGCGGCGCAGCAGGCCGGCGTGAAGCCGAGCGAAGGCGCCGTCGGAATTGCGTTGTATTTTGTTTTTCCCCGTCCGAAAAACAAAGTTTGGAAAACACGGTTGATGCTTACCGAGTATCACACTAAGAAACCAGACTTGGACAATCTCGCAAAAGCCGTGATGGATGCGTTGGATGGCATTGCCTGGCGTGATGACGCCCAAGTCGCATGGATGTCTTTGAGTAAAGTGATTGCCGAAGGTGACGAGGCATCGCAAACCATTGTCAAAATAGTGGAGCTCAAAACGTGAAACACACCAAACCACGAAACCGACGACTCGCGTTACCCGGGACAACGATCAGCGACTTTCCAACGCTGTCCGATGAGGACAACCAGCGCGTCCTTGCCGGCGGTGAACCACTTGAGGAATTCTGGCCGCAGCTGGCGGCGATGAAAGCCGAAGCGCTTGCGAAAACCAACGCCGCCGCGGCTGCACGGCAAAAACAGCTTGACGATATCGAGGCCAGCGGCGAGCGACTGCCGGCCGACGTTTACCGCTGGCGACACAGCGGCCATTACGGAAGGCGGGGGACATGACAGAACGTGAACCCGGCGTCCGCCGCAACCTGCCGCACCTGAC
>Ga0210366_10000155_pt1 | contig 10139 bp, 8 predicted proteins | sample S641metaT_FD_190380 | JGI IMG/M metagenome (GOLD analysis project Ga0210366, IMG submission 190380) | Metatranscriptome of estuarine sediment microbial communities from the Columbia River estuary, Washington, United States - S.641... | ecosystem: Environmental > Aquatic > Marine > Intertidal... | reverse complement strand
CCCCGCGCCAGCGTCTCCTTGATCCGCTCGCCTAGGAGGTCGGGGGTAAACGGCTTGACGACGTAGTTGTTAACACCCGCCTTGATCGCCTCGACCACGCGTGGATGACCGTGCCCGACCTGGTGCACGCTGTTGCCGTGGAAATCCATGATCTGGCGGCCCTGGGTATCTTCGAGGTAAATTCCGGCGCTACCCTGCAGGGCATTCAGGCACGGCGTCGACAGCGACTGGTGCAGGAACAGATCGGCGTCCTCGTCGAGAATAGCGCGAGTCGAGTCGTCCAGGTGTTGCTCGGCCCATTGCCGGCGGCGCGGCGACAGGTTGATGTCGCCCTCGGCGCGTTCAGGGGGCTGCGAAGAAGATTTGGTCATCGGCTGGTCTCTGCATGCGGGCGCGGTATCAGGACAATGTCTTGCGCATTGCCGCGGCGAGCGCTGTCGAGCCGAGCTCATCCAGGTGATCGACCACGCCCTGTTGGTCCGCGGCCGGGCGGTTCTGGCTCAACTTGTACTTGGCCTCGATCTCGTCGATGCTGATTTCGACGCCGACGATCGCCTTCAGCATGGCGTCGCGGTATTGCGGCTGCCAGGGTTTCTCGAACGCGGATTCGTAACGCCGGCTGAGCGCTTCGACCACGCCGGCGAGCGTCTCGGCGTCCTCGAACACCCGGCAGCGGCCGTAGACGTGCACCGCCTGGTAATTCCAGGTGGGAACCCCGGGGGTTTGATACCAGCTCGGCGAGATGTAATCGTGCGGGCCGAGGAAGGTGACCAGAACCTGCTGGTCCTGCAGGTGTTGCCACTGGGGATTTTGGCGCGCGAGATGGCATTGAATCGACTTGCGGTCGCTGGCGACCAGAAACGGCAGGTGCGAGGCAAACGGGCGCTCGCCGTCGATCGAGATCAGCTGGCCGAAGGCGTTGGCGTCGACGAACGCAAAGATTTCGTTCCGCTCGGAAACGCTGAAGTGATCCGGAACATACATGGCTGAATTTTCTCCCGTGGCCCGTGGCAACGCGGTTGCGTCGGCCATTATAGGAAAAAGCGATTGGCCCTACCTGCATTATTTGCCAGTCGCCAGCCCGGGTGTTTGCGGCATCTTCCATTTTGCCAGGGCGCGATGTTCGCGCACGATTTCGTGTAACAGGCCGACGGTCTGCCGACAGGTCGAGGAGATCGGGTGCGACGCGGTCACCACGAGTTTCAGGTTACGGCTGATTTCCGGGGCGACGATGCGCGCGGCCGATAGCTGCTGGCTGCGGCGCTTGCCGGCGATGGCGCTGAACGGCAGGATGGTAAAGCCCTGTTCGTCGAGCACCAGGTCGAGTAGCGGTTCGTTGGCGTCGATCTCGGCGCGTACCTGCATGCCGAGGCCCTTGCGGTTGAAGGCTTCATCGATGCGCGCTCGAAAGCCGCCGGCCATGGCATTCAGGAAAAGCGGCAACCTCGCCACCCGGGCCAGTTCGATGGTGGCAGCGCTGGTGACCGGATGGTCGCGCGGTCCGACCAGGTAAAAATCCTCGCGGCACAGGGCCTCGGTCGGCATCGCCGGCGCGCTGTGCGTGTCGGCGATGACGCCCATGTCGACGATGCTGTTATCGATCAGGCTCGGTATGTTTACGCTGGCGCTGGTCATGACGCGAATGCGGGCGCCGGGAAAACGCTGCTGGAAACGTTTCACCAGTGGCCGGAACACTACGCCGGCAAAACTCTCGGGCGCCGCCAGGCGCACCTCGCCCGTTACCTCCAGCTGACTTTGTAAGGCGGCGACCGACGCCAGATCGAAATACCTTATCGCTTCGCTGGCATGGCTCTGAAAAGCCTGACCGGCCGCCGTCAGGTGTATGCCGCCGTGATGACGTTCGATCAGCTTTACCTTGAGCGCCTGTTCGATACGTGCGATCGAGCGACTGACCGATGGTTGCGGAATCGACAGCGCATTTGCGCTGCGCGTGATGCTGCCGAGCTCGGCGACCTTTAGAAAAACGCGAAACTGGTGCAGCGTAAAGTCCTGCTTCATGCGCGGTTCTATATAGCCTTGATGTTAAAATACGTCAGATAATATAACTCTAATGATATATATGATAGTACCCGGCAGGCAATTACAGGAAGCGTCGATTGCACCTAAGATAGCGGTCAATCCGCAAACTTAGAGATCATCCCATGCAAAACATCCAGAGTTCCGCCGCGGCCGGCGAATTGATGATTTCCACCCTGGCGCCGGGCGATGGCGGTTTGACGCTTGGCTGGTCCGATGGCCACCAGAGTTTTTTCCACGCCATCTGGCTGCGCGACTGCTGTTACTGCGAGCACTGCGGTGATTCCTATTCGAGTAAACGTTTCCTCGTGCCGCATCAGATCGCAGTGGATACGGCGATCGACAGGGCAGAGATCGACCCGCAGGGAAATCTCGAGGTTCACTGGCGACCGCAGGCGCATGTATCGCGTTATGACGCAAGCTGGCTGAGATCGAATTGTTATGACGACGAGGCTCGGCGGGCGCGCTTTCATCAACCGTTGCTGTGGCGTGCCGGGATCATCGAGTCGATTCCCACGGTAGACTTCAAGGCCGCGCGTGACGACGACGATCAGCGCATGGGGCTTTACCGCAAGCTGCGTGACTTCGGGCTGGTGCATATCACCAGCGGCCCGGCCGAACCCGGCGCGGTCGAAGCGGTGGCGAAACTGATCGGCGGCCTTGGCGAATCGGCCTACACGCCGATCTTCGACCTGTCGCCGTCGAGCCCGGTGAAAACCATGGGCAATACCTACAAGGAAGTGGTGCCGCATACCGATGAAGCGTTTCGTTACACACCGCCCGGTATCAATATCCTCGGTTGCGTGCGACCCGCCGACGACGGTGGCGAGTCCATCCTGGTCGACGGTTTCGCGGTTGCTGAACAGCTACGGCAGGCGAATCCAGAGGCCTTCGAGTTACTCTGCCGCTACGGGCAGACATTCAATCGCATTCATCCAGGTCAGCTGGATCAGCGCGGGCGCCAGCGCATGATCGCGCTGGACGATCGCGGCGAGGTGATCGGTGTCCGCGTGCACACGCGCTCCGCCGGGCCGCTCAACCTGCCGCGCGACCTGGTCGAACCTTATTACCGTGCGCACCAGGCCTTTTGCGCGCTGATGATGTCGCCCGAGTTCCAGCTGCGCTTCCAGCTCGGCGCCGGTGAAGCCGTGATGTTCGATAATCACCGCGTCCTGCACGCGCGCGCAGAGTTCAGCGATCCGCGCCGTTTCCTGCAGATTTGCAACGTCAGCCGCGAAACTTTTCATGAGCGCCTGCGCCTGCTCGCCGCGAAACTCGGGCTCGACGCCGAAGCTAACCAGGTGCTGGCGGCCGGGATGAGTAGCTAGCCTGCATATTGCATCAGCCGGTCTCGTGCCTTTATCTAACTAATTGAAAAATAATAGATAACCAATGATTTTGTCCGAAAAAGCAAAAGTACACTTTGTGGCCGGCGCGAGTCCTATCCCGGCGCTGACTTGTCCAGATACGCCTGAACTTGGGCTTCCCTCAACCCATAGCTGCGGCTATGGGTCTCGGTCCAGCCCGGCGTTCAGCCGCATCTGTCCTGCGTCATCGCTCGGGATGCTGATGCAAAATGCAGGCTAAGCGCTACCGGGCACTTGAAATAAATATCGGCGCGCCGCAAGATTACCCGCGGCCGAGTGCTGCGGCCTGTCATCAGTCGTCCAACGGGGAGCAACCGTCCATGCCAACCAGCGACATTCACCGGATCATCGATCTCGATCGTTACCCCGTGGATCGACCGGGTCATCCCGCCTACGCGCGGCTATTGGCGCAGGGCCGCGAGGCGCTCGTACAGGGGGCGCTGTTTTCCATGGCGCAGTTCGTGCGCGCCGACGCCATCGAGCCGATGGCGCGTGAACTGGAGGCTCGCCTGGTGCTTTCCTGTCGCTATGAGCGGGCGCGTAACCCCTACGTTTACGGCTTTGGCGAGAACGACTGGCCCGCCGATCATCCGCGCGCGCAGCGCCACGCCTGCCGTTACAACCAGGTGCTCAATCACCAGATCGCCAATGATTCACCGCTGCGGCAAATTTATTACTACCAACCCCTGACCGACTTTCTGCGCGAGCTGTGCGGGTTCGAAACCTTTTATCGCAGCGATTGCCCGCACCTGGCGTTGACCGCCAAGCTTGCCGGGGCAGGCGATACCGACGGCTGGCATTTCGATACCAACGACGTGGTGTTTTCGCTGTTGCTGCAGGTCCCCGAGGCGGGTGGAGAGTTTGAATATGCTCCCTTCGTGCGTTCCGAGGACGATGAGAACTATGACGCCGTGGCTCGCGTCGTCGCCGAACCGCGGCGCGAGGCACGGCGTCCGCCGATGGGTCTTGGCGATTTCAACGTGTTCATGGGAGACCTTTCGCTGCATCGCGTGACACCGGTGGTCGGTGCGCGCCGTCGTATCGTGGCGTTGTTCAGCTACGATCGCCATCCTGGCATGGTGTTTGAACAGGGCTATATCGACGAACTCTACGCCAGCATGCCGCGCTGACGGGTGTCATCGATTCGGGTTTTACGAACGATGCCGCACTACTTATACTGCGAGTCTGCGCATAGATGGTGAATGACAGCATGCTCCACGGTATACAGGATCTCGACCGCGACCCGGTCGCCAGTCAGTCTTCGGTGCTCGACCAGGTGCCGATCATCGATATCTCCGAGTTGCTGGTGGATGCCGCCGCGCCGGCGGCCAGGCCCGCGGTCGACAGCATCGCCGAGGCCTGCGGCAGCTGGGGCTTTTTCCAGATTACCAACCACGGAATACCCGAGGAACTGAGCGCCGAGGTATGGCGCCAGACGCGCGCGTTTTTCGCGCTGCCGATCGCAACCAAGCTCGAGGTATTGCGCAGCCGCGACAATCCCTGGGGCTTTTATCACAACGAGCTCACCAAGAACCAGCGCGACAAGAAGCAGGTGTTCGACTTCACCCGCGAGGGTCACGATCCGATTTATGGCAAGGGCAATCGCTGGCCGCAACAACCGCGGGATTTCAGGCCGGTGCTGCAGCAATATTTCGATGCCTGCACGCAACTGTCGCTGCAACTGCTGGAAGCCTTTTGTATCGGCCTGGATTTGCCGGCAAAGTTCATGCACGCCGATTTCGCCAGCAATCACACCGGGTTCCTGCGTCTCAATTATTACCCGGTGCACGATCCCATCGAAGGTGCCGCGGATGAGCACCAGGCGCAAGCCGACCTCGGCGTGCACCACCACACCGATGCGGGCGCGCTGACCGTGCTGATCCAGGACGATGTCGGCGGCCTGCAGGTGCACCGCGACGGCTACTGGTATGACATTCCCCCGGTGCCCGGGGCCATCGTCATCAATACCGGCGACATGATGCAGGTGTGGTCGAACGACGTCTACCACGCCCCGGTACACCGCGTGCTGGCGATGGACGCCCACGATCGCTACAGCCTGCCGTTTTTCTTCAACCCCGCGGCGGATGCACGGGTCAGCCCGTTGCCGACGGTTGTCAGCGAACGCGATCCGGACCGATATCATCCCATCGTATGGGGCGAGTTTCGCGGCAAGCGCTCCGACGGCGACTATGCCGACTACGGCACCGAAGTGCAGATTTCGCAGTTTCGCAGGTAAGCTGCCGCCGCCGCGCGGTTAGCTGCAGCCGGACCGACCACTGAGCCGTTACCGCCCGCCCGCCGCGCGTAAATCCCCCTACATCACGCCTGAGGGTAAACGCAGCCTGCTCGACGAGCAAAAGGCGCTGTGGTTGCGGCGCCGCGAGGTCGTGGCCGCGCTTTCTGCCGCCGCCGCCGAGGGCGATCGTTCGGAAAACGCCGAATACATATATCGCAAGAAGGAATTACGCGAAATCGATAGCCGCATTCGATATTTGCAAAAACGTCTACCGGATCTCAATGTCGTCGATCAAAAACCGGCAAGCTGTGAGCGGGTGTTTTTCAGTGCGACGGTCACCCTCGAAGACGAAAATGAGGCGAGGGTTACCTACCGCATTGTCGGCCCGGACGAGTTCGACCACGCGCAGCATTACATCAGCGTCGACTCGCCGCTGGCCAGATCGCTGCTGAAGCGCGAGCTGGGCGACGAGGTCGAGGTCGACGTGCCGAATGGCCGGCTGAGTTATTGTATCGTGGATATCGCTTATTGAAGTCGGACGGCAAATTGCACCCAGAAAGCCCACCCCGGTGAGGACAATAGTTTTGACAAGGAGACGATAAAGCGGTTTAGTGTTTGCCTATGAACTTGCCTACTACCCATAAAATGGTCGCAAATCCCGTCGCAGGGTTTTTGCTGCTGGCAGTCGGATTGTTGCTTGCCCTCCCCGCCGAGGGTTATTTGAATCGCAGTTACAGCAGCCTTGAAGAGGCCGAGCCGTTTACCGGCGACTTCATCGACATCCTCGCCCAGGGCAAGTTGCGCATTCTGTTGACGCGTGACAATTCCGACGCCGCCTACCTGCCACGCAAGGGTTCACCGCTCGCCGAGCAACAGCGCATCGCCGAAGAATTCGCGCTGTCGCATGGATTGATTCCCGAGCTGGTACTGGTCGATAACTTTTCCAAGCTGATCCCGGCCCTGATCGAGGGCAAGGGCGATATTGCCATCAGCAACCTGACGATAAACGCCGAGCGCCTTAAAAAGATGGCGTTTTCCGTGCCGCTCGATCACGTAGTCGAGCAGGTGCTGGTCGCCAGTGGCAACAAGGCCGTGCAACGCGTGCGTGATCTGAACGGCAAGTCGGTGATGGTCAATCGCGATTCGACGTTCTGGCATGCACTCAACTGGCTGAAGAAGAATAGCTACCCGGATATCGAAATCCTCGAGATTCCGGATGGAGTACAAACCGAGGAGGTGCTTGACCTGGTCGCGCAGGGCAAGGTCGATGCCACCATTCTCGATAGCAACCTGGTCGAGATTTACCTCGGCTACCGCGACGATTTGCGCGTCGCCACCAATTTCAGCAGCCAGCGCGATATCGCCTGGGGGGTGCGCAAGAACGCGCCGCAACTGCTCAGCGAAATCAACCGTTACCTGCAGCTCGAACACATGGTCGAGGGCCGCGATCGCCGTTTCCTCGATGATTTCGAGGCGATCAAGAAACGCCGCGTGCTGCGCGTGTTGTTGCGGAATAACGCGGCGTCCTATTTTCTGTATCGTGGCGAACTGATGGGTTTCGAGTATGAGCTGGCGCGCGAGTTCGCCGATTACCACGGCCTGCGCCTGGAAGTGGTGGTGCCGCCCAGCCACCGCGAACTGACCAGCTGGCTGCTCGAGGGTCGGGCCGACATCGCGCTGGGTTTCATCGAGCCCGACCCGCGCCTGCGTGATCTTGGAATCGAGTTTTCCAGCCCCTATCACTACGCCCGGCAACACATCGTGGTGCAGCAGAAGGATCCGGCGAAGTCGCTCGAGGACCTGGATCACCGCACCTTGATCGTGCGTCACCACAGCAGTTACTGGGATCGCCTGTCCGCATTACAACGCGCCGGTGCGCGCTTTCAACTGCGCGCAACGGACGACAATGTCGAGACCGAGCAACTGATCCAGATGGTTGCGCGTGGCAAGTACAAGGCCACCATGGCGGGTGAGCATCAGCTCGATATCGAACTGGCCAAGGGTGTCGAGGTGCGCTCGGCTTACGTGCTGGATGAAATGGCGGAACATGCGTTTGCACTGCGCCAGCGCAATCCGCAGCTGAAGCAGGCCCTCGACGTCTTCGTCAAGCGCATCTATAAAAGCGAATTTTACAATGTTACCTACACCAAGTATTTCAAGAGCCGGCGTTCGGTGCAGCGCCTGGCGCGCGGGCGTGTGATGGATCCGCTGAACGGCCAGATATCGCCTTACGATAAACTGGTGCGCAAGTATGCCGATCGCTACGGTTTCGACTGGCGCCTGGTGACCGCGCAGATGTACCAGGAAAGCAGGTTCGACCCGAAGGCGAAATCGCAGGTCGGCGCGCGCGGGTTGATGCAGTTGATGCCGCGCACGGCCAAGGCGATGGGTATCAAGAACGCAGGCGACCCGGCACTCAATATCCTGGGAGGGATAAAGTACCTCGACTGGTTACGTGATCGTTTCGAGTCGAAGTTACCGATTCCCGATCGGCTGTGGTTCACGCTTGCGTCCTACAATGCCGGAGCCGGCCATGTGCACGATGCGCGCCGCCTGGCGCGGCAGCTGGGTTTCGATCCAGATCGCTGGTTCGATCACACCGAAAAGGCGATGCTGTTGCTGTCGAAGAAGGAGTACGCGCGCAAGGCGCGCTTCGGTTACGTCAACGGCCGCGAGCCGGTCAACTACGTGCGCGACATCCGCGAACGCTTCGAGGCCTATGTCGAACTCAGCCGCCAGGTGACCGCCCGGCGTGGAGCTCTGCGACAGCTCCTGTCCGCCAGCCTGCTGGCACAAGCTCCTTCCCGGTGACCCTGGTATGTCATCTCTGCTTGCGCCGGTCCGACGCATCGGGCGGTCCGAGGTATCGGATGACAGAAAATCAGACTGTCAGCGGCCGAGCGCGAGGGCCTTGAGATCGGTGGCGGGATCGGCGATCAGCTGCGGTGACGGGTTGATCCCGGCCTCGATGATCTTGCGCCCGAAGGCATAGGATTTTGGTTCGTTCATCGCATCGATGGCGAGCAATTCGGCGTCGCGGTAATACCAGATCGACAGGCTGGCGTCGCTGCTGCCGGGTCGGGTGACGGTGTGATTGTGCCCCTGGTTGAGCCCGACGATCTGCAGCTTGCAGTCGTACTGGTCGGACCAGAACCACGGTAGGGCGGTGTAGCTGACGTCTTCGCCGGCCAGGTGGCGCGCCACCAGGTCACCCTGATCGGCCGCATTCTGCACCGATTCCAGCCGAATCCGCTGGCCGCCGCGCTCGAAACAACTGCAGTCTCCGGCGGCGTAGATATTCGGGTCCGAGGTCTGGCAGACCGCGTTGACGAGTATGCCGTTGCCACATTCGAGCCCCGCGGCCTGCGCGAGGTCGATGTTGGGGCTGCCGCCGATGCCCACCAGCGCCAGGTCGGTGTCGATGATTTCACCGGATTCGAGCTCTGCGCCGCGCAGCTTGCCATCCTCGCCCAGCAGGCGCACGAGTCTTGCCGATTCGCGCAGGTCGACACCGTGCTGCTGGTGCAGCGCGCGGAAATAGGCCGAGGTTTCGGCAGCGGCAACGCGCTGCAGGATGCGCTCGGCCATTTCCAGCAGGGTGACTTCGAGGCCCATCTGGCGCGCCACCGCGGCTGCTTCCAGGCCGATATAGCCGCCGCCGACGATGAGCAACCTGCGGCCGGCCTGAAATTCGGCTGCTTTGCGATCGATATCGGCGATGCTGCGCAGCGTGAACACGCCGTCGAGTTCGCCACCCATGGCGGCGGGCAGCCGGCGCGCGCTGGAGCCGGTGCATAACAGCAGCTTTTCGTAGTCGATGGCTTCGCCGCTATCCGTAATCACCTGGCGATTTCCCCGCTCTATCCTGTCGATGCGCGTGTCGAAGCGCAGGCCGACATTTTGCTCGGCGTACCACTCCAGCGGGCGAATGAACAGCCGCTCGCGTTCGAGATCGCCCAGCAGGTATTTTTTCGACAGCGGCGGACGCTGGTAAGGGGGATGCGGTTCTTCGCCGATCAGCAACAACGCCTGCGGCGAAGCGAGCGTCACGTGGCGCGCAATGAAAGAGGCCGCCGCCTGGCCCGCGCCAACGATGACGATGGGGGCGGTCACCGTTTACTCCGGTTCGGGAACGTACAGTATCAGGCCGTCGAGCGCGTCCGAGGCGATAATCTGGCAGCTCAGCCGGCTGTTGTCTTCGCGCTCGACATCGGTCATTTCCAGCATGGTGTCTTCTATATCGTCGATTTCGCCGGTTTTCGCGAACCACTCGGGATCGACGAACACGTGGCAGGTGGCGCAGGAAAGACATCCGCCGCATTCACCCTCGATGTGGGGGACGTTGTGTGCGGTCGCGGCTTCCATCAGGTTCAAGCCGTTTTTGACGTCGGCGGTAATTTCGCTGCCGTCGTCCATTTTCCAGGTGATCGTGGCCATAATCTCGCGCTTATCGATTGGGGTTTGAAAACCGCGTAATGTATCCTTTTTTATTGCCCATG
>Ga0210366_10000154_pt1 | contig 10145 bp, 23 predicted proteins | sample S641metaT_FD_190380 | JGI IMG/M metagenome (GOLD analysis project Ga0210366, IMG submission 190380) | Metatranscriptome of estuarine sediment microbial communities from the Columbia River estuary, Washington, United States - S.641... | ecosystem: Environmental > Aquatic > Marine > Intertidal... | reverse complement strand
TCGGACCAGTCGAGCTGGTAGCGGGTCCGCGCCGAGATCCGGATCAGCGTCCGCGCGTGGTCGATCCGGGGCGGCCGGGGTTCCTCGTCGCTCGCGTTTCGATCCGGCAGCCAGCGCACGACCGAGGAGCGGGCCACGCGGAGCTGTCGGGCGAGCTTCCCGATACCGAAGGACCGGACGAACAGAGCGAACCGGGGCGACGGGGCGGCGGCCATCAGAACGTGACCTCCCGCCCGGCCCGCAGAATGCGGGAATAATCCGGACGGTCCGCCGGCGCGAGTTGCTTCCGGGCCTCGCGGCGCTGTTCGGCCGTTTGCCCACTCCCCATGCAGGCCGACAGGTAGACCCACGACCGCGAACCGCACCGCGGACACCCCGCGCCGGGATCGGCCGCCGGAACGAACACCGCCTCACAGTCCGGCTCGACACACATCACCGCCTCGGCGAGTGTCAAATATGCACTCATGGTTCAGCCTCCGGAGTCCGGTCACGGTTGATCAGATCCCGGAGCGCCTGACGCGCGGCGAGGAGCTCGAGCTCGGCCGTTCCGTTGTAGGTGCCGGGGCGGATCTGCATCGCGCGCGTGAGCATGTACAGGTGAAACGCAACCGCGGCGTCGGCAAATCGCTGTATAACACCGTCGACGGTTTTCCAATCTGCGAAACGTGCCGGCGGCGAGCTCACTCCCCGACCTCGAGGCGGTACTCCCACAAACCGCCCGAGTCCTCGCCCCGGCGGCGGCGGGTGACCTCGTGGGCCCCGAATCGTTCTTTGCGGAGGTGCCGGAGCTGGGCGGAAATTGAGGCCTGCGGATCGCCTGTTATCTCCTCGAGCTCCGCAAGCGTCCGCCACTGTCCGCCCTTCATTGCGCCGTAGACGCGGAGAATCTGCCCGGTGAGCCTCACCCCGTCGAGTGCGGCATCGAACGCCGGACCGTCGAAGTGTGCCGGCGGCGGGACCGGAGCGTCAAAATCGAAAACGATCTGTGTCGACATATCAGCACCTCCCCGGAAACAAATCGTTAGCGGTGAGCCTCACCGGAGGAGCCTCCGTTCGTGTTCGGATGCCGGGCGCGGCAGGCAATAGCGGCCGCCCTCCGGCGGGTCCTGATCCCGGCGACATATCGGACATCTAACGTCCTCGTCGCCCTCCGCCCGGATCAATAGCACCTGGGTTCCGCAGTGCCCGCACCGGGCCGAGCACGTCTCGACCATGAGAGGCGCGGTCGGCTCCGGATCCGGCGACGAGCCCGCGCCCGGAGAGGCGGCGGGGGCGCCGGACGTCCCGGCCTCCCCTGGGATCGGATCCGGTAAGGTGTCGGCGATCGGCGGCGGCGCTCCCCGGCGGCGCGCCGTGCGGCGCTGTCGATAGATCCGGCGGGCGATCGGCGAGCCCGGCGCGCGTCGGGAGCGGACAACCGGAGGCGGATCGGCCGGCGGCGGGTCGGGCGTGATTTCTGTCCTAACGCGATCGGCCAGCGCGTGTACGTCATCACGGAGAGCCCGGATCCGGGCGGCGAGGTTCAGGATCCGCTGTTCGATACTCACAGGAGCACCGCCTCGAGTGAGAGGATTACAACCTCGGTCTTAGGTGTCTGCATGTAAAATTTGCCCGTTTGCGGGTATCCCAGATACCCGACGACCTGCGCGTCGTCCCTCCAGATTGGCTTAAGCCCGTCCTTTACCGCCTTGACCAAGTTGTCGAGATCCGGCCGGCGGTCACATGGGCCGGTTTTAGTCTTGTGCCGGATCCCGAAGCGCACGCCGAGCAGGACCGGGCCGTCGAACATCCCGAGCCTGGCGCCGGCCACGCGGGCCGATAACCAGACGTCGCGCTCAAAGCGCCGCGTCCGGTCCGGAACCCGGCGCTGTTCGATCCCGGTCACCCGCTCCCACGCGACCGCGTCGCCCTCGATCGAGAACCGAAAGACTTTCGGGTCGATCAAACCGCCTCCCTCGCGAGCACCCGGAACCCGGTCACCGATCCGCCCGCCCTGTTGATCAGACCGAGGACCAGCGCCTCGTGAGACTCAAACCAGGCGACGAACCATGGGTTCGGGACCTCGAACACCCAAACCCCCGCCAGATCGGCCGACAGTTGGGCCGGCGCGATCCACGTCACCCAGAGCGCCGGGGCTTCCTCGGAGGCCAGCTTTCGGAACCGGCTCCACACCCCGGCCAGCTCGGCCGCGGCGACCGGTTTCTCAGGTTTAAGAGGTTTCAATAGGTTTAGGGATGGAGAAATCCCGACAGGTGTGTCAGTTACGGGCGTTTTGGCGTCGCGGATGTCACCCTTTCCGGTCTCAGATGTCACCCTTTCCGGCGCTCCGATGTCACCCTTTCCGGTCTCAGATGTCACCCTTTCCCGGCGATCGGGTGACACGATGTCACCCTTTCCGGTAACCATCCGGACCCCCGGATCGGGTGACACCGTGTCACGCGATCGCATAGCGGCGGCCGGGATCGCGGACCCGGTGAGCGTTTCGCGCCGGCGCCGGCGGATCCCCGCCCGCTCCTCGAAAGATTCCCGACGGGGCGCCCGGTTGATATGAATCCGGAACCCCTGAATCTGCCCGCGGCCGGTGTGGACCGTCTCGCGCTCGAGGATTCCCCGTTCCTCGAGCTCCGCCCAGATCCGCTGTGTGTGGCGCACCGACAGCCGCGCTTTCCATGCGGTCCGCTCCGCTCCGGGATAGCAGTCGGACCCGTCCTCTTTGGCGTGGTCGCACATGGCGGCCAGAACGGCGTGTTCGGCGGCGGTGAGCTCGTACTCCCAGAGCCGGGCCATTAATCGAATGCTCACGCGTCTTCCTCAGAAATAGATCAGTTCAAGTTGAACGCCGGCGGCGTGGTGAAACCTCTCGCCCCACTGTTCCCGGCCGGATGTGATCACCGTCTCACGCGTCTGGAGCATGGCGCGGTTGAGTCCGCCCGGCTCCCACACCGTGCCGTGATACCGGCCGCCGCACACACACACGCACCGCGAAGCGGGCGCGTGCGACCGGTGACAGCGGGAGTCACACCGGCGGGTCCGGCCGCGGTGCAGGACCTCGATCACCGTCATGCGCCGAACACCCAATAGGCGAGGAGCCCGATCGCGGCGACCGCAATCGTCGCGGCCGCCTCGGCAATCTGGTTTCGGCGCCGGCGGATCTGCCGCGAGAGAATGATCCGGCGGCCGTCGTCTAACACGTTGTAGTGTTCGCCTAATATGGTCATGGTTTCCCCTTTGAGGTGTGCCGGCGCTCGGTGCATTTCGGACACCGGTCCGGCCCGTTGGTGACTGATCGCGGCGAGAATCTGGACGACCGGCCGAGATCTTTCTGGATCCACTGAAACAGGTCGCGACACTCCGGACATCGGCGGATTCGGAGGACCGGCCCGGAGGGCGTCATCGGACCGTCCCGCCGCGCGTTGTATACTTCCCGGCATTCCGGGAGGTAGAGGTATGGCGTCGCTCGTGTTGCGCGGCCGTGTCTGGTATGTGGTCTGGAGATTTCGCGGCCGGCAGTTCTGGCGGTCGACCGGTGCGGCGCATGACGGAAAAACTCAGAACGGAAAGCCGCGCCCGACCGCACCGGCAAAACGGGAGCTCCGCCGCCTCGAGTCCTCCCTCGAGCGCGGCCGGAACGACACGCGGACGACACTCGCCGAGTTGTTCGATATGGTCGAGGACCATTATGCCGTCGCCGGATTCCGGTCCGCCGCCCAGCTCCGGAGCCGCCTTAAACACCTCCGCCCATTTTTCGGAAGGACGGAGGCCCGCCACGTCAGCCGGGCGGACCTCCTCGCCTACAGTCGGCGGCGGAAGGAAGAAGGAGCGAGAGCCGCGACCATAAACCGCGAGCTCGAGGTCGTCGGTCGGGCGTTTCGGATGGGGCGACAGGCAGGGCAAACAGAGAACCCGCTCACGATCGAAAAGCTCCGCGAAGCGCCCCCGCGGCAGGGGTTTTTCGATGCCGGCGAGGTCGCGGCCTTGCTCGCGCGATTGCCCGACTATCTTCGGGCGCCGGTCGAGTTTGCCTGGCTGACCGGATGGAGGCGCGGCGAGGTGTACGGTCTCGAGTGGCGACAGGTTGATTTCGGCGCGGGCGAGATCCGTCTCGGAACATCGAAGACCGACCGGCCGCGCGTGTTTCCGATCACGCCCCGGATCGGCGAGCTCCTCGAGAGCGTGAAGCCGGAGGACGGGACCATCCGGGCCCTGGTATTCACCCGCTACGGGCGCCCTGTTGCCGACTTCAGGAAGGCCTGGGCGACGGCGTGCGCCGCGATCGGGAAGCCCGGGACGCTGTTCCACGATCTGAGGCGATCGGCGGCCCGGCGGATGGAGGCCGACGGCGTGCCGCGCTCGGTGATCATGGCGCTTATGGGCCATTCCACCGAGGCTATGTTCCACCGGTACCGAATCGTCAGCCAAGCCGACCTCCGGACTGTTAGCAATTTGTTAGCAAACAGGCGGTAAGTCGTTGACTTCAGAGCGGAGAGTCTGGGCTCATAACCCAAAGGTCGCAGGTTCAAATCCTGCCCCCGCAATAACTTAGAACGACTTACAACCTAACAAGTGCTAACAAACCGGCATTTTTCGCCACTGTATAACACCGGCTGTTAGCAAATCCGTTAGCACTCACTCACCGCCGAGGCCGGCGAACCGGTCGAGGTCCTCGCGTCGAAACAAAACTTTTTCGCACCGGTCGCGCCCCCGGATCCCCGGGAGAGCGTGCGGCCGGAGCTGCCCCTCCTGGAGCCACTCCCGGACCATGCCGGCACTGACGCCCAGATAATCCGCCGTGAGCTGCACCGTCAGGAGGCGCGGCCACGGGCGAACAATCAGAGAGCGGCTCACCGGCCCGGCTCCGCGGGATCCGTTGCGCCGGCGCCGAGCATCCAGGCCGGGGCGACTTTCGCCCATGGAATCCCGAAATACTCGGCGAGCCTGCGGACCGACTCCGGCCCCTTCCGCCGGCCGAGAATCGTCCTACAGACCGTCGATTCGTCGAGGCCGGTCCGGGTTGCTATATGCGCGTATGTTGCGCCACTGGCGCGATACGCTTTTTCGAGCGGGGTGGTGTTGAAATCAAGTTGCCGTCTCGCCATGGGCGGAATTCTGCCATGACGGAGACATAACGTCAACAGCGCGAGGCAGAATTCCGCTTAAGCACGCGGATTTTTGTCTCGAGGGGCCGGCGCTCCTCGAGGAGGAGGACGAAGCCGGCCGCGATTGTCTCGAGTGCCAACGTCAATTCGGGATCGCCGCTTGAAAGAATGACCGCCACCGCAGGGGTAAGAATAGACATTTTCACGTCATCCTGACGAAGCCCGCCGGGCGGGCGACTTCTGTAGTAGAGAGCGGGAAGGCCCACCCCAATGGTTGCTTCTGCCCAGAGCTTTCCCGACTCTACAGAACAACCAGATCTGTACTCTCCCCGCTTATTTTCCCTGGTTTGCGGACTCTGCGAGATACAGGGCCCAATTCCCCCGGATCGTGATCCGGAGAGTGTCGGCAGATCTCCAATGGCGAAGTAAGTCGCTCGCCCTCGAGAGGAGCTCGGCGTCGGCCCTTTCCAGGCCGTCATGAGACCGGAGCGGCTCGAAGAAATCCCCCAGCGTCAGGCCAAGCACCGACAGAACGCGCGCGAGCGTAAGCAGGCCGGTTCCATACCGCTTCGCCTCCCCCGAGACCAGCCCGGAGACCGAGCGGCGATCGAGCCCGCAAGCCTCCGATAATCGGGTGACGTTGGTCCCCTTGAGCTCTATCAATTCCTGAAGCCGTCGGCCGATCCATTCGGCGAGCTCGCCCTCGTTCAGGTCATCTGTCAAGATTTCCATCACGTCCACCACCTCCCCTAAGCCTCGGTAGTGTGCCATGCGAACCCCCTATTGCGGTCAATGCGGAATTGCCATTATACAGCCAGTGCGGCAGGAATATCCAGCGCGATCGGCCGGTCGGGACGACCGGCGGCGGGCCGTGGATCAGGTATCGAATTCTTTCTCTTCTAACAGGGAAACTACCTCTTCTAAATGATGTCAATAGTAACGGAAAGCAACACACAACTCTCGACAATGGCGCTATCGCCAAGCTGTTCCTGAAGTCTCAGACGGAGGATGTCGATTATGCGCTCCGAGTGCCAGGGAAGCCCGTGTATCAGATCGTTGTAAGCAAGTGACCCATTCGGCATCGGGTCAACTCCGACCGATGGCGCAGGGTCCCGTCCAACCGTTTCCCATTCATTCATTTCAAAGGACCTCAGTACCGGTTCTTCTTCCTTCCGCCCTTCGGGCGCCCAGCCAGGGTAGAAACTCATCGCGGAAAACGAAGAACCGGCGGCCGATCCGGGCCACGCGGAGCGGTCCCCCCGACGGCGTGAGATACCGGAGAAACTGACGGATCGACAGGCCCGCATATTCCGCGGCGTTTTGCCTGTCGATCAGGGTCGGAAGCTTGTCGGTTGTCATGGGCGGCGCTCCACGGCCGGCGGGCCGGTCACATACGGCGGACGGAGCGGGCGGCGGGTCGGTCCGCACCCGAACAGAAAAAACAGGATCAGCGCGGCAAGCATGAGCCGCCCCCGCGTCATACTACGGGGCAGGGTTGGCGACGAAAACCGGCACCCATTCGGCCGTCGCCTCATTTCCCGAGGCATCACGCGCGCGAGCGGACACCCACGCGAGCCCGTTCGTTGTTGTGGTTGAGTCCCAGCTATGGGTGAACCGGTCGACGGTGCCCAGATCCGGGGCAAGGACCTCGAGGCCGGTCGGATCCCCGTCGATCAGAAACCAGACACCGGCGACGCCGACGTTATCGGTTGCCGTTGCCTGTAGGATCACCTCCGGACCGGTCACGAATGCGGCATCGGCGACCCGCTCTACCTCACCGGGCCCGGTGATCACTGGCGGAGCCGGGGCGAGATATTCGTCGACGTTAATCGAAAACGTCGGCGAGGTGAGCGTCACGCGACCATCGGTTACGGTGACGCTGAGAACGAAGTCGCCAGCCGCGCCGAAGTCGATCACCGTCAGGTCGGAGGAGAGCTCGCCAGTCACGACCGGAACGGCCGGGCCGGTGAGACTCCATTCCCAGGAGAGAGTTAGTCCGGTGTCGGCCTCGAGTGCCGCGCCGACCATGTCGCGGGCCTGGTAGACGCATGGACACTCCGGCCGTTGAGCCAGTGCCGGGAGCGCGTACAGTAACAGGAGGGCGGCCAGAATTGCTTTTTTCATGGTTCCTTCGGTTTGTTGTAGACCGCTTCATAAACGATTTCCTGCCCGACGAATTGTTGAAAGGCGCCCCATAGAAAATGAGCCACGTTCGCGAGCGTAATCCCGGTAATCGTCAGGATGCCGGCCTCAGAGTCAAAGGTGTAGTGAATCCCCGCCGCAGTCAGCACGGCGAGCATCACCGAACCGAACCGGACCACGACCACCGCCGCCCGCCCCTGGAGGCCCAGAAAGGCCTTTAGATATTGCAAAACCCATACAACGATCACGCTCGAGGTGAGCTGGGTCGTTAGGATCGTTTCATCCATCAGTCACCCCCTACAGGCGGCCTTGCGGCCTCCCAGCGCGCCTTGTTGGCGAGTGCGCGGCTTCGGACACCCTCGAGGAGCTGAACGTCGGAGAGCTCGCCCGTCGGTGCCCGTACTTTCATCACGACGCTTTCGATCCGACCGTCGCTCAGTGTCCGGAGCACCTCGGCGAAGCCTGTCGCGATCTCGAAAACTCTTAACCAGTTCATAGGCCACCCTCCGGGCCGGCGCCGGTGTCGCGCCGGTAGATGTCGAGAGCCTCGAGCGCGTAGCGTTGAATCCGGAGGACCAGCGCGGAAAGGCCCGGCTGATTGTCCGGCAGGAGCGCGGCCAGCTCGTCCATACTCGACACAAGCGACTCGACCAGATCGGCGACCTCCTCATCGTCTCCGGTCTCGATCAGTCCGTCGAGCGCGGTCGCCGTATCTCCCGCGATCCGAATGTTCAGTTCGTTAATTGAATTTGCGGGCGCGGTCGGGAGAACTCCGGAATCGCGGAGCGCAATCACCTCATCTCCGAAAAACTCGTGAAGGACGACGAAATCGTCTATCACCTCAAAGAGGGCGCGGCGCGGCGTGCGGGTAATATCTCCGGTTTCCGGATCCGGGACCGGCGGAGCTCCCGGTCCGATGAAGCCGCACCCGGGCGGGATCGGCAGAAGTAACAGCGATATAAGCGCGAGACGTTTCAGCAAGCGGCCTCCTAGAGCTCGTAGAAAATATGCGACCCCTGACGCGCGACGATCTTCGAGTCGTCCGCCCACGGCGGCCGCACCCCTACGGCGTGGTAGTGGTTCGCGCGTGTCAGCACCGCCGGCGCGGCGATCACAAAGTCGCCGGCGGCGACACAGTCGGCCCAGACCGGACTCAGCTCGTCAGGGAATACGGTGATGTTCGGGTCGTTACGGTTGAAGGCGGAAAACTGGAGCCGCTGCGTTATCACCGAGACGTAGGTGTCGGGCCAGCGGGAGTCCCGGACCCGGTTCTCGGTCACCTGTGCAATATACAGCTTTCCGATCAGCGGCTCCCCGCGTCCCTCGCGGAATACATTGAGCGCCAGCGTGTAGCGGCGGGCGAGTAGTTCGGCCGTCTCAGTCATGCGAGGACTTGTCCTGAATGCGGTTGACTTCCCGCCGGAGGTTCTGAACCTCGTTAATCAATGATCCCATTTTTAGAGCGGCGCCGATGATCGCGATCACAAGCGCGGCCGAAACAACGATGTTCACGCCGCCGGCCTGGGCGGCGGTCGCGGTGAGGTCCCCGGCCACGTCGACAAAATCGACAACCTGCACAAACAACCAGGCGGCGGCCGCTGTCGTAAGTAGCTTTGCCTCGCTGAGAAATTGGAAGTGCTCCATCGCGTCGCCCTCTCTTATAGTTCGATCCCCGAAGTCCGAACAGATAGCCTTTCGCGCATGGGGCGCGGATCAGATAATCGAGAACGCCCGCACGTCGGCCCCGTCGGACACCAGGAGCGCGAGCTCGCCCGTCGCAACCGCGACACTCAGCCCGCCGCCGCCGGTGACCTGGACCGTCGCCGTTTGCCCGCTCGTGTTCCGGATTGCGAAAAAGCGTTTCGTCGCCGGCACGTTCAGGGTGAACCCGGCGCCCGGCGTGCCCGAAAGCAAGTGCATAAAGTAACCGGTGTAATCCCCGGCGGTCAGTGAAAGAGAGCCGCCGGCGGTCGCGTCGGTGTCGAGCTCGCCCTGAGTGGCTTCGTCGATCTGAGCGAGGGCGTTGTTAACTGTTACCTCTTTTTGATTCTGCGAGGCGACGAGCTCGACGATCGCAAGATTCGGGGTTGCCATACTATGAGATCTCCAGAGTTACGGCGGCCGGAAATCCTCTCCCGACGGCCGCGCTGATCTGGTAGACGACGACGTCGAGCGTCGAGGGCGTCGTCCCCCAGTCGGTTGTAATATCGGCGGAGCCATAAGTCACCGCCTCCGACGTTGAGGTCAGCGTCCGGAGCACAGTCGCCCCGTCCATAATGTCGACCTCGTAGGATTCGGAATCCTCGGCAAGAGGGACCGTCCCGGTTCCGTCCCGGAGCGCGCCTCCGACGCGGGTCCGCCGCGTCCAGGTGATGTCGATGTCGGACCCGTCGAGCGCGGCCGCCACATGCGCCGGCGCGTAAGGCATCCGGTCGCGCCCTTCGCTCGTGTGGGTGACGGTCGGGACCTGGGAGAATACCTGGCCGACGGTTTGCGTCCGATAGTGCCACAAAACGTCGAGGTCCTCGATCGGTTGCGTGATCGAGCGGACCGTCGTCGACTCGAGCAAAATAAATAATTCGTTCGCCGCGTGCCCGGTGCCCATCGTCTCGGATCCGCGCCGGCCACGGAGGAGCCCGGAAAGCCGGTAACCGGTCCCGAGATCGGTCACGGTTTCAAACTGAATGATCTCGATCTCCCCGTTTGCCTTGATCAGGGCGGCCGAGTTGGCGCCGTTTAGTGCCTGGAGCTCGGTCACGCTTTGAAGCCGGGACGCTCCCGCGACCATAGACACATCGAACGAGCCCGGATCAGTCCGCCAGAAACTTACCGGATCGGCCGGCGGACTCGTGACATAACCCCACGCGACCTCACTCACCAAACGGATAACAGGCGTCCATGAGCTCC
>Ga0210366_10000153_pt1 | contig 10178 bp, 10 predicted proteins | sample S641metaT_FD_190380 | JGI IMG/M metagenome (GOLD analysis project Ga0210366, IMG submission 190380) | Metatranscriptome of estuarine sediment microbial communities from the Columbia River estuary, Washington, United States - S.641... | ecosystem: Environmental > Aquatic > Marine > Intertidal... | reverse complement strand
GTGAGACATGACTGTTCTCCTTCGCCCTCTACACTAAATTATACGGGCGAGTTGTCTCACTCATTGTGACACAGAGGGGAATGCGCCTCTCTGTTCGGCGCAAAGAAGCGCTTGAATCGCTCAAGTGCCCGACGGTTTGTGGTGATCGAATCCGTCGTGCAGTTCCGGCGCAGCATGTCGCTGGTATAGTGGTCAATCAACATGCTGAATGAGACGTTGCTCATTTCGCTCTCCGACTTACGCGGTTTCTTCGCCTTCATGGTAGCCTCCATTTGCGATGAAGTCTATTGACCAGCATTGACTGGCATTGACTGGGGCACCCGAGAAGACCCCAAGCCCCTCAGTCGTCCGACGAAATCGAGCCCCTGAGTCGGAAAACCGAAAAGCGACCGAGGGTCGTCGGATTTTCTACCGACCCTTAGTCGCTTTTCGCAGAAGAACCTGAGTCTAGAGGCGACGGCGGGACTTGAACCCGCGCATGAGGGTTTTGCAGACCCTTGCCTTACCACTTGGCTACGTCGCCGATGAAGAACGGCTGATGGCTCGTCGCGACGCCCATCAGCCGTCTGTAGAGCGGGAGACGGGATTTGAACCCGCGACCCTTTCCTTGGCAAGGAAATGCTCTACCGCTGAGCCACTCCCGCAAATTGTTGCCGGTCGCTCTATCCAGGCCGACGCCACTCGGCCTGCTCGCCTCACAGCCAGCAACCAGTGCCGAGACCCAGAATCGAACTGGGGACACCGCGATTTTCAGTCGCGTGCTCTACCAACTGAGCTATCTCGGCCTAAACGCTTCCTTATCTAGGTGCGCCTAATTTTACCCATTAGTCAGGTGCTTGTCAAGCAGTGCACATTCTGCGTCAGTGTCCGATTGCTGTGAGATTTGGGGCGATCGTGTACCAGAAATCGCGCTATACCCACTGCTCTCCAACCGTCTGTTCACCCCCGGCATCCCCTGTGTTGATGGTGGATTTCGGCTCGAGCAGCAGGACATGCACCTCCTCCTCAGCTACCGGCATGTGCTCTGCACCCCTGGGTATGATGACGAATTCCCCCTCGCCGACCTCGATGTCTCGCCCGCGAAGCCTGATTCGAAGCGTGCCTCTGACGACCAGGAACAGCTCGTCTTCACGCTCATGCCGGTGCCAGAGAAACTCCCCTTTAAGCCTGGCGAGCTTGACATATGCGTCGTTCAGCTCTCCGGCGATTCTTGGGCTCCAATACTCCTGGATCAGGCTGAATTTTTGTGCCAAATTGATAGTCTCGATCATCGGATTGTTCTCCTTATCGGGCAAATTGGCAATTTGCCCTACATCGCCTTTGGAAGTGTGGTTATCGCGATCTGCCTGATCTCGATCCATGCACTATCCGGATTCTCCAGGCTGCCATAGCGCAGCCGGCCACCTGGCGGCAGGGCGGCGTACTGGTTGTCGATCCACAGCACCAGCCCCAGCGGTCCGTGGGGGGAAACCGGTGTACGCAGCACGGTATCACCGTCGATCGAAAAGCTGGCCTCATCTTCGTGCCATTCGATCTGGTAGCTATGCCAGTCTGCCTGTCTGATCGATAGCTGCACGGCATCCTGGTGGATGACCTTGCGGGCTGCGGCTCGCACCAGGCGAGCTGAGGCAGGTATAACAGCCAGAGGCAGCAGCAATCCGGCCGGAGCCAGGAGGGCGATCGAGGGCCAGCGCGGCGAACGGAAGGTAGCTGCCAGACCGCCGTGTGCAGGAAGATCATCCCGGAATGACAGGTAGTTTGGCGGCGAGGCGAAGAAAAACCAGGCAGTGTTGGGCAGAGCAGGTAAGTGCCGGCTGCCGCCCTCCGCACCGAGGGAGAGGCTGAAGGGGTCGTTCCAGAAACCGAAGCCCCACGTACCGGGGGTTGTATCCGCGCTGCCTGCGCGTGCCTGCAGGGAGAAGCTGCATGGGGGATCCCAAGGCAGCGCAGCCCGGCCGACTTTTGAATAGTCATCCAGCTGTGCCAGCCGGTAGGTGCCCTGTTGACCGGCGGGTATCTCCAGCCGCCATGTCCCGAAGCTGTCTTGAGCGGCTGTCGCCCCGGGAGTCGTCCGGGTTTTCAAATCCAGAATTGGGCTTCCCGCAACCACCATTTACTCTCCACTGCGGATAATCATATCACCCCCTGCAAATTCGCTCAAAATCCGGGGGACAATTATCCTGGGCTCCTGCAATGAAGTATAATCAAGTCGTAGCTGCCCAATTGCTTCCGAGCAGACAGGCTGCTATAGCGGATCATTTTATGGAGGTCCTATGGAAATAACCTGGTATGGGCATTCTTGCTTCCGGCTGGTAGAGCGAAGCATGGCAGCCGTGGTAACCGACCCATATGATCATCAAACGACTGGATACGAGCTTTTGAAGCTGAGGGGCGATATCGTGACGGTCAGCCACGACGCTCCCGGACATAATTACGTCTCTGTTGTAAAAGGCCGCAGCCATGTGCTGACCGGACCGGGAGAGTATGAGATAGGCGGTGTGTTCATCACCGGCGTGCAGACCAATGGGCAGGGGAAACGCGAGTCCGACGAGTTGCGCAATACCCTGTACGTCTTTGATTATGATGGGGTGTCTGTGGCACACCTCGGCGACCTGCGGCGGGTGCCAAGCCAGACGGAAATTGAAGCATTGGGCACAGTCAATGTGGCACTCGTCCCGGTCGGTGGTGGCGGTGGTCTGAATGCCTCCAGGGCTGCGGAAGTAGTCAGCTTGATCGAGCCGGGGATCGTCATTCCTATGCATTACCATACCCCTGACAGTAATATCAAGCTGGCACCGCTGGATACATTCCTGAAAGAAATGGGTTTGAGCGATATGGCTCCGGTAGATTCGCTCAAGGTGACTCGCACTTCTGTCCTGGAGGAGACCAGGGTGGTGGTTCTGAGCTATGCCAAATCATCGTAGGGAGTTGCCATCATGACTGTGAAACTGCTGATGACATGGGATATCCTCCCGGGACGAGAACAGGAGTATTTTGAGTTCGTGGTGCGTGATTTTATTCCAGGTGTCCAGCGCCTGGGCCTGGAGCCAAATGATGCCTGGTTCACCATGTACGGAGACCAGCCGCAGATTATGGCATCGGTGCAAAGCAGCACCATCACCACCCTTCAAGGCGTCCTCGCTTCACCCGAGTGGGACGATCTGACCCGCCAGTTGCTGGATTATGTAGAAGACTTTCAATACAAGATTGTACCGGCGCGCCCTGGCTTCCAGATGTAGCCGATCGCGCCCCGGTTGGCAGGCTGCCCGAGTTGCCAGGGCAGCGGATTCCACGCCCCTCACACCAGCCTGGCTTGATCCAGCTTCTCCAGATTTACCGTGTCATCTTCACTTACCAATCGCTTGTTAAACTGGTATACGCATAACGCCCGCAGCCTTCCCTGGCGTGGGCATACTGACCCTTATGCAGTGTGGGTTTCCGAGGTAATGCTCCAGCAGACCAGGGTCGATACGGCCATCCCCTATTTCCAACGCTGGATGGCGCGCTTCCCAGACGTCTTCTCGGTGGCGCGGGCATCGCTGCACGAGGTTCTCATTTGCTGGGAAGGTCTGGGGTACTATAGCCGGGCGCGCAACCTGCACAGAGCAGCTCAGATTGTGGTTGATGTGCATGACGGGGCGCTCCCGCACGAGCTTGCCGAGCTTCAAAAGCTGCCCGGAATCGGGCGCTACACTGCCGCGGCGATCGCTTCGATTGCATTCTGCCGGGATGAGCCAGCTCTGGATGGCAATATCCGCCGCGTGCTGGCACGCGTGTTCAACGTGGATGAACCGGCCCGCTCTCCATCAGGCGAGCGCCGGCTGTGGGAGCTGGCCGATCAAAACCTGCCCCGGGGTCAGGCCGGCGATTACAACCAGGCGCTGATGGACCTGGGCGCGCTCGTGTGCACGCCGCGCAATCCGGCGTGCTCGGTCTGTCCTCTGGAGGATAACTGCCAGGCGCGCCTGCTGGGCATCCAGGAACAGCGCCCCGTGACCGCTGCCTGGGCTGAAATCCCCCACCATACCGTCACCGCTGCTGTCATCCGGCGCGCGGGAAAGGTTCTGATCGCTCGCCGCCCGCTGGGTGGGCTGCTGGGCGGGATGTGGGAATTCCCTGGCGGCAAGCTGCTGCCCAATGAAGACCTGGTATCTTGCTTGCAACGTGAGATCTGTGAAGAGTTGGGCGTGGAGATCGATGTGGAAAATACATTGGGTGTTTACAAGCATGCTTATACACACTTCCGGGTTACATTGCATGCGTTCGCCTGTGCCCTGCGCAATGGCAGCGAGCCGCGCCCCCTTCAGGTCGATGATTTATGCTGGGCCGCACCCGCACAATTGGGAAATTACCCAATGGGCAAGATCGATCGCCAGATCGCAGCCCGGGTGGTAGAAGAGCAGTTTGGATAAAATGCTTATCGTTGACGCCCACCAGGACCTGGCCTGGAATATGCTGACATTCGGCAGGGATTACACCCGCTCGGCGGTGGAAACTCGCCATCTGGAAGCCGGGGGTCAGGCTCCCCTGCGCAACGGCGACTCTCTGCTGGGCTGGCCGGATTACCAGCGAGGGCGGGTGGCAGTGGTATTTTCGGTCTTATTTGTGACCCCTGCTCATCGCCGGGAAGCCTGGGAGACGGTTTTTTACCGTGATGCAGACCAGGCACACAGCCTTTACCGCGCCCAACTGGATATATATCACCGCCTAACCGGCGAGCATCCAGAGCTGTTTCAACTTCTGCGGTTCCGGAATGAACTGGATGATCTGCTGGCAAACTGGGAGCGCTCCGACCTCGACCTAATCTTCGAGGAGGGCGAGGGCAACGGTCGTGATCCGCACCAACACGCAGAGAGCGATGCCAGGCCGGGGCACCCGGTCGGGCTGGTGATGCTGATCGAGGGCGCGGAGGGGGTGCGGGAGCCATCCGAGCTGGATGAGTGGTGGCGGCTTGGGGTGCGCCTGATCGGCCCTGCATGGGCAGGGACGCGCTTCTGCGGCGGCACCCACGAGCCGGGCCCGCTAACCAAAGAAGGCTATGACCTGCTGGAGGGCATGGCTGACTTGGGCTTCGTGCTCGACGCGGCCCACATGGATGAGTGGGCGCTGATGCAGGCACTGGATTCTTATCCCGGCTGCATCGTATCCACGCATGCTAATGTGCAGTCGCTGCTGAAAGGTGAGCAGAGCAACCGCCATCTTTCCGAGCGTGCCATTCGCGGCTTGCTGGAGCGAGAAGCGGTGCTGGGTGTCTCACCGGTCAACCCGTTTTTGCTGCCGGGCTGGAAGCGCGGTGACCGACGCGGGCAGGTGAGCTTACAGCACCTGGTCGACCACATCGACCACATCTGTCAGCTGGCGGGGGATGCCCGCCATGTTGGTCTTGGCACGGATTTCGATGGAGGTTTTGGATTGCAGTCTGTGCCGTTGGAGATCGATACCATCGCAGATATGCAGAAGCTGGCCCTTCTCCTGGGTGAGAGGGGTTATTCCGAGGCAGATATCTCAGCCATCCTGGGCGAAAACTGGCTGGACGTGCTGGCCGACAGCTTGCCGGAAATATAATGGACACCATCTCTGACAGCAGCAGCAACGGGCACCTGCGCATCCGCATCGGGCTGGTCTTGACGATATTAGGCTTCATCTTATACCTGCTGGGTGTAGACCCGGGAATATTCGGCCTGGATCGCAGCCCGGTCACCGGTTTCGTGCAGATCGCCACTTTCCTGGTCGGTCTGGCGATGATGTGTGTGGGCGGCTACCTGGGTCTGAACGCACTGTGGAATGGCAGGCAGAAGACCATCGCTGCCGACATCGGCCTGCGTCTGGTAGCCACCGGCTATGTGGTGGCGGTTGCCTCCGGCATGGCGGACATCTTCGGCTTCGGCAACCAGCCCCTGCCCCTAATCCCCTACTTCGGACCCTGGCAGGCGGTGGGGGTGATGATCGGCGAGGCAACCATCGTGCTGGGCTTTATCCTGCTGATACCATTTCGATCCACGGGAGAGCAGAGAAAAGAGAGTGGAGAGTAGGGCGTGTTCATTGGATGAAACTTTCGGAATGAACCAGCCGTCTTCTCTTACCTACGGGCTGTAATTGCCGATCTTGATCCCTACATCCGTGGCGGCTGGGTCGGATGGCAGGCTGAGCAGCAGGTCGCCGGTGCCGTTGGTTGTGGCGGTAGTATTGCTGATCGCCGGAATCCCCTGGCTGGTGAAGGTATGCCACTCTATCGCCAGGGTGGTGTTGGGAGAAAATCCATTGATGGAAACCGTGCCCAGCAGACCGCTTGTGCCGCTGGCGCCATCCACCACATTCTTCCAGGTGTGATTTTTATTTTGCACCCACAGGTGGGCGCGGTCGTTCTGTGGGTCTATCTGTCCTCCCAGGCGCAGCTTTGGGTCGCTGGCAGCTGCGACCACTGCCTGGTAGCCCCCGTTATTGAGCGGGATATTCTGCATGAAATCCTGGAAATAGCGGTAGACCTCATGCAACCCGGGACTGCCGTCCGGGCCGGGCTGTGTCTCCCGGTTTTCACCCCACCAGTAGAGCTCTACCAGGGCGCCCGGGTCAACAGTCGACCACAGGTAGTTATGCAGCCATACCCCGTCCTCATCCAGGGCTAGATCCGGCTGCTCCACCTGCAGGCCCACCGCATCGATGCCTGCTTCACCCCGTACGACCGGCTTGCCGATAGCCCACCCACCGGTGATCTGGCTGTGACCGGTGTGATAGTAAGCCGCATCCCACTGCATTATTTCCAGCTCTGTGTCCGGGATGCCAACCGAGCTGGTGCTGATATAAGCGTGCAGATCGGCGTAATCGACGTTGGGGTAGCTGCTATTCTTCCAAAACTGCTCTGCCGGGAAGGAGTGCCAGAATGAGGTGCTCACCATGTGGCCGTTGGGGTGGTCGTAGGCACAGCGCTGCCCGTCGCCTGCCGGTACACTCACCCCGAAGACACCGCAGTGCATGAATTTACCCATCTCATCGGTGAGTTGGTAGTGGGTCTCCAGCCATGGGTCGCCCTCGTTGGTCGCCTCCCAGGAATGGATGGCAGTTGAGTAGCCCCAGCGTGCCTGCAGGTAGCGCCACCAGGCTTTCTGTAGCCAGCGGGTCTTATTATTTCCCCTCCCCAGCCCGTAGAAACCATCCTGGTTATCATCCTCACCGCTGATCACAAAGCTGCCGTCGTCATCCAGCTTGTAATAGATCAAGTCGTTCTTTTCCATGGTCACCAGCTTGAGATAGACTCCATAATCCTCGGCAAGCCGGACGATTTTATCCAGCGCATAAGCGCTCTGCTCGGGAAAGTACAGTTCGTACTGCATGGATGGCTCGTTGATGATTTCCGGACCCAGCTGACCATTGCCCAACTCTTCACGGAGCGATATCGAACGAACGTAAGCTTTGCCCTGGACCACATTCTCAAGACCGAGATAGATGCGCGGCAGGAAGTTGTTGCTGCCCGAGTTCCAGGTGCCCTCCATGGCAGCCCAATCCGAGGTGCTGCCGCCGTAGCCGGTGATGACATTGCTGGTGCCGGGCTCGTAGCAGTCAACCTCCCAACCACCACCGATCTTGCCCACCAGTCCGTAATTCGGGTGGCTTGGGCTGCGAAGCCCGCTGATGCCTTCACCCCAGTAGGTGATCTGCAGGCGGTAGTTCGTGTTCTGTTTTACCGCCTCCGGATCGTTCCAGAACTGGAAGCGGCAGGCATCGTACCAGCCTGTATCGCCGCCGGTCTCGTAATCCAGCACCATCGCCAGGCTGTCAATATCCCGGACGGGGTCGTGAAAAGCCTCTGTACCGGCCCGAGGCAGATAGCCATCGTACTGGTTCCTGCCGCCCAGCCATTCCAGCCAGGCTGTTCCATACATCCCGCTGATCCAGATGCGGATCAAGTTGATACCGTTTTGGGCGTAGGTCTGGTAGTGCGGCTCATTTGTCAGTACAGGATCATCGAACGATCCTGCACCCTGAAACCCTAGGGCGTGGAACGGCGCGCCGCTATCGAATTCAAAATAGCGCGGGTCAGCACCGCTGACCTGTAAAAAGCCAGGGTGTTCTGAAGCGATCACGCTGAAAGAAAGCGGAGCGGAAGTGGTGCTGCCGCTGCCGTCTTGGGCGGCGAGCCTGTACTGCCAGCTTCCGGTCAGGTGCGGTGAGAAGCGCGCTTTCCAGGCGAAGCTCTCCGTGGGATGATGCCACTCGTGGTTGTAGCCATCCCAGCTCATTTTGACCTGGTCATCGAAGTACTGGTAGTAGAATGCCGGCTGGCGAATGGCTTTTCCCCAGTCCGTCTCTCCGGGGGGCAGGAACAGAGCATCGACTGTGATGCCGCTGTGCATTGGGTAGGAGAGGTCGATACCGGCGGGAGGGTTGGGGTCGTATGGCAGCTGGTAGTTGCCGGCGACCGAATTCTGTACCTGGAACGTGATCTCGAGCTTCTCGTATCTGGGAATCTGGTTGCCTGTGTAGTCCCCTCGGTTGTCGCTGATCTCGACGATCGCCAGCGTTGGCTCGGATGTACTGGTTTGTGAGCTAGATGAAGCGCCCGTTGCGGTGGCGATCTCTAACTCTTCGATTGACCGTGTGGGTTGGGATGTGCCGGTTTGGGTCGCTGGTGGGGCTGTGCGGGATGGTGCATCAGCTTGCTTTTCCGGAAGGCAGCCCACGAGGATTGTGAGTAGGATGACGGAAGTGGTGATGCGGTAAAGCAGAATTCGTAAATTATTCATCTGGTGACTATAGATATGCTGCGTAAAATGGGATAGGCATGGCTGCTGAATCCACGCTCCTTGCCTGGAGGATAAGTTACTAGACTATTATAACCACGGCTGGCAGAGGGGTGTAAAGTGGAGAGCAGAGGGAAAGGTGTATCGGGTGCGCCTTACTTCTGAGTGTTGATAATTTTCGGCCGATAAGAGCGATTAGTTTTCTACGTATTCATGATCCCAATTCCTGTCCGGGTCGTGGGTGCGCAGGTCCACGCCGAAATCGACCGCAGCTTTCAGGCTCATCAGCACCGATACCCAGCCTGCGATGACCTCTGTGCGGTCTTGAGCGGGTACACCTGAGTCTGTCAGAATCAGATCAGTGCCGCCTTGCCCATCTTCCCTGAGTTCGAATGTGGTGACTGAGTCGCCGTAGTATTCCAGCATGTACCTGTTCGGGGGGAACGCCTGGATGATTTTTGCGTTCCAGGTGGCGCCGTTTGGGAAGATGAAGCGGATAACCCCGTCCTGTTCGATAGCCGACTCTGCCCAGAAACTGGCACGCCCATCGTCTGTGGAAAGCGCTTGATAGACCCTGGCAACCGGCGACCTCAGGTGCAGCTGCCAGCGGATGGTGTGGGGATCATCTTGAAAGCTCATGGTAGTTCCGATTTGTTGAGAAGTCTGGTGATTGGGTTAGGCGGTTTGCATCTCGCCATCACCTGAGCCAGGTCGTTGTGAAGGTCCAGGGTATACTCGGTGGCGACCTCGCTGGCGGTTTGACGCAATCGGTCGCCGATGTCATTATTACCAAAACTGACCGGAGACGGCGGCGATCCTACGGATCGACTGCTGATTGCTGTCAGCGGTCGTCTATCACCCGCTACTCTCAGACGCTCTGCGCCAGCTCCAGACCCATCGCCGCAAACATCTCTTCGTTGCTGGCGAATTTGAACTCCTCCAGCCCCTGCTGCTCGGCCTCAGCTTGCTCCACAGCTTCCAGCTTCAGGATATCATCCTTGGATATCACCGGCTTGCTGAGCTGGCTCAGGCGTGCCCGCAGCTCTGCCAACGTCTCATCGGCATTGGCGGCAGGCGGCAGAGTCTCCAGGTACTGCAGCAGCGCCCGCGCCCCCCGCTCGCCGTCTTTGCGCGCTATCCCCACCAGCCCGCTGCTGGCTTCGCGCGACCAGCCGGCGACGAATATTCCGGGGAGCGGTGCACCCGCCTCCTGGTCGTATGCTTCGAACGAGATGTCATCCACCGGATAAGACGGGTTGGGGTTCTTCACGAACTCGTTCCACTGCACCGGCAGACCGAACTGGTCGTCCACCCGGTCGCCGATGGCGAAGATGACCGTATCCACGTCCATGATGTGCCGGACGCCGGTGCCGCGCGCCTTGGTGTCACCATTGGCGAGCACCTGTTTGGTCTCTTCGTACTCCAGCCCGCCGACCTTCC
>Ga0210366_10000152_pt1 | contig 10185 bp, 11 predicted proteins | sample S641metaT_FD_190380 | JGI IMG/M metagenome (GOLD analysis project Ga0210366, IMG submission 190380) | Metatranscriptome of estuarine sediment microbial communities from the Columbia River estuary, Washington, United States - S.641... | ecosystem: Environmental > Aquatic > Marine > Intertidal... | reverse complement strand
GCGTGCGCCTACTGCATCAGGAAGGATTCGAGTTCGAAGGACTCGACCTGCGCGCCGAGCATCACGACGACGCCGCCCCGGCGTTGCGCCCCGTCGTCGCTGAACTCGAAACGATAGGTCCGCCGCAGCGCCATTCGGCCATCGGGGTTCCGTGCGGGCCAGAGCTTCACGATCTGCACCGTGTCATCGAGGAACTGCAATCCATCGCGCGCGCACACTTGCTTTCCGGCGCTCACCGCCCGCTCCCTTGCGCGCATCGAGTCGTACCAGAGCCAGACCAGGGCGGCCATCGTCAGCACGGAGAGAATCTCGGCCATCGCGGAAAAGTATAGCTTGGCAACGCATCGTCAATTCGGGGTTCTAGTTCTGCCGGCGATTCAGCCATTCGGCGACGAGAACCGGCTTCTCGGCACCCTCGCACTCCACCTTCACGTCCCATGTCATCTGCACCCCGTTGGGAATCTCGTCCAGCGCGGCAAGCCGGAAGCGGCTCCGGATTCGCGAACCCGAAGGCACGGGGCCGGTGAATCGCACCCGATTGAACCCGTAGTTGATACCCATGCGCAGCCCGGTGACCGTGATGGTTTCCTGGTAGACGTGCGCCAGGAGCGAGAGCGTGAGAAAGCCGTGCGCGATCGTACGCCCATACGGCGATTCGCGTGCCGCGCGCTCGGGATCGACATGAATCCACTGCCGGTCACCGGTCGCCTCGGCAAACTCGTCGATGTGGGCCTGAGTGACCTCGAACCAATCGCTCACCGCCACCTCGTCCCCGACGCGGCCGCGCAACTGATCCACTGAAATGATGGTGCTCGCGCTCATCGCGGTCATTCTGCCATGTCCACGCCATCGCGACCGAATCGCAATCGGACGGCGCGGGCGCACCAAGAATCACTCACTCGAGATAGATCATTTTTCGGGACATCCCGCCGTCGATCACCCAGTTCTGACCGGTGACAAAGGCTGCCGCGTCGGAGAGCAGGAATTCCACGGTGGCGGCCACGTCTTCCGGCGTGCCGACCCGCCCGACCGGGTGCTGGGCGTGATCCTCGGTACGCAATGCGTCCGTCGCTCGACGCGCACGCTTCTGCCATGCACGGGTATCGATCCAGCCGGGGCTCACGCAATTCACTCTGATATCGGGGCCGAGGCTCACGGCGAGCGCATGGGACAGCGCAACCAGGCCGCCTTTCGACGCCGAATACGGCTCGGTGTTCGCCTCGGACTGCAGCGCCCGCGTCGACGCGACGTTGACGATCGCCCCGCGCGTGCGACGCAGATGCGGCACCGCGTGCTTCGCGAACAGGAAGCATCCCGTGAGGTTCACCGCGATCATCCGATTCCAGTCGGCGAGCGGCAGCGTTTCCACCGGGACGCGCGGCGCGCGTGCGATTCCGGCATTGCCGACGAGCGCGTCGATCCGGCCGAACCGATCGATGGTGCGATCCACGCAGATCCGGACGGCGTTCTCGTCCGCGACGTCCGCAGGAAGGAGAAGCAGGCGATCGGCAGCATCGAGCTCGCGCGCCGTCTCTTCCCCGGCTTCCGCATCGGCGTCCACGATCGCAACCCGCCAGCCTCCCGCGAGCAGCCGAGCAACTATCCCCTTCCCGATGCCCTGCGCACCACCGGTCACTATCGCAGTTCTTGGCTCGCTCATCCGGTCACCTGGAATCCTGCTTGCGCGGAAATGACGACGCGTCTCTGGGGGGGTGCCTAGCGCGTACCAAGCGCCTTCAAGACGGAGTCATAGCCCCGCCCACGCGCGATATCGGCGGCGGTCAGGCCATCTGCGTTGCGGATCGATTTGTCGGCTCCACGGGAAAGGAGCAGCACGACTACCTCCGCATGACCGCCGTCAGCCGCACCGTGCAGCGCCGTATTGCCCCGTTTGTCGCGCGCGTTCGGGCGCGCGCCGCGGTCGAGCAGCCGGCGCGACGCGTCGAGTATGCCGGTCGCGGCCGCCCAGAAAAGCGGCGCCTCGCCGTCGCGGTTGACGAGGTTCGGATTCGCCCTGCCCTTCAGCAATGTGTCGACGAGCGGTCCGTTGCCCGCCATCGCAGCCGCGTGAAGCGGAACCTCGCCGTTCGCAGTGCGCGCATCCGGACTCGCCCGATGATCGAGCAGCAGCCGTACGGTGCCAGCGTGGCCGTGCTCGCTGGCAAGATAGAGGGGAGTCTCGCCGCGCTGATTGCGCGCATCGACGGTTGCTCCGCGCACCAGCAGCAGCGCGGCCGTGTTCGTATGGCCCGCGGCCGCTGCCCGATGCATTGGTGTCGCGCCGCCATTCCCCTGCGCGTTCACCTCCGCATTACGTGCGAACAGCATCTTGATGATGATGACTTGGCCGCGACCGGCGGCGACGTGCAACACCGTATCGCCGTCCGGAACGCGCGCGTTCGGATTGGCACCCTGCCTGAGCAACCGCTCGACCGCCGCAGCGTCGCCGGCCGCGACCGCCTGCACGATTCCGGTCATCTGCTGCGCCGCCGCGGATTGGGCAAACGCGAGCACCACCGCGAGCACGAACTTCCGGAACCTCATCTGGTTTTCGCTCACTGAATTCCGCGCCGCGCGCGGTCGGGTGGAACAAAGGCGGTCTTTTACCACGAATGACACCGCGCTGACCCGCGCCGCCAAGCCGATCCGCTTGCCCGGGGCCCGGGGGTCCACTACGCTACGGATCGCGCACACCTCGCGCCGACCGAAAAGGGGGGGAACACCATGGCAACCGATCCCTACGCAGCACCCCGGGCGCCCGTCGCCGACGCGCCGGGAATGCCGATGGAAGGCAACTTCGTGTCCGAAGGACAGTCCGTGCCCGCCGGCAACGGCGTGTCCTGGATCGGCGCGGGCTGGGGCATCTTCAAGCAGCAGCCTGGAATGTGGATCCTCGTGATACTGATCCTGGTCGTGCTGATGTTGCTCGGCGCCATTCCGCTCCTCAACATCGTGCTGGCGCTGATCGGGCCCGTACTGATCGGGGGGTTGATGATCGGCTGTCGTTCGATCGAGGAAGGCACCGGACTGGAGGTCGGGCATCTCTTCGCCGGCTTTCGCGAGCACGCCGGGAAGCTCATCCTGGTCGGACTGTTCAACGTCGGCGCGTGGTTGCTGGTGATGTTGATCATCTTCCTCGTGGTCGGCGGCAGCGTTTTCGCCCTGCAGTCGACAGGCGCCGATCCTGCAGCCAGTGCCGCCACTGCTGCGCTGGCGGGGCTGCTCGGGCTCGCGCTTGGAGTCCCGATCTACATGGCGATCTGGTTTTCCCCGGCACTCATCACGCTGAACGGGATGGACGTCGGTGCCGCGCTGAAGGCGAGCTTTCTTGCCTGTCTGAAGAACATCGTGCCGTTCCTGCTGTACGGCGTGGTGATGTTCTTGCTGATGATCGTGGCGTCATTGCCGTTCATGCTCGGTTGGCTCGTGCTCGGTCCGGTATTCATCGCATCGGTGTACACCGGCTACCGCGACGTCTTCTACGCGCAGTAGCGCGGCTCCCTCACCGCCCCGGCGCCGCTTGCTCGACACTGCGCGCAGCATCGCCACACCGGAAGGCATCGAGCTCACGCTCCGGCTGGCCGGCCCGGTGCCGCGCGCGCTGGCCTGGCTGATCGACTTCGCGATTCGCGTCGGCGTGCTGGTCGTGCTGGCGATGGTGGTCGGGCTACTCGGGAAACTCGGGCAGGCAGCGTTCCTGCTCGCGTGGTTTCTGCTCGAGTGGCTGGTACCGGCGTGGTTCGAAGTGCAATGGAACGGCCAGACGCCGGGCAAGCGGGCGCTCGGCATCGCCGTGCTGAACGATAACGGCACGCCGGTGCGCTGGCCCGCGGCGCTGGCGCGCAATCTGCTGCGCGCAGTGGACTTCCTGCCGTTCTTCTATGGCTTCGGGCTCGCGACCATGCTCATCAACCGTGATTTCAAGCGGCTCGGCGATCTCGCCGCCAACACGCTGGTGGTCTATCGCGATGCCGCACCGCGCGGCTCGGCAGTACCGCCGGCCACACCGCTTGCACCGCCGGTTGCGCTGACCGTCGCCGAGCAGCGTGCGGTGCTCGAGTTCGCCGAGCGTTCGCCGGGACTCACCGCGGAGCGCGCCGAAGAGCTTGCCGAACTCGCACATCCCCTGGTCGGGGCAGGCGTCGGCGCCGCCGAGCGGCTCGTGCGAATCGCAAACTTCCTCGTGGGACGCCGGTGAGACAAACCGTGTTCGAAGCGCGGTACGCGCAGGACTGGTCCCGCTTCGAGGAATGGCTCGACCGGCGAGAGAAGCCGAAGCGCACCGCGCCGCAACCCGCGGATACAGCGATCCTGCCGGACGCCGAGATCCCTCGCGCCTACCGGCGGGTCTGCCAGCATCTCGCGCTCGCGCGCGACCGCGCCTACAGCCCGGTGCTCGTGGACCGGCTCAATCACCTCGCGCTGCGCGGACATCATCTCCTGTACGGTGCGCAAAGCCATCGGCGCAGCCGCATCGCGCGGTTCTTCCTCGAGGATTTTCCCGGGAGGGTGCGGGCCGAGTGGCCGCTGGTGTCACTCGCGGTGTTGCTCTTCTTCGGTCCGCTTCTCGCGATCGGCGCAGTGCTTCAGGCCTACCCGGATTTCGTTCACTACCTGCTCTCGCCGCGCACCATCGGGCGCATCCAGCAGATGTACGACCCGGCGAACCCCCGGCTCGGCATGCGCGGCGCCGACACGAACGTGATGATGTTCGCGTACTACATCTGGAACAATGTGCGAATCGGATTCCAGTGCTTTGCGACCGGCCTGCTGTTCGGCCTGGGCACCGTTTTCTACCTGGTGTCCAACGGCGTCCAGATCGGCGCGGTCGCCGGACACCTCACCCAGTCGGGCTTCGGCACACCGTTCTGGTCGTTCGTGTCCGGCCACAGCGCGATGGAGCTCGTCGCGATCGCGATCTCCGGTGCGGCCGGTTTGAAGCTCGGTGCAGCGCTGATCGCGCCCGGCAACATGACCCGGCGGGCGGCGCTGGTCGCCGCCGCGCATGGCGCGATACGTCTCGTCTACGGCGCGGCGACGATGTTCCTCGTGGCCGCGTTCATCGAGGCGTTCTGGTCGCCGCTCACGCTCTTCCCGCCGGAGACGAAATACGTCGTCGGCATGATCATGTGGGCTTTCGTGTTGACCTATTTCCTGTTCGTGGGGCGCCGGCGTGGAGCTTGAACGCGTCGGCGTGGCGCTGCGCCCGCGGCAACCCTGGGAGGCGGTCGATCTCGGCTTCGTCATGGTGCGACAGTGGGGCGTCGCAGTCTACGCGGCGTTTCTCGCGGTCTTCGTGCCCGTCGCCATCGCCCTGCACCTGGTGTTCGAGGAACGGCTCTGGCTCGCGGCGCTGCTCACCTGGTGGTTGAAGCCGCTGTTCGACCGCTTCGCGCTGCACGTCGTAAGTCATGCGGTGTTCGGCGAAGTTCCCAAAGTAAGCGCAACACTGGCCGCGGCGCGCGACATCCTGACGCCGGGCCTGCTCGCGAGCCTGACCGTGCACCGATTCAACCTTGCGCGCTCGCTGGTGCTGCCGGTCTGGCAGCTGGAGAAGAGCAGCGGAAGTGCCGCGCGCGTGCGCCGCGGTATTCTCGGACGCCGAATGCGCGGGCACGCCGTGGGCCTCACAGTCGTGTGCGTGAATTTCGAGATGGTCGTAATGTTCTCGCTCGCCGCGCTGGGCGCCCTTCTCTACCCCGCGGCCGGGGAGGCCGGTGTGGATGTCCTCGCCTGGTGGCGCGACGGGACGCCCGGCTGGGAAATGGCGGACAGCATCGGCTACCTCGCTGCGATCGCAGTGATCGAGCCGCTGTACGTCGCAGCGGGCTTCGCGCTTTATCTCAATCGGCGCGCGATCCTGGAAGGTTGGGATGTCGAGCTGGCACTGCGCCGGCTGGCACTGCGCGTCACCGCCGCACGCTCGTTCGCGCCGCTTGTTTGTCTCGCGCTTGCAGCGGCGTTCGCGTTCGCCGCTCCCGATACGCTCGCTCAGCAGTTGAAGCCCCCGGAGGCGGCACGCAAGGAAATCGTCGAGGTGCTGAAGGATCCGGACTTTCAGGAATGGCGCGACAAGCTGCGCTGGCGTTACCGTTCCGAGGGGCGGCCGGCGGAGGAGTCGCGGAAAACGACGTTCATGACGAATCTCGTCACGCTGCTGGGACAGATTGCCGAGTTCGGCATGTGGCTGCTCGTCGCTGCGGGAGTCGTCGTCGTGTTGCTTGCCGCGCGCCGCTATCTGCCGCATCTGCTCGAATCGCGCGAAGAGCGCTACCGCCCGCCCGATGCGCTCTTCGGACTGAACGTCACGCCCGAGTCGCTGCCGGCCGATCCGGCCGGCACGGCGCTCGACCTCGTTGTGCGGGGCAGAATGCGCGAGGCGCTCTCGCTGCTCTACCGCGGCGCACTCGTCTCGCTGGTTCATGCGCACCATGTTCCGCTCACCGAAGGACATACGGAGGGAGACTGCGTCCGAGCTGCGCGCACGGCGCTGACCCGCGAATCCGCGCAGTATTTCGAGCGTCTGGTCGGCGCCTGGCAGGCTGCCGCATACGCCGCCCGGATGCCAACCGCCGAGGCTGCAGCCGATCTCGCGCGCGAATGGGCTGCACACTTCGGCAGTCAGAATGCCGGCGCCGGCGTCGCCCTCGCACCCGCGGGGGCCACATGAGCCGCGACGGCCTCTGGGCAATCGCCGTCTCGGCCGTCATCGGGCTCGGCACGATCTGGTTCCTGCTCAACTTCGAGCAGGTGCCGTCGCGAGAGTGGGTAGGCATGTCCGGTGAAGCACGCCGCAATCCCTACCTGGCGCTGGAGCGACTCGCGGAACGCATGGGAATGCCTGCACACGAGGTGCGCTCGCTCCTCGACCTCGCGCAGCTTCCCCCGCGCAGCGTGCTCCTGCTTCCCCAGCCCCGCGGCGAGCTCGCGCGACGCGAGCGGACGCGGCTGCTGGATTGGGCAGCGAGCGGCGGACATCTCGTCGTCGAAGCCGAGCCGACGCGCACACCCGATCCGCTGCTCGATGCAGTGGGCGTCCAGCGCAAAGCGTCGCGCTCGAGCGGCCCGCGCAAGCCGACGGAGATCACATGGCCCGGCGCGGCACGCCCGTTACGCGCGGCGCTCCCGACTCGGCAGGTGCTCGAAGCGAACGCGCCCCACATCGCCGAGGGGGGCCCGGAGGGCGCCATGCTGCTGCAGCTCGCGCATGGCAAGGGACTCGTCACCGTGGTCAACAGTTTCGCATTTCTGAAAAACCGCGCGATTGGCGCTAACGATCATGCTGAGCTCGGCTGGCGGATCGTCGGCACATCCGGACCCGCCGCGACCCTGCTCGTTTTCAACAATCCGGAGCGGCTCTCCCTCACGAACTGGCTGCGCGACAACGCAGCAGCGATGCTCGCTGCCGCCGCCACGCTCCTCGTCCTCTGGCTTTGGCGTGTCGCGCCCCGGTTCGGTCCGATCGCACCCGACCCCGAGCGGAACCGACGCAGTCTGCTCGATCACCTGCGTGCGAGCGGACGATTCCTGTGGAACGCCGGCCGGCGCGCGGAGCTGGCGGAATCGGCCCGCGAGGCGGCGCTGCGACGCTTGAATCACGCCCATCCGGATTTCGCGTCGCTTACCCCGAACGAGCGCACGGCCCGCCTGGCCAATTCGTTCGGCCTCGCGCCGGAGGACGCGCGGCGACTGCTCGCTCCCCAGTCTCCGCGTACGATCCCGGAATTCGTGCGGGGCATCCGCGTCCTGCAGATCATCCACGAGCGGCTGGCGCGCGGGCGCCGGACCGAGTCCAAGGAGAAACCATGACAGTTCGTTCGAGCATTCCGGCGGATAGCCTTGCCCAGGCGGTCCAGGCCCTCACTGCGATTCGTGCGGAGATCGCGAAGGCCATGGTCGGGCAGTCCGACGTGGTCGAGCAGGTTCTCGCTGCGCTCCTCGCCGGCGGCCACGTGCTCATCGAGGGCGTGCCGGGTCTCGGCAAGACGCTGCTCGTCCGCGCGCTCGCCCGCACGTTCGACGGGCAATTCGGCCGCATCCAGTTCACGCCCGACCTCATGCCCGCGGACGTGACCGGACACACGCTCTACGATCAGGGCACGCGCCAGTTCACCACTCGCCGCGGCCCGGTCTTCACGAATCTGCTGCTCGCCGACGAGATCAATCGCGCTCCGGCCAAGACCCAGGCCGCGCTTCTCGAAGTGATGCAGGAAGGCCAGGTCACGATCGAGGGCACGCCGCATCCGCTCGCACTGCCGTTCATGGTGCTCGCGACCCAGAATCCGATCGAACAGGAGGGCACCTACGCGCTTCCCGAAGCGCAGCTCGACCGTTTTCTTCTCAAGATTCGCATGGATTACCCGCCCGCGGACGAGGAGGCGAAGATGGTGAAGCGCGTGACCTCGGGTCACATCGGCGAGCGCCTCAACGTGGACGCGGTAGCGCCACTCATCAAGTCCGCCACCGTGCTGACGTTGCAGAGCATCACCGCCGCAGTGGCGGTGGACGACACCGTAGCGGACTATGCGGTGCGCATCGTGCGGACCACGCGCACCTGGAATGGTCTCGCCATGGGCTGCGGACCGCGCGGCGGGATTGCGCTCGTGCGCGCCGCGCGCGCCATCGCGCTTCTCGCCGGGCGCGATTTCGCAACCCCGGACGACGTCAAGCGCATCGCGCCGGCGGCGTTGCGCCATCGCCTGCTGCCGGCGCCGGAACTCGAGATCGAGGGCCATACCAGCGACTCGATCCTGAAGTCGCTGCTCGAGCAGGTGGAAGCACCGCGCACGTGACACCCGCACCCGGATTGCCGAGGCGCCGCGCGCGACCGCTGGTCCCGGCGACGCGGCTTCTGTGGCTCGTCGGCCTCGTCCTTGCCGCCGCGCTTGCCGCATCGATCAAGCCCGATCTTCTCCCGGCGTGGACCGTGCTTGCCGGCACGCTCATCGCAATCGCGCTGGTGGACATGCTGGCGGCACTCCGCGCGCCTGCGCCCGCGGCGCGACGCGAAGTGCCCGCTTCGCTTCCGCTCGGTGTGCGCCACGAGGTGTCGCTGCGTTTCGCGAATCCGGCTGCACGCCGGATCACTCTTGATGCGTTCGATCATCATCCGCCAGGCTTCGAGGCGGTAGGCCTGCCCCGGCGCGTATCCCTGCCGGCAGGCGGCTGGACGGAAATGCGCTATTCGGTGCGCCCCGTCGAGCGCGGCGTCGCGCACTTCGGACCCGTCGAGGCGCGCATCGCGTCGCCGCTCGGCCTCTGGCTGCGCGCTCGCTACCTCGGCCAGGAGTGCGACGTGAAGGTCTACCCGAACTTCGCAGCGCTGACGGGCTACGCACTGCTCGCGACCGACAACCGCCTCTCACAGATTGGCGTGCTGCAACGACGGCGACGTGGCGAAGGTCTCGAATTCCATCAGTTGCGCGAGTACCGTGAAGGCGACGCGCCGCGGCAGATCGACTGGAAGGCGACGTCCCGAGCGACCAAGCTCGTCTCGCGCGAATACCAGGACGAGCGCGATCAGCAGGTGCTCCTCGTCATCGATTGCGGCCGGCGCATGGGCGCGAAGGACGGCGAGATCTCGCATTTCGACCACGTGCTGAATGCCGCTCTGCTCGTCGCCTACGTGTCGCTGCGGCAAGGCGATGCGGTGGGGTTGATGACGATGAGTGGCGAGCAGCGCTATCTCGCGCCGCGCAAGTCGAAGTCCACGATCAACCTGATCCTGAACCGGGTGTTCGACCTGCAGCCCACGCTCGCCGCGTCGGACTACTACGACGCCGCACTCGAGGTGATGAAGCGCTTTCGCAAGCGCACGCTCGTCGTGATCCTTTCGAACATGCGGGACGAGGATGACGACACGCTGAGCCCGGCACTACGGTTATTGCAATCGCGCCATCTGGTGCTCTTCGCATCGTTGCGCGAGAACATCATCACCCGCGCGCTGGCCGCGCGGGTCGATACGTTCGAGCGCGCGGTCACCCACGCTGCGGCCGCAAGCTACCTCGGCGCCCGCGAGCTCGCGTTCCGGAAGATCGAGAAAGGCGGCGCGGTCTGTCTCGACGTCGAACCGGAGGGGATGCCCATAGCCCTGGTCAATCGGTATCTTGATATCAAGCGCAGCGGCAGGTTGTAAGGTCCTTGGAAGGTCACGAACAGGAGGGAACCGGCTGGTTCCCTCCTTCG
>Ga0210366_10000151_pt1 | contig 10185 bp, 8 predicted proteins | sample S641metaT_FD_190380 | JGI IMG/M metagenome (GOLD analysis project Ga0210366, IMG submission 190380) | Metatranscriptome of estuarine sediment microbial communities from the Columbia River estuary, Washington, United States - S.641... | ecosystem: Environmental > Aquatic > Marine > Intertidal... | reverse complement strand
CGCGGCCTCCGCGAGCGAGAGCTCGGCCACGTCCTTGTCGAAGTAGCTGCGAGCTGCCTCCGCGAGCCCGTACGCACCGGCGCCGAAGTAGATCTGGTTCAGGTAGATCTCGAGGATGCGCTGCTTCGAGAAGCGCGCCTCGATGCGCAGCGCGAGCAGCATGTCGCGCAGCTTGCGCCGCAGCGTGCGGTCGGAGCCGAGCAGCAGGCTCTTCGCGAGCTGCTGCGTGATCGTGCTTCCGCCCTGCCGGATCTCGCCGCCCGCGCGCAGGTTCACCCAGGCCGCGCGCGCGAGTGCGGCGAAGTCGAGGCCGCGGTGCTCGAAGAACCCGGCGTCCTCGATCGCGAGGAAGGCCCGGATCACCTGCGGCGGCACCGCGTCGAGCGGGACGAGCCGGCGGCGCTCGTCGAAGAACTCGCCGATCGGCCGGCCCTCCCGATCGACGACCAGCGTCGCGAGCGCGGGCCGGTAGTCCTCGAGCGGACCGAGGTCCGGGAGATCTCGCGCGACCCAGGTGTGCACCGCGAGGGCGGACGCGAACGCGGAGAGCAGCCCGAGCGCGAACACGCTGGCGACAAGGAGGAGCCGCCTCATGCGCCCACTCTACCGCGATCCGGGCCGATTGCGTCGTGGCCCGCCGCCGGCAGCGGTCCCTTCGACCGCGTCGACGCACCCCCATGAGCTTTCGCATCGAGCGCTCCTATCCTGGAGGAGGCCGAGGAAGCCCTGCAGAGAGAGCCGGCATGTCCAAGCGCTACCAGAAGGCCCTGGCCGCCATCAACGAGCGGCACGTCCAGCTGGTCTACCCGATCCAGAACGCCCGGGAGCCGCGATCTCTGTGGCACTCGCTGCATCCTCGCAGCGCCATGCGCTGGGACTGGTCCGAAGACGCCGACCAACGCGTCGTCGACCTGTGGCACCTGAAGGACGATCTCTGCCTCGGACGAGAGGTCGTGTACGCCAAGTGGTTCCGCGGACGGGCCACCTTCTTCTCGCGGGCAATCTTCGTCCCGATCCTCGCGTTGCTCGGGACCACCAGGGCCGAAGCGCTTCGCCGCAACGCGAACGCCAGCAGGCTCTACGCGGAGCTGCTCGACAACTCCCCCCAGACGCCCAGGCGCCTCCGGCAGGCCGTCGACCTCGTCGGAAGCCACAACCGAGGCGACTACGAGCGCGGCGTGAAGCTCCTGTGGGAGCAGCTGGTCATCGTCGGAACGGGAGAGGTCGACGAGGGCCAGTTCCCGGCCCTCGCCATGGGGGCCACGCGACACATCCTGGAAGATCTCTGGGAGGAGGCCGCCGGCATGGAGCCCCGCGATGCCGAGGCGCGCTGCCAGGCACTGCTGCCCGCCGCCTCCCCGTTCTCGCGCTTCCTGGACCGACTGATGCGCAGAGTGCGATCGCCGCAGCCATCGCAGTGAGGAATCGAGATGAAGTTCGCTACCAACCGGGGCGGCGACGACACGGTCTCGGGTGTCGGCGGATCACGCACGAGTCCCCACCGGAAGCCGGAGCCGCTCCAGGAGGACTGCTCGTGAAACGAACTCGATCGAGAGCCCCGTGGTGGGCGGCCGCGGCCGCCCTCTGGCTCCTCGGCGCCTCGATCACGGTCGCGCCGGCGGCCGGAGGCGCCGAGGCCCCTCCCCACTGCTACGACACGGACTGGAAGCCACCCTGCACGATCGGCCTCGACTGCACTCCCGCGGACCCTTACGACGACGACCCCTGCGACTTCGCGCTGCCGCGCGATTGCACGAAGATCGAGGCGCTCGACTGCGGCGACATGCCGAACCGGGTAGGGCTCGATGGGTGCCTCGCCGCCAAGCGGATCTGCTCGCGCGCCGGGCAGATCGGTGAAGGCGCACCCATCGCCGTCTACGAGTACGTGGACGACTACGACTTCGTGAACGGCCCTCTCGGGATGCTTCCGGGAGACCTCGCCTGCCAGGGGCTCCTGTCGCCGGAGGCCGACCGCTGGTGCAGCCACGTGGAGACGGTCTACCCGGAGGCCAGCTTCCTGGAGACGAGTGTCTGGAAAGGCCGCGGCTGGCTGGAGGGCGCCGACGAACGCGAGCCCTTCGCCCGCATCGGCGTGGAGCCGCGCCCCGAGTGCCGGATGCGCGAGGGCGAGCTCCTCGGGCGGATCGAGGTGAGCGCGGCGGAGTTCGCCTGCTCCCCGGATGCCCCGCTGCCCGGCCCGAACGCCGAGAGTCTCCGCCTCTCCGACGTCGCCTTCTCGGACACGAACCACGACCTCTATCTCGACGCGGTGGTCACGGTCGCATGGACCGGCGGCGGCAGCGGCAGCACGACGATGACGGCGACCCTCACCCGCCTCGAGCCGGGCGGGCCGCTCCTGCACGTGCGCCAGCTCGGGCCGGGCTTCGACTGCGCAAAGGCGGGAACGCCCACCGAGAAGCGCATCTGCGCCGACCCGAAGCTCGCCGTCCTCGACCTCCGGCTGTCGAGGCTCTATGGGCACCTCCTCGAGGGCGCGAAGCTCGACGGCGACGCGATGCGCGGGACGACCTTGCGCGACGAGCAACGCCGCTTCCTGAAACGACGCAACGCGGCCTGCGAGGCCCCCGACGCCGGCGACTGCATGGCGCTCTATCGCGCCCGGATCACCGAGCTGCAGCGGCTGGCGGAGCGCGCGGCGTCGGAGCCGGCCGCGGGCGAGGAGCGGCGCTGGAGCACGCGCATCGGCTCGCTGACGATCGGATCGGGCGACGAGACCGCCACCTTCAGCGACGTGAGCTCGACCTGCGACGCGCCCCGACTCGTCCTTGCCTTCGGCACCGCCGTCGCCGACCTGCGCCGCTGCCTGCCGGGCGACGAGCGCCGGCACATCCGACTCGAGGTCGAGAACGGCCGCGCCACGTCGTGGACCGCCGATCCCGACGACGACGCCGGCCGCTGCGTCACGACGGCTCTGCGCAGCGCGCACCTGGGCGGCCTGACCTGTGCGATCGAGGCTATCGCGTCGCGCTGACGCGAGGCCCACCGAACTCGAGGGAGACCCCGCCATGCCTCAAGTACTCGTGCTCTTGCTGATGCTCATTGCGCCACTCGCGCGCGCGGGCGAGCGGCTCGACACGGTCGCCGGGCTCTCGGTCGGCAGTCTCGAGGCCACCCATGAGAACGGCACGACCTACCGATTTCCGCTGGTTCGCGGCGAGTCCCTGGCCGCGTCGCGAATCAACACGTACCTGCAGACGATCGAGCTGGAGAAGCTTCCCGGTCGCTACACCGAATCCGCCTTCGAAGACGTCTGGCCGGCACGGGGCTCTCCGAACGGGCTGGTCGAGCTCGACTACAGCGTCGCCTCCAGCCAGCCGGGCATCCTGTCGGTCGACATCTCCGGCGTCTACTACGGCGCCTACGAATCGGCCTGGGGCGGCAGGTACTTCTTCGACGCGCGCACGGGCGAAGTGATCACGCTGCGCAGCCTGCTGTCGGCTGCAGGCCGGGCGAAGCTCGACGACGAGATCCGCCAGGCGCGCCTTCGACGTGTGGACGACTTCCTCGCCGGCAAGCCTCTTCCCGACGACATCCAGCTGCGCAGCGATCCCGGGGAAGCCGAGGAGCAGCGCGAGCTCTACCGCAGCTGCCGGAGCCAGATCGAGAACAGCCATCCCGTCGACGCCGACCGCCTCGGCCTCGAGCGGGATTCCCTGAGCCTGCTGCGCGAACCCTGCGGCCCGAGAGCGATGCTGGCCCTCGACGAGCTCGACTTCCGGGACACGCGTGGATACGCGCAGATCGCGGAGCTCATGAACGACTACGGACGCTGTCTGCTGATCGCGCGCGAAACGGGTTGCCAGCGCAGCGCCGCGGAGATCGGCCCGGGCGTCTACTTCGGAAGGATCGGCGACCGCTATCCGATCACGCTCGTGGTCGAGGGTGGCTCCCTCGGAGGCCGCGTGCGAGCGAGATACTACTACGACAAGTACGGCATTCCGATCGCGCTGAATGGCACGGCGACAGACGACGGTGTCGTTCGGCTCGACGAGCGGGGCGCGCCGCCGGCCCGCTTCGACCTGCGCCTGCAGCCCGACGGCGCGCTCGTGGGAGAGTGGACCCAGGAGGGCAAGGCGCCGAAGAAGATCGAGCTGCGCTGAGCGGAGCTCGCGAGGGGAGCGACGTGGATCAGCGCGGGAGCGGGACCCACTCCGTCTCCCGCTCGCCGTCCTCGTAGAGCGTGAGGACGTGGAAGCCGTGGTAGTTGCTGACGGAGCCGATGTCGGCCACGTCGTCCATGCGCAGCACCGCCGCGTTGCCCTCGTCCGGTGCGATCCGCATCGCCTGCGCCCACCCGGGCGGCGAGCCGCTGCGCGTCTTCCCGCCGATGAGCGCGGAGACGAGCTGGCTGTTCCACGAGTTCTCCTGGCCCGGCTCGCGCCAGGCCTGCGCGTCCGTCGGCTGTCGAAAGACGGCGCCCCTTTCGTTCGGATCCGCCCAGAGGTCGTCGAGCGGCGTATTGTCGTGCGCGAAGAGGACCTGCGAGATGCTGCCCCGTGGGTCCGAGCAGGGCTCGTCGGCGCCCTGCGCTCTCGGCCGCCAGGAGCGGCTTCGATCCGCGAGATTGCAGCTGATGACCTCGGTCAGGCCCCGCGCGTTGTAGGCGCTCCGGTCGTAGAAGCGCGGGAAGCGGGTATCCGGAAAGGAAGACAGTCCCCAGTCGGGCTTGCGCATCCAGACCTGGTGACTGCCTCCCGTGTCGTCTCCCCAGCCGACGTCGATCAGATGGGCCACCTCGGTCCCGAGGTAGGAGACGAGAGGGAGGTAGAGACCCGTCCTCGGCGAGTTGCCGAGGCCGAAGTGGCCGAAGGTCACCAGGCTGATCGGGGTGTCGATCGCGTCGTAGCGACCGTAGTTCTCCTGGAGGTAGTTGACCTTTCCCGGCGTCGCGGCACGGGGATCGTGATGCATGAACAGCATCTGCTGCCTCCCCGGATCGGGCGCGAAGCGGTTCACCATCTCCTCCACCCACGCGACGCTCCCGTCCTGCAGGCCTCCGCCGTAGTAGAGCACCACGCCGCCCACCGAGGAGCGCTCCTTCGGCGTGAGGTCGTAGGAGTTCACGCCGATGAAGGAGTGCCCGCGGAACTTGAAGGCCAGGTTGAGCGAGCCGAGGATGTTCTGGTACTCGGCGAGGCCGTCCCAGCGCGGATGGCGGGCCAGCAGCCGCCACCCGACCAGGCTCGGGAGGAAGTCGTTCACCTGCTTGATGCCGTTCCCGAGGGAGCGGCCCATGCGCGGGCTCACGCTGCCGACCGCCCACTGCGTCAGCTCGCCCAGCTCGTCGAAGGGAACGTTCAGGATCCCGCCGAAGCCTGCATAGCCGTCGTGGTTTCCGGGTACGGCGAAGAAGGGCTTGCCGAACTTCGCCAGATGGCTGCGCAACGTGAGCATCTCGCCGCCTCCGCCGTGACCGTAGGGCGACGTCACCGGCAGGACCCCGAGGGCGTTCATCAGCAGCTCCTCCTTCGCGCTGCCGGCCGCCGCGTCCGCGAGGTCTCCCGCGAAGAGCACGAAGTCCACGTCGCGCGCGGCGGGGGGCACCGCCACCGGGCTCGAGACCCCCGGCGTCCCGGCGGGCCCGGGAAGGAGCGTAGGATCGAGCGCTCCGAGGAAGCGCAGCACCGCGCTCGAGTCACCGTGGTACTGGAAGTCCCCCCCGACGGCGATCCGCACGCAGGCGCGCCCGCCGCAGCGCTCGCGATCTGCCGCCGGATCCTCGAGAGCCACCGGCGCCAGCGAGCGGGGGGACGCCAGCACCCCCCGCAACGCGCCCGTGAGCTGCAGCAGGCGAACCTGCACCGCGTCGCTGGAGCCGCTCTCCACCGCATCGGCGAGCCTCGCGATCGCCTCTCGCACCGAGCGGAGGTCGTCGTCGAAGTTCGGAGAGGGATGCCGGGTCACGGACCACGGCGAAGGCGAGGGCTCGAGCGCGTCGGCGATCTGCCGGAGCCCGGCGCTCGCCGCCGGGTCCGAGAGGTCCTGGGGCTGCGTCGCCGCGACCACCCCGAGCGCGGCCGGCCAGTCGCCGCGTTCGAGCGTCTGCTCGAAGGCCGAGAGCGCCGGAAGCTCGACGTGGACCTCGCGAAACGTGCGGAGCGCGGGCAGCACCTTCAGGTCGTAGAAGCCCGGGGGGATGCGCTCTTCGGCGTCGGCCGTCAGCGTCGGGATCTCGAAGACCAGACCGCGCATCTGCTGCGCGCCCGCGTCGAGCACCAGGATCCCGGTGGGGTTCGAGGGCTCGCGCACCAGGCAGCCGGTGACGTCGATCCAGACCGCCTCGGCCACGTCCTCTCCATGCGGCACGAGCCAGAACGCGAACTCCCCGCTCAGGTGCTCATCCGCCACGTCGCCGAGCTGCTCGCGGTCGAGGACCAGTGGCACGAACCAGGCGGGGGTGTGGCCGCCACCACGGCTCACGAGCGTCTCCGGGTCGGCGAGGAAGGGCGTCGTCAAGCGCGGGAAGCGCTGGATCGGGAACTCCACGAGGTCGGCGAACTGGGGCCGCGTCCCCGGCAGCTCGTTCGCCAGCGTCGCGCTGGTGTCGTCGACGAGTCTGCGCGACCGCTCGGCGCTCGCGCGCAGCGCATCCCCGTCAGGAATCCCGCTGGCAGGCAGACACTGGCCCGCCCGGTCGTCGAGAGGCTTCCCGGCGGGCTCGACCCTCCGGGTTGCACAGGCTGCAGCGACCAGCAGCAGGGGCAGGACGATCGATGCACGCAGCTTCATTCGCGGGTCCTCCAGTCGTCGACTCGCTTCCGCGGATCGCCTGCGGCGCCCCGATCGAGGCGGAACACGGCCATCCGGGGCTCGTGGCTGCCGAAGACGTAGAGATGGTCGCGGGTCACCTCGAGCGTGTAGGGCGTCGAGATCCCGGGAATGTCCGTCGCGAGGTGGACGAGGGTCGGCGCGGCCGGGTCGCTCGCGTCGATGATCGCGAAGCCACCCGGATCGACCTCGAGCGGAAGGAAGGCATGCTCGCCCTGGAGCTTGACCCGGTTGGCGCGCGCGAGCTCCGGCATCACGAGCCGTCCGACGAGCCGGAAACGCGGCGGGTCGCTCACGTCGAAGACCGCGAGGCCCCCCTCGTCGCTCCACAGTGCGACGAAGAGCAGGTCCGGGCGTGCGGGAGACATCTCCGAGACCATCTGGCGGTAGGACTCGTCCGCCAGCGTGTGCACGATGCGCATCCGATCGGGGTTCGACACGTCGATGGCGCGGAGCACATCGCTCCAGCCGAAGCCGCCGACGAAGGCGTGATCGCGGTGGACGTAGATTCCCTCGATGAACTGGACGTCGGCGTCGAGCCTCCCCGCCTGCTCCGGCTTCGTCGGCTCGCTGACGTCGACTGCGAGGAGCTCGCCCGTCGCCGTGGCCGTCACGAGCGCGTAGCGGCGGCCGTCCGGCGCATCGTAGAGCTTCACGTGGAGCGCGGAGAAGGGCCCGGCGAGAGCCTCGAGCATCCCCGCCACGAAGCAGGCAAAGCCGTCGGCGTGCGTGGCGAGCTCGAGACGACCCAGCAGCGCGATGCGATCGGGCTGCGACACGTCGAAGGTCAGCAGGAAGCCCCTGCGCGCGACCACGACCAGCAGGTCGCCGCGGCGGTCCTGGCCTTCGACGTCCTCGTCCGAGCTCCAGCGGGTGCGCAGGACCGGATGCGCAGGGTCGGAGACGTCGAACACCGAGATTCCGCCGCCACGCAGCGTGACGTACATCGTGCCGGCGTCCTCGGGGTAGATCTTCGACATGACGGCGTGATCGAGCGCGACCGGATCCTCGAGGACCGAGAGCCGGGTCGCGCCGACGATCGGCGCATCCTCGCCCGCCTGCGCGACGCCGGCCAGCGCCCCGATCGCCGCGAGCCACGCGACGATGCCCGATGCGAGCCTCCCGCCTTCTCGTGCGGAGGCCGCCGGGCGGGCGGATTCGCCGGGCGGGGATTCCTCGGTGGGCATCAGGCGAGCGAGTGTAGTGTCATCGGGGAAGCGATACGATCCTCTGGCACCCTGTGGTAGGCGCGAGGATGCTCGGGACCTGCGCCTCGGAGTCCTCGCCCAAGGCCCATGCTGCGCCCGATCCTCCATGGCTTCCTCCACATCGCGGTTCCCGGAATCGTGGCCCGCCTCGGCTGGCGCGAGAGCTGGATCCGCGCGTGGGTCATCATGGTCCTCACCAACCTGGTGGACCTCGATCACCTGCTCGCCGATCCACTCTTCGATCCGAACCGGTGCAGCATCGGCTTCCACCCGCTCCACTCCTGGCCGGCTCAGGTGGCGTGGATCGCGCTCGCCCTGTGGCCGCGCACGCGACTCGTCGGCGTGGGCCTGTTGATCCACATGGTGCTCGACGCGATCGATTGTTCCTTCATGGGGTGAGCTCGTCGTGCCACGCGCGGAAGGGGATCCCCAGCTCGCGCAGGCGCCGGCCCGGCTCTCCGTTCAGGCTCTCGTGGACCACCTGGTGGGCCGCGCGCTCGAGGAGGTCGGCTCCGCACGCGTCGATGCTGAGCAGCGTGGGGATCTCCTCGAGGCGATCGCGCATGCTCTTCGCCGGCGACGAGCCGGACCCGGCCGAGCGCATCGCCTCGAGCCTGCACGAAGGCGGCCAGCTCTCGAGCTTCGCCTCCATGTAGCGCAGCGGGAACTTCTCCGTGCGGACCCCGCGCTCGGCCAGCTCGAGCCTCTGCTGCCTCCAGACGAGGTCGTGGAAGGCGACGCCGCGCTCCTTGGTCACGACCACGATCCGGTTCGGGTCGCGCGCGAGCAGCGTGTAGTTCGAGAGGCGCTTCAGGTCCTCGGTGCGCAGCCGGTGATCGGCGTCGAAGGAGAGGATCGCCACGGTCCTCAGTCTTCCGGGATCCGCTTGCGCAGCCTCCAGCACCACCTCTTCCAACGTATCGACCCCGAGGTTGTCGATCATTCCGCCGTCTCCCAGATGCCACCATTCGCGGTCGGAGACCTCGCAGGATGGCGCCACCTCGAGCGCGACCGGGCCGAAGAGCCCGGGGAACGCGGCCGAGGCGGCCACTGCTAGGGACACCGGAACATCTCGTGGTACCGCCGCCGCGCAGCCCGGACGCGAGAACGACGCGGCGCGCGCCGCATCGGTCTGGTTGCCGATGCAGAGGTTCGAGAAGACGAAGCGCCGCGCCTCGTCGTAGCTTGCCGCGTTGAGGAGCAGCACGGGGGCCCGCAGGCCGCCGAAGGTCTGTCCCGCGAGGAACTCGCGGTCCAGGACCTCCTGGAACGAAGTCACCCGCCGCGTCGGGCTCAGCCAGCGGTTCGGGTGCAACAGCTGTCGGCGCTCGGTCGCCCACTCGAAGTCGTAGCGCATCGCCCGCTTGAACCCGGCGAAGAATCCGCGCCAGCAGGCCTCCACCGCCGGACGCGTCGGCTCCTCGTCGCAGGCGGGACGCCGGGCGGCGAAATAGGACGCGGCGATGCTCCCGCCGGAGGCGCTCGAGAGGTGGGTGACGCGATCGAGCAGCCCGTGCTCCCACAGCGCTTCGAGCCCGGCCGCGGCATACACCGCCGCGCGACTCCCCCCGCCCGAGAGGCCGACGCCGAAGATCTCGGCGGGCGCTGCATCGATGCAGCGGGCCGGAGCGTCCGGCTCGACCGTCCAGTGGATCCTGTCCGGCAGCAGGAAGGCACACCCGAGCGTCTGCGCAGCGAGCGCGAGCACCCACCAGGCGAGCGCGGCGCGTCGCGTCGGCATCCCGAGCAAGGGCTCCGCTATCGCTCGAGGAGGTCCACGTAGGGATCCTCCTGCTTCGGATCGGGGACGAGCGGCTCGGCCTCGCCCAACGGCAACCACGTTTGCGTCTCGCAGCTCTCCTGGCTGAAGCGCTGGATCATGATCGGGGATCCGGGCACGACCGTGATTCGCGCCGACGTCGCCCCTTCGTATCCCGCATCACAGGCGCTGCCATAGATCTCCTCGGACCAGAGTCTTCGCAGCCCCTCCTTCCCGGCCTCGACGAGGGTCACCCCGGAGCTCCACTGACCGCCCATACCGAAGCTCCCGCCGAAGACGAGCTCGTCGTGCCCGTTCTCATCGATGTCCGGGAGTGCCCAGACGGCGTCGTCGAGCGCCGCGAAGGCGAAGTTGTGCAGGAGCTGATCGCCTTCGAGAATGGCGAGGCCCCGCTTCGGGAAGCCTCGG
>Ga0210366_10000150_pt1 | contig 10210 bp, 5 predicted proteins | sample S641metaT_FD_190380 | JGI IMG/M metagenome (GOLD analysis project Ga0210366, IMG submission 190380) | Metatranscriptome of estuarine sediment microbial communities from the Columbia River estuary, Washington, United States - S.641... | ecosystem: Environmental > Aquatic > Marine > Intertidal... | reverse complement strand
TGCAGCAGGGCCAGCTCACAGCGCTGCTGGTGCACACGGGTGGCGGTCTGCAGCGCCGCCTCGGCCTGACCGACCTGCAGCCGCAGGGTGCGTCTGAGCTCGGTGACGTGGCGGATGAGCGCCTCGCGCACGGCTTCCTCCGTCGCCTCCGGATCGGTGTGGGCCCCGCCCGTCGGCTCGGCGATGATCTCGTCGATGACGCCGAGTCGAAGCAGGTCGTCGCCGGTGAGTTTCAAGGCCGAAGCCGCCCGTTCGCGCTGGGCCGCGTCATTCCACAAGATGGCGGCGCACCCCTCGGGCGAGATGACGGAATACACCGAGTTCTCGAGCATCAAGATCCGGTCGGCCACCCCTAGAGCCAGGGCACCGCCGGAGCCGCCCTCGCCGATCACCACACAGATGGATGGAGTCGGCAGCGCCGCCATCTCCAAGATGCTCCGGGCCAGCGCCTCGGATTGCCCGCGCTCCTCGGCTCCCAGGCCGGGGTAGGCGCCGGGCGTGTCCACCAAGGTGATGACCGGGGCGGAAAACTTCGCGGCGAGCTTCATCAGGCGCAGCGCCTTGCGGTAGCCCTCGGGATGTGGCATACCGAAGTTCCGCTTCAAGTTCTCTTTGGTGTCCCGGCCCTTCTGGTGCCCGATCACCATCACCGTATCGCCCGTCAACCTGGCCCACCCGCCCACAATGGCCAGGTCATCGCGATAGGTCCGGTCACCATGGAGCTCGATGAAGTCAGTAAAGATGGTGCTCAGGTAATCGAGCGTGTACGGCCGGCGGGGGTGCCGGGCAACTTGGACGCGTTGCATCGGAGAGAGCCCGCTGTAAATCTCGTCACGCAGGGCATACAGCTTCTTCTCCAACTGGTCCACCTGCTCGGCCACGTCGATGTGGCGCTCGGTTCCGACGCGCTCGAGGTCCTCGATTTCCCGCTCGAGTTCAACCAGCGGCTTCTCGAATTCCAGCGTGTACAGCGACGAAGCCATATCAGCCAGCCTTCACGATGTGGACCGCTTCCACGCCGAAGAGATCGCGGAGCGCATGGATCAAGTCTTCCTCTGGAGTGACGCGGAGCCGCCGTGACCGCAATCGAAGCGATTCCCCGTTCCCGTCACTCCACTCAATATAGACCGGCCCCGGTCCCGGATGCGCCGCCATGAGCGCGACGGCCTGGTGCACCGCCTCAGGGTGTGGCGCTTCGGGGGTTCTCCACCGCAGCGTGACACCGACCGCGCCAGAGGTGCGCAGATCCTCGAGTGGTCTGGCGCCCTCTACCACGAACGGCGCGCTGTCTTCTCCACGGTCCCGGGCACTGTAGCCACCGACGAGGAGCATGGCTGCGTCCTGGACCACGACCTGATTCAGTTTGGCCCAGGTGTCCGGAAACACGATGGCCTCCGCCGTACCGTGAAAGTCCTCCAACGTGAGGCGGGCGTACTCCTTGCCGGTCTTCTTCGAGATCTGGCGCTTGACGACCGTGACGATCGCCGCAATCGAGACTTGATGCTCGCTCCATTGGCCCAGCGTAGCCGCGGTGCGCGTGCCGAACAGCTCCACCTCGTGGCGGAAGTTCTCGAGCGGATGGCCGGAAATGAAGAATCCCAGCACTTCCTTTTCTTTCGTCAGCCGCTCGGCCTCCTCCCATGCGGGGATGTCGGGCAGCGCATGCTGGATGGGAGCAGCGCGTGCCGATCCCTCGCCGAACAGCGATGCCTGCCCCACCTCGCGCTCCTGCTGGAGCAGCTGGGCCTCGGCGATGGCGGTCTCGCTCGCGGCGAGCAACTGAGCCCGGTGCCCGCCGAGAGTATCGCAGGCGCCGGCCGCGATCAGCGACTCGAGCACCCGCTTGTTGCATTGCCTCACATCGATGCGGCCGATGAAATCCCGGAGCGACGTGAACGCGCCGCCGCCCCCGCGACCCTCGATGATCGAGGTAATCGCCCCCTGGCCGACATTCCGCACCGCCCCGAGGCCGAACCGGATCCGCTGGGTGCCCACCACCGTGAACTTGAAGCCCGATTCGTTGACGTCCGGCGGCAACACCTCGAGATCCATGTCGCGCGCGGCGTTGATGTATTGGACCACCTTATCGGTGTTGCCGATTTCCGAGGACAAAAGCGCGGCCATGAATTCCGCCGGGTAATGCGTTTTGAGCCAGGCGGTTTGGTACGAGAGCATCGAGTACGCGACCGAGTGTGACTTGTTGAATCCGTATCGGCCGAACGTCTCGATCTGGCTGGCCATGTCGTCCATCAGCTTGCGCGTGTGCCCCTGTTCCACCCCCCGTTTCACGAATCGCCCGAGCTCCTTACGAATGAGGGCGGGAATCTTCTTCCCGACCGCCTTGCGGAGCACGTCGGCTTCCGCCAGGCTGAACCCCGCGAGGATGTTGGCGATGCGCATGACCTGTTCTTGGTACGTGATGACGCCGTAGGTCGGCTCGAGCACTTCCCGGAGCAACTCGTGCGGGTACGTCACCTTTTCGTGGCCCAGCTTGCGGCGGATGAACACCGTATGCATGCCGGTATCCAATGGCCCCGGGCGCATGAGCGCGTTGCACGCCACGAGATCGTCGAATCGATCGCACTTCATGCTGCGGAGCATGTCCGTCGCCAGCGGCGACTCGAATTGGAAGACGCCAGCCGTCTGCCCCCGTCGGAGCAAGTCGTAGACGTCGGCATCATCCACCGGGAGCTTCCCGATCGCGATACGCTCACCATGGCGTTGTTCGATCATCTGCACCGCGTCGTGGATGACGGTGAGCGTCTTGAGGCCGAGGAGGTCCATCTTTAGCATCCCGGCCTTCTCCAGCCCCAGCATGTCGTACTGCGTGATGATGGCGTCCTCGCCGCCGGTACTCTGGCCGGCGCCCTTGGTGGGCGTGGTACAGACGGGGACGTATTCATGGAGAGGGCCAGGCGCGATGACGATACCGGCCGCGTGGACACTCGCGTGGCGGGCTATGCCCTCGATGCGCGCACCGAGATCGACCAGCCGACGGTACACCTCGCCGCGCGAAGTGAGGCCACGCAGCTCCTTGACCTTCTTCACCGCCTCCGGGATGGTGAGACTGTACGCCGGGCCGGACGGGATCAACTTGGTGATCTTGTCGGCCTCGGCGGGTGGCAGCTTGAGGACGCGCGCGACGTCCTTGATGGCCGCCCGAGCCTTGAGCGTCCCGAAGGTGATGATCTGGCCGACGCTGTCCCGGCCGTACCGTTGACGGACATACTCGATGACCTCGCCGCGCCGCTCGAAGCAAAAGTCCACGTCGATGTCCGGCATCGAGATCCGTTCGGGGTTCAGGAACCGCTCGAACAGGAGATCGAACCGGAGCGGGTCGACGTCGGTGATGCCCAACGCATAGGCCACGAGTGAGCCCGCGGCCGAGCCGCGTCCCGGTCCGACCGGTATGCCACGCTCTCGCGCGGCCGCAATGATGTCTTGGACGATCAGGAAATACCCGGCGTATCCCGAGGCATTGATGACGCCGAGTTCGTAGCGGAGGCGCTCCTCCACGGCGGGCGCCGCCGGTGAGCCATAGCGGTCCGCCGCGCCGCGGGTGGCGAGATGGGCGAGGAGATCTTCGTCCGATGCGAATTCGGCCGGCCGCGGAAACTGCGGAACCAAGTACTGCTTTTCAAAAGTGAATTCGCAGAGATTCGCGATGTCCTGCGTGTTTGCCAGGGTCTCAGGATGGTTCGGAAAGAGCGCCTGCATTTCCGATTCGGACTTGACGTACGACTCCTGTCCGGTAAACCGGAATCGGTTGGGATCGTCGAGGTCGCTCCCAGTGCCGATGGCGAGAAGCACGTCGTGGGCCTCCGCGTCCTCGCGCCGCAAGTAGTGCGCGTCGTTCGTCGCGACCACGCCGATACCGAGTTCGTCGCCCAATTGCAACATGCCCGCCGCGACGACATCCTCGTCGGGAATCCCGTGCTTCTGGATTTCCAACCAAAAACCGTTCGGCCCGAAGGTCTGCGCGAACCATCGGGCCGAGTCTCTCGCCTTGTCGTACGCGCCCTGGCGCAGGTACAACGCAACCTCGCCCGACAGGCACGCGGCCAGGCACACGAGTCCGTCTGCGTGCTCGGCCAGCACCTCCCGGTCGATCCGGGGGCGGCGGTAGAATCCTTCCAGGTAGCCGATCGACGTGAGGCGAACCAGGTTGTGATAGCCGACCTTGTTCTTGGCCAGAAGGACCAAGTGGCTGTACGGGGCTGGGGCCCAGGGCGGCTTCTGCTGCTCGCGGCGGGAGCCGAACGCGACATACGCCTCGCAGCCCAGAATCGGCCGGATCTGCTTCGCCCGGGCCGCCTCGTAAAAGGTCCAGGCGGCGTGCATGTTGCCATGGTCGGTGATGGCGAGACTGTCCATCCCCAGCTGCTTGACGTGATCGACCAGGTCATGGACCCGGTTCGCCCCGTCGAGCAGGGAATACTCGCTATGGGTATGGAGGTGGACGAACGCCATGGGTTACCCGCCGCCCGGGCCGCCGCGGTGCCCCTCGCCTTGGCATGGTTGCTGCGCCGGCAGGGGCGGGGCCTGGGGTACCGAAGAAGGACATCCCTCCCGGTGAGGCCGACGTAAAACCTCGCTGTCGGGCCCGGGAGGGTCAGGAAATCACGGTCACTGAATCAAGCTACCCGGCCACAATACGATTGTCAAAAGGCGTTGCAATACCATATCTTGCGGCGTTCGGCCGCGTTCCCAGCCTCCCACCTCGGAGCCCTCGTCGTGAAGCGTCTGTCCCTCGTGATTGTCCTGCCGGCCGCCTGGCTGGCCGCCTGCGGCGGAGCCGATCCGGTCGCTCCACCGCCACCGCCCCCCGCCTTGAATTGTGCCACCACGCCCGCCTCTGCGCTGGCGGCCGGGGCCCACGTCCTGGTCGACCCGCTCACCTCCGGCGGCTGCCTCAAGCTTCCCTCGGCCGGCGTCGGCGGTTCGGAGCACCTGGTGGTGGCGGTATCGACCGCCGGCACTGAGACTCCGGCGGGTATCAGCGAGGCCTACACCCTGACGGGGCAGCCCGCGGCAGGGGTAGCAACGGCTGCCCGAGGTGCGCTGCCCTCGCCGGCCCTCCGGGCGTTCCGACCATCGCTTCCGGCCGATCGATTCCACCTGAGCCTCAGGCAGCGCGAGCGGGAACTGGCACGCGACCCCCGCGCCCAGTTCTCGAGGGGAGCGGTCAGCACCGCGCTTTCGGTGCCGCCGCCCGTCGGCGATCAGCGGGATTTCCAGGTGTGTGCGGAGACGTCGTGCAGCAGCTTCATCACCGTCACGGCCACCGCCAAGTACGTCGGCCCGAGGGGCGCCATCTACCTGGATGATACGGTACCGGCCGGCGGCCTCACCCAGGCGGACATCGATTCACTGGGGATGTTGTTCGACGGCGGCGCGGTCAACATGTACACCATCGACAGCACCGCCTTCGGTGCCGAATCGGACCTCGACACCAACAAAGTTGCCATCATCCTCCTGACCGACGCGGTGAACGCGTTGAGCGGCAACTGCAATTCCACCGGCAGCGTCATCTTGGGCTTCTTCTTCGGCCTGGATCTCTTCCCCGGCATGGCCAACTCGAATGGGGGGGAGATCTTTTACGGGTTCGTTCCCGACCCTGCCAACCCGTCCTGCACGGTGAGCAAGAACTTCGTCGCATCCATTCTTCCGCCGACATTCATTCATGAATTCCACCACATGATCAGTTTCAACCAACGGGTGCTGGTGCGCTCGGGACAAGCGGAAGACACCTGGCTCAACGAGGCACTGTCGCACTTCGCTGAGGAACTCGGTGGGAGGCTGTTGCCGGACGGTTTCGCCCTCGGGACCGCTCCCGACCGATTCTCTCAGTTTTTGACCGGCAATGTGAGCAATGCGTACGACTATTTGGAAGATCCGGAAGCGACCTTTCTGATTACGCCGGGGAATTCCACGGGGACGCTCAAGGAGCGGGGCGCCAACTGGCTGTTCATCCGCTGGATTGCCGATCACTTCGATTCCGACCCCAACGGCGCCAACCTGACGCGCGCCCTGGTCCAGACGACCCGTGCCGGATCGGCCAACGTCGCGGCCGCGACGGGGGTCGCGTTCTCGACGCTCGTTCCGGAGTGGCAGCTCGCCAACTATTTGGACAATCTCACGGGCTTCACGCCGCAGAGCACGCGGCTGCAATACGAGAGCTGGAACTTCCGGAGCACCTTCGCCTCGCTCAATCAACAGGCGCCCGGCACCTTCCCGCGGCCCTATCCGCTGGTGCCCGACCAGAGTGCGAACGGGACCTACACGCGCACCGGGACCCTGCGGAGCGGCAGCGGACGGCACATCGTGGTCACGCAAAGCGCGTCCGCTGATTCCCTGGAACTTCGCTTGAGGAATGGCGCGGGTGCCCCCCTGTCTTCGACCATCGCCGCGCGCTATGGAGTGGTGCGCATTCGCTGACGCGAGTTTTCCACGTCAGGCTCCGCGGGTCCAGCGGAGACGGCCCCACCCCACGCGCTCGGCGCGACTGGTGCGGGCCGCCGCGTTCGCCGGCCTCGTGCTGCTACCCGCGTGGCTCCCGGCCCAGACGGCTCCCGCTCCGCTGATCCTGCGGCTCCCCGGCTCCGTGCGGAGCGCGGGCATGGCCGGGGCAAGCGTGGCCGTGGTGGGCTTTGCCGGGAGCATCTTCGTGAACCCCACCGGCATCGCGACCATCGGCTCGTTGAGCGCCGAGGGCGCCTATGAGCGCCACCCGGATCGCTCCACCTTCGGCGCGGCCGCCCTCGCGGTCCGGCTCGGGCAATTCGACTTTGGCGCGGGCTACGGACGGCTCAGACTCCGTGATACCGCCGCGGTTCCATCGAACGACCTGTGGGTGGCCTCAGCGGTCTATCGGTTCGGCCTCACGGCAGTCGGCGCCTCGCTCAAGTACCTGACGGTCGAGGACAGCGCGGGGACGTTGAGCCAGGGGGTGACGAGTGATGTCGGTTTGACCGTGGCCGTCTTCGACATCATGGCGCTGGCCGTGAGCGTGCAGAATCTCGGCCGAGATGCCGTTTCCGGTCCGCTCCTGACGCTGCCCACGACGACGCATCTGGGCTTTACCTTGAATTTCGTCGATCCACAATCGACGGTGCGCTTGTTGGGAACGCTCGAGGGTGTCTGGACGGAAGGAGAGCGCGGCCGCACCGTGTGGGGGCTGGAGACCGGCGTCGTCCTGGGTGGGGTAGGGCTCGTGGGACGGCTGGGCAACGGGGCCCAACCAAGCGGGACAGGATTCTCGCGATGGGCCTACGGCGCGGGGGTCGAGTTGGGGCGGCTCCATCTCGATTGGGCCTATCAGGACCAGAGCGTGTTCGGCGCCGGGCTCCATCGGTTCGGCGCCCGGTGGACCCCATGAGACGACGGAGGAAAGCGGCGATGATCTTTCTCGTGTTGGTTGGTGCACTCTTCGTGGGGTACGGCACCGCGTACGTGGTGAGCGACGACGTCCGCTACCTCACGCGGGCCGGCTTCGAGGAAACGCGGATTCTCCAGGCTCGACAACCCATCGCGCGCCTCATCCGCGATTCGAGCATCGCGTCCGACACGCGCGCCTCCCTCTCGCTCGTGCTCGAGAGTCGTGACTACGCCGCCGCACTGGGGCTCGAGGCGAAGAAGACCTACACGACCTTCGCCGACGTGGGGCGAGATACGTTGCTTATGGTGCTGTCGGCCTCGCCCAAGGACTGCCTCTGCCCGCACACCTGGAAGTATCCGATCGTCGGGCGCGTGCCGTACAAAGGATTCTTCGATTTCGACATGGCGAGGGACGCAGCCGAAGAAATGGAACGCCGGGGCTACGACACCTATCTCCGGCCGTCCGCGGCATTCTCGACGCTGGGCTGGTTCAACGATCCGTTGCTCTCCACGGCGCTCGAGCGCGATTCCACCGAGTTGTCGGCTCTCGTGTTTCACGAGATTGCCCACAACACGTTGTACGTGAAGAGCGCCACGCCATTCAACGAGAGCTTCGCGCAAATGGTTGGATACCGCGCGGCGCAGTCTTTCTACCGGAGCCGGGGCGACTCGGCCCGGGCGGAACGCGCGGCTGGCCGCTGGCACGATGAGGTCCTGCTGTCGGGTTACTACTACGAGCTCAGTCGGCGGCTCGATTCGATCTACGGGAGTGGCGCCGACTCCACCGCCCTCGATGCCGGACGTTCAGAAGTGGCCCGATGGGCCCGCGAGCAACTCCAGGACTCCCTCGCGCCGAGGTTCCGCACCTATCGTATCGGCCCACTCACGGAACGCCCCATCAACAACGCCCGGATTATCGCCGCGCGGATTTACCGCACGAGACTCGATCTCTTCGAGGCCTGGTTCCAACACCGGGGTCAGGATATCGCGGACGCGGTTCGCCAACTCGAGGTGCTCGAATCGGGTGCGATCGGCGACGAGGCGTATCAGCGATTGGAGCGGGCGCTCGACTCTACGGCCGCTCGCGGGTCTCCAGCAATTCCTGATACACGGCCAAGTCCCCAGCGCTGAAGCACACGAACCGGACGAGTTCGAACCCGCTGCGTGGCCGAACGAGCCGCTGGGTGGTGTCGACCGCGATGGCTGCGGCCTGGCGGATGGGATACCCGTAGGCACCGGTGCCGATCGACGGCAACGCGATGCTGCGGACGCCATGCTGAAGGGCGAGGTCGAGGACGCTCTCGTAGCAGCGGCGCAAGAGATCCGGTTCGCCATTGGTGCCACCCGACCACACCGGCCCCACCGTGTGAATCACGTAGCGGGCCGGGAGCCGGAACCCGGCGGTGAGCCGCGCCTCGCCCGTGGGGCAGCCTCCGAGCTTGGCGCACGCGGCGCGCAGTTCCGGACCCGCCGCGCGGTGGATGGCTCCATCGACCCCGCCGCCTCCCAGGAGCGTAGTGTTGGCGGCGTTGACGATGGCATCGACCGTCTCACGGGTGATATCGCCCTGTATCGCTTCGATATGGGCCATGGTCTGCTCGCCTCCGAGGACCGGGTATTCGAGTATACGGTCCGCAGGCCCCTGAGCCAACGGACCGAATGCCCCGGGCGTGAGGCTCGCGCCGGGGCCGATTCCGTGTAGTTTTCCTCTCACGACCGTATCAAAACCTTCCGCTTTTGGTGACCTTCATGGATGCAAAATTCGTCGAGCGTGAGCGGGATCGCATGCTCAAAGAACTGTCCGAATTCCTCGCCATTCCGAGCATCAGCACGTTGCCGTCCCACGCGGCCGACTGCCGCCGTGCGGCAAGCTGGGCCGCGACCGAGCTCAGGACCTTGGGATGTCCCGTGGTTGAGATCATCGAGAACAAGGGCAACCCCATTGTGTGGGCCGAAAGCCCGAAAGTGCCGGGGAAGCCGACAATCCTGATTTATGGTCACTACGACGTGCAGCCACCCGATCCATTGAACGAGTGGCACTCACCCCCGTTCGAACCAACGGTGCGCGATGGCAAGTTGTTCGCCCGGGGCGCGGTCGACGACAAGGGACAGGTGTACTGTCTGTTCAAGGCGTACGAGGCCGCGCGCGACGCCAACCGAAACCCTCCGCTGAACGTCCACTGGATCCTCGAGGGAGAAGAAGAGTGCGGCGGTGAGGCGATCGACGATCTGCTCAAGGCCCAGCCCGAGCGTACCGCAGTCGACGCCGTGCTGGTTTGCGACGCGGGGTACTACGCGCCAGGCATCCCCGCCGTCTATACGGCGCTTCGAGGGATGTGCTACGCCGAGATCTCAGTGCGGACCGCGCTCAGCGATCTCCACTCCGGTCTCTACGGCGGCGCCGTGCCGAATGCGCTGGAAACCCTGGTCCGCCTGTTGTCCCAGCTCAAGGACGATTCGGGCAAGATCAATGTTCCCCGGCTCTACAAATCGGTAATTCCGCCGACCAAAGCCGAGCTCAAGGCCTGGAAGAGCCTGCCCTTCAAGAAAAAACAGTTCATGGAGGAAGAGACCACCACCAAGACCCTCACCGGGCTCAAGGAATACTCGGTGTTCGAGCGGCTCTGGGCGCTGCCGACGTTCGACATCCACGGCATCATGGGGGGATTCACCGGCGAGGGCGCCAAGACCGTCATTCCCGCCCAGGCCACCGCCAAGGTGAGCCTCCGGTTGGTGCCGGGACTGGAATTCGAGAAGGTCCTGAAGCAGCTGGACACGGCCGTCCAGCGCCTGGCTCCCTCGTGGGCAGAGGTGAGCGTGCGCGCGATCCACG
>Ga0210366_10000149_pt1 | contig 10221 bp, 7 predicted proteins | sample S641metaT_FD_190380 | JGI IMG/M metagenome (GOLD analysis project Ga0210366, IMG submission 190380) | Metatranscriptome of estuarine sediment microbial communities from the Columbia River estuary, Washington, United States - S.641... | ecosystem: Environmental > Aquatic > Marine > Intertidal... | reverse complement strand
CTGTCTTCGAGACACAGTGGCGCGGGCTGCTGCAAACGCCAGGGTCCCTCGAGGCGGTCGGCGAGAGCGAGGCGGATGGAGCGTCCCTCGTGGTGCGCGAAAAACAGTAAATACCGGGCCGGGGCGGGATTGATCCACTCGGGACAGCGGATCAGCGACGGGCCGTTGACATTACCACCCAATTCCTCGAAGCCATCGACGCTGATGATGGGGGCGTCGGCCAGGTAGTCGAATTTGAACACGGGTCGCGGCTACGCTTACCCCGAGACGACGGCTCCCTCGGCGCGCGCCTTGAGCAAACCGGTCAGCCAGTCGGGATCCATTTCCGGCACTGACGACAGCAGCAGTTCGGTGTATGCGGGGAAGGGCGGTGACAGAATTTCGCTCTTCATGCCCTGCTCGACGACACGCCCCTGCAACATCACCACGATCTGGTCGGAGATCGCCTTGACCGTGGCGATATCGTGGGTAATGAAGATGTAGGTCAGGCCGAGATCTTTCTGCAGGCGCAGCAGCAGTTCCAGTATGCCTTTCTGCACGATCTGGTCGAGCGCCGAGGTGACCTCGTCGCAGATGATCAGATCGGGGCCCGCGGCGAGCGCGCGCGCGATGCAGATGCGCTGCTTTTGCCCGCCTGACAGTTCCGCCGGCAGCCGGTCGATGAAAGATTCGTCGAGTTCGATCATTTCGATCAGTTCGAGCAGGCGCGTATCGCGCTCACGGCCACGCAGGCCGAGGTAAAATTCCAGCGGCCGGCCGATGATATCGCGCACCGTGTGGCGTGGATTCATCGCCGTATCGGCCATCTGGTAAATCATCTGGATGTTTTGCAGCTGCTCGACACTGCGTCCGGCCAGCGTCGGCGGTAACGGCTGTCCGTTGAAGATGACCTGTCCGCTGGATGGCGGCAACAGCCCGGTAATGACCCTGGCGGTAGTGGATTTGCCCGATCCGGATTCGCCAACGATTGCCACGGTATGGCCTCGGGGCACCTCGATACTGACGTCGTCGAGCACCTTGGCGCTGCCGGTATAACTGGCGTCGACATGGTCGACCTTGAGGATGATATCGGCGGAGTGTTCCTCCGGTTTTTCGATCGAGCGCACCGACCACAACGAGCGCGTGTATTCCTTTTCCGGGTGCGACAGCATCTTGCGCGTTTCGGCGTCCTCGATGGTCTCGCCGTAGCGCAACACCTTGATCACGTTGGCCATTTGCGCCACCACGGCGAGATCGTGGGTAATATAAATCGCGGCAGTGTTAAATTGTTCGACGATTCGCTTCATCGCCGCCAGTACTTCCACCTGGGTGGTCACGTCCAGCGCGGTGGTCGGTTCATCGAAGATGATCAGGTCGGGTCGAGGTGACATCGCCATCGCGGTCATCACGCGCTGCAGCTGTCCACCGGAGACCTGGTGCGGGTAGCGCTCGCCGATCGAATCGGGGTTGGGTAACTGCAGGTCGCGATACAGCTTGCGCGCGTCGGCCCTGGCCTCGGCGTCGGGCTTGATGCCGCGGCGCACCGTCGCTTCGATGGTTTGCTCGATCAACTGGTGTGCGGGGTTGAAGGATGCCGCCGCCGATTGCGCAACGTAGGCGATGCGCGTGCCGCGCAGGGCGCGTCTCTCCGCTTCCGATTTCTTCAGCAGGTCCATGCCGTCGAAGGTGATGCTGCCGCTGGTGATGCGACATCCGGCGCGCGCGTAACCCATGGCCGCAAGCCCCAGCGTCGATTTGCCGGCGCCGGATTCGCCGATCAGGCCCATCACTTCGCCGCGCCTCAGCGTGATATCGACGCCCTTGACGATTTCATGCCAGCGATCGTCGCTGTAGCCGTCGATCACGATATCGCGCATTTCCAGCAGGATATCGCCCTTGTTACCCATTCTATCGTCACTCATGGCTATCAGTCCTTCAGGCCGCTGGATTTATGCAGGAACCAGTCGACCACGAAATTGACCGCGACGGTCAGCAGCGCGATCGCGGCGGCCGGCAGCATCGGCGTCATCGCGGCGGTGAAATCGTATTCGGCGAACTGGATCAGGCCGGCGGTCTCGCGCACCATCGAGCCCCAGTCGGCCGTCGGTGGCTGGATGCCCACGCCGAGGAACGACAGTGCGGCGATGGTCAGGAATACAAAACAGAAGCGCAGGCCGAACTCGGCGACCAGCGGCGGCATGATGTTGGGCAGAATTTCGCGATACAGGATCCAGAACATCCTTTCACCGCGTAACTTAGCGGCCTCGACGTAGTCCATGACCACCACGTTGAGCGATACCGCGCGCGCGACACGGAACACACGGGTCGAATCGAGTACCGCGATGATAATGATCAGGTTGAGCGTGTTGGCGCCGAACATCGATAGCAGGATCAGCGCAAAGATCAGGCTCGGGATCGCCATCAATACATCGACCGAGCGGCTCAACAGGTTGTCCAGCCAGCCGTTGTTGTTGATCGCCGCCGTTATTCCGAGACCGCCGCCGATAACGAAGGCGAACAGGGTCGTGACGAAAGCGATGCCGACCGTGTTACGGGCGCCGTAGATCAGCCTGGAGAGTACGTCGCGCCCCAGCTGATCGGTGCCGAACATGAATTCGTCGCTCCAGGGTGCGTACGACATCGGGAATATCTCGGCTTCACCGTAAGGTGCGAGCAGCGGCGCAAAGACCGCGAAAATCACGTAAAGGCTTATCACCGTCAGGCCGAAGAGGGCAGTCGGAGGAGCGGATTTCAGGCCGCGCCAGATGTTTTCCCGGTAGCTGCGGCGTGCCTTGATCATGCCGACTTCGCCGGCTGCCGAGTAGCCCTGGTCGGCCAGTTCGGCGGCCTCGCTGGGAATCATGTCGTCTTTATCATTCATCGTGGGTGCAACAGCCGTGGGTTGGTGATGATGGAAATGATGTCGGCAAACAGGTTGAGCAGGATATAGGTCGCCGCGAAAACCATTGCACAGCCCTGTACCACCGGCACATCACGCGTGGTGACCGCGTCCACCATCAGTTGCCCGACCCCTGGATAGACGAACACCACCTCGACGACCACCACGCCTACCACCAGGTAGGCCAGGTTAAACGCGATGACGGTGACGATCGGCGCCCAGGCGTTCGGCAGCGCGTGCTTCAGAATGATCTCTGACTTCGAGGCCCCCTTGAGGTCGGCCATCTCGATATAGGGACTGGCCATCAGGTTGATGATCGCGGCGCGTGTCATGCGCATCATGTGCGCCACGATTACCAGGGTCAGGGTCAGCGCGGGCAGGGCGGTCAGGTAGACCCGTTCCCAGAACTGTGCGTCGGGGCTGATGTTGGCCAGCGATGGGAAGATCTTGGTAAACGAGGATAGTCCCAGGATCAACAGGTAAGCTACAAAAAACTCGGGGAAAGATATTGTGGTCAAGGTCAACGCGTTGACCGTTCGGTCGTAAATCGAATTGCGGTACAGGGCCGCGGTGATACCGAGAAACAGGGCCAGCGGCACCGAGATTATGGCCGCCATCGACGCCAGGAACAGCGTGTTAGCGAGCCGTGGCGCGAGTAGCTCGATAACCGGCCGCGAACGATCGTCACCTCCTGACGAACCTCGGCCCGAGAAAGAATTACCCATGTCGCCGGTAAGGATACCGCCCAACCAGTCGAAATAACGCTCGTGGATCGGCAGGTCGAGCCCGAGTTCCCTGCGAAAAGCGGCCACCGTTTCAGGCAACGCCGCCTGTCCGAGTACGGCCTCGCCAAAGTCACCCGGCAGGAATTCGATTGAACTGAACAGTATTAACGAAACTACGAACAGCGTGATCAAACCGAGACCAAGTCGTTGCAGTATTGTGCGTATTACTGGATGCACAGTGCTCCCCCTCCGGTAATCGTTTCTCGCACAACCCCCTGCGTTCAAGGGCGGACTCAGAACGAATTTATAAAGGGGAAATGGGCCGGCAGGCCCATTTCCCGCTTACTTATAATACTAAACGAACCACCAGCGTTCGTTGCACTTGTTGCCGTCGAATTCCCAGTTACCGGCAACCTTGTCGGGGAGCCCGATGTTCTTGCTCACCGCGTGGATATTGTTGGCGAACATTGGACACAGGGTCCCACCGTCATCACTGACCAGTACCTGGGCTTCGTAGTACATGGCGCGCCGCTTCTCGGCGTCCAGTTCGGAACGCGCCGCGACCACCAGCTGGTTGAACTTGTCTGCCGCCGGCCCGGTTCTCCAGTCGGTGTCGTTCCAGTTGCTGTCCGCCACGTAGGCCGCGGTAAACATCCAGTCACAGGTCGGGCGACCGCCCCAGTAACAGGCGGACCAGGCTTTCTTGTTCCAGACATTGGCCCAGTAACCATCCTTCGGCTCGCGCACCACGTTGACGTTGATGCCGGCCTTCGCGGCGGAATCCTTGATCAACAGGGCGGCATCGACCGCGCCGGAGAAGGCGGCTTCCGAAGTACCGAGGTCCAGCGTAATGCCTTCCATGCCCGCCTTTTTGAGGTGGAACCTGGCCTTGTCCGGATCGTACTTGCGCTGCGGCATTTCGTCGTTGTGATTGGCCTGTGTGGCGGAAATCGGGTGATCGTTGCCCAGCGCGCCATGACCGAGCAGTATCTTCTGCACCAGCGATTCACGGTCGACCGCAAGCTTGACCGCCATGCGCAGATCGTAGTTACCGAACGGCGCCATGGTCACCCGCATCGGGAAGGTGTAGTGCAGGGTGCCGGTGACCTCGACGATGCTGAGGCCGGGGTTGCGGCCGAGCAGGTGAACCGTTTTCGGGTCGACCCGGTTGATCGCATGCACTTCCTGGTTCATCACCGCGTTCTGTCGTGCGGTGGTATCGATCAGGGCAATGATTTCGACTTCGTCAAAATGTGCGCGGCCCGCCTTGAAGTAGTTCGGGTTGCGCTTGAAGGTGGCGCGTACGCCCGGCTCGAAACGATCGATGATGTAGCCGCCGGTGCCAAAACCCGCCTGCCAGTCGGCGCCTTCCTTAAAAGCGGGCAGTATCGCAAAGTGATAATCGGTCAGGATGAACGGGAAATCGGCATTACCGGCGTCGAGCTTGAAAGTGACCTCGTACTTTCCGGTTTTCTTCATCTCCACCACGGGTTCGAGCAGGGATTTGCCAGCCGACTTGGTGTCTTCGCCGCGATGATGGTTCATCGATGCGATGACGTCGTCCGCCGTCATCGTCTTGCCGTTATGGAATTCGACGCCCTGGCGCAGCTTGATGACCCAGGTCTTGGCGTCCTTGCTGGCTTCAAAACCTTCGGCCAGTTCGGGTATGGCAGCGCCGTTCTCGTCGACTTCGAACAGGTGGTTGGCGTAGGTATACACCATATTCTGCATGAATCCGTTTTCATGCGTGCCGGGGTCGAGTGAGTCGGTTGTCGATCCGTGCGCGGTGCCCTGTTTGAAGTAACCACCGCGCTTTGGCATAGCCGCGTGCACGGATTGCGTCAGCAGGCTGGTGGCGAATGGCGCCGCCAGTCCGAGCGCGGTTGCGCGCTTGATAAAGTCACGACGATCGAGCTTGCCCTCTCTGGCCGCTTTTTCGAGATCTTTGATGTCTACCATTGTTTGTTCCTCGGATAATTGTTAGTTAGTCCCTTTGCGGGATCTTGTTTAATCGGAAGTACTGTTAGCTGCGTTCAGTATGACGCTGAAAATGACACTTCGTTCATTCGGCCTTTGTAACATATTAGGGGGTCGGGTATCAATTGTTTACGGGGCGCCACGGCAATCAGCTGCAGCCGCGATCGGCCGGCGGCTGCAGGCCGATTGCGTGGGCGGGGGGTGCAGGAAATTCCGGGATCCCGGTCGGCGCTTGCGTCGCGGCGAGGTCAATCCCGTGTGTTCATTTCCCGCTTGCGGCGCGCGACATAAGCGCGCAGCGCCTCGTCGATAGCCGGGTCGATATCGGGCTGCTGGTATTCCCGCAGCAGCTGTTTCCAGATCTGGTTGGCACGCTGCTCGGTATTCACGGAACCTGCTTCGAGCCAGGATTCGTGATTGCTCCAGTTCGACAACAGCGGCGTGTAGAAGGCTTCCTGGTAGCGCGACATGGTGTGCTCGCTGCCGAAGAAGTGACCGCCGGGTCCGACTTCGCGGATCGCCTCGAGCGCCAGGGTGTCGCTGTTGACCACGAAGGGTTCCAGGCTGGCTGCCACCATTTGCAGCACCTCGGCATCGATGATGAGTTTTTCCAGCGATGCGGTCAGGCCGCCGTGCAGCCATCCGGCCGCGTGCTTGATCATGTTGGCCTGCCCGGAGATAGCGCCCCACAGCGACAGGCAGCTTTCGTAGGCGGCCTGCGCGTCCGGGCAGTTGGCGGCGTTGACGTTGCTGGAACGAAACGGCACGCCGAGGCGGCGCGCCAGTTGCCCGGAGGCCTGCGCCGCCTGCAGGTATTCCGGGGTGCCGAAGGCCGGCGATCCGGTTTTCATGTCCACGTTGGAGGTGAAACCGCCGTACAGCACCGGTGCACCGGGCCGCACGATCTGCGCCAGCGCGATTCCCGCCATGGCCTCGGCGTGCTGCAGCGCCAGCGCCCCGGCCAGCGTAATCGGCGCCATCGCACCGCACAGCGTGAATGGAGTAACCGCGACGGCCTGGCCATGCTCGGCCAGGGTGATCAGGCCTTCGGCCATCGGAATGTCCAGTTGCAGCGGGGTGTTGGTATTGATGATGCCGCACAGTGCCGGGGTGTCGACGAGATCCGCCGGAGATTTGCCGAGACTGAGCGCCATCATGTTGATCGCGTCCAGGGTCTGCGCCCGGCCCATGGTCCAGGGCACCCAGTTCTTATCGAGCAGGGTGCACTGCGCATAAAACAGGTCGAGGTGACGGCTCGGCGCGGGTAAATCCATCGCCTCGAAGCCACCGCCGCCATCCTGGTGCAGGATATCGAGGCTTTGCACCAGGCGAATGAAATCGCACATCTCGGCGTAGCTGCCGGTGCGCCGCCCCTTGTCGCTGTCCATCACGTAAGCGGGCCCGCCAACCGAGGTGAAGATCACGTGGCCATCACCGATGCGCAGGTTTTTCGCCGGGTTTCTGGCCTGCAGGGTAAAGCCCGAAGGGGCCTGCGCGACCAGCGCTTCGATGAGTTGTGCATCGAAGCGGACCCGATTCGAATCCGTGGCCACGTCGAATCCTGCTGCGGCGTAAAGTTCGCGCGCATTCTCGGCAAGAATAATCATGCCGGTTTGCTGCAGTATCGACAGGGCGGCCTGGTGGATACTCTCCACGGCGTCTTCACCGAGCAGCGCATACGGGGGATTGTGATAGCGCAGGGATTTCCATGGCGTCTGCCTGAGCGAACCCGATACCCGGGTGTTGCGGCTGCTGCGCCGGCGGGTTTGACTGTTCATGACACTATCCACGTAGGGTTGGCTTGCATTTCTATAGTGGCGCTTGCAGCACAGCGCGTTCGCGCCGGCACATCAGGGTGGCGGGATCTTCCTCGAATTCGCGCGCGAACCTGTGGCCGGAATAGACCGCGTCGGCGATGCTGGAAGGCACCAGGCAATCGCCGATGCGCGTTGCAGCAATATCGAGCCCGGCATACGGATCGGCCCTGGAGACGCGACCGGTCACCAGGATCAGGTGATCGAACTCGTGCCGAAACGCGTTCCCGCTGTAGCCGCAACGGCTCTGCACAGCATCGGCATGGATCTCTTCGAGCGCCTGTGAGAAGACCATCTTCAGGCCCATGGTCGACAGTTTTGCCTGGATGAAAGCCTGCTCGTTGGTCATCACCGTCCAGCTCGACACCATGGTCCCGGGCGTGAGGTAAGTCACTTCCAGCCCGCTTGCCAGCAGTTGCTCGGCCAGTGCGCCGCCCATCATGTAGTGTTCATCGTCGTAGATTAGCACGCGACCGCTCAACCTGGCGCCGGCAAAAATATCGTCGGGAGTGAGAACTTCCGCGCCCGGCGCGATACGCGCCGGCCTGCGCTGCATGGCACCCTGGCCGTCGCGCCGCCAGTCGCTACCGCTGGCAATGACGACCGCGTCGGCGCTAAATTCAAGGATTTCGGCAGGTGTGAGACAACTGTTCAGGTAAATCTCGACATTGGCCATTTGCGCCAGCAGGTAGGCGCGATAATCGCGCACTCGAATCCAGTTTTGCAGACCGGGCAGGGATGCTTCGTTGAGCAGGCGCCCGCCGAGTTCTGCGTTTGTTTCGGACAGTGTTACCCGGTAACCTCGCCGACCCAGGGCGAGCGCTGCTTCGAGTCCCGCGGGACCGCCTCCGACCACCAGGATCGATGCCTCGGAACGGGCCGGACCGATCAGTTCGGGGTGCCACCCGCGACGCCATTCTTCGCCCATGGTCGGATTTTGCGTACAGCGCAACGGCGCTCCCTCGTTATTGGCCGAGCGGCAGATATTGCAGCCGATGCACTCGCGAATCTCATCCTCGCGCCCTGCATCGATCTTGTTGGGCAGAAACGGATCGGCGATCGAGGGGCGCGCGGCGCCGATGAAATCCTGCACCCCGCGCCTGATCTGGCCGACCATGGTGTCCGGCGAGGTGAAGCGGCCGACACTGACCACCGGTTTCGAAGTCAGCGATTTCACGATGCCGGCATATTTTTCCTGGTAGCCCTCGGCGGAAAAGCGCGAGCTGCAGGAATCGTTGCCGAGGCTGCCGCCCAGCGCAATGTCCCAGAGGTCGGGCAATTCCGCCAGCATTTCGATTACCCGGCGGCCCTCGTCGTGCGCTTCGAATCCCGCCTCGCCGTGAACTTCATCGATCGCGAGGCGCACGGCAACCGCGCAGCGCTCGCCAACCGCATCGCGAGTATCCTCGATCAGTTCGCGCAACAGTCGTGCACGGTTTTGCAATGAACCGCCGTACTCATCGTCGCGCTGGTTTGACAGGGGCGACAGAAACTGAAAGGGCAGGTAGTCGTGACCGGCGTAAACATAGATGATGTCGAAGCCAGCCGTTTGTGCGCGCAGTGCGGCATCCCTATGCCATCGCCTGAATGCCGCTATGTCGTCCAGATCCATGCCCTTGACCTGGGTCGGGTTGAGAAATTCCGCGGATACCGGACAGGGCGCCAGCGACACTTCGCGCGTGCCGCGATTATTCGAGTGATAGCCGCCGTGCCACAGTTCGATGCCAGCCAGTGATCCGTGTTGATGGATGGCTTCACAGGTAACCTGCAGCTGGCGCATGTCTTCGTCGTCCCACAGGGTCAGGTAGGCGAAAGGGGTTTCGTCGGAACTCGGGTGAATCGAGCAATACTCGGTGCAAACCACGCCCCAGCCGCCTTGCGCCTTGATAGCGCGCAGGGCGGCGGAACTGTTCGGTTTCATGTTTCCCATGCCGGTCGCATGGGGGGTCTGGTAGAAACGGTTGGGCGCCGTAACGGGACCAATCTGAACCGGCTCAAACAAGATATCGTAACGGGGATTTCTCGGCATGGTGCTGGTTTCATTCTATCTTATTTAGTTGAACGATCGTACAACAAGAGCTAAACTGTTGCAATCGGTTTTCACTGCGAGTCGCTGTAATGGTTGCAAAAACCACTGTAAAACAGGCATTTGAACGAAAATCTGCTGATGACCGGCGCCGTGAACTGATCGCGGCGGGCATCGCCTGCCTCGGCAAAGGCGGTATGGCCGCGTTTACCATCGATCAAATCTGCAAACAGGCAGGCATTTCACGCGGCTTGATCAATCATCACTTCAACACCAAGGATGAGCTGCTGTGCTCGATCTATGCCGAAATGACCGATCACCTGGTTCAGGATCATGATGGTTTGCAAGACGGCGATCTACTCGCGCAAATCATTGCAACGAGTTTTGACGAAGCCAGCTTCAACCGTTCCAACATGCGTGCCTGGCTGGCGATCTGGGGACAGGTGCCGAGCAATCCGGTGCTCAGCAAAATGCATAAGCAACGCTATGCCCATTACAAGGAGCGCATCGAAACCGCGCTGCGGCAATCTTCGGTGGGCGAGCCTGCGGACCATGCCATCGACAGCGTGGCGCGTCAGCTGATCGCAATAATCGATGGTTTGTGGCTCGAGTACTGCTTACACTCGAACAGTTTTTCGCTCGCCGCGGCAAGGGCCGACTGCTACCGTCTCCTCGCCGCTTACGGCATAAACGTCGAACCCCTGCCGCCGCGCCAAGCGGAGTAATCATGCCGCGTCGTCCAGCCACTTTCAGTTCCGCCCTGGGGTCCTCCTGGGCGCTGCTGCTCGGTTTCGGCATCCT
>Ga0210366_10000148_pt1 | contig 10227 bp, 8 predicted proteins | sample S641metaT_FD_190380 | JGI IMG/M metagenome (GOLD analysis project Ga0210366, IMG submission 190380) | Metatranscriptome of estuarine sediment microbial communities from the Columbia River estuary, Washington, United States - S.641... | ecosystem: Environmental > Aquatic > Marine > Intertidal... | reverse complement strand
TGTCGCAATCGGTGATCTCCGCGCTCTTCAGCGTGATCTCCGGTCCGACGATCAGCCGGCTCTTGCTCGAATCCTCACCCTTGGCCACGGTCGGAACTTCCGACTTCGTTTCCACGTGCTCGGAGCGAGCGGACTCGCTTTGGCGCGCAGGCTCGGCCGGCGGTGGCGTGAAGGCGGCGGCGGGCGCGGACGACCGCGAATCGCGGCGCAGGCGGTCGTCCCGATTGGTGGTGAATAGGCCTTGTCGTTGCAGCATTATTCCTCCGGCTCGTGTTGGCGTTAGCGGGACACCGCCTTCTGCAAGGGTCGTGCCCGGCCAGGAGAAAACGGTCGAGCCGCGCGGCCGCCGCAATGCGCCGCGCTGCGCGGCCGCCCGGACGCAGGTGTTGCCTGCTTTTCGAATCAATGAGTTGGGCTGCGGCAGTCGGAGCGAAGGCATGCGCTTTATTTCGCTCGTCCATTTCGATTCAGCGCCACACGCGCATGCCCGAAACGCGGGCATCGCGACCGACTTGTCTCCGTGCCCCGACAGAGGCAGGAGTTGGTTTGCCAAGCTGCTGTTTTGACGGCATCATCGATGTCGCTCCCCGGCGACATCCGCCGACCCAACGCGTAAGTATGACCGCAGCAAACACCACCTTCCGGCTTGCCGGACCGGCGGACGCCCAGGCGATCGCCGTGATGTCGCGCGATCTGATAGAGACCGGGCTCGGCTGGTCCTGGACCCCGGCGCGCGTGGCACGGAGCATTGCGAATCGCGATACGACCACTCTCGTCGCCTGCGACGTTCACGAGGTCATCGGCTTCGCGATCATGCACTTCGGCGATGATCGCGCACGGCTCAATCTGGTGGCGGTGGATCCGCGCTACCAGGGTGCCGGACTCGGCCGGCGCATGACGCAATGGCTCGAGGAGGCGGCATTGGCGGCGGGCATCGAGATCATCGAGCTCGAGCTCCGTCGCAGCAACATGGGCGCCCGCAGGTTTTACGAGCGGCTGGGATATCGCTCTTCAGGAGTGGTTGCGCGCTACTACCGTGGCGAGGAAGACGCGCTGCGCATGGCGCGGGACATCCGACGCACGGTCGGGCCGGCCCCTGCCTGGCAGGCGCCCTGGTTGCGCTGAGTCGAAGTCGCACCACCCCGGTTGCTGCGCAACCACCCCGCCCGGCCCAAAGCGCGGAGGCTTCGAGCGTTCGGCGGCTCGCACGTGCGCAGGCACGTGCATCGAAACCCCGCCTCACCCTCGGAGAGGAGGGGAAAAAGGTTTATCCCCTCCTTTTCAAGGAGGGGTGCCCGCGTAGCGGGCGGGGTGGTTGCGAACTCCGCTCAGATTCCAAATCTTCGCAGGCAGGAAGAAAGGACCCTCAATGAGCATCGAATCTCGCCTCGTCGAGCTGGGCCTCGAGCTGCCCGCGCCGCTCGTACTGCCGCCCGGCGCCAAGCTTCCGTTTCCCTGGGTAAACGTCGTGGGTAACCGCGCCATCATCTCCGGCCACGGGCCCACGAACGCCGACGGCACGCTCGCCAAGCCGCTCGGCAAGGTCGGCGCCGAGGTGTCGCGGGACGAGGCCTATCGTGCGGCCCGTCTCACCGCGCTCGCGATACTCGGCAGCCTGCATCGCGCTCTTGGCGATCTCGATCGCATCGAATGCTGGGTTCGCGTGTTCGGCATGGTGAACTCCGCGCCCGGATTCGATCAGCAGCCTGCCGTGATCAACGGCTTCACCGACCTGGTCACGGAAGTATTCGGCCCGGAGCGTGGCCGACATGCGCGCTCGGCGGTCGGGATGGCGGAGCTGCCTTTCGGCATTCCCGTGGAGATCGAAGGCGAAGTCCTGGTGAAAAGCTAGAACTCCAACGGATCCACGTCGATGTGCCAGCGGACACGACCCGATTTGAGCTCGTGCAGGCGCGTCATCCATTCGCGCAGAAAAGTCTGCAATGCGCGCCGTGAGTACGACTGGGCGAGGACATGGGCCCGCTCGCGCCCGGCGATGCGCATCACGCTCATCGGCACCGGATCGTAAAGGGTGACGTCCGCGTTGTTCGGCGCGACCGTGCCGGCACGGGTGAGGAAGTCGAGCGTGTCCTCGAGTGCATCGCTCTCCGCGCGCAGGACCGCTTCGAAGGCGAACGGCGGGAATCCAGCCTGCTCACGCTCGGCGAGTTGCGTGTCCGCAAAACGCGCATAGTCGTGCTCGACGAGCGCGCGGTAAAGCGGATGTTCCGGGTATCGCGTCTGCACGATGACCTCGCCCGGAATCTCGGCGCGGCCCGCGCGGCCGGCGACCTGGTAGAGCTGCGCGAAGAGTCGCTCGGGCGCCCGGTAATCGGCTGCGAGAAGCGCTGCGTCGGCGTTCAGGATTCCCACGAGCGTGAGCCGCGGGAAATCGTGCCCCTTCGCCATGATCTGGGTGCCCACCAGCAGGTCTGCTTCGCCGGCGTGGATCTGGCCGCGCATCGTCTCCCAGCGGCCTTTCGCGCGGGTGCTGTCGCTGTCGATGCGCAAAAGCCGCGCGTCCGGGTATCGCTGGGCGAGCGCTGTCTCCAGTCGCTGAGTCCCGCGCCCGAACGGCATGAGATCGATGTTTCCGCACTGCACGCAGGTTCGCGGGATCGATCCCACGTGCCCGCAGTGATGGCACCGTAGCTGCCGGTCGGCGAGATGGACGACGAGGTGCGCGGAGCAGCGCTGGCAATCCGCCGTCCACCCGCATGAATTGCAGACCAGCACCGGCGCATACCCGCGTCGGTTGAGGAAGAGGAGCGTCTGTTCTCCTCGGGCCAGTCGGGTTGCAATCGCTGCCGCAAGCGATTCGGCGAGTCCGTCCACGACCTTTTCCACGCGCGTATCCACCAGGCGCACGGTGGGCAGCCGCGCGCCCTCCCGGGCCCGCTCCGGGAGCGCCAGCAAACGATAGCGACCGGCCCGAGCATGGGCATAACTCTCGAGCGACGGTGTCGCCGATCCGAGGATGATCGGAACGCCGGCCGCGTGGGCCCGAAAGACCGCCAGGTCGCGCGCCGAGTAGCGCACGCCGTCCTGCTGCTTGAACGAGGCGTCGTGCTCTTCGTCCACGATCACCACATCGAGCGCCGGAAGGGGCGTGAACACCGCGAGCCGTGTGCCGAGGACGATGCGTGCCTCCCCGGCCTGCGCGGCGAGCCAGTTGGCTGCCCGTTCGTTTTCTGCCAGGGCGCTGTGTAGCGTGACGACGTGCGCACCTGGAAATCGGCCTGCAAATTCCTGCTCGAGCTGGGGCGTCAGATTGATCTCGGGCACCAGGATCAGCGCCTGCCGCCCTCGGCGCATGACCTCGGCAATGACGCGCAGATAGACCTCGGTCTTGCCGCTCCCGGTGATTCCGAGGAGGAGGAAAGGCGCATAGCGCCCGAGCGCTCCGGTGATCACGTCCGTCGCGCCACGCTGATCCGCGGTCAGGGTGTGGCGCTCGACGAAGTGTGCCGCGGGCCGAGGAAGCGCCACGGGTGCGACCCAGCCCCGCTTGCGAGCGTCGCGCAATGCGCTGGAGGCGGCCATGTCGGTGGCGAGAACGGCGCCTTCACCGGCCATCCGCTCGAGGAGCTCGCGCTTGACGCGGCTGCGTGCCGGGAGCGTCGCCAGCGCGGCGCGGCCGGCATCGGTGATGGCAAATGCTTCGGGTGCCGCGGAGAGACTTCGCGTCCGGCGGAGCCGCGGCGGCAAAGCGGCATGAATCACCTCGCCGAGCGCACGCTGGTAATACTCGCTGCAGAAGCGCGCGAGATCGAGCCAGTCGCGCGTGAGTGGCGCAAGATCGTGCAGCACCTCGCCGGCCGCGCGGAGTCGTCCCGCGGGGACTTCGGTCGTCGCCGCAACCTCGACGATCACCCCGATCGCGTGGCGCTTGCCGAACGGAACGATGACACGACGGCCAATGTCGGCCGCGCTCGCATCCGGCGCGTCGTAATCGAAGAGCGTGGGAAGCGGTACGTCGAGCGCGACCCGCAAAATGCTCATCGGCGTTTCCGCGTGCGCGGATCCCCGGCAGTGATCGAGTCACCCGAGGTCACGCGAGGGATTACTGAACCGATTGATCGAAAAGAGGTTCCGGGTTGTGCACAATTTCTGTGGATAAACCTGTGCGCAACTTTACGACATACGCGTAACGTGCCTCTACGCAACGAATTTTTAGTATCGCTCGCGATTTGTGCGATGTGTATTCTTTTGTGGATACAGTGAGTTACAGGGTTGTTCCCAGGGAGTCGCCCGGAAAGCCCCGTCTGGCGGGGCGGGGCACGGAATTGTGCATAAGTCAAGCGCCGCGGCCCAGAAAGAAGCGTGAATTAATTCACGCGCGCGGCTTGCGACTTGCCGAGTGGACGGCTTCCACCAAGGCGCCGACATGCTCGGGCGGGGTGAACTGGGAGATGCCATGTCCCAGATTGAAAACATGTCCGGCGCCGCTTCCATAGGAAGTAAGTACGCGCTCTGCTTCACGGCGAATGGCATCGGGCGGCGCAAAGAGCGCGATCGGATCGAGATTTCCCTGTAGCGCGACGCGACCGCCGACGCGGCAGCGAGCGGCGCCGATATCGATCGTCCAGTCGATTCCAACCGCGTCGCTTCCGCATCCGGCGATGGCTTCCAGCCACAATCCGCCGCCCTTGGTGAACACGATGCTCGGTACACGGGCCCCGTCACGCTCGCGCGTGAGACGCGCCACGACGTCCTTGATATAGCCGAGCGAAAACTCGTGGTAGGCCGCCTCGGCGAGCGTGCCGCCCCAGGTGTCGAAGATCATGACCGCCTGAGCCCCGGCCTCGATCTGCGCGTTCAGGTAATCGGCGACCGCGCGCGCGTTCACCGCAAGGATGCGATGCAGCAGATCGGGACGGCCGTAGAGCATGCTCTTGATGAGGCGGAAGTCGTCGCTGCCGCCGCCTTCGATCATGTAGCAGGCCAGGGTGAACGGGCTGCCGGAGAAGCCGATCAGCGGCACGCGGCCCGCCAGCGCGGAGCGGATGTGCGCCACCGCATCCAGAACGTAACGCAGCTCACGCGTCGGGTCGGGCGCTGCGAGCGCGTTGATGGCAGCTTCGTCGCGCAGCGGGCGCTCGAAGCGCGGTCCCTCGCCCTCGCTGAAGTAGAGACCGAGTCCCATCGCGTCCGGAATGGTGAGGATGTCGGAGAACAGGATCGCCGCGTCCAGCGGAAAGCGCTCGAGCGGCTGCAGCGTCACCTCCGTGGCGAGCTCGGGCGTCTTGGCGAGCGCGAGGAAACTGCCGGCGCGCTTGCGTGTCGCGACATACTCCGGCAGGTACCGGCCTGCCTGCCGCATCAGCCAGATCGGCGTGTAGGGCGTGGGTTCGCGCAGCAGTGCGCGGAGGAGCGTATCGTTTTGCAGGGCTACGGCCATCGCCCGAGATTATCAGGGTTCGGCGTGCTGGCCGTGCTGCGCGCCCCTCACGCGTCTTCGAGCAGGTGCTCGGTGATGAACGCCCACTCCGCGGGCTCGACGGGTGTGATCGACAGCCGATTGCCGCGCTGAAGCAGGCGCATGCCGGCGAGCTCCGGATGCTGCCGCAGGTCGGCGAGGCTGATCAGCGCGGTCTTTCGGACGAACTTGACGTCGACGTTCACCCAGCGCGGTGCGGCGCGCGTCGCTTTCGGGTCGTAGTACTCGCTCTTCTTGTCGAACTGCGACCGATCGGGGTAGGCGGGGCTCGCCACCGCGGCGATGCCGGCGATCCCCGGCTCCGGACAACTCGAATGGTAGAAGAGCACGCCGTCCTCCGGGCGCATGTCGTCGCGCATGAAGTTGCGGGACTGGTAGTTCCGGACGCCGGTCCAGGGCGCCTTGCCGCCCGGGGCGCGGGCAAGGTCGTCGATGGAAAACTCGTCGGGTTCGGATTTCATCAGCCAGTAGCGCATTGGGGGGAGTGGAGTGGGAAGGAGGGAGTAAGGAGAAGGCCGTCACCACCCCGCCGACTACGTCGGCACCCCTCCTCTGAGAGGAGGGGAAATGGACGTAAACCTCCCCTCCTTTTCAAGGAGGGGTGGCTGCGGAGCAGCCGGGGTGGTTCATGCAACCGACAAAAGCGACAACGCAGGCTCATCGCCTGCGTTGTCCCGGTGTAAGCGCCCCCCGCCGAAGCTGTCAGGCCGCGAATCTTGAACCCTGCGGTTCAAGGCGGTCGCGTTCCGGTCACATCAGGTACGTCCGACTTTGGGACGCGCACAACAGCGACACTCGAGTCCGCGACCTTGCGGATGCAATCGGTTCAAGAATTTCTACGGCCCTGACGTGCAACGCAGGGGACAGGAGAATCGTACTGCGAAACCGCCGCGCGCGCGAAGGAAACCGGTGCAAGGGCGCACAAGTTCCGCAAACGGGATTGTGAGACCGGTTCTAGAGCAGCTTTTCTTGCGGAGCGAGCGCCTGATCGAGCGTCGCTTGCATCGAGACCATTCTGCGCCGGACGTTCTCGATGTCCAGATCGTCCGGGTTCTTGGCCGTGAGCAGTTCGTGGGCAATGTTGAGTGCGGCCATCACCGCGATCCGCTCCGTGCTCCCGACTTTGCCGGAGGCCCGGATCTCGTTCATCTTGTGGTCGAGATACTGGACGGCCTTGAGCAGGGCGTCGCGCTCGTCGTCGGCGCAGGTCACCTTGTAGGAGCGCCCCAGGATCGTGACATCCAGGGCCTTCGCTTTGTCGTTCACTTTATCGTTCATTCAGGAAGCTGGCCGAGCAGGCCCTGCAGACGGGCCTTGGCGCCGTCGATCTTTTCGGCGAGCACCTTGTTGTGGCTGGTGAGCTGCGCCATGCGCTGTCGCAGGTCGCTGTTTTCCAACCGCAACCGCTGGCACAATTCGGCGACCTGCCGAACGCGATCCTCGAGGGCGATCAGATCCTGATCCATCGCGGCAATATAGTTTGGAAAATCCTGCATCGTCAAGGAGTAAACGCGCGTTCTGCACGTGTTTTCGTGATGAGCGACACACCGACACCCCCTCCCGGCCCGGGTGAATTCGATCGGCTGAACCCGATTCGCCCCGGATCAAGCGATTCTGAGCCCGTGGGGTGAGGTTGCCGGAGTAGAATCACTCCGCTCGCTCGAGGTGCCCAGGTGTGGTGTCTACACGCCCGGGTGAAACGGGAATCAGGTGCGGGTCCGGAGTCTCTCGATCCGGCCCCAATGCCTGAGCTGCCCCCGCAACGGTGAGCAAGCTCAACACGGCCCATCCTATGGGCACGCTCGCATGCTTGGTTAGTCGGTATGCGAGCGCTGTCCCGGCCACTGCGCCTCAAGGTCCCCATCGGGCCGGCGGCGCGGGAAGGCGGTCCGTGGAATGCGGCGCATGCCGCATTCAAGCTTGCGAGCCCGGAGACCGGCCTTGGAGCGTGAGGTCGGGAAACGCCGCGGGCGTGCGGTGTCCTCGCAGGCGTTTCGTGCGCCGCGCTGCGTTTCCTTCCGTCCACACGATGCCGGCATGCGGGACGCTTGCCGGACGGGAGGAATCATGTATCCACGCCCAAATCACGCATCTTGCGCTCGCCGCGCAATCACGTTTGTCTGCTCCTTCGTCGTCTGCACGTCTGCTTTCGCGCAATACGGCCCGCCGCAGCTCGATTCCGTCATCGTGACGGCGACACGCTTCCCCGAGGACCGGCTCGACGCGCCCGTCGGAATGACCGTGATCACGGCCGAAGATATTGCGAAGAGCACTGCGCGCACGCTTCCGGACATCCTTTCGCAGCAGGGAAACATCGTCACTCGCAACACGACCGGTAGCCCCGACCAGCAGGTCGATCTGCGCGGATTCGGGATCACGGGCGACCAGAACACGCTGATCCTGCTCGACGGGCGCCGCCTCGACGAGGTCGATCTCTCCACGCCGAGCTGGTCGGCCATTCCGCTCGAGTCGATCGAGCGCATCGAGATCCTGCGCGGCAGCGGGGGCGTGCTCTACGGCGGTGGTGCCACGGGCGGCACGATCAACATCATCACGCGCACGCCCCAGCGCGCAACCGTGACGGGCTCGGCGACGGTCGGCGGCGGGTCGCTCAACACCTTCCAGGCGGGCGCGACCGGTTCGGCCGCCGGCGAGTCATTTGGCGCCACGGGCTCGGCGAATACGTTCCAGACGCATAACTGGCGCGACAACAACCGCGTTCAGCAGTGGAGTGCGGAAGCCGATGTGCGCGCGTTCGGCAGCGTCGGGCAGGTCGACCTCAAGCTCGGCGGCGACCGGCAGACCGTGCAGCTACCCGGCCCTCGAGGGGAATTGCAGCTTGCAACCAATCCGCGCGGGACGGGAACGCCGCTCGACTGGGCATCTCGGGACGGCGCCCGCGCGCTGCTCGGGGGGGAAGTGAAGCTCGGCGGAGGAATGCTCGCCGCCGACCTGGGGTATCGCCAAACCAATCGCAGTGCGTTCCTGGCCGATTACTTCTCCGCGGGCCTCTTCAATACCTATGTGAATTCGACTAACAAGGTGTGGACCTTCACGCCACGCTTCAAGCTGCCGTATCGCGCGTTCGGCGCGCGCAACACGCTGATCGTCGGCTACGACTACGACAACTGGGATTACCAGCGGCAGGATTCGCGCAGCCAGACGTCCGCGCCGTTCGCGGACCTGCAGGTCGACCAGCGCAGCAATGGCGCGTACCTTCAGCACTACTCGGTGTTCTCGACCGGCACCCGACTCACGCTCGGCGGGCGGCTCCAGGACGTGAAGACCAGCACAACCGACGTCGCCAACGTGCTCGGGGCAGTCAGCGCCTCGAAGAGCCTGAATCCGCGCGCATACGAAATCGGTCTCCGCCAGCCGATCTCCGATACGTTCGAGGTCTATGGCCGTTACGGCCAGAGTTTCCGCATTCCGCGCGTTGACGAGATCTACGATCAGTTCGGCGGCCCGGGATTCACCTCGCGATTCGTGCCGCTCGATGCGCAGGTCTCGCACGATGTCGAGGCCGGCGTCGAGTATCGCAGCGACACGCTGCGCGCGCGCGCCTCCGCCTACTCGATGCGGCTGACGAACGAGATCTTCTTCTTCGTGCCGACGGGTCAGAACATCAATCTGCCGCCCACGCTGCGAAAGGGGATCGAACTGGACGCAAGCTGGCGCGTGATTCCCGGTTTGAGGCTGTTCGGCAATCTGGCGATTCGCAGTGCCAAGTTTCGCGACGGGATGATCGGACCGGTGAACGTGACCGGCAATACCATCCCGCTCGTGCCGAAGACGGTGTTCACGGTCGGCGCGGCCTGGAACATCACCCAGCAGACACTGCTCTCTGCCGTGGCGAATTACGTCGGCTCCCAGTACTACGACAACGATGTGGCGAACAACTTCGGTCGCAAGATGCCCGCCTACACGGTCGTGGACCTCAAGCTGGCGCAGGGCTGGAACCGGTGGACCTTCACGGCCGCGGTGAACAACCTGTTCGACAAGTTCTATTACAGCTACGCGGTGCGCAGCCTGTTCGTGAACAACTTCAACGCGTACCCCAACCTGCCTCGCACGTTCCTTGCGACGGCGGAGTACCGGTTCAAGTGAGTGCGTTGCCCGCCTCGTTGTCGCGCCGCTTGTCGGTTGCGTTCCTTGGCGTCGCCGCGCTGGCCATCGCCTCGGGCGCGACGGGGGAGACAGTCGTCGATGACCGCGGGCGATCGGTCACGCTCGATCGACCGCCGGCGCGCATCGTCACGCTTGCTCCGCATCTCGCCGAAGTCGCTTTTGCGGCAGGCGCGGGCGAGCAGGTGGTCGGGGTCAGTGTGTTCAGCGACTTTCCGCCCGAAGTGACGCGGCTGCCGCTCATCGAGGCGAGCGGCCGCGTCGATCTCGAGCGAGTGGTGCGTCTCGACCCCGATCTCGCGCTCGCCTGGCGTGGCGGCAACCGGGTGCAGGACCTGGAGCGGCTCGAGCGTCTCGGCATTCCCGTCTTCGCCACTGAGGCGCGCCGGCTGGCGGACGTGGCGCGCGTGCTGCGTGCGGTCGGGCGGCTGGCCGGAAGCCCTGCCGAGGGTGAGGCGGCGGCTGCGGCGTTCGAAAGCGACATGGGAGAGCTTCGCGAGCGCTATCGGGGACGAATGGCCGTGCGGGTGTTCTACGAGGTGTGGCACGAGCCGCTCATGACGGTGAGCGGGGCGCATCTCGTATCGGATCTGCTCGCGGTATGCGGCGCGCGCAACGTATTCGAAGACGCGCAAAGCCTGATCCCGGCGGTTTCGGCCGAG
>Ga0210366_10000147_pt1 | contig 10234 bp, 9 predicted proteins | sample S641metaT_FD_190380 | JGI IMG/M metagenome (GOLD analysis project Ga0210366, IMG submission 190380) | Metatranscriptome of estuarine sediment microbial communities from the Columbia River estuary, Washington, United States - S.641... | ecosystem: Environmental > Aquatic > Marine > Intertidal... | reverse complement strand
CGGAAGTCGGCCACGGTGCCCAGCGCGGAATCGATCGCGTAGTAGTCCCGCACCGAATAGGGCGATCCAAGGGTTCCCTTCCGGCCTACCACCCCGATCGGGTAGATCGGCATGAGCCAGACGACGTCCGCCCCGACTGCCTCGATCCGGTCGAGACCGTCGATCACGCCGCGGAGATCGCCGGTGGGCGAGAAATCCCGGACGAACAGCTCATAGATGGTGCTACGGGCGACCCAAGAGGTATCGGGTGCTAGGGCGATCCACGACGTGTCCGGCGCAATGGCGCGAGCCGGGGCCTGGTCCACCGCGGGCCGGGCCGTGGTGGAGTAGCACGCCACCGAGAGGAAGGCCGCAGTGATGAAGAGACGATTCCGCATCTATGGAATTCCTCCGTGGCTAGATCCGCGTTGTCGTGTCGATGGCGAGGGCGGTACCAGGTGCCAGACTGAGCCGCACCGCGCCGGTTGCGTCCACCACGATGGATGTGCCCGCGCAGGCGGCGCCTGCTACGCCCCCGGTCAGCCGGTCACAATAAGTCCCGGGTAGGAGGCCGGTAACGATCGTCGCGGTCACGGTTACGCCTTCCCGGTTGATCGCTACGAATCCTCGGTCGCCACGGGAGAACGCGATGGCGTTGGCGCCGTTGTCCCACCAGTGGTCGATGGTGGTGCCCGCGACGACTCGGCGGAAGCCCACCATGTTTCGGATGTAGGGGTCGCGGTGCTCGCAGACCCACTGGCCCACGGTCGCCGTCGCGAGGCTCGCCGCACAGACCACCGGGTTGGTGTTGCCGTTGGCATCGGACGGCGGGCCCATGGAGTTCCCGAGCGGACAGTCGAAGGCGTAGCTCGAGAGGATTGACGGGTAGCCGTAGGGCTGGGCCAGCAGCCATACGTTGGCGAGCCGGAAGGCGTCGCCGTCGCGATAGCCGATGCCGCACTGGTGTTGCGTGTCGTGATTCTGCAGAAATACCACCGCCTTGTCGGCGGGCATTAGCCCCCACGCGGCTTCGGAAAACCGGTTCCCGGGTGTGCCGTTCGGGTTGAGCTGGGCGATGTATTCGCCGCCCAGGCCCCGGAATTTGTTGCCCACACCGACGAAGGTAAACTCCGTGATGTCGGCGGCACCGCCCGAACGGTATCCAGCACCGAAGTAATCGCGCGGCGACAGCGCCTCACCCGCTCCCCCGATGACCTCGAGGAAGACGTACGGCAGCGGGCGACCCTCGCCCATCAGGGTCGAGTTGACGCGAGCGAGGATTTCGTCCAGCTCCACCTGTTGGATGTGCTTGGCCGCGTCGATGCGGAAGCCCGCGACACCCAGCCTAGCATGCATGAGCAGGTAGTCGGCAATCTGTTGCTGGACCGACGCGAGCCCGGTGTTGAGGTCGGGCAGCGACAGCAGTTCGCAGTCCTGCACGTTTGCCGCGCTCTGGTAGTTCGAAACCGTGCAGGCTGGGTGGAAGTCGGCCGGCGTGTAGAGGCCGGGGTAGTTGTACTTGGTGTAGGCCGTGCCGTTACTCCCGACACCCGGGCTCGGAAAGTTGGTCATGTGGTTGATCACCGCGTCGACGATGATGCTAACGCCCGCCGCGCGGCAGCGATTGACCATGTCGCTAAACTCAGCGTCGGTGCCGGAGCGGCTCCGCGCGATGCTGTAGCTCACCGGCTGATAGCGCTCGCTCCAGTCGTAGCCCGGGACGATGCTGTGCTCCTGCGGCGGCGAAACCTGAACGGCAGAAACGCCGGCCGGGCCGAGTGCCACTTCACATTCGGTGGCGATATCAGCCCAGCGCCACTCGAAAAGATGCACGGCCACGTCACCAGCCGCGGCGCGGCCGGTGGGGCGGTAGGTCTGGGCCAGCACGGGCCGGCCCGCGGGCGGCGGCCCGGAGCCTGGAGGGGTCGGGAGCGAATCACCGCACCCCAGGGTAGCCACTGTGAGGAGCCCGGCGGTAGCGAGACGGCGGAGACACGCCATCGATTAGAACCGGTAGTAGTCCCTAAACGAGCCGCAGCTCCGCCGCGGAACACGGCGGAGCTGCGGACACGTTCAAGTGACTGATCCCGAGCTCAGTAGCCCGGATTCTGGATCAGGTTCGGGTTGGCCACGATTTCCGACACCGGAAGCGGATAAAGATCCCGGAACGCATCGGTAGACGTACCGGCTTGCACGCCTCCCTTCCACTCCCAGATGTAGCCGGCGCCGGTGAAGAGACCGTAGCGGATGAGGTCGACCCGCCGGTGGGCCTCCCACAACAGTTCGCGGCCCCGCTCTGCCAGGATGAAGTCCAGCGTGAGCTCAGCGTCGGTGATGTCGCCGCTGTTGTCGCCGTAGGCACGTTGCCGGAGCGCGTTCACATAGGTCAGCGCCTGCCCCCGGGTCCCGCCGCCGCCACGCAACACCGCTTCGGCGTAGATCAAGTACGCGTCAGCCAGGCGGAACATCGGGAAGTCCGTGTCTACGTGGGTCGAATTGGACCCGGCCGCCCCACTCGAGGTCACGTTCTGGTACTTGGGCGCGGCGATCCCATCGTTGAAGTTGCTGATGCTACCGATCGAGACGTTCTGGTTCGTCGTGAAGAAGTACGAGGCCCGCCCGTCTCCGGCAGCATAGTTGTTGTAGGCCTCAGGCTTGAGGCGCAATCCCCACCAGCAGCCGTCGATGCCGTAGTCGGCATTTTGCATGTCCCCGCCGCACGCGGCGTGGACCAGGAACGTCACGCCACCCCACGTCCTGGTGTGCACGCCGTCCTGGATGACGGGGAAGATGATCTCGGGCGACATGTCGTTGTCGGCCAGGAACATGTCCTGATAATTAGGATCCAGGCTGAAAGGACCCGCAATGGCGGCTTGTGCCGCGGCCAAGGCTTCGGCGTAGCGCGGCGTGCCGGTGTAGACCTCCGAGTTCAGGTAGAGGTGCGCCAACAGCATGGACGCGGCACTGGTCGTCGCCCGGCCGTAACTGTTCCCACCCGGCGCGGGGAGCTGACTTTGGACGGAGGTCAACTCGCCCACGATGAAGTCGTAGATCTCCGTCCTCGTGGCCTGTGCCGGCGGTGTCGCGCCGAGCGCGTCGGCTTCGGTCACGAGCGGGATGTTGCCGAACAGATCGATTGCGTGCCAGTAGCTGAGCGCCCGGAGGAATCGTGCCTCCGCGCGATACGTGTCGATCTCGGCCCGGAGCGAGCTCGAAACGCCCCGCTCCGACAGCTTGGCATCCGTCGTCTGGCGCAGGAACTCGTTCGCCATCCCGACTTGGAAGTAGATCCGGTAATACATCGCCACGACGAAGGAGTTCGACGAGGCCCAGAGCTGCGTATTCATCTCGGGCAGCCCCACGTCGCCCCATCCGATCACTGCCTCGTCGGTCGGCAGGGTCTGCGCCTCCCAATAGAGGCGGAGGTACTGCGAGAAGCCCTCGTCGATGCCCGAGATATCGGGCTGTCCGGCCGGGCCCTGCTGCCCGCTCACGGCGAGCCCTGCGTAAACCTTCGCGAGGAAGGCCTTGTACGAGGCCGGATCGCTGAAGATGTTCGCATCGGTAATGGTGCTCGTCGGCTCCACGACCGTGTCCGTGCAGCCAGCCACGCTCAGGGCCACGAGGGCCCCGGCGAGAGTGAGCACCTTGCGCGTGCTGCGATTCATGTGTTCGTCCTTTCTCGAATACTCGAGTCCATGGTCACGCGCTCAGAATCGGAGGCTCAGGCCGCCGGTGAAGGTGCGCGAGCGAGGATAGATGTTGTTGTCGATGCCATTCAGCCCCGCGGTCGGGTCCACCCCGCTATAGCCGGTGATGGTGAAGGCGTTCTGCACGGTCGCAAACGCGCGGGCTGACTGGCCGCGCAGGTTGAACGAGTAGCCGACCGTCACGTTGTCCATCCGCAGGAACTTACCATCCTCCACGTAATAGTCCGACAGGTACTGCGGCGTCTCGAAGCCGGTCTCGAGCACCGAGGAGTGGAGGTTGTACGGTGAACCGCGGGTGACCTCCGAGTACGTACCCAGGTTGGACGCCACGTTGTTGTACACGTAGTTCCCAAAGTAGGCCCGGAGTGTGAAGCCGAAGTCGAAGTTGCGATAGGCAAGGTAGGACGAGTGCCCGATGTTCCACTTCGGTGCCGGGTCATTGAACGGCCGGCGGTCGTCGACGTTGATCACGCCATCGTTGTTCCGATCGACGTAGAGATCCTGCTCGTTGATCGAGCCGTCGTTGTTCTCGTCCGAATAGATCGGCTTGCCACTGGCGTCGAGCTTGTGCTCGTACACGAAGAAGGAATTGATCGGGGCGCCGGGTGTGAGGACCTGGATGGTCGTGCCCACGCCGCCGGCGATGCCACCGACCAGGATTTGCGCCGCTTCGCCCACGATCGGGTTGATCGCAAGCAGTTCGTTGCTGTTATGGGCGGCGGTGAAGTTGGCAGTCCAGCTCAGGCCGTCCGAGCCGCCCTCGAGCAGCCGGGCGCCGAGGCTGAGTTCGATGCCTCGGTTCCGCATGCTGCCGATGTTGGTCGTGACGAAGTTCGACAGGTTGGTTCCGGCCGCCACGGGCACGGTGAAGATGAGGTCGTTGGTCTTCTTGTCATACCAGTCGATGGCGCCGCTGAAGCGCTGGTTCGAGAACCCGAAATCGAGGCCCAGGTTGACGGAACGGGTCTCTTCCCACCTGATGTTGGGATCGACCGCGCCCGGCCGGATCGTGCTGATGAACTCGCCATCGAAATAGTACTGCGACTGGGCATCGCCAACGAGATAGGCAGTGTACTGCTGATAGTTGGCGAACGCCTGGTTGCCGGTTCGAGCCCACGAGCCACGGAGCTTGAGATCCGACAGCCCCGTCAGGCCCTGCATGAACGACTCCTCGGAAAGCCGCCACGCCAGCGCGACCGAGGGGAACGTGCCCCACTCGTTGCCAGGCCCGAAGCGGGAGGATCCGTCGCGACGGATGCTCGCCGCCAGGAGGTAGCGGTCGTTGATGTTGTAGTTGAGCCGTCCGAAGAAGGAAATCAGCTTGCTGTCCTGCACGTCCAGGAAATTCTGGAACGTCGTGGCCGACGGAATGCCGTTGGGACCTAGGAGATCGGTCGCCAGCCCCTCGGCCTGGAACCACGGATAGTCCGAATTGGACTCGGAATAGGAGTAGCCGGCCGTGAGCCCCAGCGTGCCAGGTCCGACGCTCCGCGGCACCACGTAGTTGAGATACCCGTCCAGCACCGTGTTCACCTGGCTGGGATTCTCCCGGCGATAGACGCCGTCGAGTCCGGTCTTTCGTTGGCTATGCAGGACACTTGGAGTGAAGTTCTCACGCTCGGCCTTGGTGACGTCGAAGCCGAGGCTCAAGTTTGCCTGCAGGCCCTCGAGGAACGGCAGGTTGTACTCGGCCTGAATGTTGCCGATGCTCCGGAACGTCGTGGCCCGCTCGGAGGCCAGATTCAGGATGGCTACCGGGTTGTCGGGCGCCTGGAGCAGGTCGCCGGGGTAATCGTAGTACCCGCCCGGCTGGGTTCCGTCCAGGACCGGTTGCGTCGGCCCCATCTGCGCGGCGTTGGAGAGCACGCCCCCGGGCGTGAAGTCGTCCGCCGTGCGCGAACCCCTGAGGTGGGCACGCAGGTTCAGCGCGTCGCTCAGGAGCCGCTGGTTGTAGTTGAGCCCCAGGGAGATCCGCTGGGCATTGGTGCCGCCGATAATACCTTCCTGGTCGAGAACGCTGGCGGACAAGCGATAATCCATGCTTTCGCCCGCGCCCGAGACGGCGAGGCTGTGCTCCTGACCAACCCCCGTGCGGGTCACCTTATCGAACCAGTCGGTATTCCCGTTCAATAACTGACCGGTGTTTTGCGGCGCGTACTGCTCCACGGCGCTCCGGAACTCGGACGCGTTGAGCATCGACGGCAGCCGGGTGACCGTCATGGCGGACACGGTGCCGCTGTATTCGAACTGCGGCCGTCCCTGTCCGGTCTTGGTGGTAATGATCAAGACTCCGTTGGCCGCGTTCGCCCCGTAGATCGACGCAGCCGATGCGTCACGGAGCACCGTGATGCTCTCGATGTCGTCGGAGTTCAGGAAGTTGAGCGGGTCGCGCCCGACCGTCAGCCCACCGCCGGAGCCGGATCCCATCGGCACGCCGTCGATGACGATCAGCGGATCGCTGCTCGCGTTGATCGAGGTGGCGCCGCGAATCCGGATCGCTCGGCCGCCGCCCGGCTCGTTGTTGTCCTCCACCTGCACGCCCGCGACCTTGCTCTGGATCAGCTCCGTCGGACTCACGGTGCGGCCGGTGTTGAACTCGCTCGAGGTGACACTGGTGACGGCGCCGGTGATGTTGCCCACCGCCTGCTCGCCGTAGCCGATCGCCACCAGCTCCGCCAGCTCGATCGCCCGGGGAGTCAGCGCCAGATCCAGGTCGAGTGTCTGGCCGGCCACGACCGTGACGGACCGGGTCAACGGCGCGTAGCCGATGGTCCGAGCCTCCAGGGTCTGGATACCGGCAGGAACCCCGGGCAGGTTGTAGCGGCCGTCCGCTTGCGACACCGTGGAGCGGCCTGCGACCGAGATGGTGACGCCCGGCAGTGGTCGCTCCGATGTCTCGCCGCTGACGCGGCCCCGGATGGTCCCGGTGGTCTCCTGGGCGCTGAGCGGAGCAATCGAGAGCGCTGCCAGGAGGACGCCAACCATACAACTTAGCCGTCTCATAGAACGTGCGTCCTTTCAGGTAGAACGGCGACAGCAGCCCCAGTGGAGGACCTACGACGGATCGTCCTCAGTCCCTTTCGCGGGGGCTAGGAGAAGTCAGACTCGGACAACATTCTGTCAAGCGCTTGTCCAAGTTCAAATTGAAACACACATTAGACAAGCATTCATGTCGTCACTACGGTACCCGAATCTATGGGTCACGAGTGAAACCCGGAGGAATGGACTATGAAGAGAACTTCATTCTTCACATAGATTCCCGCAACCCCCATATGCTGCGGTTTCTGCCCGGCGTCAAGGGGTTCTCCGCCCACCTCCCTGTTGCGACACCGCTCGTCCCACGACCCTATGCCGAGCCGCCCCGCGGCGCTTTCATTAGAGAGGAGGCTGCACCGTCCGATCCTGGCGGTGGGCCGCGCCCCGGACCTCGGGTCAGGGCCAGGAACCGAGGCCCGGTCACCCGGACCGGGCTCTTGACTAGTCTGAATGCAGGTCGGTAAGTGGGTGGGTAGGCAAGTAGTGGGTGGGTAAGCGGTAGGTAAGTTGATAGCTGGGGAGGTTCCTGGGTCGGTACCCCGGCCTCCCAATTGAGCCAATCCCGTCCCCGGAGACCGTATGCTCACACGTCGGATGCTCATATCGATGGCGCTCCTCGCCCCCGCGCTCGCAGGCTGTCAACGCCCGTCCAACGAGAGCGACGCCGCTGAAACCATTCTCGCGCAGGAACGCCACGCCCTGGACCAGTGGGCGGCAGGGAATACGCTGGGATACTTGGACATCGATGCCGCCGATATCACGTACTTTGATGACATCGGTGCGCACTCCCGGGTTGAGGGAATCGAGGCGATGCGGACCTACTTCACGTCGCTGGAGGGCAAGATTCCGCCGCACCAATACCAACTGGTCGATCCCAAGGTTCAGTTATACGGTGACGCCGGAATCCTGACGCTGCACTACAATGCTTCTTCGGCCGACGGTACGCCATTGGCGCTTTGGAAAGCCACGTCGGTGTACCATCGGATCGGCGGTGAGTGGCGGGTCGTTCATGCGCATTGGTCACTCGTAGAGGGGTAGAGGATCATCCACGTTCTCGAAGGGACGCTCGAATGCCACGCTCGACACCAGCTTCGCCGAACATCTACCCTTCCTTATCATATGCAGACGCTCAGGCGGCCATTGAGTGGCTCTGCCGCGCATTCGGTTTCACCGCTCGGCTCGTCGTGCCGGGCCCCGATGGCACCGTGGTGCACTCGGAATTGAGCCTCGGTCCCGGCGTGATCATGGTGAGTTCCCCCAAACCCGCGGCTGGCCGCGTGGGACCCCAGAGCCTCAGCGGCGTGAGCCACGCGCTGTGCGTACGGGTCGATGACCCCGACGCCCACTATGCGAGGGCGAAGACAGCCGGTGCCAAAGTCCTCCAGGAACTGAAAGACGAGGATTACGGCTCCCGGGGTTACATGGCCCAAGACCCCGAAGGGCACCAGTGGTACTTCGGCACATACCAGCCCGGTGCGCACTGGGACGATGCTCCACCCACCACAAGGGAGGCCTCCGGGTGAACTTCATCGCCCCTCGGCACCGCCACTGGGGAGCGCTGGTACTCCTCCTGGTCGTGACCGGAGCGGCGGCCGCGGCCGGGTCGATCGCCTCGATTCAGGCGGCCGACTTCTACCAGCAGCTGGCCCAGCCGGCGTGGGCTCCCCCGGCCGCCGTCTTCGGGCCGGTCTGGACCGCGCTCTACCTGCTCATGGCAGTCGCCGCGTGGCTCGTGATCCGAACGTCCGGCTGGCCCGGCGCCCGGCCCGCGATCACCCTGTACCTGGTGCAACTGGTGTTCAACGCGCTCTGGACCTGGATCTTCTTTCGGTGGCGTTCGGGGGGTCTCGCGCTGCTGGAGATCCTCGTTCTCTGGACCCTGCTGCTGCTCACGATCCGTGTCTTCTGGCGCTCGCGTCGCCTGGCAGGCGTACTGCTCGTGCCGTATCTCGCGTGGGTTACCTTCGCGACGGCGCTCACCTATGCCTTATGGCAGCGGAACCCGGCGATGCTGTAGCCACGGACGGGTTCCGTCGAGCCTTGTTGCTCATGCCAACCGGAGTGAGGGGGCATCTATGATTGCACATCTGATGAGCAGGTTGGCCGGCGTGCCAGTCTCGGCCATCGTGGCAGGATGACTCATCGCGGTGCCGGCCGCCTTTCAAGAGAAGGGCAAGGTCGACTTGACCGGCGTTCCGCAACCGGTGATGGAGGCCCTGAAGGCAAAATTCCCCGGGGCCGAGATCCGGCAGTGGGCCAAGGAACAGGAAGACGGCATCGTGGTCGACGATATCAAGATGTTGCAAGGGGGCCGGTAGTTCGAGGCCGACATCACGGAAGACGGCGGGATCCACAATTGGGAACGGGAGGTCGCAGCACGCGAAGTAACCCGTTTGCCTCGCGCCCAGGCAGGGGGCCATGATACGAATCGAGATGCTCGGACCTGGCGACGAGTCGGTCCTTGCGTCGGTGGCCCCAGGAGTGTTCGACCATGCGGTCGAGCCCAGGCTCGCCGCCGAGTTCCTGAGGGACCCGCGCCATCACATCGCGGTTGCTCTGGATGGGACAGACGTCGTGGGGTTCGCGTCGGGAGTCCACTACATCCATCCGGACAAGGCTCCCGAGTTCTGGCTCAACGAGGTCGGTGTTGCGGCCTCCTATCGGGAACAGGGCGTGGGCAAGAAGTTGCTCCACCCCCTCCTCGAGGCGGCCCGCGACCTCGGGTGCACCGAAGCCTGGGTCCTCACGGAGCGCGCCAATGTACCGGCGATCCGCCTGTACGCATCGGCCGGGGGCACCGAGCCGCCGGGCGACGCGGTGATGTTTTCGTTCACGCTCGCCTAGTCGATCGAAGTCCAGCATTTCACGTGATCCAGGAGCCTACCGCATGATGAAGCGCGCCACGGGCAGTTTCGAAGTTTCCATGAAGCCATTGTCCCCGCCCGACGAGGCGGGAGGGACGTCACTGGGACGGATGGCCCTCGAGAAAACGTACGCCGGTGACCTCGTTGCCGTGGGCGTGGGCGCCATGCTCACGGCCGTCACATCCACCAAGGGATCGGCGGGCTACGTCGCCATCGAGCGGGTAACCGGCACACTCGATGGGCGCACCGGGAGCCTGGTGTTCCAGCACTCGGGCACCATGAACCGCGGGGCACAAGAACTGTCCATCACCGTGGTGCCCGATTCGGGCACCGAGGCACTCACCGGCATCAGCGGCCGCTTCACGATCAACATCGTGGACGGTGCCCACCACTACGACTTCGAGTACTCCTTGCCGCAATGAATCCGGTCAGATGGCGATCGAGCCCGAGGGAACTGGTAAGCGGAAACAGGTTGGTTCACGGTAGATTCCATCTGTCGCGACCCGGACACTCCGCAGAGCCGGGCCCCTGATTTTGCCAATAAGGAGATTGGGTGATCGCACGTCCACAGTCGCTCGGAGAAGAGATCGCGAATAGCGTGAGCCACGGGATCGGCTTCTTAGCCGTGATCGCGGTGACTCCCGT
>Ga0210366_10000146_pt1 | contig 10247 bp, 10 predicted proteins | sample S641metaT_FD_190380 | JGI IMG/M metagenome (GOLD analysis project Ga0210366, IMG submission 190380) | Metatranscriptome of estuarine sediment microbial communities from the Columbia River estuary, Washington, United States - S.641... | ecosystem: Environmental > Aquatic > Marine > Intertidal... | reverse complement strand
GCGTTCGGCGAGAAGACGAAACCGGTCAGCAGATCAACCTTGTCTTGCGTGATCAGTTCCTGCACCGCAGTCTTGGCTTCGGCGCCGCCCGGATTCTTGGAGTCGCGCTTGACGAGTTCGATCTTGCACGACCCGAAAGCGTCCGGGTTGAGCTTGGTGAACATGTCCATGCCCTGGCTGATCTGCTGGCCGAACTCGGCACCGACGCCGGTGAAAGTCAACACCACACCGACCTTGACCGTCTGCGCATGCGCCAGCGCCGCGATTGCGCTCAACGTCACGGCGGCAAGCAGCCGCCTTTTCGCGAATCTCATGGGTTTTCTCCTCCTCGTGCGGCACGAGCGGCCGCTGAGGTCCTAATATGGCCAAAAGGTCTTGGCGTTGCAAGCTTGCGATTCCGTCCGGCAGCGCCCGACGGGAAGCGACCTATGCGCGAGTACTTCATTGCTGTCCGCCTCTGCGTACTGCCGTGTGTCTGGTTCTGCTGCGACGCAGCATCGCGGTGTTTACTGCCAGACCTTGCCATCACTTAGCGTCGGGAGTAGGTTCGCCGATCTCGGGCAATCCCGGCGCCGGTCGTGCAGAGCGCATATCTTGCGCACGGCCCGCTCAATTCAGGAGAAAACGATGCTTCAGGAACGCATTCCTGATCTCGCCACGTTCGTCGAACCCGACCGGGTGCGACGCGAGGTATACAGCGATCCCGCAATCTTCGATCTGGAGATGCAACGCATTCACGAGCGCGTGTGGATCTATTGCGGTCACGAGAGCCAGGTTCCGAAGCCGGGCGACTATTACACCGTGCAGATTGGCAGGCAGCCCATGCTGATGGTGCGCGGCAAGGATGGCAGCGTGCACGTGCTCTACAACCGCTGCCCGCATCGCGGCAACCTGCTCTGCGGCGACCGGCACGGCTCCACCGGCGAGTTCTTCCGGTGCTCCTACCACTCCTGGACTTTCCAGCACGACGGCACGCTGCGCACCATCCCGATGATGGAGTCGGGATACGACGGGACGCGCTGGTCACGCGACAATCCCGACTGCAACGTCAAGCACGCTGCGCGCGTCGAGTCCTACCGCGGTTTCGTGTTCGCGAGTCTCGCCGCGGACGGCCCGACACTCACCGAGTTTCTCGGCGAATCACGCGTCGCGTTCGACGACATGTGCGACCGGGCACCCGAGGGCGAAGTGGAGATCGTGCCGAACTGCTTCCGTGTAATCCAGCACTCGAACTGGAAGATTTTCCTCGAGAACCAGCTCGACGCGCTGCACCCGTCGGTGACTCACCAGTCTACCGGACGCGCGGCGCGCGACGTGGAGATCGCCATCGAGAAGCGGACCGGACACGCGCCGCTGTCGTATCACATGCTTTCCGCGTTCGCGACAGTGACCATCGACAAATGGGATGTGTTCCAGACACTCAACTATCCGCACGGTCACTGCATCCTCACGGGCTATATGGGGCTGCGACCGACGGATCCCGACACGCTCGCCTACGAGAAGGTGATGCACAAGGCCTACGGCAAGGCGCGCGCGGAGGAGATCCTCGGCGTCAATATTCACCACGTATTGATCTATCCGGGTCTTTCGGTGCAGTCGCCGCTGCAGCAATTGCGCGCGGTGCGCCCCCTCGGCGTCGACAAGACGCTCACGGAGATCTGGCACTTCCGCCTGAAGGGCGCGCCGGAGCCCATCTACCGGCGCTCGCTCGCCTACTACAACCTGGTGAATTCCCCCGCGACCATGATCAACGCGGACGATCTGGAAAATTTCTGGAAATGCCAGCAGGGCCTGGCGTCTGAGGGTGGCGACTGGGTGAGCTTTCATCGGCATTACGGCCGCGATATCCAGAAGGACGGCTATATCGAGACCGGACCGAACATGGGCACCTCGGAGGCACCCATGCGCAACCAGATGAAGGCGTGGTCCGAGTACATGAGTCGGGATTAAGGAACGGGATTGAGGGACGGAATCGGAACGATGGCAACGAAACGCAAGCGGGCTGCACCGAAGAAGGCGGCCGGAAAAAAGGTGGCGCGGACCGCCAAGCCGGCTCGCAAGGTCAAAGCGGCGATCTCGCGCGGCGGGAACAGCCGCGACACCCAGCACGCCGTCGAGCAGTTCCTGTACCACCAGGCCGAGCTGCTCGATACAAAACGCTGGCAGGACTACATCGACCTCTTTAGCGCGGACGGCATTTATTGGATGCCTCCCGAACCGTCGCACACGACGTGGGACGGCATGCCAGCCATTTTCGCCGAAGACAAGAATCTGATGACGGTCCGTGTGAACCGGGTGCTGCATCCCGACGCGTGGTCGCAACGGCCGCAATGGGGCACCAATCACATCGTCGGCAACGTGGCGATCGAGAGCGAGAAACCGAACGGCGACGTCGTGGTGCGTTCGCGCTTTCACATGATGGAGTTGCGTCGCGATGACGTCCGCCATTTTGCGGGGTCATACGTCCACCATCTCAAGAGCACCAAGGACGGGTATCGGATCAAGCTGCAACGCGTCGACATGACGAACGCCCAGGCGGCCTACGACTACGTCTTGCAGGTCTGGGTCTAGAACCTATCCGCGTTCAGCTCAGAAACGGCAGCCAGGTCACGATTCCCGGGAATGCGATAATCAGCGCGACCAGCAGCATCGCACAGGCCATGAACGGCACTGCCGCGCGGCTGATCTCGCCGAAAGTGGTTCCCGGCGGCGCCACACCCTGCATGACGAACAGGAGCAGGCCGAATGGCGGCGTCGTGAAACTGATTTCGAGCGCGAGCAGCATGATCACGCCGAACCAGATCATCTTCATCTCGAGCGGCAGCCCGAAATCGAGCGTCGCAACGATTGGAAAGAAGATCGGGACCGTCAGCAGCATCATGGCGAGCTGGTCCATGAACATCCCGAGGATCAGTAGGATTCCGAACATCAGGAGCAACATCGTGACCGGTTCGACGTCAAATCCGGTCACCCAGTTGATGAGCCCGGCGCTGCCGCCCGAGAATGCGAGAATCTGACTGAAGGTCTGCGATCCGAAGAGAATCAGCAGCGCCATGACCGTGACGCGCGTCGCGCCCTCGAGGGACTTCCACATCGCGCGCCAGCTGAAGCAGCGGTAGACGAATGCGAGGATCACCACCGCGAGTCCGCCGAAGGCTGCCGACTCGGAGGGGGTCGCGATGCCGCCCATGATCAGGACGATGACCATGCCGACGACCGACACCATCGGCAGCACGTCGAGTGCAAAAAGGCGCAACTTCGCCCGCGTGGGAATCGACTCGATTTCGTAGACCGGCGCCGCGCTGGGATCCAACCGCGCCCGCATGTAGATGAGGATCGTGTACATCGCCGCCAGGATCAGGCCGGGCGTGATGCCCGCGACCAGTAACCGGCCGATGTCGATTTTGGCGAGGGTGCCGAGCAGTACGGCGAGCGCCGAAGGCGGAATCAGCATCGCAAGGCCGCCCGTTCCGAGAATCGGACCGATCGACATGCTCTTCTTGTACTTGCGTCGCGTCATCTCGGGCACCATCAACGTGCCGAGTAGTGCGGTCGATCCCATGGACGATCCGGAAAGCGTGGCGAACGCAGTGCCGCCTGCCACCGTCACGAAGGAAAGCCGCGCCGGTATCTTGCCCATGAGCTTGTCGACCGCGTTGAACATTCGCGTGGCGAGCCCGGTATGGAAGAAAAGTTCGCCCATCAGCAGGAACATCGGGATGGGAACAATCGCGAAGTTCGCCATCGACTCGAACGCATTGCCGGCGAGCGTGCCGATGCCGTTGACGACGCGCACCGAAAACGGGCCGCTGCCGCCGAAGTAATGGACGGCTGCGACGACGTTGACGCCCAGGAACGCAACCCCGACCGGCATCCCGAGCGCCATCAGCAGCAAAATGGCCCCCAGGAGCGACGCGAGCGCCCAGTACCACTCCATGATCTGGCGGCGCGGGACGTACGCCGCCCGCTAGCCTTCTCCCGCCAGCCCGGCCTTGCCGGTGTGAAGCAGCTGCCTGCCGAAGACGTAGCGCAGGAACTCGATCCCCATCAGCCCGAAGCCGATCGGCATCGAGACGGTGACAGTCCAGCGCTTGAGGTCGAGCTGCGCGCGCAGCTCGTCATAACGGTTGCCGGTGAAGTCCTCGATAGTGAGCACGCCCGTGTACCAGGCGAGCGCGAGACAGGTGAGCGCGCAGAGCGCCGCCACCGAGCGCGAGAGGATCACGCGCACCTTCTCTGTTACCGCGGCCGTGAGTAGCTCGATGTGGATGTGGCCGCGCGTGCGCACCAGCCATGGCCCGCCCAGCATGAGCACGTAGATGAATCCGTACTCGATGAACGGAAACGTGTAGGGGCTGTAGGACCATCCAACCGCGCGGAAGGCCGCAAAGTAGACGATGCCGAGCATCATCAGGGCGACGTACACCGATGCCGCGGCCATCATGAGCCACAGCAGGCCCTCGTACAATCTGCCCAAGGTCCTCATCATGCGGGCATCGGCACACGGGATCGCCCGGAGTCCGCACTCCGGGCTCGTTTCGGGATCGCGCGCGCCCTACTGCTCGATGAACAGCTGGCGAAGCCTTGCGACGTCCGCGGTGTCGCGTTTCGAGTCCTTGATACGCTGCGTCATGCGTTCATAGGCCGAATTCACCGCCAGATCGAGATAGGCCTTGGCGTTGGGCACGGTCTCGAACTTCATGCCCTCCTTGGCCAGCGCTGCGCGCTCATCACGCGCCAGTTCCTCGAGCTTCGCGCGGGCGGCGTTCTCGTGCGCAATCACGATCTCCTGAAGCCGCTTCTGCGCATCGGGACTCAGCGATTTCCACTTGTCGAGATTCATGATCCAGCCGATGTCGGTCTGGTAGAACTCCGGTTCGAGACCGTAGCGCAGGAACTTGTCCCACTTGTAGTCTATCAACCCGATCGTCGCCCACGCGCTCGCATTCACCACGCCCTTTTCGAGCGCGGAATAGACCTCGTTCGAGCCCATGGGATGGGTGGTCGCCTTGAGAGCCTTGAGGAAGGCCCCGTAGATCGGGTTGTCGCGCATCTTGATCCCGGTGAGATCCGGCAGGCCCTGCGCGGTGAACTTCGGGGCGTCCTTGAGATAGATCCTGAACCGGCCGCCCGACGCCGTCCAGCCCAGGTATTTGAGGTTGAACAGCTTCTGGTGGAGCTCGTCTATCATCTTGATACCGCCGTTTGCGCGGACTTTGGCGGGCGACGAGTTCGACGTCGATAACGCCTCGTTCTCGGGGATCGCGCGGGCGTAGAAGGCGGCGGGCGTGCAGACGAGGTCGACCACGCCCTTCGAGGCTGCGGTCGGCTGCTCGAACATCTTGATCGAGTTGAACGGCTTGACGTCGATTTTGATCACCCCCTTTGCGCCGGCGTTGACCTTGTCGACGAGTTCCTTGCACAGCTTGGTGTAGATCAGCTGGTCGGGAAACGGGTAGACGAGCGTCAGTGTCGTTTCGGCATGTGCAGCGGGGGTCAGAAACGCCGCAACGGCTGCGGCCGCCACCAGTATCTTGCTATAGGTTCTCATCGTTATCCTCCTCCAAGCGGACGGGTTGGCGTGATCGCCCCCCTCCGGTGGAATGATGATCCCACAAGACCGGAAGAGTGACAACGAACGCCCGGCGACGCCGCCTGCGCACGCCTACCAGAGCTTGAAGAGCATCCGGGTGGCGAGAACGAAGAAAAGCACCGCGACGATCTGGCGCAGACGCTTCGTCTGGACCCGATGTGCGACGGCCGCGCCCGCCGGCGCGACGAGCGTGCTCGCCCCTACGATTCCTGCGAGCGCGGGGAGATAGACATAACCCAGGGTGTAGGGTGGCAGCCCGGCGTTGCCCCAGCCGCTCAGTACATAGCCGGCGGTGCCCGAAAGCGCGATCGGAAAGCCGATGGCTGCCGCCGTGCCGATTGCCTGCAGGATGGGGACGTTGCAGAACACCATGAGCGGAATCGACATCACGGCACCGCCAATCGCGACCAGCGCCGAGAATCCGCTGATCGCCGCGCCGGCGACGAACATGCCGGCCGGCCCGGGCAACTGGCGCGTGGGTTTTGGCTTGCGTTCGAACAGCATGGACATCGCCGCGTAGTACACGAGGCCCGTGAAGACGACGGCAAACCAGCGCGTCGGTAGAATCCCCGCGACCAGCCCGCCGATCAGCCCGCCGAACAGAATGCCCGGCGTGATGCGGCGGAACACTTCCCACCGCACCCCGCCCCGGGCGGCATGTGCGCGCAGGCTCGAAATCGACGTGAAAAGCATCGCTGCCATGGCGGTGCCGACCGCCAGATGCAGAATGTGCTCGCGCGGGAGACCCTGGGCCTCGAACAGCATGATGACCAGCGGAACAACGAGGGCGCCGCCGCCGATGCCGAGCATACCCGCGAAGAAACCCATGACGGCGCCGATCGCCAGGTATCCGGTGAGCCATTCCACGAACGCGCTCGTCCAGCCGATCGGCGCCGTTAGACGCCCGCGCCCCGAGCGTCCAGCAGAAGATTTGCCAGCTCGACGAATCCGGCGCCGCTTGCGCCACCTGTCACGAATGTCGGGGGGCGCTCGACGCGGTTCTCGAATTTACGGACGTTGGCGACGCCAACGGAGTTTGGAAAGTACGCGAACATCGGCGCATCGTTCGGCGAGTCCCCGATGAAGACGAACCGCACCCGCTCGTCGTCAAGGTCGATCTTGAAGCGTTCCTGCATCAGCGTGCGCGTCATGCCGAGCTTGTCGTAATCACCAAACCAGCCGTTGACGTGAATCGAGCTCACTTTGGCCGTCATTCCCTCCGCACGCATGATCGCGACGATGCGATCGACCGCCACATCGGAAAGTCGCGGCACGTCCTCGCAATGGTCGATTGCAAGATCGGCTTCACGATAGAGCTGGTCGGACGCGACTGCTGCACCGGGCACCTCGGCGAGAATCCGCTCGCGCACAGCCAAGAGTCGCGCGCGATTTGCCGAGCGCGTGTCAGCATCGTCCCGGTACCGCATGAGAAGTTTTCCCGCCGCGCGGTCATAGCAGAAGTAGAATGCGCCGTTCTCGCCCACCACTGCGTCAACCGGCCACATGCGCGCGATGTGGTCGCACCAACCCGCCGGCCGGCCGGTGATCGGAATCGTCAGGAGGCCAGCATCCCGAAGTCGGCCAAGCGCCGCATACGCGTGCGACGTGAGCTGTCCCTCGGTGGTGAGCGTGTCATCGATGTCGCAGAGCACTCCGCGTACTCCGCGCGCCACTTCGCGCGACATCTCGGCGAGCGGCTTCACGCATGCTCCCGGTGCCAGGCGAATGCCTCGTCGAGGCGGTCGTGGCCCCAGAACAGTTCGTCCCCAGAGACGAAGGTGGGCGCACCAAAGATCCCCAGCGCGCGCGCTCGATCGGTCTGTGCCCGCAGAAGCGCCTTGTTCTCGGTGGACTGCGCCCGTGCCAACCAGTCGTCCGGATCCTGCCGAACACTACGCAGACACGCGGCCACCGTCTCCGGCCTGGAGATGTCAGCCCCTTCGGCAAAGTTGGCGCGGTAAACCGCGCACACGAAATCGGGCAGCCAGGTCTCGTTCTTCGCGACGCACGCGGCGCGTGCAGCGAGCAGCGAATGTTGCGGAAAGATTGCGGGGCGCTGAAACGGCAGGCCGTGGCGCGCGCAAATTCGTTCGATATCGCGCCACATATAGCGCCCCTTGGCCGCGTATAGATTGAATGGCGAATCGTTCCATCCCTGGCCCTGGAAGATCGGGCCGAGCAGGAACGGCTCCCACGATATCGTCACGTCAGACTCACGCGCCTTTGCCACGGCACGCATGGCAGCCGGGTAAGAATAGGTGCTGGCGAACTCGAACCAGAACTGCAGCCGCGCTGAGCTCATTCGCTTGTCATTCCTTCAAGAGTCACGCCGCCAAGTGCGCGGATGGTGAGCCCGATCCATTATAGGTCTCGGGTACGCGTCGAGATCCGAAGAATGGGCGCGGTGTCCGTGCGTTGCAAACGGTAGGCGCCTTCTCACCGGCGCGCCGAGCGACGGTTGAGTGTGAGCCAGTCGCCCAATTCGCCACGTTGCGCCGCGCTCATCGCTAAGCCGCATTTCGTGCGTCGCCAGAGGATGTCGTCGGGCTCGGTCGCCCACTCCCGCTCCATTAGATAGCTGAGCTCGCGCTCGTAGAGCCCGCCCCCGAAGTTCCGGCCCAAGTCGGCCTCGGAGGCGGCATTGCGGAGAATCTCGGCCGCGCACGATCCGTGCCGGCGCAGCAATCGTGTCAGCCATTGCGCAGGCAGGGCGGGATAGCGGCGTTGATAGGATTCGACAAGCTCCCCGAAGTTCGCGCCACCGAAATCGCCTCCTGGTAGAGCCTCGCGAGCCGTCCACGCGCGCCGACGCCCGAGAGAGCGCTCAAGCCGCTGGAGGACCGCCTCGGCGAGCGTGCGGTAGGTGGTGATCTTGCCGCCAAACACCGAAACGAGCGGCGGGCCCTTGGCGTCGACGTGCAGCACGTAGTCTCGGGTCACCGACGAGACGTTGCCCCGTCCGTCGTCGAAGAGCGGCCGGACGCCGCTCCACGTCCAGACCACTTGCTTGGGTGTTACCGGCTTCCCCGTGTACCGACTCGCTGCGGCACACAGATAGACGATCTCGGCGCGCGAGCTCGTGGGCACCTCGTCCGGATCGTCCACCGGGACTTCGGTCGTTCCTATTGCGGTGTACGCATCCTCGTAGGGAAGCAGAAACACCACGCGCCGATCCGGATTCTGGAGGATGTACGCGTGATCGCCCGCATAGAGGCGCGGTACCACGATGTGGCTGCCCCGGACCAGCCGCACACCGTAGCGGGACGGGGTGCGTAACGTTTCATCGAGCACCGACTTTACCCACGGACCGGCGGCGTTCACCAGCGCTCGCGCCTCAACGCTGTCTACGACACCCGTTCGGGTGTCGCGAAGCTCGAGCCGCCACACACCGCGCGATCGCACTCCGCTGATACAGCGAGTGCGCGGCAAGACGACCGCACCCTTTTCCGCGGCGGAGCGCGCATTGAGGACGACAAGGCGCGCATCGTCCACCCAGGCGTCGAAATACGCGAATCCCTTTCGGAATTCGGGGTTCAGCGCACCACCGAAGTTGTCTGCATCGAGCGAGACCGACCGCGATTTCGGCAGGCTCGAGCGACGCCCGTTCAGCGCGAGCCGGGCGCGCCCGAGATGATCGTAGAGGTAGAGGCCAAGCCGGATCATCCAGCGCGGACGCAGATGCCGCTCGTGAGGCAACACGAACTCGAGCGGCCAGACAATGTGCGGCGCGATTGCAAGCAGCGTTTCGCGCTCCGCGAGCGCTTCGGCGACGAGGCTGAACTCGAAGTGCTCGAGATAGCGCAGGCCGCCGTGGACAAGCTTGCTGCTCGCCGAGGAAGTGGCCCAGCCAAGGTCGTTCTGCTCGCACAGCAGCGTCGTGAAACCGCGGCCGGCCGCATCGCGCGCAATGCCCGCGCCGTTGATGCCCCCGCCGATGACGACGAGGTCGTAGCGCTCCATGAGGGTCTTTCGAGCCGGTGTGCCGGGACGCGCGAGCTAGGCGCAGCCCGCGAGGACTGGGAACCCGCTAGCTCCGCCGACCGCGGAGCTTCCGAATAGCCGCCAGCTGGGCGGCAACCATCGCGAGCCCACCCTCGACGGTGGCGACTTCTTGCCGGTCCTTGGCGTTACGCCGCGCTTCCTCGGCGCGCTGCTGCGCTTCGAGGGCTTTCGCCTCGTCCAGATCGTGGCCGCGAATCGCGGTGTCGGCGAGAACCGTCACGAGACCCGGCTGGACCTCGAGAATTCCGCCCGCAACGAATACCAACTCCTCTTCGTCCCGCCCGGGCTGCTTGATCCGCACTGCGCCGGGCTTGATGCGCGTCATGAGAGGCGTGTGTCGGGGAAAGATGCCGAGCTCCCCGGCCTCGCCAGGCAGCACGACGAACTCCGCCTCGCCGGAGAAGATCGCCTCTTCCGCGCTGACCACATCGACCTGGATGGTGCTTGCCATGGTGGACTCCTACTGCAGCGTCTTCGCCTTCTCGATTGCTTCCTCGATCCCCCCCACCATGTAGAAAGCCTGCTCGGGAAGGTTGTCGTACTCGCCGTCGACGATCGCCTTGAAGCTCTTGATCGTCTCCTGGAGTGAGACGTACTTGCCCTTCTGGCCGGTGAAGTTCTCCGCCACCGAGAACGGCTGCGAGAGGAAGCG
>Ga0210366_10000145_pt1 | contig 10302 bp, 8 predicted proteins | sample S641metaT_FD_190380 | JGI IMG/M metagenome (GOLD analysis project Ga0210366, IMG submission 190380) | Metatranscriptome of estuarine sediment microbial communities from the Columbia River estuary, Washington, United States - S.641... | ecosystem: Environmental > Aquatic > Marine > Intertidal... | reverse complement strand
TAGAAAATTAGAAAGAGAGCGTATCTTAAAGGAGAAGGGACGTGCTACTTTAGTATGTGCCGGATCCGGATGGTATGAGAAGAGATATCTTAATGAAACTAACGATCCGCAGAAATCTGAAAATACAGGGAGCGGATCAGGAACTTAGAGAATATCTGAAGTCTCTGTTAACCACAGTCAATCCGGAGTACGTGGAAGCGAAGAGCTTTGGAAGATGGACAGGAAACATCCAGCAATTCATAAGGCAGTACGATGAACAGCCGGATGGATCCTTCATCATACCCAGAGGTCAACTCAATCACGTACTACATGACTTAGGTAGAGACTGGGAAGTAGAAGATAATCGGGTGGCCCCAGAAGCCGAAAAGATCTATCCGGAGAGTGATACCATTCTCCGATCGGATGATCAAGAACCCGCTGTTCAAAAGCTTCTATCGTGTGATAATGGGTTCCTATCTGCTCCTGCTGGAAGCGGTAAAACCGTGATGGGTCTTATAGCCGCACAGAGACTGGGTCTCAAGTGCCTGTGGCTAACCCATCGCAAGGAGCTAAAGGACCAAGTTCTGGAGGAGATAGAGGAGCACCTAAATATTCCCAGAGCCCAGGTAGGAATCATACACGGCAAGAAGCACAAGATCGGGGAACAAATAACCATAGGCATGATCCCGACTCTGTCCAAGAGAGACCTCAGCAACTTGGAGGAAGAGTTCGGGCTGGTGATCATAGATGAGGCCCATCATGTTCCCAGCAAAACGTTCCTAATGGTGGTGAATAACTTCGCAGCTAAGTACATCTATGGTCTTTCGGCCACGGCCTATCGAAGAGATAAGCTAGAAGACGTTATGTTCAACTCCATCGGGCCGGTAATAGCTCGTATTGAACATGAAGAACTGTTCGAAGATGAACACCTAATGATTCCCCACATCAAGGTTAGGCAAACTGGGTGGAATCCCTACGGATCCCACATGATGGACTACCATGAGTTCATGGAAAAGATGGTCCATGCGGAAGCCCGCAATCGCTTAATCGTTGACGATGTAGTAGCAGAATGCCAGCCTGGTAACACCTGTATAGTTCTGGTTTCTCGTACCAAGCATGCAGAAGTACTCACGGAAATGCTCAAGCAAAGGGGTGTACGCTGCGAATTCGTAGTGGGCTCTGTGGATGTAGATCAAAACGATGTCACAGAGAAGAAGAAAAAGAAGAAGAGGGCCATACCTAAGGAGATCCGGACTCAGATAGTTACGGACTTCAAGGAAGGTCGAATCCAAGTATTGGTGGCTACTTACGATCTTTTGGCCGAGGGATTTAACTATCGGCCTCTAAACCGTCTCTTCATGGCCTCCCCTATCAAGTGGAAGGGGTCAGTGGTACAATCTCTGGGTAGGATACAGAGAACTGCTGAAGGCAAACTCTCAGCCGTAGCGTACGACTACGTTGATGGAGAGATAGGGATGTTCGTCAACCAGGCAGAATCCCGGTATCACAGAGTATACAAGAAAATGGATATGCCTGTGGAGGAAATGTAGTTGGATTTCGACATTCAACCCAACGCTTTAATGCGGGATAAGCCAAGGAGTATTTCTCTTCCGCAAGGACTTCGAGAAGAGTTGGGAGTCTTGGTCGGACAGTTCATGCAGTTGCGCGGTAGACAGGAAGTCATCCTGGAGATCGCAAATACGATGAGCCCCCTGCAAGAATGTGCTTACGTAAGTCCCGAAATCTTCGAAAAGATCCAAGGCGCAGACGTAGAGTTCCGGATCTTAGAGGTAACTCTGGGGTGTGATCCGGAGTTCTTTATCATGTGGGGCAACCGACATATCATCGCCTCAAACTACCTCCCCTTCGTCGGACAGATTGGTTCAGATGGCGGACTGGGTGAATTGAGGCCAATGTATGGTCGCCATGAAGATCAGGTAGTTACCAACCTTCAAAAGCTAATCGAGAAAATACCCTCCAGCTTGAAGAGAACTCAGTGGTTAAGTGGTTTCCCTGAAGATGGTAGTTCCTTTTCGTATCAGGCCCACTCCTACTTTCTGGGAACTCCCGCCGGATTCCACGTTCATCTGGGAATCCCGCCCGAGATTCTGAACACCCGAAAAGATTTCAATCGAGCAGCAATTAATCATTTGGTTCGCTGCTTAGATTGGTACGTCTCTGTCCCGATGGTTCCTTTGGAAGTAGCCCACGAACGTAGGGTAAGCGATGGACACTACGGTCAGCCTGGGGACTACAGGCCTACAAACGTAACCCTGGAGTATCGAACTCCTGGAGCTTTCTACCTGAGATCCCCAAAGCTGGCAAGGGGCCTTTTGGGGCTCACCTTGATGGTAACCGAAACCATCGTGAGCCGCCTAAAAGTAGCCAGTAACGGATTCGTTAACTTACACAAGCTCACTGAGGCGGATCTGCAGGAGATTATGCCAATTCCCGAGCCTGCGAAGGTCAAAGCCACCCTTAAGCACCGAGATACCCGAGTAGCTTTAAGGGAGCTGCCGAGAATGTATGATCAACTAATGGTACTACCGAGTTTCCAGAAACACTCGGGGGCCATAAATGAATTCTTCAGCGCAGTGAGGGACAGGGAGCAGACCGGCCCCAACCTCGTGCAAAACTGGAAGGAGAAAGCGTGACCGAGAGGAAACGTGAAAGGATCCGATTTCAGCAGCGGAAAGGAAGACCGCCGCTGACCCGCGATGAGTTCGAATATTGGTTGGAGTTTCTTCCCAAGATTCTCAAGATCGGTACCGAGTTCGAAATCAATCTACCTTCTCCGGAAAGAGTCCTGCAAATCAAGGACAACCAGCCCTGCGTCTATGCCGCTAACCCGTGTTCCCAAGATTGTGCCAATCTGGAAACCTGCTTGGTAGATAGACATCCGTCTCTCTGCCTGACTCGTGAAACAGGGTCCTTTCTCGGGAGCAAATTCGAATGTCCGGCTAAGAACGGAGCGGACGTGGATGCCTGCAAAACCTGTCCCGCATGGCTGCTGAATTGCCGGGGAATAGAATGCTCCATGCACACTCCTTTCTGTACGATCTGTCCCTCTTTCCAAAGAAAGGGAGACGTAGTCGAGAAGGGAGACATCCGCCAGGATGCCGAGCAGATTCGGCAAGAAATGCGTCGACTCTTTCAGCCAACCGAGTTCGTAGGAACCGTAGGAGAGAAGGGAGTTCTGGAAGTCAAGAAGGATAACTCCCTGATCAACAACGGCGGTATCGAAATTCCGACCGTAGGAAGAAGAGTCCACTGGAACAGCTTCTATCGGATGTGCAAAGACATCGTGGATCCGATCGCGGCTCGGGGCGGTTTCACCAACGAAAGATGTGGTCAGCACTATCACATTCTGGCCGGCTATTTCGGGGGCAATCGCATCGGGAGAACGGTATCCGAGCTGGAAAAGCCGTTGCCCGAGATCGTTCTAGCCAATCTTCATCAACTACATCGTCGATATGAATTGGCCATGTTCTGGATCATGAGTGCAGGTACGTCTCCGGCATCCCTAACGAGGTGGGCAAAGTTTCGGCAATCTCTGCGCCGATTCAGCGCACTACACAGTCGCATGGGAAAGATTCAGGCCGAAATGGCTGAAACTATCATTGGCATGAACTCCGCTTCAAATCAGAAGGGAAAGTATGCTTCCGTAGCGTACCATTTCTGCAAGTTCGACGAGAAGGGAGACGTGGAAACCTTTCACATCGAGAATCGCATCGGCGACGGAGCTATGTCTCCGGCGGTAACCACTGCGTGGGCCATGCTATGCTACGCGTTAGTCTTGAAGGCAGTTAGACTGTCTCAATACGGGGTCATGGAAGATGGAAGCGACGCGTATCGAGCCAAGATCAAAGAGATTCAGCCACACTTGATCGACGGGGAACGCCGGGACTGGGGAGAGCAGAGAACAGCGAATACTACGGGACTTCATCCTCACATTCCGTGGTTGAGAGAAAACGCCATTGAAATGGTGAACTGGCTCAAGCCAGAGCTGAGCAATCTCGGGCCTGCCTACGATATCCTGACATCCCTGGCTGGAAAGCCGTGCTCTCTACGTCTCTGTGAGGGTCAAACCTGGGATCAAATCGAGAACGATCTGTACGGGCCCTTCGCTCAGCGCGGAGAAGATGCAAAGAGCCTGAATGCTGATGAGATTCGAGAGGTAGTCGATCTCGGTGGCATCATGGACTGCGCGCATCTGGAAATGTGGATCGAAGAAGTGGCTGCATATCTGGGTCAAAATCCACCCATGGTGGCGGATACCGTTCACCAACTTATCCAAAACGGGGAACTCCGCTGGAGCGATCCAGTGGGGGCTCTCATTACGGCATAGGAGGCCGAAGATCGGAATGTGCGGTATTGCAACTGTGGCCATCGGACGTAGATCCAGGGGAAGAATTCCCTACCCTCTCCTTCGCAACGTGTGTAAGGAGTTGATGGTGGAACTTCAACCCAGAGGTATCGACGCAGCCGGTGTCGCCGTCATCAACGAAGGGGCAGCAAGCAGGGTGTTCAAGAAACCCCTACGCCCCGAGAGATTTGTGGCTAGGCCCATGTTCGGTGAAATGATGAATCTCATCGGACCCCAGACCAATTTCGTCATGCTCCACGCCAGAGCCACAACCGTCGGCTCTACTGAGCAGAACTTCAACAACCATCCCATCGTTACTGAACCCATAGTTGGTATCCACAACGGAACTTTATACAACGAAGACAAGCTCTTCGACCGATTCAAGAAGGATTTCGATAGGGACGGGGACGTGGATTCCGAAATCATCTTCAAGCTCTATCTCCACTTCGTGGAACAGGGCCTCTCTCCCAAACAAGCCATGTCCCAGGCAGGGGCCATGCTACAGGGAGCCTTCACTGGGGCCCTAGTGGATATGCGCACCCCAAGCCAGATGGTCATGTTCAAGCATGAAAGATCCTTATGCGTATTCAGGTTCCCACACTACGACATGGTAGTTACAGTATCCGAAGCCAGATTCTATGACCGGGTAGCCAAGCGACTTGGTATCAAAGCCAAAGAGAAGTGTGAGTTCATTCAAGACGGGACCGGGATGCTTTTCGATCTCAACATCGAGAACCGTATCACCGATCAGATCATCGACTTTGATATCCCAGTGCAGAAGGGATACGCTCGACAGTACAGTGGTTGGCTGTCGGGAATCATGGACTAAGGAGAAAGCCGAGATGTGCGGAATTGTAGGCGTCCTCCAGTATGAATCCAAAGTCCCCCGAGAAATTCGTCAGAAAGCTCTGAAGATTCTTTTCTCGGAGGCCATGCTGAAGACGGAAGTTAGAGGAGAAGACGCCACCGGTATTTATCAAGTACATCAAATGAGGGATGGAGAAGACTACGGCGACTGGGCCATGACCAAGAAGGGTATCAAGGCTTCGGAGTGGTTGTTCCAAGATGGAGCAACTTCTGAAGATCCGGTAGTCTACAGCGACTTCATGGACAGTTGGCTGGAACATCCCAAGGAGCTAACTGCCCTGGTGGGACATTGCCGAAAGGCAACAGTTGGTAGCAAGGGTCGAGATAACGATGACAATCATCCGTTCGCGATCCAACTGGATGAGAGGAACGCTATCCTCGGTATCCACAATGGTACTCTAAACAATCACGAACTCATCTTCAAGAATCTTCCTGGACTTCTCAAGCGACAGGGCCAGGTGGATAGCGAAGCCATCTTTCACCTGATGTATCACCTCAGTGAGCACGGTACCAAGCCGTGGGACGCAGAGATGATGAAGACATTGGGGAAAAGACTTGATGGGGCGGCAGCCTGCATCGTGGTTAATACCAGATTTCCACATCTGGTAGCCACGTGGCGGGTAGCCAGGCCCATGGAGTACTTCCTCATTGCTCCGCTGAACATCGTGATCATCTGTTCCGAAAAGAAGTTCGTGGACTCCGCTCTGGAGAAATACGAATTCATCCGTCGAATGCTGGACCCCCAGCTACCGAAGTTGGAGAAGTATGACACTTCTCTAACGGAAAAGGACTTTCGTATCTTCGATACCTCCAAGCCGTGGCCCGCAGGTAGTCCAGGGTTCAAGGACATGAACGAGATCTCCGAGCGCGGAGACATGAAGCCCTATAACGTGCCTCTGGAAGCTGGGTGGTTCACTCCATCCACAACCACCACGCCCGCTACGGGAACAGGTACTGGAACAACTTATGGTACCACCGGTGGATATTCGGGTGCAAAAGCAACGGGAGCGACGTCCAGCGCCCTCGCCTTGTCTGCTGGAGCGGCCAAGACCACAAAGTATCACGGAACTGGGGCCGCTAAGGCCACTCCTGCCACTGACGATAAGAAGGATGACGACGAAGTATCCATTGTTGAAGTAGAAATCGGAAGCCAGGAGGAGGCTGAAAGAGCCACAGAGAAAGCCAAGTCCTTGGGAATCTGCACTCACTACGATAGTGAACAGGAAGTAGCCAAGACCATCGGACTTTCTCCGCTGGAGTTGGACAAGCTACCTAAGTTGGATTTGGCAAATGCGCTGGCCAAAGCCCACTTCAACTTCGGATACGCTGTTTCCAGGTTCGATACGAAAACGGAAGTAGAAAAGACCCGGAAAAAGGGTAGAGAGCTGACGAAACGTCTGGAGAAGGCCGAAGAGAAGAAGAAGCGTTCGGGGAATCGCATCTGGGAACTGAAGCAGCTCATCACTCTCATGCTGGCTTTGAACGATTCCAACTACTCTATCAGCGAACAAAATATCGGAGTATCTTTGTCTGCGTTCGCGGATTTGGGCGAGGAGAGGCGCAAAGATATCATGGCACAAGCCAAGGATATCCTCGGCGACAAGCATGTCATGAAGGTCGTGGGCCAACTCCGCACTCGCTACAAGGAAGCGAAGCAGCGGAAACAGAAAAGGCGGGAGAAGGAAGTCTCCTCCGAGGGTTAATATATGTCAAGGAAGGTGCAGCTACGCCTATTGGCATCTAAAATGATGTCCGATAAGAGCGAGAATGGGGTCATCCGCTTTCCGAAAAGAGCCAGAGCTTTCTTTGGCTTCTCCAACAATCAAGTGGTCTTAGGCAAAGAGGGTTACCAGACCACCCTGAATGTTAAGAAAGCATACAGAGAAGACGTGGCCCGTCTCGCAGGGATGCTCCAAGCCAAGAAGATGACAGATGACGAGGCTTTATCCGTAGGATTCGTTTCTCGTGCAGTACAGCAGAGAATCAACCGCAAGGAAGGTCAAGACATCTGGGTCTCCGACGGCGTTGGTAGCATCACTGTGGGAGCAGATCCGGAGTTTGGACTCATAGACGATTTGGGAATCCTGCACCGGGGCAGCCACGTTTTGCCCCACGATGGAAAATTCGGTAGTGACGGCCCCAGTGCGGAGGTTCGGCCTCCCCCGGATACGAATCATCTCGTGGTGGTTAAGAGGATCGAGGAGATTCTCAAGAGCCCTCCGAAAGCTGCAGAGCCTTTCAAGTGGCAGGCAGGGGCAACGTATAAAGATAAGAACCGAGTTTACTGGTTCGGGGGACACATTCACCTTGGCCGTCCCGCCCAGATCGAAGCAAATGTAGCCATGGGCATCTATCAGAAAATAGCTACTGCCCTGGATGGACTTCTCGCCCTGCCAATGTGTCGGTTTGACACTCCGGAGCCCTTTCGACGGCGCAACGGCTGTCAGCATCACTACGGGAAGGCTGGGGATATTAGAGCCGATTACCCCGAACAAAACCGATTCGAGTATCGTGTTCTTAGCGGGCTGTGGTTGGCCCACCCCACACTGGCCAAGATCGCCATGGGTACAGCCAAGTGCATTGCGGAAACTGCCTACGGTAGGATCGCAGATCAGAAGTTTGACTTGGAATGGGCCCAAGCTCCGCTTTCCAAAAAGGGACTACTTAAAACCTTTGGCCTGAAGGATGTCAGAGGAGTGGGAGCTATTATCAATAGGGCTCTTCCCCAAGAAGTAACGGAGGAGCATATCAAAGCGTGGAAGAGGCAAATCCGTAAGTTGGATTTCTTCGACGACTATGCTGCGGAGTTGAAAGCTCTGATAGCTCTCGCTGAACACGCAACTACCGAATTCAACTTGGACGTAAGGGAAAATTGGCACAACCCCAAACCGCTACTTCCTGGAGCAAGCTCGCATCTGCGTAAGGCTCTGGAAGCAGTAGAGGAGAAGTAAAATGAGCGGCTACGTCTGGTACTCATTCGGGTCCGACAAGACCGGCCCTATTCTGGGAGAAGCACTGGGCTTCGATTCCGGGAAGAAGACCCCGCCTTTCGGCAACTACAACGTGGTCGTAGGTTGGGGCTGTAAGCCGGGAAAAAAGTACGATTCCGAGGCCCTCGCTCAAATGATCGCTCAGAATCAGGTTCGCATCCTTAACCATCCCGAGGCTGTACAGGCAAATCGAGACAAGCTGGGCACTCTCACACGCCTTCGAGAGTTGGGAATCTCGGTCCCTGGTTTCTTGGCGTTCGATCCCAAGCGTCCGCAAGTAGCGGCAGGAACACTCATCCCGCACGCCCTGGAGCAGGGGGAGTTGTCTCTCCCTCTAATCCTTCTGAACAGGTACAACAAGGGAGAACCCATCTTCTGTTACACCATCGAGGATGTCAAGTCAGCCCTGACGGGAAACACGAAGAAGGAAGAGCCCATCTGCTACGCTCGTACTTTCGATCAGGGAGATGAGTATCGGGTGCATGTCTTTAGAGACACAGCCCTGTGCGCGCAAAAGAAAGACCAGCCGGCGGATCCTCGAACCTCGGTAATAGACGGGCTGGTCAGCAAGATTCAAGGAAAGGCCAAGAAGGAAGGTGCAGCCCTCAATCATGGGAGCGTCGTCTATGCCGTTAGCTGCTTGGCAGACGAACTGATGAACAGTGCTTCCCAACTCAAGAAGAGCACCAAGATGGGCTGGAAGTGGGTCGACTGGGGCATGGACTTGGTCCCGGCCGAAGTGGCTGCTTTGGCCATAGAAGGTTTAGATGCCGCGAAGCTCGACATGGGGGCAGTGAGTGTTTCCTATGTAGATGGGGTTCCGCGTATCCTGTCCATGACCACCGCACCCCAACTCGATGCAGATCAGATGGCCATGTACGTAGCTGAGATTCAAGAGTTCGCCAAAATCGGTGGAAAAACCAAGGATCTGAAGGCGAAGAAAGAAGCCAAGAAGGAGAAGACTGCTTCTCCCGAACTGGTGGCCCGCCTCTATCGTAAGTTGAAGGGGGCCAGTGCAGAGAAGGCCGAAGAGGTGCTCAAGTCTTTGGAGGATTAACCTATGTTTCATTTCAGTCTGGATTCCGGGCAAATAGCCCAACAAGTAGCTGCTCTCGTAAACAACAATAACAATCTGTCCATGAAGAGAACAGCAGCAGATATCCAGCACAGCCACACTGACTATATTGTAGAAACCCACGGCAAGTGGGTACTCGGGGCTGTAGGTTTGGATCGCCAAAGTTATACGTTCACGGAGATCAAGCATCTCGTGGTACACCCAGAGTGGCGAGGTAAAGGATTAGCCAGCCACTTACTCAGGCGTGCTCTCAGCTTAGCCAGTGCTAAAATGGTCTACGCAACTGTCAGGGAAGACAATGAAGCCAGTCTGAGATTGTTTGAATCGTTTGGTTTCCAGAGAGCGGGGGACTACCCGGCAGACGGACACCGCGTAATCCTCCTCGTGAAGGTGAGCCCACAATGGGAGAAAATAAAGTCCGACTCGAAGTCTCATTGGTTAAGCGATGCGAACTCGACAAGATCGATGGCGCGTTCGACGCTGATGTCACTCGGGCTTGGGTCGAAGATAAATCCAAGTGGCTAACAGTTATGGTTCCATACCACCTCGGTGGGATAGCCATGCTCACGGTCACCCTGGATGATTATATCATAAAGTCCGTTACTCTATATGACGGCACTTATACTCAGGGATACACGGAAGCGTATGGTCCCAGTGAACACGAACAGATCCAGGCGTTCGAATGTCTGGAAAACATCTGCGAAGAAGAAGAGGTGGTCTCCTCAATAGGCCGACTCAAAGAGGAGGATACGGAATTGTCTGGTCTGGTCGGGCCGAAGCGACTCGAAATTACGCTGCGGTCCCACGGCAGCGCCGTCGAAAGGAAGCTCGTGGTTACGGATCTAATGCCGCCCACGGGACACTACAGGTACTACTCGGTTTCGGGCCGGGAATGGAAAGTGTACCAAAAGAAGCTGGACCGCCTCAATACCACACTATGGGGTTCTCCGGCTTGGTTGTCTCGCATTGACGCATATCTCGCAGGTGGAGAGGGCTCCTGTACTGAGCACTTCACACCTCAGAAC
>Ga0210366_10000144_pt1 | contig 10318 bp, 11 predicted proteins | sample S641metaT_FD_190380 | JGI IMG/M metagenome (GOLD analysis project Ga0210366, IMG submission 190380) | Metatranscriptome of estuarine sediment microbial communities from the Columbia River estuary, Washington, United States - S.641... | ecosystem: Environmental > Aquatic > Marine > Intertidal... | reverse complement strand
GGGGTGCCGGATGGTCGCTGAGCCGCCCACGCGGATCCTGTTCCGTCCTCTGCAGGACTTCGTCCTCATGGTCCCGCTGGTGGATGGCGCCACGGAGGCTGGGATCATGCTGCCTGAGCAGGCGGCGAAGGCGCAGGCGTACCGGCCCAGGCGGGCCAGGGTGATCGCGGTGGGCCCTGGAGCGCATCAGGACGGGGTCTACCAGCCGACCACGGTGAAGGTAGGCCAGGTCGTGTTCCCAGCGGGCTCTCACATGGTCCTGAGCGACCGTGGGCAGGAATACTGGGTCTGCAACGAGGGGGCGCTGATGGGGGTGGAGGAATAGGAGTGGATCAGGGCGTCCTGGGCCAGCGTTCGTGGCTGGAAAGCGGCCCTGGGGACCGTGAGGGCCGGATCTGCGCCTACGGGGAGGCCGCGGGGATGCTCGTGGACCACGCCTACGAGTTCCAGGGGTTTCAGGTGGGCGACGGGATGGTCGGAGCGGCCCAGGTGAAGCATCAGGGCCGAAAGTACAACCTGCGCATGACAGGACTGTCACGAACGGGCCGCATCATGGCTGCCTGGGAGGAAGTGTGGTGGTCCTGAGCCCCGAGGCTGCCGCAAGGGCCTACTGGGCCGCCAGAGCGTACTCCGCGTGGCAGCGTGGGGACGCTGAGGGGGCCGTGCGGCGGTATCAGGAGGACTCTCCCATGGCCGCAGTGGGCGACAACCCCAAGATCGGGGAGGCGCTGGTGATCGTGGCCCACAGGAGGCTGGCAGAGCGGTTCTGGAGCAAGCGGCAGACTGGCGGGGTGGACGGACTCGAGCGAGCTGGTCCGGAGATGCGGTCCTGGAGCACGGGTGCCGTGCAGGTGCCTGGGTACACGCGGCCGGTGGTGGGGGTGTTCGAGAGGCCGTACCGGGCTGTGGGGGTGAAGTAGGTGGTCCTGACCGCCCCCAGCAACTTCCGGGTCTTCGGGGAGGGCCAGGAACCCTTCCGGTGGCTTGAGGGGACAAGCGAGCCCCCTAAGGAGTGCATCTTTGAGGGCGTCCCCGGCTGCGGGAAGACCCGGATCTGGGCCGAGTGGATCAAGCACGTCTGCATCCGCTACCCCAGGAGCAAGGGGCTCGTGCTCAGGGACACCCGGGTGAGCCTCTCGGACTCCTTCCTGCCCATCTGGGAGGAGGAGGTGCTGGGGCCGACGCATCCGGCCGTCCTGGGGGGTCCGAGCCGGGAGCGCAGGGAGCACTACAAGCACCCGGCGCTGGGAGGCGAGGTCTTCCTGGGGGGAATGGACCACCCGACCAAGCTGTTCAGCACGCAGTACGACTGGATCTACTTCAACGAGTGCCAGGAGACCTCCGTTGACAAGTGGGAGCTCCTGAACCGCGCGCTGCGGCCCCGTGGGCTGATCGTGGGGGAGGATGACTCGCTCAGGCTGCCCTTCCGGCTGCTGTGCGGGGACTGCAACCCCGCTGACCGCTACCACTGGGCCAACCGGCGCATGATCGCGGGCAAGTGCAAGCGGCTCGTGGGGCGGTTCTGGGACAACCCGATGTACTACGACCACGCCATCGGGGAGTGGACGGACCACGGGCGAGAATACCTGGACCGGCTGCGCAAGAGCCTGACCGGACCACGCCTGAGGCGTCTGTACTACGGGGAGTGGTACTCGGCAGCCGGACAGGTGCTAGCGGACTACGATGAGGCCCTGCATGTGGTAGAGGGCCGGATCGACACCACGTTCGGGGAGAACGGGGTGGTCGAGATCGCCGGTGAGGAGCCGCGGGACATCCAGTGGTACCTGGGCGCACAGGACATCGGACACGCTGCCCCCGGGGTCGCCGGGGTGTGGGCGTTTGATACCGAGGATCGGGCCTACAGGGCTGCTGAGGTCTACTGGACCGGATGGAACCACGAGGAATGGGCCGACGTGTGGGCCTTCCTGTGGGAGAAGTTCCCGTTCCGGCAGGTGGTCTGCGACCATGACAAAGCGTTCATCTCCTCGCTCAACAACCGGCTGCGCAAGTCCGCCGGGCTGACCGGGATGGCCAAGCCCGCGGCCAAGACCCGCAGCAAGGGTGAGGAGAAGGCTGGGATCGATGACATCCGAGGCCGACTGAAACGCCGGGAGGACGGCACCTTCGGCATGTACCTGCTCAAGGATGCCTTCCCCCTGGGCAAGGACCCCTCGCTGGTGGATGCCGACCTTCCGGCGTGTCTCGAGCACGAGATCCCCGCGTGGACCTTCCTGAGCGCCAGGGACGGCGAGCAGGTGCGACCCGACAGGGCGGACGATCCCGACCCCATGTGCGTGGACCACGCTATCGACCAGACGCGGTATGCGATGCGGTTCGCCAGAGACCGCACCAGGGGCCGGCGTGAGGAATACTGGCCGTTCCCCAAGGGTGGCGTGAACGACCAGCTGGGGCTCAACGCCTTCTTCCGCAAGCACGGGATGCACCGGGCTGCCGCAGTCCGTAGGAGCAAAGCATGGTAGACGTGGATCCCGACGACCTGATGCGGCGCGTTGCCGAGGACGAGGCGTACATCGACCCGTCGCTGAAGAAGCGGGACGAGCTGATCGAGACCTATGCGAGCTCGTTCCATCTCGGCAAGTCCGGCAAGGCAGACGAGCCGGAGAACCACCCGTTTGAGTTCACCAGCCTGTTCCTGCCGCTCCTGGCCTACACCAACCCGCGCGTGAGGCTGGGAACAGCGAGCAGGTCGCGGCAGAAGCCGGCCGTACAGGCGCTGAACCACGCGATCAACCGCTGGGTGACACAGACGGGGTTCGTGCGGCTCGCTGAAAAGCTGGCGATGGACTACTTCTTCGGCTGGGGCGCAACCGTGGCCTCTGTGGGACCGCGTCCCGGCATGTGGGAGAACGACCAGCCCGACTGGTGGCCCATGCTGTACCGCGTCTCGCCACGGCAGTTCGGGTTCGACCACACCGCCTACAGCTTCGAGCAAGCCGAGCACGTCTGGTGGTCGTCCGCCGCTGACCATGCCGAGATGGTCGAGATGGCGAGGATGGACGCAGAGCGCGCCGAGAAGGACCGGGAAGGCTGGATCGCTGATCGCGTGCGCGAGATGAGCCCCGGCGGGGGCATGGACCGGATCAAGGCAGAGAAGCAAGAAGACGCCGATCTGCGCAACCAGGTGCTCTACTACAACGTCTGGGTGCCAGGGGCGCGGGTGAAGGAAGAGAACACACCCGAGAAGGGATACAGCGGCGCGATCTTCACCTTCGCGTGGTCCACCGGAGACGCGGGCATCGAGATCCGGGAGCCGTACGACTATCGCGGACACCCGGACGGGCCGGCGACCCTGTGGGGCTGCTACACCGTGCCCGACGAGGCGCTGCCCCTCTCACCGCTGATCCCGACGGCACAGCTGCAGAAAGATCTGAACCGCGTGGCCAGGGCCAACACCGCGGCCAGCCTGAGCTGGAAGCGGACGCTGGTGACGGAAGACGATCAGCTGGCGAACGATATCAAGTACGGCGTGCATGACGGGATCGCCGTCGCGGAGTCCGTGAACAAGGACAATCTGCACGTCTACGAGAGCGGCGGGCTGAGCGACCAGGGGCTGGCACAGGAGGGGCGGCTTCGGGATCAGCTGGACCGCAACAGCGGGATCTTCGACGCCATGCGCGGCAACGTGACCGGCGACGCCACCGCAACCGAGAACATGATCGCAGGAAGCGCGGCCAGCAACCGGCAGGGCTTCATCATCAAGAAGTTCGTGGACGCTGCATCTGCCGCCCTGGAACGCCCGCTGGCCCACATGTACTGGGAAGACCGCATCATCTACGACCTGGGCCCAGAGATCGCTGCTCAGCAGGGCGCGCAGCCCGGTCAGACGGCGTACTTCTACGGTGGCAAGGCCGAGGAGAACGGGCCGTTCGAGGAACTCGAGCTCACGGTCATGCCCCAGAGCATGGGACGGCGCAGCCCCCAGCAGGACAAGGAGGAGGCCATGGGCCTGCTCGCGCTGATGGGGCAACTGTCCGAGCTGGTGCAACTCAACCCCTTCGCGGATGTGGGGCGGGTCGCGGAACTGATCGCGGAACCGATGGGCTACCCCGACCTGCCCGACCTCGCCAACTGGGATCTGGCCCAGCAGCTGACCCTGATGCAGATCCTGGGGGACCAGGAAGCGCCCCAGCAGATGACCAAGCCCAAGCCGCAGCTGACCCGCACGGTGGCCGCTGTCAGGCAGCCTGAGAGGGGTCAGAGCACCATCGGCAAGGCGCGCTCAAACGCCCAGAACAACCGACAGCGGCTGCAGAGGCAGGGGGCGACGACCTGATGCTGTACGAGTTCGAGGACGAGGCGGGCCTGCGGGTAGAGGTGGACTACCCCATGGGAGAAGCGCCCAAAATCGGTGAAACCGTCGTGGTGGACGGCAAGAGGCTCACCAGGCTCCTGTCGATCCCGCAGGCCCGCTTTCCCACAGAGCCGGGCAGCACCATCCAGCTGCCGCCCAGAGGCTCGACCATGTGGCAGAACCTGAACCTGCCGGAACCGCCCGCCTGGAAGCCCGATGGCAGCCCCGCTTTTCAGAACCGAAAAGAGGCCCTAGAGTGGGCCAAGAAGACTGAGACACCGAATGGCGCGTTCACGTTCGACCCCTAGGACAGCCATCGCACCCGAGCCCGAGGCTGAGCCCGCTCCCGAGAGAGTGGAGGCGGAAGCCGCGGAGCAGACCTCCTACGAGGTAGCCGCCAAGTGGCTGAAGGATGCCGAGGCAGCCGGCGTGGACGACCGCAAGCCGCCCGAGGAGGCGGAAGAACCCGAGACAGAGCAACCGGCTGAACAGGCCGCGGAGGAGACCCCCGCTGAGGAGGTCGCCAAGCCCGCCGAGCCCGAGCCGGACGTGAAAGAGTACGAGAAGGCCCTCGCCGCGCTACGGCTCGACGGGGTGCCCCAGGAACAGATGGAACGGTGGGATCGCAAGGATCTCATCCGTTATGGACTCAAGAGGGCTAAGTCCCAAGGAGACGTCAAGAGCAAGTTCGATGGTTTCTCCGCAGAGATCGGCCAGCTCAAAGGTGAGCTAGCACGTCGCGGAGATCGCCCTGGAGAGCCGGAGAACGGCGATGCGGGAACCCCCCTCGGGGGCCGCTCGGTCGAGTCCCCTGGTGAACCTCCCAAGGTGAATCTCACAGACGTGGCCAAGCGCTTCAGTGAGGCGGTTGGTGTCGATTCCAAGGATGCGGAGCCGGTCCTCACGGACTTTGGCAAGGCCCTCACGGACCCGTTGTACGCGCACATTCAGCAGCTCGAGAGCCAGCTGAGGTCGCAGTCCAACCTGTCCATGGTGACCGCAGCCGAGAACGCGAGGGCAGGGCTGGGGGAAGCGTTCCCTCAGCTCAAGGACGACGACAACTTCGAGAAGCTCATCGAGGAGGGGCTGCCCCGCCTGAACGTCGATCACTACGCCAACATCCCCAACCCGGTGAAGGCGATGCGAGCGATGGTTCACGACGCGGCGATGCTCCTGTTCGGGGCCGAAGCGAAGGCGTCCGAGTCCGATCAAGAGGTTCACCAGGAAACGCCCCCAACTCAGGTGGTCAAACCGCCCTCCGGGAGAAAGCCGCCCAAGCGGCAGCTGTCGGAATGGGAACGCTCTCGGAACTGGCTGGCCACGCGCGAACGCGAGGCCGGCATGGTCTCTGACGAGTAGACGGCTAGACCGGGCCTGAGGTGAGGGCCAGGCCGCGCTGAGGCGCGGAAGGACTCGACCTATGGCTATTCCGGCGATCTTCGCTGACTTCCTCCTCTCAGAGGAGGGGGCGTACATCAACACGCCCACGAAGATCAAGGAGGCGGTGAGTTATCGCTCATCGTTCCTCCGGCGCATGCTGGCTAGTAAGTCCGCCGACGACATCCTCGCCGGTGGCGACAGCATTCGCAGTTTCATCCAGCTGGACGATGCTGGCACCGCCCATATGTATGGGATCGGTAAAGAAGAATCGCCCACTCAGCCCCAGACGGTCTCCGAGCTGCGAGCGGCTTACCGCTACCTGCGCGGCGACATGACATGGGACGACAACACCCTGCTGCTCAACACGGCAGGGAAGGCACCGAGCCACCGCTATCGCTGGCTGTTCGACTTCAAGAAGCAGATTCAGCAAGCCTGCTGGATCGACAAGATCAAGCTGGTAGAGCGCAACCTCTGGGCGTCGCCCGATGGCTCCGAGATGGAGTCTCTGACGGCCGGGGAACAGCCCTATTCGCTGACCTGCTTCAACCACGAGGAGAACTCCGGTGGCATTCCGGGCGGGTTCACTGCCGACAGCGTCACGACCCTGGAAGGCATCGCGCCGGCCACCAAGACCGCGTGGGCCAACCAGGCACTGGGGTACGACGACAGCGCCGCCACCATGACGGGCGCCAACCCGATGCTCAAGGCTATGTCCAAGATGGCGCGGCTGTGCCACTACGACGGCCTGCCGGTCAAGCCGCAGTACGGCGACTCGGCCTTGTCTCCAACCATCGTCATCACGTCGCTGGAGGGGATCAACTACCTCGAGACGGTCTTCCGGTCCTCGCAGGATCTGTTCGCCTACGTCGGGCGGCAGGACCCCACCTCACCGAAGCCGACCATCTGGGGCGTCCCCGTGGACTGGGCCGACTGGCTCACCTCCGCGGCGACCTACCCGGCCGGTAGCAACACCTACGCGACGCAGTCCGCTGCGACTTACGCAGGTGCGCGTTTCCACTTCTTCCAGCTGGAAGACATCAGCCTGAAGTTCCACTCCGAGCGGTACTTCGAGCCCCTGCCCATGCAGACGCCTTACCGGCAGCCTTCGCGGCACACGGTCTACGTGGACACCTACTACAACCTGGTCTGTACCAACCGGCGCACCCAGGGGACCGTGTACCCGACAGCATCGGTCGGCAGCTGGAGCACCTACTAGTACCGGGAGGTACATACCTATGACTGGGATCTTTTCATCTCTCGGTGGGGCTGGCGACGGTCTGTTCATCGGGAACTACGACGTGGTGGTCACGAACCGTTCGGGTGCCACGTTCGCCTACGGGGATGTCGTTGGCTTCGACATGCTCGCTGCGGCTTCGCAGCAGACGGAGACTACGTCGGAAAGCCCTGGCGGCTCCGGTGTGAGCATCTTCAACAACGCCATCGCTCCCCACGCGGGATCTATCTCCTATCAGCCGATGGGCGTGTGCATCGAAGCAGCCGGAATCGCGGACAACGCCAGAGGCAAGGTCCGCATCTGGGGCATCTGTGAGGCATACGTCATCCTGAACTCTGGCAACGTGACTGTCGGCATGGACCTGTCGGCCACGACCGCCAAGAACCTGGATGGCGCGCCCGCAGCCGGCGAGCGTATCGTCGGCATCGCACTGGAACTGGCTACCACGCCAACCACTCGCGCGCTGATCGACGTGTGGTTCAACGGCGCTGGCGGAGGCTTCGGAACCTTCGTCAGCTAGCAGGAGGACAGGCTCATGGTGCTCACAGCACGCAAGTGTTACGACCACATCAGGCACGCACTCGGCGGCGAGCTCCGTGACCTGTCCCCCAGAGACATCCTGAATCAGGCCGGGCGCCACCTCGCTTCCATGCACAGATGGAAGTGGCTGGAGCGTCCGGCTGTACGACTCGCTACCCGTGCCAACATCTCGATCACGGGAGCGACCTGGACGCCGTCCGGTGATCCGTCTGGCCTAACCATCGTCGAATCGAGCGGCTCTTTTGCTGACTACGACTTCCTGACAGGGGACCAGTTCGAGAGCACCGGCGGCACTGGGATCACCCAGCAGTACACCGAGATCATCCAGAAGATCGACGACGACAAGATCCAGCTGGTGTCGAGCATCGGAACTGCTGTGGCAGCGGATCTGGCCGGTACGGTCCACGCGGACGCCTGCGCTCTGCCGAGCGACTTCCGCGAGATCATCTCCATCCAGTCCAACAACTCGCTCGTGGGCAGCGTCACCCTGACCAGCCTGGGCGAGATCATGGAGCTGCGCACCGACCAGAGCTTCACCACCGCGTTGGACTGGTGGGTGGCGCTCTCCTGGGCACAGCCGCGCACGACCAGCCCCAGTGGCGGGGCGCCCGTCGCCAGGCTGGAGTACTGGCCCTCGGTCAGTGCCAACAACAACAGCGCGATGAGCATGTTCTACCGCGCCAAGTGGCTGGACGTGTCGAACGACTCGGACTACGTGAGCGTGCCCGACTACGTGGAGCAGCTTGCTATCCGGCTGGCTCGCGCCTGCGCCTTGGCGTGGGAGGAAGAGGACCAGGCGAGCCTCACCATGCGGCTGGCGGAGATCGAGCAGGGCCCCGAGTTCTACCGCGCGGTCAACGTGGACAAGCTGGGCCAGCGCTACTACGGCACCCCGCTAGGTGGCCACGCTGCCGGCGGAGGCAGCTTCCGGACCATGGTGGCCAACAACGGGACCATCCTGGGAGGCCCCTCGTAGTGCCCTCCTACGTGCCCAACGCGACCATCCGCAACTCCTGGAGCCTGACCGGCGCCACGGTGGCGCACGAGGCTGTGGACAAGTCTGCGGACGCCGTGAGCTACGTGTCTACGTCTACGCCTGGGGTTCCGGTCGAGGTGGGCCTGCCCGCGGTGACCGACCCGCTGGTCTCGCGGGGCCATGTCATCAACGTCGAGCACGCGACCTCTGGCGGCACCGGCACGTTCCTGATGGAGCTGCTGGAGTACGGGCGGCGCATCTACGCGGCGCAGGTCGTTAGCACGAACACAGACACCGCCACTGCCATTCCCATCCCACACCCCGCAGTGTCCACCATCCGCAACTACTCGGGTCTCCAGCTGCGGGCCATCTCCAACGGCCCCCCCGCGGGGTTCGAGCAACGCATCTCCTACATGGGCCTGGACGCACCGGCGGCGGCCTCCTTCGCCAACCAGCGACTGTCCCTCTACCCCTGCCCCTGAGCCATGGCCTTCACAGCAGCAGACGCCGACGTCTTCCTGGACAGCTTCGACCACTACGACGACAAGGCCGAGATCGGCATGAAGTGGACGTCGTACGACAGCTTCTACAACACGATCAGCTCGACCACGGCGTTCTCCAGCGGGCAGTCCATCTACAACGCCCGGTTGCACAAGGGCGTCACGCCCATCGCACAGGTCGTGGGCGGGGCGCGGCTGAACTTCGATTTCGACACGATGAATGCCCACTACATGCTGGTGGGTACGGTAGACAGCTCGACTGACACCACCACCTCGCAGCTGAACATTCGCGTGCTGCCCTCTGGGCACATCGCCGCATATCGTGCCAACACCCTGCTGGGACAGACCACGCAGCCGCTGATTCAGGCTGGCGTGTGGAACTACATCGAGTGGGGCTTCTCCATCGCCACCGGCGCCACTGGCATCGTGGTGGTGCGGGTGAACGAGCAGACGGTCCTGAGCCTCACCAGCCAGACGACTGCGACCGCCGCCACTATCGACATCGTAGAGCACGGCCAATCCGTTGCTACGGGCGCGTCGGTGTTCCAGTACATCGAGGGGTACATAGACGACTACTACCTACTCCCCGGCTCGGGCGCGGCATCTGCGGGCGACTTCACCACCGCCATGTGGGGCGACGTGCGCATGGGCTTCATCGTGCCGGAGGGGGCGGGTAACGAGACCGACTTCACTCCGAGCGCTGGCGCCAACTGGGAGTGCGTGGACGACATACTGGCCAACCAAGACACGAACTACGTGCAGAGCGGGACGGCGGGGCACCAGGACGACTACACATTCCAGGACATCACGCCGACCCCGACCAGCATCAAGGCGGTCCAGCTCTCGATCCAGGAGAAGGCGATTCAGGCGACTGGGCGTGTGAGCCGGCAGCGCTGGCTGATCGGTAGCGACGCGTTGCCGTCCACGCTCGTGGAGTACGAAACAGACGACTACGGGGTTCCGACCTCCTACCAGTTCCACCGCGTCGTCAGGCAGAACAACCCCAACCCAGACGGCAGTACCGCCTGGACCAAGGCCATCATCGACGCAGCCCAGTGGGGCCTGAAGGTGCAGACCTAGATGGTTGACGAGGTCCGAGCATCTCAGCTGGCGGCTGAGCTGGTCCTGGAGGAGGCGGACGCCACTTCCAAGGTGCGCGCGTCACAGCTTGCCCTGGAGGCGGCTCTGACCCGCAGAACGGCCGACGTGCGGGCTTCCCAAGTCGTGGCAGAGATGGCCATCGCGGAGACCGGGGCTACCGCCAAGGTTCGCTTCAGCCAAGCCGTGATCGAGTACGTCTTCCCCGCCTTCCCGTCCAACTCGGTCACGCCGGGCGTTCTGGAGATCGAGATCCAGCTCCTGCCCATCCTGGCCAT
>Ga0210366_10000143_pt1 | contig 10319 bp, 7 predicted proteins | sample S641metaT_FD_190380 | JGI IMG/M metagenome (GOLD analysis project Ga0210366, IMG submission 190380) | Metatranscriptome of estuarine sediment microbial communities from the Columbia River estuary, Washington, United States - S.641... | ecosystem: Environmental > Aquatic > Marine > Intertidal... | reverse complement strand
GATGTGTTTGATACAGCAGTGCAGTTGGAATGAGTGGAAACGATCGTGGTGGTGAGCAGAAAATTAATTTCACCCATGCCCGTTTTTGTATTGGCGCCACCGCAATGTGACCGGCCGGTATTGCACTCGAGACACCTTCTGCTGTGCCATCCAAGCCACCACGCTCTTCTGCCATACATGCATAAACTTTCTGGTGGAAAGAAACTGCTCAATCACACTTCCAAATGCCCGCGGTGGCACCATCAAAATGGCCAATTTTGGCGAAATTGCCGTCTTTGGCAATCGGTCGAGACTTCAATACAAGAGATGTATCTATCGTCTCTGTGGAATCTTGTAGCGGATGACGAGACGTTTCCATCGACACCCCACTCGCAACAATCGACCGCGTTTTCGTGCAGCTACTGATTGTCAAAGTTGCCATTTTGGTTCCATCCGACATGCGACCGCAAGTACCATTTAGTATGCTACAGTGGCTACTACACGAGACATAGTGGATCTACTTCTCTCTACTGACACTTTACTATCATAGTTTGGAGGTGGATGCTTTTGAATGGCGCATGGGGGCTGTCTTTGGCATATTCCAAAGCACTCGAGTTGGAGCAAAAACTGTCATGTCTATGTGATTGGAGAGCGGCATGTGTGCTCACTATTGTACCTATAACACTAGTAAACGACTATCAAGGAGAAGCTATATTACTATCTAGATAGTCTACTGTAGTTTTACTGCAGAGCGTCTTGGCGAAAGTAGCTCCAAGTTGACTCGGCACCTAACAGCAGAATCTTTCGGCAAGAAAGAAAATGCACACGACGACAAACACACGCACAAGTCAAGGAAAGGGGACTCCACCAAAACCAAAGAGGAAGGCATCATAGCGACGGCCGCCGCCTCTGCGGCTTGTGTTTCCGAGTCGCCCATTGGTGACATTCCCGTCATGGATGTACATTCCAACATGCTCTTTACTCAAAGGAACAAAGCCGTGCTGTCGCAAAGCACCACTCTCGCCTAATGGGTCGTTCAAGCACCCTCCATGAACAAGATCACCTCGCCAGACCAGCATCTCTTTCCCATACACATGCACATCCAAAGGCGTGTCATACAAACACTCGGTTGGATTTTGTGGGTACTCAGTACCATAAACAGCCAGTCGGAAGCCATTCGGGCTTTGCGCCAAGTCAAAGCTCCAGGGAACTGTCACGGGCCTGCTCCCTTTCTTTCTGATTTTTTCAGACATAAGTCGAAGCGAGGCATGCTCAACATCAGTATGCGGGGATTGTAGGTTCTCTTCTACTGTGTAGAGATATCCAAGCCGTTTGTAGTCCTCAATTAGCTGTGATACTTCCTCGTCCGTCGTTTGTGATGGTATTGCGCCAACGTGCCTTAGCAACCCAGGTAAGAGCACATTGAAAAAGAAGGACGTAAGGTAAGCAGGACCACCGTATCGGAAGCCACTTGTCATTCTCTCTTGCTTGAATTTCAACGTCCCTTTCATGTTCCCACGCTTGACGTCCTTTGTAAAGTCCAAATGAGAGTGATACATAGGTTGTGGCTCTATGCCGGTCTCGTGTAGGGTCTTTGTTGCTGTATCCCACATCCCAAAAAACTTGTCATCAAGAAAACCAAGATCAACCTTGAATATAGCTCGCTGCGAAAATGCGCTAGGGGTGGAATAGTAAACATACTTGTCTTCGAATGTCCGTTTGTAGTACTCGTTCAGTGACCTTTTCATGGATCGCCGGGAATCGTACCAGAGATTTGGTCGCTGATTAATCCTGCCGAGGAGCTCTCTCACCTCTCCTTCTTTGTCCGGGTCCTCTGATAGCAGCAGCTCTATGCGACGCTGAAGCTTGTTTGTGAGCATCAATGGCTCCTCAAGACAATTCGTTTGTCTATTGCGCCGTTTGGGAGTATCCGACAGCAGCATGTGCGCAAACTTCGCTCGTGGGTTGTCTAAGTCATATTCAACGAGGATCAGTGCGTAGGAGATTCCAGATCTGTGTCTTTCCCATACATTGTCTAGGTTGGGGTCTTTCCGGATTGGGTCCGGACAAGCCACACCGGGAACGAATGGGAAAAAAATCTCCCCCCTTGCCGCCGGATCAGCGCCATTTTTGTCTTGCGTGTTGGACATGGTATGCAGTTGGGATTTTCTCTTGCTTTTGTGTTATTGCTTGTGCGTGGTTGCCGCGTGGTTGCTTTTGTGGTTGCTGTGTTGTTGTTACCTTGTTGTTGAATGGTGGTGGGGGATTGTACTTTTAGATTTAATATTGATTGTACAGAATAAACATAAATGAACATGAACAAGAAAACGAATCTGCTGACAGGAAATGGGAAAATGGACTGAATGGTGGCGGCGGTGTCACTCGCTGCCGACACCAGAAGAATATCAAAATGACTGTACGTGGAAATTCTACTGACATCGTCCAGTAGTCACTCGCTGCCATGACCGGAAGGAATATCAAAATGACTGTACGTGGAGATTCTACTGGCATCGTCCAGTAGTCAAATTGGGACAAAACGTCTATGTCTAGCGTACCTCTCACTTATTATTCTAACAACGCCACATGTGCGACGAGAATAGCATAAAAGTGAGTAACTGCCATATTCACTAATATATAGAGATTATTGACCATCTAGCAGTTGGTATCCGCCGCGATTCCAACAGTGTCGGGCGCAACCATCTTATCCTTCTTTCCCATATCCTTGGGCCAAACAGTTACAAATACCCTCGACACTCTGTCGAGGTCGTCAATGCTTCTTAGGAATTTTAGATCTCCAGCCTTTTCTTGACCCTCAAGCAATTTGCGCATGGCTGCCGAGTCCATCCCCCCTTTCTCGTGGCGACCGCCCCCCACGCGTTGGACTGGCATTCCAGCGTGCGCCACATCCTGGCTGAAGACAATGCCTGCACATATGAACACGCCATAGCGTCCGAATGCATCGCTCTCTTGTTCATTGACACGCGCGCGCGTTCGTGGTCCCTTCGTCGCCTCACGGACGAAATTGCTTTTTACTTCGTCCCAATCCCATTTGGCATTGTTGTTCAAGCAGTTGGCAGACACCGCAAGTCTCACCGGATTCTCTTCATTGCAACAGAACAAGGCGGAGCATGCCTTACTTGGGAGAGACTCGGCCCGAGCCTTCACGTCTTCGCGGAACTCAAAGTCGTGGTGTATCTCTTGAACAGTCGTCCCTCCAATCAGGATCTTGATGTCCGCCACTTCTTCCAAGTTCATATAAATGTCTTGGTGCTTCTCCTCCTTCTTTAGATACTCAACCACAGCATTCCACTTCTTGCCTATGGATGTCTCGGCCGAACGATAGACTCGGTGAGACAGTTATGGGCGATTTGCATAGTACCCGCCAAAGCTGACATCTGTATTTACCACGTACCTTTCTTCATTTCGATCTGGATTCGAAGATCCGTATCTTTATTGGCTCCAAATTTAATGAGTGTGATGTTTTCCACCTCATTCCAATTCACGTTGAGACGACCATTCTTGTAAAAGATGCCACCCAAGCCGTTCGGATCCCCCAACCGCACTGCCTCGACGTTGACAGGTGTTCTTTTGGGCGGCTCGCTTCTCTTTATCTTTGCTGTATTATTTCAATTTATGTTACAGCATAGAAAGAAGATGCAACCGGGTGTGTGAGTAACATCGGCAAAGAAACCGCCGCATTTCAGACTTTGCCAAACGCGACGTACCTCTTTTCTCGGTCATGCTCCAGTTCCGTCGGTTTGCCATAACTCTCTTTGATCTTTTACCCATCTTGACAGCCAATAACTTTACCAATAACTCTCCTTCACCCACTTCTCCACAACACCCAATGGTCAGTCGGGCATCAATATTGGTTGTTGCTTATCAATTACTTGGCGCCAGCCACGGCCTTCGAGAGTGATGCAACAAATTTCTCGGCGAAACTTCTTGCTGTCCTCCTTTCGTACAGAAAATAAAATGTCAAATAAAACGTGTTCTATAAGTAAAAATACCAACGGTCTTGCGCGAGTCACGCTCCATCCACCACACCAAGCTCCCTCCAACAGCCTTTTCCTCTCTTTTTCATGGCGCTTCTGTCACTTGCGGCTCTCCCTTTGTTTGTGATCACCCTTTGTTTGTGATCATGTCTCATTGTAGGTGAGTTGTATGTTTTTGTGGCCTGGAAACAAAACAACAATAGAAAAAGGAGAGCAGAGGACGTGGCGCGTGATGCTCTTGAAGGGACCCCTCCTGATGTCTTTTTAGGGTTAGGGTTACCAAGTTCAAGTTGACATCACGATGATGCTGCCACGGCCAGTTTTTGCTGGCCGTGGCAGCATCATCGTGACATCAGCGTGACATCACCATAAGTATCGACTGTCTGAACCATAACAAAAGTTCTTTCTTTCAGAAATTGTCTTTCTTTCAGAAATCAAGAACAGAAATGGCAAGATACTTCTCCTTTTCACAGGAGGGGTCCGCCCTTTTCTTTGGCCTTTTGACGATGTGACGGCGGCCGTTCCTTCTTCCCTATCGAGCGTGTGGTCTGTGTCGCTCTCCGATTGCTGTCGCGTCTGTTTGGTGGGTTCCACCAAGAACGATGACACTCGAAAGGTATCTTCAGGCCCGCGGTTTGAGTGGAATGGAATACGACTTGGAAGTGAATCTTTTTTGCCCAGTGGGCGCGCCCTGTTTACAAGAGTCGATTAGGTTACTCAACCCCGTTTTCTGTGTCGGGGTTTCTTTTTGCCATTGCTCTCTTCTTTTCATGGCCGACTTACCCTCGCCTGCATGCCTCTTTTGTTCGCAGCAGTCAGCCGCGAGCGTCCCATATCATCGGCGCCGATGTGGTTGACAAGGCAAATGAAACAGTGAGCCGCCTTCTCTTCTCTCTCAGGACTAGTGTTCACTCTGACGCCGAGTGCCTGGCCGCCTTCAAAGATAACGACCCTCGCAGCAAGCTTTATCGCTGCTCACTTTTAGGGCTGCTGCCAAGCGACGATGTGTCCTTTGACGATTTCTTTGTCAGCGCCGTCATATACAAGGCGGCGTGCTATGATTTCAAGACTCTTAAACACCTCGTATCGGGAGAATTTCCGCTATCCAAAGTTTATGGCATCTCACAAGAAGCGGAGGATCGCTTGAGGAGTGGTTTTCGTGATTGCGACGATCAAATCCCGTATTACTACTACCGTCAGGCGGCTCACTTTGTTGTGGAGGTTCTGGCTGCTCACTCCACTGAGCTTTCTCGTTCTCCTTTGAAACCAAAGATACAACACGGATTCGTGGATAAGCTATGTGCCATTTCCAGAAAAACACGCAACAAACTACCTGAGTTAACAGTTCTTTTGGGGCGTTTCAATCTGGCCGTTGCTCACTTCTCGGCTGCTGCCGCCCCATTTCCTGGTTTGCTGGCGTTTTCGCTAACGCAAGATCATGGTGGAGCTTGGGAAGACAGTTCCGTCCCGCCACCTGTCCATGAGGAACTCCCAATGATGGATGCCCAGGATGCTCACTTAGCCATGGAAGGTCTCGGTGATCGGATTAAAGATCTGCTGGAGATAGGTCCCATCGACAAACAGCTTGGTTTGTCGGGCCTCGAGTCATCAGATGTCGATTTTGTCAGTGAACCTGCGCTATCTCGGGCTGCCGATTCAACGGAGTTTGTGAAAGAAGCAACTGCCAAGTTTAATGGAAAGGAGGCGCGTTTGCTCGGTATCTACAATCTTTTCTCTCCTGAATACGGTCACAAGGTTGCCAGGCATGTCGTTGACGATCTCTGTTTTGCCCGGTGTCCTACCAACAACCGCCTGGTGAGGGTTACGTCCAGGATAAAAGGCCAGATATTTCTGATTGCCAGCCATCCGATAGAGGCGGTTGAATGTACCAGTATCGAGGATGAGTTGTTGCGTCTCGCCGGGTTCCTCCTTTCTCCGATAAAGGACCTACTTGAGGAATACGCGAGGAAGAACGGCAAGACAATCAACCCGATGCATATTCAGCCACCTGACACTGGCTGCTGGGCGGGGATTGGTCCGATCTGTGGAAGTGGCTTCACCCTCCACACAGACATGAATGGCTTTCTCTGCGATGACCTATGTCCTGACCAAGACTTGATCAAGAAGAGCCGTCAATTGGTGAAGGCCGAGGACGTCTACATCCTTACTTGGGTTTTCTCTAATGCTGGCCCTGAGCGCAGAGTGACTCTCGACGTCTACTATCCAGACGACAGCAGTTCTGATCACCTGATTGCGAGTATTCCGGTACACGGCGATTCCAGTCACTTGCAACTGTTCAACCTGGCGTGTGCTAAGCACAAGCCTAATATGGGCAACTGTCCGCCGGGCCATGGTTATCGATTCACGTTCACCATCCGTTGCACAGAACCATTCCAGACGGATGACGAAATGCGAATGCGCCGGTTGGAGCACTTGCAAGGCGGCGTCGACAAGTCAAAGTGGGTGACGGTAGACCAGTACAAGTACAGATCCACAGGCGAGCAGGTCGAGAGAATGCCTGGGGTGATGATGGCCGGCGTGGCGGCGGGCGCAGTGGATTCCTTCCCAGGTTTGGGCTCAGATGTTCGTTCAAGCGTACTGAGGTCAATCACTGCGAAGAAACGAATTAAGCTGCCATCGGATCGATGGCCTTCCCATTCCATGGCAAGCGGCAATGGTGATATTGCTCAAAAGATGCGGAGCAATGTGATAATCACAATCGACCGTCGCACATGGGAGCTTCTCTCTTCGGCTCCGTTCATGAAAGAGTTTCTGAAGAGAAAACTTTACGTCATTGCCAGTCACATTGTGAAGGTACCCAAGAAGAAGGGTGTGGTCGAGGCTGCTGAGGGTTCGGTGGAGAATGTCGTGCTGGGTCCGCTGCTGGAGAGTGCTCCCGCCGCCGGTTCGACTGCGGGTTCAACTGGTGAGTCAGCAACTCCCGACGATACAGCTAAGGTTCTCACTTGGCCAGGAACGGTATTCGGCGTGCAGTCTTTGGCCATGCATCTCTCGATTGCTCACAAGAACCAGAATCATCAAATTATGAGGACGGAGCCAGAATATGGTAGTGATTTGCGTTTGGTCCTCCTCCACAGAAATGATGCGATTGGGATTATAAAGAATCTGAAATGGTGGAAGGATAAGAAGAGGATTATCGAAGAGCTCATCAGAACGGAAAGGTTGAGAGAAGATGATCCAATTTTGGATGAACGTCCGCCAGATCTCTGGGTTGGAAACAGCGGCGGAGGCTCTACTCACGCCGGTGAGAGAGCAGCTCCAGATTTCGACAAACCGGCGGCCAACAGAACTGCTCCTGACGGGTACATGGCTGGTGGCCAAAAGAAGGTAGCAGAGAACACGGCATTGAATGAGGTATTCTTTCGAGATGGATCCCTGCGAATTTACGTCACTCTAGATCCGACTATGCCATTCATCCAAAATAGTGGAGTGCTACCAGATGGTGTAGGCGATGAGCCAGTGTCTGACTATCTTGGTCTATTCAGTATCTTTGACATGAAGCACGAGCCGGATAAGCCCGACACGGTTAGGAATGAGCTGAGGGATCTCGGGCTCAGTGAGACTGAAATGAGTCACTCTATGTTTCGCACTGATCGCCACACCAAGTACTGGTGTCGATCCTTACTGACGCTCCGTGATTTCTATGGAGATTTGGTGGAGGAGGTTAGTTGGAGGCCCCTGCGAGTCCAGGGTGGCGACTTTGGCACTGTGACAGTGGAAAGGTCTGCAGTCGTGGATGTAGTGGTGCAAACAGATGAGGGGGGAGAGGTGACGAAGAAGACAAAACTACCGGTGCAAACGTTTTTGACCCCCACCTCGGATTATTATGTATCAAAGGAGGCACTGAGGGCGGAGTTCTTCGAGAGTAAATCATACGAGGATTACATTGCTGACGGCGAGACGAACGAAGACACGACTGGGAAGTTGAAAGCTGGTTTGAATCTGCCGATTGCCAGTTTGTTTGTTGCTCTGCTTCATGCCTCTGTCGCAAATTTTGCCCGAATGAAGCGTCGGAATATCTACCAGGAGGACGGGAAGCAGAAAGTTGGCTACCTTGCCGGCGAGGAGTTTTCGAAACTTTGTGTCGTCGCAAGTGTTGCATCGGCACATAGCCCCATGCGTCGCTATGATCTCTCCGTGAGATTTTTTGTTCGCTGTATGAGGAACTCGTTACAGCACAGGTTTGGTATTTCGACGAGCCAGGATCTCGCCGACAAGGTTCGACAGTTGGGTGACGATGCAACAGATATTGTCAAGGCAGTATTGTTTGGCTCTCTCATTCTCAGGATGACGGGACGCTCGTGCGCCATTGTTGAGTGGTGCAAGCACTTTTTGGCGCAGGACGCTGCAGACGACAACAATGCCGGTACCAACGCAGACGACGACGATGCTGGTACCAACGCAAGCGCTCATCCGACACGGTCTATTCCATTTTTGCCCTCGACGGAAGCCAGGGAAGTAGCATCCTTCACAGATTTTGTCGAGCGTACGTCGATCCAAGCTGATGGCACCATGGCACCGTTGATGACGAATTGGACTGGCCAGGGCGATGCCTCGAGTATCCCACCAGATCTGAAGAGGCCGCTTCTGTTTTGCCAGTATATGAAGAGCACGGCATTGGCGATGAAAGTAGTGGCGGCACGATTCATTGACATACTCGTTGTCCGTGGAGATAGCACTGAGGAGAATACCACCGATGAGAATCCCAGAGATGCCGCGGCCAAGGTCTGTAAGGACTGCATTGAGGAACATCTCCAGAAGGAACGACTGAAAGGTTCAGATTTCAAAGCCAACCAGGTGCGGCGGTGAATCTTTGCCCCTCTTCTCTGTCTCTGTCAAATTTCTGTTCTGTGTTTATTCGTCTTGTTGCTTCTGCACTCACTGAACATTCTCTTCTGTGCGGTAACAGGTGCTTCTGGACTTTGCTGAGGTTCTCTGGCCCATTGTTCCGCCTGACTGGCAGGAGATTGTAGTTGGTTATGGCAGTAAGCAGGGATTCAAGGCCTGTGCCTCGGTTGTTGTCGAACGCAACAAGTCATTCACCCAGATTTCATATGAGAAGTGCGATAAACTGTACTGCTACGCAAGGGATAAGGCCTCAGATGACCAGTTGACAGTCTTGGGACTTTATAGACCCGAGAATGAAGTTGGCGACGACGGGGAGCGTGTCCTACGGTATATTGAGGGAGATAGGATTGTTACGGTTGGTGAGATGGAGCACCCGTTTTGCACTATCTATCAGGGGCTTTGTCGAACCATGCCCAATCGCAGGGCAAACTCAGTCCAGCCAGCACAGCCGCACCATCACCCGTCAAAAATGGATTGGGATGGCTTTGACAACGATGACCCCAACTTGCCTGTTGCTGATGGCAGTTTGGGTGCTTTTAAGAGGCTTGTGGATAGGGGGGAGTGGGATGATGTGGATATTGCCTTTCAGGTGCTAAACGAAGAGGCTGTCAAAGCCTGTCTTATTGCCGCTCTGAATGACAAGGCCACGGAGGATGCTGATGCACCTATGCAAGATGACGGCGACGGCGGCGGCGGTGGTGACGGCGACGGCGACGGCGACGACATGAGTGCTGAGCTCACAAACGATTCACATCCCAGAGGCCGCCAGCGGAAGAGAGCCAGGCACACTGCCGACGTGTAGTGTGCGACCACCGGAGGCGCGAATGGAAGCAGCAGAGATATTTGTTGGCTCCTATCGTGACCGGTAAAGAGCACATTGGATTTATAACATTATAAGGTGAGAGACAGCGCGAGTGACCATTCATGATGCTTCGCTACACTCAAATCTCATTTTTTGTGCTGCTGCGCCAATCTCCAAGCTTTCCTTTTAGTCCTTCTGTTCTCTCCATCTCAGTCCTTGTCTCTTCATTCGCTGTCACTGTCTGTGTCTTCCATTATCGCACATCTCGCCCTGGTGCCCCTGTTGCGAACCTTCCACATTTTGTGGTGTCCCAGTTCATCCTCGGCATCATCCTCCTCATCAGTAGTCGGCATCTCATTTGCTCTTGCTCTTGTGCCTTCGCCGCTTCTGACGTTATCATATTGCGTTGGAAAACTTGGCGAAATTGAGCCGTGTGCCGTTGGTGCTTCTCTGTTGTTTGTTGATTCCGAGAACACCGATTCCTAGGACGGTGTCTCTTGGATTGGGAGAGCTACAGTCGTAGTCTTTCTCCCCACTGTGTCCCTCTCACACGGAGTCATGGGGGTTGATTCTGACAACACCGAGTCCTCATCACAGCGTTGTCTGCTCTCACGCGGGTGGATCTCACGGTGAGTCTCGGGAGGCAACTGACGCTTTCTGCCAGTAACTCCGTC
>Ga0210366_10000142_pt1 | contig 10319 bp, 8 predicted proteins | sample S641metaT_FD_190380 | JGI IMG/M metagenome (GOLD analysis project Ga0210366, IMG submission 190380) | Metatranscriptome of estuarine sediment microbial communities from the Columbia River estuary, Washington, United States - S.641... | ecosystem: Environmental > Aquatic > Marine > Intertidal... | reverse complement strand
CTGCTCGACGTTGCCGAGCTGGCTGTTGACGTAGCCCAGCGTCAGCCAGATCCTCTGATTCGCCGAGTCCAGGGCCACCCCTTCGTTAAGGTAACGCAGGGCCTCATCCGACCGGCCGAGATAATGAAGCGTCAGTCCCAGGTTGTTGTGCACCTCGACATTCTGTGGATCGAAGTCCAGAAGCCGCTTGTAGCGGCTGGCCGCCTGCTCGTATTGTCGCCGGGCAAAGAAGTCGTCCGCCTGGCGCGATATTTCCGCGGGCTCCTGGGCGCTGGCGTCGCCAAAAGCAGAAGGCGCCAGCCGTGAGATGTCGTTCTCCCGGATGCCCTCCCAGGTGCCTGCGGAGGGGTTGAGCGTCGACGGATGCGCCCTCACGCCGGGCGCGTCCGGCCGGTAATAGTCACGGGTAATCGCGAAGACCGCAAAACCGAAGAATGCCTGGAACACGGCCATCAATATCCAGAACTTAATGTCGCGATGCATACGCTTTTTCTCTCTGCTCAGATTCTATCGAGATGAAAGGAGGCGGGCAGCAACTCGTCAATGCCGTACTCCTGCCATTCCTTGCTGTCGTCGATGACGATAACCGCGGTACCCGCATCGGCGAATTCCTTGATGCGCTGGCGGCAGCCGCCACAGGGCGTGCAGGGTGATATATCCGAGTAGCCGCCGGCGACCGCGATTCGGCGAATGAGCCTGCCCCCGCCCTGGACCATTGCAGCGATCGCCGCGGCTTCGGCGCAGTTGCCGAGATTGTAGGCGGCATTCTCCACATTACAGCCGCTGTGCAGCTGGCCATTGTCATCGATGATGGCCGCGCCAACGCTGTATTTCGAATAACGGCAGTAGGCTTTTTCGCGAGCCTCCCTGGCGGCCTTGATGAGGTCTTCGTCCGATATCGGCATGATCAGAGGACTCCTAGTCCGGTTTTCGCATGGGATTATTCGGATGCCTGGTCCAGTTGGCTTTTACCTGGGAGATTGGCTGCCCCGTTCGGGGGTCCGTGCCCTCGCTTAGCTGTTGCATCGTAATACAGCTGTCGACCGGGCACACGCTGACACAAAGATTACAGCCTACGCACTCGGCGTCGATTACCTCAAAATGCCGCTCGCCGTTGACGGTGTGCGTAATCGCCTGGTGCGACGTGTCCTCGCATACGACGTGACAGCGGCCGCATTTGATGCACAGATCCTGGTTGATGTACGCCTTCTCGACATAGTTCAGGTTCAGGTATTGCCAGTCGGTGACGCTGGGCACGGCCTTGCCGACCAGCTGTTCGAGCAGTAGCTGCTTGTCGTCGAGAAAGTTGCTCAGGCCGTCAACGAGGTCGTCGATAATCCTGAAGCCGTATATCATCGCCGCCGTGCACACCTGCACGTTGCTGGCGCCCAGTGCCAGGAAGTCCACTGCATCGCGCCAGTCGGTGATGCCACCAATGCCGGAAATGGGCAGCACCCGGGTTTCGGCGCTGCGCGCAATCTCCGCCACCATGTTCAGCGCAATCGGCTTGACCGCCTCGCCGCAGTAGCCGCCGTGGGTACCCATGCCGTCCGTCGCCGGATACATGGTCAGGGAGTCGTAGTCGACCCGCATGATGGAGTTGATGGTGTTGATCAGGGAGACGGCATCGGCGCCGCCGTCCAGTGCCGCTTTCGCCGGTGGCAGGATGTTCGTGACGTTGGGCGTGAGTTTTACGATGACAGGTACGGACGCCGCCTTCTTCGCCCATTCTGCCGCCATCTGAATGTACTCGGGAACCTGGCCTACCGCCGCGCCCATGCCCCGTTCGGACATGCCATGCGGGCAACCGAAATTGAGCTCGAACGCATCAATGCCGGTGTCTTCGATCATCGGCAGGTATTTCGCCCAGGCTGCCTGGTTCATCGGCAGCATCACCGATGCGACCAGCGCGCGATCCGGCCAGTCTTTCTTGATCTGCCGCATTTCGTCGAGGTTGGTCTTCAGTGGCCGGTCGGTAATCAACTCGATGTTGTTGAAGCCAATGACGCGGCGATCGTTGCTGTGAATCGCGCCGTAGCGCGGGCCGCTGACGTTTACGATGGGGGGATCCTCACCGAGGGTTTTCCAGACAGCGCCGCCCCAGCCCGCTTCGAACGCGCGGCTGACGTTATAGGCCTTGTCGGTCGGTGGCGCCGACGCCAGCCAGAAAGGATTGGGCGACGTAATGCCAAGAAATGTTGACTTGAGATCGGCCATGTCTACGTTTCCCTCAGATAGCGGTCGATGTCGAGCGCGGCTACTTTGCCCTGCTGCACCGCAGTGACGGTCAGATCGTCGCCGGCTGCGATACAGTCACCCCCGGCCCAGACGTCTGCGAGCGATGTCTTGCCAGCGTCGTTGACGACGATGCGGTTATGCTCGATGACGAGATCGGCAGCACTGTCGCCAAGCATCGGCGCGTCAAGCGTCTGGCCGATCGCCTTGAAAACCGTATCCGCCGTCAGTTCGAACTGTTCGCCTGTTGCTGCGAGGCGCTCACCGTCGAGCGACGTTCGCTCGAAGCGAATCGTCGTGATGTTTTCGTCGCCAAGCAGCGCAACCGGTGCTGCCCAATGATGAATCGTCACGCCGTTAGTCCGGGCCAGGTCCTGCTCATACTGACTGGCACCCATTTGTTCGGGCCCGCGGCGATAGACGAGATCGACGCGCTCGGCGCCGAGTCTGCGGCTCTGCACGGCAATGTCGATTGCCGTCATGCCGCCACCGATAACGACAACCCGTCGCCCGACCGGAAGGCGGCCCAGGTCGTCCGCCTGTCGAATTCCGGCAATGTAGTCGATGGCTGCCCCGACGCCGGGCAGCGACTCCCGGTCCAGGCCCAGTTCATTCGTCAAACCGAGCCCGATACCAATAAAAACGGCATCGTAGGAACTCCGAAGCTCGCTGAGTGTGAAATCCCGGCCCAGCGACTGCCCGCTGCGAACGTCGATTCCGCCAATCGATAGAATATAGGCCACTTCTTTCTGAGCGAAATCGTCGATGGCCTTGTAAGCGGCAATGCCGTATTCGTTGAGGCCGCCGGGCTTGGCGTCGCGATTGTAGACGACCACATCGTGCCCGAGCATGGCGAGGCGATGTGCGCAGGACAGGCCCGCGGGACCGCCGCCGACAATCGCCACCTTCTTGCCCGTCGCCGGCGCGCGAGAAAACAGCGGTGTTTGTTGCTCGAAGACCGGGTCTGTCGCATAGCGTTGCAGAAGTCCGATCTCGACCGGCTTTTCCTCATGCGTGTTGCGCACGCAGGCTTGTTCACAGAGAACCTCCGTCGGGCATACACGCGCGCACATGCCGCCCATGATGTTCTCGCGGAGAATGGTGTGAGCAGAACCCCGGATGTTGTCGCTGCGGATCTTCTGAATAAAACCGGGAATGTCGATGCCGGTGGGACACGCCGTCGTGCACGGGGCGTCGAAACAGAAATAACAGCGATCGGCTTCGATCAGGGCTTCCGATCGGCTAAGCGGTGGATGCAGGTCGGCAAAATTGCGCGCGAGTTCGTCGTCATCAAGGCGACGCTCGCGAATGTCGGGCTGTCGATCGGCGTTACTCATCGTTACGACGCGCTCACCGTTGAACGGCGACGGGCTCGGCCCGCTTTGACTGGATTTTCAGTGCGTCGTAGTAGGGGGCAAACGGCGGCCGGTCGACGTAGCGTCCGGCACCACGCTCCACGTCGAGCTGGCCGTCGGCGTACACCACGCGGCCCTGGCTGATCGTGTGCGAGGCACAACCGGTAACCGTCATGCCCTCGAAAATGTTGTAGTCCACGTTCTGATGATGGGTTTTCGCCGAGATGGTCTTGGTAGCGACCGGATCCCAGACCACGATATCCGCGTCCGCGCCGACCGTAATGCTGCCTTTGCGGGGATAGATGTTGAAAATCTGCGCGGCATTCGTCGAGGTGACTTTGACGAACTCATTCATGGTCAGGCGACCGGTGCCGACGCCATGGTGCCATAAGGCCTCGAGGCGGTTCTCGATGCCCGCCGTGCCATTGGGAATCAGCCGGAAATCGTCCTTCCCGGCGGCCTTCTGGTCGGCGCAGAAACAGCAGTGGTCGGTGGCCGTGGTCTGCAGGTTCCCCGATTGCAGCCCGTGCCAGAGGGCCTCCTGGTTGTCTCTGGAGCGAAATGGCGGACTCATGACATGCGCGGCCGCGACGTCGAAATCCGCATTGCGATAGACAGAATCATCGACGAGCAGGTGACCGGCAAGCACTTCGCCGAAGACGCGCTGTCCCTCGTTGCGTGCGCGTGTGATCGCCTCGAGCGCCTGCCGGCAGGACGTGTGCACGACGTACAGCGGAGCGCGCAGCACTTCGGCGATGCGGATAGCGCGATTCGCCGCCTCGCCCTCGACCTCGGGCGGACGCGACAAGGGGTGCGCTTCCGGGCCCGTGATCCCCTTTTCGAACAGTTCCTTTTGCAGGCGAAATACCAGTTCCCCGTTTTCCGCATGCACGGTGGGAATCGCACCCAGTTCGACCGCGCGCGAGAAGCTGTTTACGAGAATCTCGTCGTCCGCCATGATGGCGCCTTTGTACGCCATGAAATGTTTGAAGCTGTTGACGCCATGGTCGCGAACGAGCGTGCCCATGTCCTCGTACACGGACTCGTCCCACCAGGTAATCGCGACATGGAAGGAGTAATCGGCGACGGATTTCTCCGCCCATTCGCGCCACTGCCGGTATGTGTCCAGGATATTCTGCTGAGGATTTGGAATTGCGAAGTCGATGATCATCGTCGTTCCGCCCGCAAGACCGGCAGCAGTGCCCGAGTAAAAGTCTTCCGTCGTAACGGTGCCCATGAACGGCAGCTGCATGTGCGTATGTGGATCGATGCCCCCAGGCATCACGTACTGCCCGCCGGCATCGACGATGCTCGCGCCTTTCGGCGCCTCGAGGTTTTCGCCGACAGCCGTGATCAGGCCACCCTCGCAAAGCACATCGGCCCGCAAAGACCGTTCCGCGTTGATGACCGTCCCGCCCTTGATAAGTACCGTCATGATGAACTCCCGATGTCGCCACGGGCGACAAAGTAATAGATGATGCCGCCGAGTATAGAACCCGTGAACCAGCCGTAGTCATAGAACCAGCCCAGGCGACCGGTGGTGATCGCGACGATCGTCAGCCCGACAGGAACGAGGAACGCGGTAAAACCCGCCTTGTTCCAGGCCGGATAGCCGGCATTATCCTTGTACAGAGCGATCAGGTCGTATGCCTGCTTCTTGATCAGAAAATAGTCGACGATCATGATGCCTGCAATAGGGCCCAGCAGGCTGGAATAGCCGAGAAGCCAGTTGGAATACAGGCTTTCCACGCTGACGTCGGTGTCCAGCCAGCCCATTTTCTTCAACAGCTCCCAACTCATCAGCAACAGGCCGATGATGCCCGTCAGAATGACGCCGCGATTCTCGTCGATATGGCGCGGTGCAATATTCTGAAAGCTGTTGGTGGGTGAGACGATATTGGCGGCCGTGTTCGTCGAAATGGTTGCCAGTACGATCATCAGCATCGCGACGACGACCCAGAAGTCGTTGTTGATTTTTCCAATGAGGTTGATCGGATCCGATATGGTTTCGCCCGTAAGCTCGACCGAGGCGGCCGTCAGGACGACACCAAGCCCCGCGAACAGGAACATCGTCAACGGCAGCCCGATAACCTGCCCAAGCACCTGGCTGCGCTGGTCGCGCGCGTAGCGGCTGAAGTCCGGAATGTTGAGTGACAGCGTTGCCCAGAATCCGACCATGGCGGTAAGGCCCCCCATGAAATAGCCGAACAGCGGTGCGCCCGGCGGTCGCGTTGCGGGTGTTGCCAGCACTTCGCCGAGCGTAATTTTTGGCAGTGCCCAGACGATCAGGCCAATAGCGACCAGTAGCAGCAGCGGCGCCGCCAGGGCCTCGAGGCGTTTGATGGACTCGGCGCCGCGGATGACGATTGCGAGGTTGGCAACCCAGAAGATAAAGAAACCGAGCACTTCACCAACACCGCCGAGCGCCGCCCAGCCGTCAAACATGGCAGACAGCATCAGGTGGATCGCGATGCCCCCGAACAATGTCTGTACACCGAACCAGCCGCAGGCCACGATCGCGCGTATGAGGGACGGCACGTTTGAGCCGATGATGCCAAATGAGGCGCGCATCACGACGGGGCAGGGTATGCCATAGCGCGTGCCGGGGTAGGCATTCAGCGTCAACGGGACCAGGACCACGATATTGGCGATCAGAATGGTCCAGAGCGCCTCCGAGACGGACAGCCCGAAATAGGCGGTGAGTACGCCGCCAAGTGTGTACGTGGGGACGCAGATGGCCATACCGACCCACAGCGAGGCGACATTCCAGCGGGTCCAGGTTCGCTGCGATACCCGGGTCGGCGCTATGTCTTCGTTGTATCGAGGACTCGTCGCAATATCGTCGCCCACGTCCAGTTCGACGTGTTCACCGACGGTACTCAGTTTGCTGACCGATAGTGCGTCGGACATCGAATTCCTCGCTAGTGGACGTGTAACTTCACGGCATTCCGGGATAGCGACTAGGCGTCCGTCAGCGGACCGTAAGTCTCGGGCCTGCGGTCCCGGAAGAATTGCCAGGTATTTCGGACTTCGCGAACCATATCAAGATCGATTTCGTGCACCAGCAGCTCATCGTCGCCATAGCTGGCCTGCGCCTCGATCGTGCCGCGTGGATTGACGATGTAGCTGGAGCCATAAAACTCGCCCATCTTTTCAGCCCACGGTTCTTCCTTGCCGATCCGGTTGATGGCTCCGATAAACAGGCCGTTGGCCGCCGCCGACGCCGGCTGCTCGAGTTCCCACAGGTACTTGCTCAGGCCGGCAACGGTCGCCGACGGATTGACGATGTATTCTGCGCCGTTGAGTGCCAGTGCGCGCCAGCCTTCCGGGAAGTGTCGGTCGTAGCAAATGTAAACGCCGAGTTTGACGAAAGCCGTTTCGAACACCGGGTAGCCGGAATCGCCCGGCTTGAAAAAGAATTTCTCGTAAAACCCGGGATCGACTTGGGGAATGTGCGTCTTGCGATACTTGCCAAGATATTTGCCGTCCGCATCGATAACCGCGGCAGTGTTGTAATAGACGCCGGTCATGTGTTCTTCGTAGATTGGTACCACGATCACCATGCCGTACTTTTTCGCATACTCCTGCATGAGTCTGGTCGTATGGCCGTCGGGAATTTTTTCTGCGGCCGCATACCACTTGCGGTCCTGGCTGGGGCAGAAATAGGGTTGCGTGAAGACCTCCTGAAAACAAAGCACCTGCACGCCCTGTTTTCCGGCGTCCTCGATGTAGGGAACATGCGCCTCGATCATGCGATCGCGAATAGCCTCCGGTTCCATCGAGCCGTCGCCTTTCAAAGCCATCTGGATCAGACCACACTTTACTTTCGCCACGTTGACCCCCCTGTTGAATTTAGCGCTCCCGGCCGCAAGACTGGCGGCGAGTTCTTTTTGTTTTCAATGCGTTACCGACGATCTGGCAGACTTGAGCATACGCCTTTTAGCGTACCGAAGTCCATGATCCGTGCATCGGGTTCGGCAGGATGTACCAGCCTGCGCCCCAGTACTTGTCGTAGGTCTGAAGCGCCTCGGCACGGCTTTCCCGGCTTGCCGCTGCCGTGCAGGGCGCGACGATTTTCTTTCGTGCACAAGGTACGAAATCCCCCAAGTCATCGCCGATGAGCATGATGACGCGGTGCGTTTCTGCAATCAGCTTGCGTCGCACGAGTTTCTCGCGGCCCCAGCCCGGGCGTTCGCCGGACAACATGACGTATTCCGGACTGACGTCGATGCCGACTTCACGGATATCATTAATCGTCGTCGTTTTCTGCGGGCATGGATCCGTGTGACCGGCAATCACTTCGCAGGGTCGATTGGTGACGAAGAAGACGTCAACCCCGAGGGCCCTCGCGGATCTGACGAAGTCCCTGACGCCGGCAATTGGCCGAGCATCGAAGTTGCTGCTCCATGTGTTCAGCTTGTGGTTGGCGAACGGGCGCTCGTAGGTCAGTTGAAAGTCGACATTGCTCACGACCGTCTCATCGACATCGAGGATAACGGCGGGTGGCAGGTCTTCGGCGCCGACTTGTTCGGGCATGGCGCTCCAGCCCTTGTCGTTGATGTAAGCCGTCAGCGCAGCCTCGGCATTGCGATAGACCTGCCTCGTGATCGCCTGGTACTCGACGGCACGCTTTACCCACTGCAGGCCCAGATCTCTCCGCGGATCATGGTAAGACGCAGCCGTTTCCGGTGGCGACACTGTTGCGCAGGCGGCGAGTGAGGCCAGTGCGAAAGCCGAGATCAACACGGACACGCGGGTCATGGTTTCTCCTGATGCGGGTGCGAACGAATCAGGTTAGCATGCTCGCATGAAAAAAATCACACGGCTCAATGTGGGCTTCTTGCTGGTCTTTTCTGCTTGCGCGAGTCTGCCCGAGCGCGAACCGCCGGGCCTGACGTTCGTGCATCTCAACGACACGTATCGGGTTGGCGCCGTCGAAGACGGCAATGCCGGCGGCTTCGGTCGCGTCGTCACCGTCGTGCGTGGTCTGCAGGCTAGTGGCCGGGACGTGCACATTCTTCACGGTGGCGACTTCCTGTATCCCTCGCTCGAGAGCCAGCTCTGGAATGGCCTGCAAATGGTGGACGCGTTCAACCACATGGATGCCGTTGCGCCGCTGCATGCGGTGGCCGGCAATCACGAATTTGATCGCCGCGGTCCGGAGCAGCTGATTGCGGCCGTGAAGGCGTCGCACTTCGACTGGCTGGGCGACAATTATACTTTCAAGACGGGCGATACGGCCGTGGATAGCGCCTTGCAGAGAGCGTTCACTTTCGAATCACTCGGCAGAACCATCGGCGTGTTTTCGCTGACATTGAAGCCCGGCGACGGTGGCAACACGCGCAGCTATCTCGAGAATAATGGCGATTACCTCGGCGTCGCAGAGCGGACCATGGAGTTGCTCGAACGAAATGGCGTCGATCTGATCATCGGAGTGACGCACCTGCACCTGTCGCAGGACGCGGAGATCGCCCGGTTGAAAGCGAAGCATCCGAAGTTTGCCTTTATCGTCGGTGGTCACGAGCATGAGCCCGAGTTCATCGCAGCCAGCGCAGCGTCGGCGTCCGTCATGAAGGGAGCGTCCAATGCCAGGGTAATCTGGGTGATCGACGTTGACTTCGATGCCGCCGGCAACGCGACGGTGCGTGAGCGCCAGGTCAAGCTGGACCGGTCGATCGTTCCGGACCCTGACTACGAGGTGCTTGCGACCAGGTGGCGCGAACGCCTGCTCGAAAAGTTTCCGTTTCTGGAAGCCCGCGTGGGTACGGCGGCGCTGGCGCTGGACGGCCGCGAGGTCACTGTGCGTAATGAAGAAAGCAACTGGGGAAATTTCATCGCCGACCAGATGCGCAGGGCATTCGGCGAGCCATCGGATCTCGCGTTTGTCAACGGCGGTACGCTGCGCCTCGACGACTTTGTCGAGGACGATATCCTCTTCGAGGACATCGGTCGTACCTTTGGATTCAGCTCGTTTCTTCGGCAGACAACAATGACGGGCGCCGAGATTCGCAAGGTTCTGGAGGCGGGGTACCGCGGTCGCGGTCCCAGCAAGGGCTATTTCCCGCAGGTGTCTGGCTTTCGCGTCTGCGTCGATCGCAGCCGCAACGCGGGTGATCGCATTGTCAGCCTGCAGGTGCCCGGCAGCGACGGCTGGGAAGAGATAAGTGCCGCCAAGACCTATAGCGTGACCGTTCCCAACTACCTTTACGGCGGCGGCGACGGCTACAACATCCCCAAGGACAGGCCGGCCACGCCGCCGGGGTCTGAGCTCAAGTACCTGGTCCTGGACGGTGTGCTGAAAGCGCAGGCGGCGGGCAAGAAAGTGGGTGCCCCGGTCGATCCGGAAAACCGCAGGATTCACCTGTTGAAGGAAGGCAAGGAACGCTGCTTCGAGTAGCGGCAGACTGTCCCCTGCTAGACGAGGCCCATCTGGGCACGGACATGCAGGTCGACGCATCGCGCAAGGCTATAGTGCGGTCAGTCGAGTCGTCGCCGATCTGCAGGGCTAGTCCGCTACGGGCCAATCTGGTTCGAAGTGTGGGTATCGAAGTAGATAGTCCTCGCAAAAAGGAAGGGCGGCCAATGGCCGCCCTTCCTGCTTGAGCACTGCGATCTGGAAACTGTTAGTTGAAGTTGTAGTTGACTCCAAAACGCATCGACCACAGAGATGCACTGCCGACGCGACTCTGATTCGGTGAGATAAATCGCTCGAACACATACTGATTGTTG
>Ga0210366_10000141_pt1 | contig 10325 bp, 8 predicted proteins | sample S641metaT_FD_190380 | JGI IMG/M metagenome (GOLD analysis project Ga0210366, IMG submission 190380) | Metatranscriptome of estuarine sediment microbial communities from the Columbia River estuary, Washington, United States - S.641... | ecosystem: Environmental > Aquatic > Marine > Intertidal... | reverse complement strand
GCCGCTGTCGCGGCCTCCCCCCAACCGGCCGGCGCATTCCAAGGCCGAGCCCATGGGGGGTCGTTGTGCCCATGCGATGTCCAGTTATTACTTTGACAAACTATTGACAAAGAGTGATCGCTGTTGTACAATGACTGGACAAGGAGCCGGTCGGATGATCGGCCTGAATCTATAAGTCGCTGTTACACAACAGATTACTGAATCTCAGGAGGATAGCATCATGTCAGTCTTCTCCACCAAGCGTGCCGCTGCAGCCGCCGTGCTCGCGCTGAGCCTCGGCCTCGCCGCCTGCGACGACGATCCGGTCGCGCCGGCCCAGCTGAACATCGTTGAGACGGCTGTTGCCGCCGGCTCATTCAACACCCTGGTTGCGGCCGTCGAGGCCGCCGGGCTCGAGTCGGCGTTGACCGGACCTGGCCCCTTCACGGTCTTTGCACCCACCGACGCCGCGTTCAATGCGCTGCCGGCCGGTGCGCTCGATGCCCTGCTGCAGGACCCGCAGGCGCTGAGCGAGGTCCTCCTGTACCACGTGGTTTCCGGCAAGGTCCTCGCGGCCGATGTGGTCAACCTGACCTCCGCGACCACCCTGCAGGGGCAGTCGGTAACCATTGACGCTTCCAACGGTGTCCTGGTCAACGATGCGCAAGTGACTCAGACCGACGTGGAGGCCTCGAATGGCGTCATCCACGTGATCGACAAGGTATTGCTGCCGTAACCCCGTCGGGGTTTCCGATGGCGCGCACGGAGCCGGCGATCTCGCCGGCTCCGCTTGCGTTTGACAGCAATCCGGCCGGGAATCAGTTTGGGAATTGGGCCCGACTGGCCCGGCCGGCGAAGCACGAGGTGTCAACCATGCGGCCCCGGAATCGTCCCCTCTTCCAGATCCCGTTCCTGGGCCGTCAAGTGTCCCGCCTCGTCCAGAGGACTGAGGAGCCGATCCGTTGTTGCCCGCCGGCACGAAGGAGTAACGACACCATGCACCGTTCCCCCCGTCCTTTCGTGCTCATCGTACTGTTGGGCGCCATCGCCGCCTGCGGCGATTCGTTGGGACCCACCGGGATCGGTCTGCTCGGCACTCCTCAGGTTGCAGCCGGAGACAACCACTCCTGCTTCCTCGACACGGCCGGGATCATCCGCTGCTGGGGCTGGGGTGCCCTGGGGCAGCTTGGCGCTGGAGATACGCTCAACAGCAGCTCACCCGTGCAGGTCGAGGGAGGCATTGGCTACCGCTGGCTCGCGGTTGGCAGCAATCACTCCTGCGGCATCCTGGAGGATGGGAGGGCGACGTGTTGGGGGGCAGCCCACGCGGGAGAGCTGGGTAACGGCATGAGCCAAGGCAGGGTCACCACACCCGACGAGGTCCTCGGTGGCTCTCGGTTCACCACTCTCAGCGTGGGCGACGGCCACACCTGCGGAATCGCGCTGGCGGGCGAGGCGCTCTGCTGGGGTGAGGGTGCAAAGGGCCAACTCGGAAACGCAGATATCCAAGACCAGGCGGCGCCCGTTGGGGTTGCCACGGCTGTACAATTCAAGTCGATTGCCGCGGGACAGCTATTCACCTGCGGCGTCTCGACCCAGAATTCGGCGCATTGCTGGGGCGATAACACGTGGGGCCAGCTCGGCAGTGGCGTATTGGGCGGAACGAGCGCGACCCCGGTGGCGGTCATCGGCGGGCACCAGTTCACGGCTATCTATGTTGGCAAGTCGTTCGTCTGCGCCTTGTCGACCGACCGGGATGCCTTTTGTTGGGGCGCCGCCTCGGGCGGGCGCCTTGGCAACGGTGGAGGGGCCGACACGGCGATCGCGGTCCCTGCGCCGGTCATCGGGGGCCACAAGTTCGAGGCCCTCGCCCTGGGGAGGGATCACGCGTGCGGCATTGCGACCGATGCGAGCGCTTATTGTTGGGGCTTGAACACCTACGGGAAGCTGGGCGACGACATCGGTCCCTCGAGCCAAGAGCCGATCCAGGTCAGCGGAGGCCTCACATTCACCGGCATTACCGTGGGATTGGATCATACGTGTGGGGTGACGACCACCGGCAACGGATACTGTTGGGGTCAGAACCTCATCGGTCAGCTCGGCCGCTCCCGGCCACTTCAGAGCAGCGCCCCGCTCAAGGTCATGGGCCTCTAGCGCGCAGTCCCGGGCAGCTTAGCCTCGTTGGCCTCCTGGTTCTTGCGCTCGCCGCTGGTGGCTGTATCGCGAGCGCTCATCCCGCACCGTCCGGCTCATTCCCCTCACTCAATCCATCCCCCACGTGCCTCACGCCGCGCGGAACCCAGAGACGTCCGTTTCGGCTCGCCGTCGATGGGTCCATCGCCGCTGAACACGCTCCTCGCGCAACCAACGACGCCGAACGCCTGATCTTTGCGCAGCTCTACGAGACCCTGGTCAACGTCGACTGCACCGGTCGGGTGTATCGCGGTCTGGCCGAGTCGTGGACGCGCGACACGGTCGAGCAGAAGTGGGTGTTCGTGCTGCGGTCCGATGCCCGGTTCTGGAATGGGACCCGACTCACCGCCGAGGATGTCGTAGCGAGTCTGGCACGCGAGGGGGTGTGGTCGGCTAGCCTCGGTCCAACACAGGTCCTCGTCCCGCTGGAGGATGCACCAGCGCTCGAGCCGGTCCGGTTCGCCGACCCTCGACTGGCCGTGTCGCGGCAAGTTGCCGGGCACACGTGGCCGCTTGGCACCGGTGCCTTCCGGCCGGAATCCACCGGTGCCGCTGATCATGGCCGAGGGCTCGCACTCGTCAGGGACGGACCCGCCGAGCCCGCGGTCGAGATCATCCAAGGGCAGGGTCGGGATGCCCGCGACCTCTTGGACAGCGGGGTCGACATCCTGATCACCTCTGAGCCGGCCGTCACCGAATACGCAACATCGCTTCCGGAGTTCTCCACCGTCGCCCTGCCCTGGACCTCGACCTATGTGTGGGCGTCGCCAGCAGCGGCGCCGGTCGACTCGGCCAGCACGGGCGTCCTCGGCGGACAGCTTCGCGATGCCGTGCTGGCCGAAAGCCGGGCGGCAGCCGCACCGTTCTGGTGGCAGGAGCTTGGCGAATGCGGCATGGAGTATCCACCGACCAGCGTCGACCCACGGACCCTCCCGTCACGCCTCGTCACCTTGGGCCGCGACCTGACAGCCACGGGCCTTGCCGCCCGGTTGATCGTCTTGGCGCGATCATCTCGTCCGGGTACCGGGCCGGTCGCGTCCTTGGGACCGGATGTCGTCGCGGCCCCGCTTGGTCCTACCGAGTTTGACGGTGTGCTCAGCGCGGGCCGGGATCGAGGGTACGTCTTCCCGGTGCCCCGTGCGGTGTACCAGCCATGCCGCGCGGCGGCGGCGCTTCACGACAAGGTCCCGTGGCTCGACCCCGGCACCATCGTGCCGCTGGTGGATACGCGTGGCCGCCTGGTGGTTCGAAGCGGCGTTCCTCTCATGGCTGTGGATTGGGACGGTACTGTTCGGCTCGACCATCGAATGTTCTCGGAAGCGGGCCGGGAATGACGTTTCGCGCTCGGGTCCTGGCGGGTTTCCTCGTCGTCGTGCTCGTTCCACTTCTGGTATTCGCCGTCGGCACCCGGCGGCTGGTCCGCGAGCGTCTCGTGGCCCAGTACGACCGGCGAGTGGAGCTCTTGGTAACGATGCTGGAGCAGGACATGGCGCAGCAGGGCAGAGCGGTAAGCGAGCGGATCGAGTCGCTCGCCGCGTTGCTCGCCGAGGACAATCGATTTCGCCAGGGACTTGGGGGGAATGCCGGCGCCCGAGGTTATCTGCTGGATTACGCGGGCATGGCGATGCGTCAGTCCGGACTCGATATGTTGCTGGTGCTCGACCGGGACGGCCGTATCCTGAGTTCGGGCCATTTCCGCAACGAGTACGACCGGCCCGAGCCGGCCCTGGTCAGTGAAGTTGCCGCGGCCGACACGAGTCCCGTGCTCGTTCCCGTGCGGACCGCCGCCGGCGGGTTCACGGTCATTGCGAAGGCCACGGCGTTCCGGCTCGGCGGGCGAGATCTGGGGTTGGTCGGCGGCGTCGATGTTCAGCGGCGGCTCATCGATCGATGGAATGATGATGAACAACTGGCCGTTGCGCTCGAGTTTCCCAGATCCGGTGATACCTCGGACCCCGAGGATGGTGCTGCCGCAAGGGAAATAGTCCGTGAGGTGCCGGTGGTGTACTTGGCTCCCGCCGCCGCTCCGGAAGAACCGCGGGTCGTCACGCAGGCACACGTCCGCATCACCCATTCGCTCGCTTCGCTGCAGGAGCTGACCCGCGCCGTGGACCTGTGGTTCCTCGTTGCGCTCCTCGTGACCAGTCTTGCGGCGCTCGGAGTTGCCGGGTGGGTGTCCGCCCGTCTCAGCCGCCCGCTGACCGACTTAGCGGAGAAGACCGCGCATGTCGACCTCGACAACCTCGATGTCGACTTCACCAGCGAGCGTACCGACGAGGTCGGGTCCTTGTCGCGACTCCTGGGTGCCATGACGGCTCGGCTCAAAGCGAGCGCAACCAGGCTGCGCGATGCAGAACGCCGCGCCACCGTTGGTGAGTTTGCCCGGCAAGTGAACCACGACATCAAGAATGGTTTGACGCCGATTCGAAATGTCATCCGACATTTCATCGACGTCGTACGAGATGCGCCGGCAACCTTGCCGGACGTCTTCATCAAACGGCAGGGAACGCTCGATGCCAGTCTGTCGTACCTGGAAAACCTTGCTGCGAATTACGCCAAGCTCTCCCCGGTTACGGCCACCGCGCCATGCGATGTGGCGGCTGTCGTGCACCGTGTCATCGCCGGTACTGAGGCTCTTGGGGTGGGGGCGGTCCGGGCCGACATCGCGGCAGCCCTGCCGCTGGTTCGCGGAGATCCGGTAGTGGTTCAACGTGTGCTCGAGAACTTGGTCCGTAATGCCATCGCGAGCCTGGTCGATGACGGTCCCGTCACCGTATCCGCCGCCCCATCGCCCGACGCCCTTCCGGGTGGTGCCGTCCGGCTCACGGTGGCCGATACGGGACGGGGCATGACGCAGGAAGAACTGGGGCGCATCTTCGAAGACTTCTACACCACGACACCGGGAGGCACCGGGTTGGGTCTATCCATCGTGCGCCGCCTCGTTGGCGATCTGGGTGGCAGGCTCGAGATCGAGAGCGAGCCGGGTGTTGGCACCCGGGTCACCGTCGACCTTCCGAGAGCGGTGGAGCAGGTGTCCTCCACCCAGGGCCAGAGCCGAGGAGAGGACCGATGAGTGTGGTACTGGTGGTGGATGATGTGCAGGCGATGGCGGAGCAGTACGCCTACGACCTCGAGCGTCTTGGCGGGTTCGAAACGAGAACGGCTGCGGGCGGGGCCGATGCGCTCGAGGTTCTCGAGAGTGAACATGTCGATTGCGTCATTCTCGATCTCGAGATGCCGGGCATGGACGGGTTCGAGGTGCTACGTGTTCTCCAGGACCGCGGGAACGCTGTGCCGGTGATCGTCTACACTGGCACTGGCAACTACGATCGGTGTGTCCAGGCCGTGCAGCTCGGCGCGTACAGCTTCATCGACAAATCCGAGCCGATGGCAAAGGTGATCCGAGAGGTGGTCAACGCCCTCGACCTGCGGAAGCTTGCCGACGAACTGTCCATTTTGCGCCGCCGCCTCGGCGACGACACACCGCTTCGCGGCGGCAGTCCCGCCATGGAGGAATTGCGGCGAGCCATTGGCCGGTTGGCGGCCGTGCCGAGTCCGGCGCTGATTGTGGGCGAGAGTGGGGTGGGAAAGGAGCTCGTAGCTCGCGAGCTGCATCGCCTAGGCCCGCATACCGGTGAGCCATTCGTTGCAGTGAACAGTGCCGCACTGCCGGAACACCTGGTCGAGAGTGAGCTCTTCGGTCATGAACGTGGCGCGTTCACCGGCGCCCACAGGCTCCACATCGGCGCGTTCGAGCGTGCGGGCAAGGGCACCCTCTTCCTCGACGAGGTCGGGGAACTCGCGCCCCAGGTCCAGGCCAAGTTGCTCCGGGTCATCGAGGAGCGCGACATGATGCGGGTCGGGGGGACGCGTCCCGTCGCCGTACGGGCGCGTGTGGTGGCTGCCACCAATCGGGCCCTCGAAGAGGAGGTTACGGCCGGACTGTTCCGAGAGGATCTCTACTACCGGCTGAATGTGCACATCGTGCGCGTGCCGACGCTGCGTGAGCGACTCTCGGACATTCCCGACCTCGTGGAGCATTTCCTGACATCCATCTGCGAGCGCTTTGGGATCCGGAAAGTCACCATTGCGCCCGACGCGTTGGCAACGCTCATGCGATATGACTGGCATCGCAACAACGTGCGCGAACTCCGCAATATCGTCGAGCGCATGATCATCGCCGCGGATGGCGGGGTGATCCAGCCCGCACACGTGCCCGCCGAGCTTCGATCGGTCGGCCCGGTGGACACGGCGCACTCCCCGCAGACCTTTAAGGAACTCAAGGCGGAGGCCGAGCGGCGGATTCTGGTTGAGGCGCTCGAGCGGAACGATTGGCGGATCACCCAAACCGCCGAAGCCCTCGGGCTCGCCGATCACGCGAGCCTGCTCAAGATCATGCGCCGCCACAACCTGACCAAGAACAAATAAAGTGTCGATTCGGACACATAAGGGTTGATCGTGCCGTGTCTGATCGGACACATCCCACTGGTTCTGGTCTGTCGCGACCGCTGGCTCTCACCTCATAAATAATTATAAATCAACACACTACGGCATCGCACTCCGGTCCGTGGCTGGGTGGCCACCTGCTTGCCTCTAGAGCCGGGTGACCACGTCGGTCCAGTTCACCCGCCCCAGAGGGGCCCAATCCGGAGGACACCATGACCCACCCTATCCGTGCTGCCGTCGCACTTCTTCTCGCTGTGCCAATTGTGGCCAGCGGATGTGACGTCCCGGGCTACGATTCGGCCAAGACCACCTCGGTGGAAAGCCGCAGCGAGGCTCGAATGGTGCCAGTCTCTACCACCACGACCATGCCCGCGGCGTCTACCACCACCCCGACCGCTCCCGTGTTCACCGGACCGGTCTCCTTCGATGAGGCCGAGGCAGCCTATCGAGACAAGCGATACGAGGAAGCGTTCGGTATGTTCTCCGCGTACGCGATAGACCGCCCCGATGACGCGTGGGGTCGCTACATGCAGGGGCTGTCCGCCTGGAAGTCCGGACGCCTGGACGACGCGGCCGCGGCATTCGTGGCTGCGCTCGAAATCGATCCGGCCCATGAAAAGAGCCTGGTGAACCTGGCTCGCGTGTATCTCGACCAGGACCGTCCGGCGGACGCGCTGGTCCAGGCCAAGCAGGCAGCGGAATTGAATCCCTCGTCGGGCAGCGCCTTCCGCCTCATCGGGCGGGCGTACGGAGAGCTGGGAGATGGCGATGCGGCGCTCGAGGCCTACCATCGCGCGCTCGTGGTGGACGACCAAGATGCCTGGTCAATGAACAACCTGGGCCTTGTGTTGATCCAAGCGGGACGGTTCGACGAGGCGGTGCCGGCACTTGCCCGTGCGGTCGAGCTCCGCGACGACATTGCCATGTTCCACAACAACCTGGGTATCGCCCTCGAACGGAGCGGCTATCCCGGCGCGGCCGCCAAGGCCTTCGGCAGGGCGCTGGACGTCGACAGCACCTATGAGAAAGCCGCGACCAACCTAGCCCGCGTGACCGATCACGTCGTGGGCGCGGTGGAGGAAGACGTCGACCTCGAGTTCTTGGCCCAGCTCTTTCAGGAAGACATCGTGCGGTGGCGAGACACACCGCAGCCGGTCGTGGTGGAGCCGGTGGAGGAGGGTTCGCCGCCCATCACCAATGAATGACCACACAAGGCGGGGCGGCTACCATGTGTAGCCGCCCCGCGGGTCATTCAGTGCGTTCGTGCAGCAGATTGTCCTGACACGTCGGAGAATGAGCAGCTGGCGTTACGCGGTCCGTGTCGAGCCAGATTTGGTTTGCCGGGCCGCTCGCTCGTGCCGGACTCGGTGCAGAAGATCAGGAAGGACTCAGCGTAGCTCGCCAGCATGAACCGGCAGGTCTGCCAAGAGCTCCGCTCGGAGCACCGTGACGGCCTGTCCGCCGAGGATGACGCGGTCGCCGTTGCGCCGCACCTTGAGCACGCCGCCCCGCGCCGAGGCCTGATAGGCCATGAAGGCGCTCTTGCCCAATCGCTTTTCCCAATAGGGGACGAGGCAACAATGTGCTGACCCGGTAACCGGGTCTTCCGTGATGCCGGCGGCGGGAGCGAAATAGCGGGAGACGAAATCGAACCCCGGTCTCGAGGTGCGGCTGGTCACGATGCACCCGCGAGCGGGGATCGTGGCCAGCCTGCCGAAGTCGGGTTGGAGGCCGGTCAGGATCTCTTCGCTCTCGACCTCGACCAGGAGGTCGAACTTGCTTTTCCCTACGTAGGTGGGAGTCGCGCCGATGGCTTCGGCCAGGCTGGGGGGCGGCGGTGTCGCTTCCGCGGGGAGTGCCGGGAAGTCCATTTCGATCCACTCGCCCGCCTGCGCGGCGGTCAAGAGACCGCTCCGAGTATGGAAGCGAGCCTGGGCACCCGCGTTCAGCCGACCCAACTCCCAGAGCACGTGCGCGCTGGCCAGTGTTGCGTGCCCGCACAAATCGACCTCGAGCTCCGGGGTGAACCATCTGAGATTGTACCCGTCACCGTTCTCCAGCAGGAACGCCGTCTCCGAGAGGTTCATTTCTTGTGCAACCTGTTGCATCCAACGATCGGTCTGCGGTTCCGACAGCAGGCACACGCCCGCCGGATTTCCGGTGAACGGCTCGGAGGCAAAGGCATCGACTTGGAGCAGTGGAACGGGCATGCGACATCACCGGGTAGGGGGGGACAACCGGCACCGCTGAATCATAATCGGATGCCCAACGGAAATGGTATCACTCGGCATAGTGGCAGGCTGTTACCGAGTCTCCGACTTGGCGCAGCACGGGTTGCTCGAGTGAACAGCGCGTATCTTTTCGCGGATGGAAGCACCGGGGATGAAACGGGCACCCGCTTGGAGGGGTCGAGGGGCTCGGAGGCTCGCCGCCGAGGACGATGCGCCGGCGCGATTCGGTGGGATGAGGTTCGAGGGCCGCCGAAATGAGAGCTTGGGTGTAGGGATGTCGCGGTGCCGTAAGCAGCGACTCGGTCGGCGCGCTCTCGACGATTCGTCCCAGATACATGACCAGCGTGCGCTGGGCCAGCTGGCGCACGATCGCGAGATCGTGCGCTATGAACAACAGTGACAGCCCCCGTGTTCGTTGCAATTCTCCGAGTAGGTTCATCACCTGGGCTTGAACCGACACGTCGAGGGACGAAACCGGCTCGTCGCACACGAGGAATGAAGGCTCCACGGCCAACGCGCGGGCGATCCCGATGCGTTGTCGCTGTCCGCCGGAGAACTCGTGGGGATACTTTTTGGCGGCGTCGCGGCCCATACCGACCTCGGCAAGAAGCTGTCCGACCCGTTCGGGAATGGCCGCGCGCGGAGCCAACCTGTGGATCTCGATGCCTTCGGCCACGGCTCGGCCCACCCGCATCCTGGGGTTCAACGAGCCGTATGGGTCCTGAAACACGATTTGCATGCGTCGCCGGAGGGCTCGAAGTTCACGTGACGGGAGAGCAAAGACGTAGTGCTTATCGAACCAGACCCGTCCGGATGTGGGTTGTTCGAGCCGAAGGATGGTTCGGCCGATGGTGGACTTGCCGCAGCCCGATTCGCCGACGAGCCCCACCGTCTCGCCGCGCGCAACCTCGAACGACACCCCGTCCACCGCACGCACCGGCGCGCCGGCCGCGCGCAGCACGCTCACCCCGCGATAGTACTTGACGAGGTTCTCGACCACGAGCAATGGATCGGCGGCAGTCATGCAGGCGCCTCCTCCACGAGCCAACATGCTGCATGGTGTCCGTGGCCCGCTTCCAAACGTGGCGGGTCATCTACCCGGCAGCGGGGCATCGCCTTGGGGCAGCGGGGATGAAACCGACAGCCCGGCGGCCAATGGGCGGGATCGGGCACGGCGCCGGGAATCGGAACTAGCGGTCGGCGCGGGCCCGTCAGCCGCGGAACTGAGTTGAGGAGGCCTTGGGTATACGGGTGGGTCGGTTTGGAAAACAGCGCGCCCGTCTCGGCCTCCTCCACGATGCGCCCGGCATACATCACGGCTACGCGATCCGCATGGCCCGCGACAATGCCCAGGTCGTGGGTGATGAGGAGGATGGCCAGGCCATGGCTCGCTTGGAGTCGGTCGAGGATCTCCAGGATTTGCGCCTGCACCGTCACGTCCAGCGCGGTGGTCGGCTCGTCCGCGATGAGGACCTC
>Ga0210366_10000140_pt1 | contig 10347 bp, 14 predicted proteins | sample S641metaT_FD_190380 | JGI IMG/M metagenome (GOLD analysis project Ga0210366, IMG submission 190380) | Metatranscriptome of estuarine sediment microbial communities from the Columbia River estuary, Washington, United States - S.641... | ecosystem: Environmental > Aquatic > Marine > Intertidal... | reverse complement strand
GCCATGCCCGCGGTTACCGCGATGCGGGCGTCCTTCGGCGTCAGGTCGAACAACCTGGCAAGGGTGGAAGCGAATGCGGCGCTCACCTGGGCGGTCGGCCCTTCGCGACCCGCCGACCCGCCGGACCCGATCGTGAGCGAGGATGCGAACATCTTCACCCACGCCACCCGCCCACGGATCCCCGTGGGCTTCGTATGGATCGCGGCGATCGCGGAGTCCGTCCCATGCCCCTCGGCCTCAGGAGCGAACCGGAAGACCAGGAACCCAGACAACAGTCCGCCGAGTCCCACCACCAGAGGTAGGGCCCAGGGACGCGTGGGCGATCGGACAACGAGCATGTTGCCCTCGCCTGCCGGCGCCAACATCGAAGCCCCTGCGAGCGTTTCCACGAAGAACTTGCTCGACAACTCGAGCAGGACGGTGAACAGGACCGCGCCCGCTCCAGCAGCCATGCCGATCAGAACTCCAAGGATCAGCCACTTCTGGAAGAAGCCTGCCCGCCGGAGGAACATCCCGAAGCGTGCCCCGAGGCGACCCACCAGGGCCCGCGTCCGACGAACGCCCCTTGCGGCGCCGGAGCGACTAGCGATCGACAACTGAGTCGGGGATGCGCTCCACATCAGACCGATACAGCCGCTCGATCAACCGAGAAACCATCTCGGCATCCGCGGCGCGAAGTTGCGTCAGCATCCAGGTCGCGTCGTTCAAGGTCGGGCTGGGGGCATCCTCGACCGCCCCCGGCGACTGGCTGTCTTCCGAAGGCTTGGTCGTCCAGGCCTCCGCCAGCGACAGGATCTCGAAGGGTCGTACGGACAACCCGCGCGAGACGTAGAGCAGCGATTTGGCGGAGAGTCGCTTGCGACCGTTCTCTATCTCCGCGAGGTAGGTGTAGGAAAGCCCTGACGCCGCCGCGAGCTCTCGGCGGGAGAGCCCCCTGTGGGTGCGAAGGACCTTTACCGCTCGGCCGAGGGAAGAGTAGAATTCGGCGTCGTCAGCATCCGGCAGAGGCATCTCGGGATCCGCGTCTTCCACGCACAGACGATACCACGATTACACAATTAGTAGTGAAAACTACGCTGTGGGCGTTCCGGCACTTCCTCCGTCTTCCTCCTTCGAATCGCGTCTGCGCCTCGCCATCCGACGGGAAAGCCAGATGAGCAGGGCCAGCAATACCGCGATGCCGACCCCGCCCCAGGTCATATAGCTTTCGATACGGTCCTTGTTCGCGAAGAAAGCCCTGCCCAGCAAGTACCCCAGGGTGGTGTGTGCCAAGGCCCACAGCGCCGCGCCCGGCAGCTCGAAGGCGGCGAACCTTCCCCAAGACATCTTCGACATCCCGGCGACGAGACCTCCCATGGACCGCACGACTGGGATGAATCGCCCAAGGAACACGGTCTTTCCCCCGTGCTGGGCGTAGTACGAATCCGCCATCGCCAACCTTTCCGGGGGAACGAGCCAACGCGGGGCCTTGCCTTCGACGATCTGGCGACCGTATCGACGTCCGAGGAAGAATCCGACGTTGTCTCCCAACACCGCTCCCAGGGTGACCGCGAGCGTGACCAGAGGAAGCACCAGAGGCGTGTTGCCCGCGGGGATGAACAGGTGCGCGTCCGGCGAGGAGTAGACGCCGCCGAGGATCGCGACGCTTTCCCCCGGAACGACGAGTCCGAGGCCGACGGCACTTTCCCCGAAACAGACAACGAAGATGATGAGATAGCCGAGCCACCCCGAGAGGTACCGGCCCAAGAAGTCAACGATCCACTGCAGCACGAGGAAAGGCTACTTGCGCGAAGCGGTAATGATCAGCTCTCCGCTTCGGCTTCCATGACTGCCAGGCGGGTGTAGTAGTCGGGTATCTCGCGCAGATGTGCCAGTGCGATCTTGCCCGTCGTCACGGCATCGTCGCCGGTTACGTTCGTTCCCGGGTCCCTCGTCCCGTGTTCCAGTTCCACGTCCATGCCGGACCTGAACTGCTCGAGGTCGAAGTCCTCTACTGCGAAGTCGATGCCCAACTCTGCTGCGATCCGCGCAGCCTCATCCGGGCTGAAGCCGTCTCTAGCTGTCATGGTTGCACCTCCGTCCACCATCCTATTCGTGGGGGTAGCTTGACCGGCCCCTTGGCTGGGTCCACTCTTCCCTCATCCGGCACGAGAGGGGATGCCCATGGACGGCGAACTCAGCCTGCACCTGTACAACACGATCAAGTTCCTCCACATCCTGCTGGCCATGATCTGGGTGGGCGGCGGAATAACGATCCAGGTCTTCGCGATCAGGGCGATGAAGGCCGGCCCCGAACACACTCAGCACTTCGCGGAGACGGTGCACTGGGTAGGCAACCGAGTCTTCATGCCTGCATCAGGCATCCTGTTCCTGCTCGGGCTGTGGATGTCGTTCGGATGGATGGACTGGGTCTGGCCCACATGGATCTGGATCGGGATCGCCGGCTTCGCCGCCACCTTCGTGACCGGCAGCTTCTTCCTCGGCCCGGCCACCGGCAGGTTGGACAAACTACTGAAGGACAAGGGCCCTGCGGATCCCGAATCGATCGCGACGATAAGGCGCATCCTCGGCATCTCCCGCATCGACATGGTCGTGCTGATCATCGTCGTGTGGGACATGGTGTATAGGCCGTTCAGCTAGTCGGCCAACCCCGAGGCGACTCAGGGGTGGAGATGAGCGGGAGGAAAGGGATTCGAACCCTTGAACGAGTCACCCCGTTAACGGTTTTCAAGACCGTCGCCTTCGTCCGCTCGGCCATCCTCCCGCCGTAAGGATACGAGGCCGCAGGCCCGACTAGGGAACGGGAGTGAGCACCCGATAGCGCTCCGGCAGGTACTGGTGCAGCACCTCGGGCAGTTCGACCGAACCATCGGAGCGCTGATGGTTCTCGACCACGGCGATGATGGTTCGCCCGATCGCGCTCGCGGTTCCGTTCAACGTGTGCAGGGTCTCTATGGTCCCGTTCTCGCGCCGCACCCGGGCCTGGAGCCGGCGCGCCTGGTAATCCGTGCAGTTGGAGCAGGAGGTCAGCTCACGGTACCGCTCCTGACCTGGCAGCCATACCTCGATGTCGTACTTCTTGGCCGCACTGCCTCCCAGGTCACCGGCCGCGATGTTCACGACCCTGTAGGGAAGCTCGAGGCCACCTACGATCCTCTCTTCGATGGCGAGGAGTCGCTCGTGTTCCTCCCAGGACTCTTCGGGCCTGGTGAACGAGAACATCTCCACCTTGTCGAACTGATGCACGCGGAAGATCCCCCGTGTGTCCTTGCCCGCAGCTCCAGCCTCGCGTCGGAAGCATGACGAGTAGCCAACGTAGTGCAGCGGCAGGTCAGCTTCGTCGATGATCTCGCCGAGATGCAGCGATGCGAGCGGCACTTCGGCCGTCCCGACCAGGCACAACTCGTCGTCACGCGTGAAGTAGATCTGCGACTCGTCCCCCGGCAGGAAGCCCGTGCCGAACATCGCGTCAGGTCTGACCAGTACCGGGGGGATAACGGGCGTGAAGCCACGATCCACGAGGGTGTCCATGGCATACCTCATGAGAGCGAACTGCAGGTAGACGAACTGTCCCTCGAGGTAGACGAATCGCGAACCGCTGGTGCGTGCGCCTCGTTCGAGGTCGATGCCACCGAGCATCTCGCCGATCTCGACGTGATCCCTCGGGGTGAAATCGAAGGCCGGGGGGTCGCCCACACGGCGAACCTCGAGGGCGTCCTCGTCGGTGTCACCTTCGGGTGAGGACCCGTGAGGGATGTTCGGTAGCTCGGCCATCAGGGCGTCGAGTTCCTCACCGACGACCTGCAGCCGCGGTTCTATCTCCTTCAACTCCGCGCTGGCCGAACGCACACCCTCGATGATCTTCTTGCGTTCGTCATCGGAGCCTGCTTTCCCCGCCGCCTTGGAGCCGGAATTCACGATCGCACGGAGATCGTCGGTCTTCGTCGTCAGCGAGCGCCGCTCCTCGTCGAGGACAATGGCTCTCTCGAGCTCATCGACGCGTCCGCGTCGAGCCATTCCAGCTCGGAACGGCGCGGGGTTCTCACGGATGGCCTTCAGGTCGAGCAATGCTCAGCCCTTCGCCGCCTCGGCAGGCTTGGAACCCGCCTGTGCCTGAGGCTGGCTTCCACCGGCTCCGCCGCCGTCCATGCGGCTCTGCCCGTTGAAGACGGCCCCCTCCTGGATCACCAGAGCCTTGGCGGTGATGTTGCCGTCAACTCGCCCGCCTCGGGCGATCTCCACCTTGCCCTTGGCGCTGACGTCGCCCTTGAATCGACCCGCGATCGAGATGTTCGCGGCGTTGATGTCAGCCTCGACGCTGCTCTGAGGCGAAAGCATCACGTCGCCTTCGGCACTGATCTGGCCCTTCACCTGGCCGTCGATGCGGAGCGCGCCGGCCGAAACGATGTTGCCCTCCAACTTGGCTGCCTGACCGACGATGGTGACCTCACCACCTGTCTGCTCCGCCATCTTCCTGCCTCCCATCTCATCGACCGAACCCGTGCCGTCCGCCTCGTCACGCTTCCAGATCATCCGGCACTCACCGCCTCTCGTGGCCGCGCAGCGTTCGCCTGCTGGATCGCCGCAACCTCTTCTTCGGAAAGGTTATGCGAGCTGCGCCCCCCGTTTATCGGTTTCGCATAAACACGTGTGTCCTGCCGTCCGTTTATCGACGTGATGACCACGCCGTCTCCCCTGTCGTCGAGCAACGCGCAGGAGAATGACAACCTCCCCCCCACGTCCTCGAAAGCGTCATACCTGACCATCCCGACGTGCTGCACGGCTCCCTTGAGCGCGGCGTTCTGGCGTTTGGACTCCGCCGCAAGGCGGCGCACCGCCTGCTCGAGTCGCTGAGCATGATGGGCCTGCTTGTCGAGGACCTCCTGAAGCTCCTCCGTGACCGCGAGGGGTCCATCAGGATGCTTCTTGAACAGTCCGGCGGCCATAAGCGCGTAGGCGAGCGCCGACGCGCCAAGGACCAGGCTGGCGATTACCAGGACACTCAGGGTCTGCGTCGAAAGATTCATACTCGGCCTCGGGGAATCAGGCTTCAGGGGACGGTTGGAAACCCATTATAGGGTTCCCTCCTATCCGTACTACCCCATCGTTGGTAGGTTGCTGCACATGAGCGTTGAGTTCACCGAGTGGGCGACCGACATCCTGAACCGTGCGCAACAGGCAGCCGTCCGATTCCATCCGGAGGTGAAGATACGCCTGGCCCGCACCGCTTCGGGCGTCGAGGCGGTCCTAGCCGAGGAGCCCGAGGCGACGGATCAGGCGGTTGCATGTGGAGAGATGACCCTGTTCGTCGAGCAGGGACTCGAGGGACTGGTGGACTGCAAGGAGCCACATGACCAACTGGTCCTGCGACCCGCGGGGTCTTTCCCCAACCCCAAGGGGGAACATTGAGCGTCCCCTCCCTTGGAACGATGCTGGTCGTCGGCGCGCATCCCGATGATGAGACCTTCACCGCTGCAGGGCTCATGGCTGCAGCGGTCCGGGAGGGTCGGAGGGTCGTGTGCGTGACCGCGACGCGCGGTGAGGGCGGTTCGATGGATCCCGAGAAGTGGCCACCTGCTTCGATGGCCGAAGTGCGGACCCGCGAGATGCGTGAATGCATGGACGTCCTCGGCGTCGAGGAGCATCACTTCCTCGACTACGTGGACGGCACCTGCCACGAGGTCGACGACGCCGAAGGAACGGCGCGCATCCGCGCGCTCATCGAGGACGTAGCACCCGACTCGGTTCTGACCTTCGGGCCGGACGGCATGACCGGACACCCGGACCATAAGTCCGTCAGCCGTTGGACGACCGCCGCGTTCGAGCAGGCGGCGAAAGAGGGCGCGCGACTCTTCTACTCGACCCAGACGCCCGGATGGGCGGCAAGGTTCGTACCGATCATGAACCGCTTCGACGTCTTCGGACCCGGGACACCTCCGATAGTTCCCATCGAAGAACTGGCTATCCACGTCACGCTGGAAGGCGACCTTCTGGATCAGAAGGTCCGGGCGATCTACAAGCAGATCAGTCAGGTCGAGCACATGATCGAGGCGTTCGGCGAGGAGTTCTTCACCGAGGGGATGGCCGAGGAGTCCTTCGTGGAGGCTCCCTACCAGTAGCCTCTCCAGATGGAGATCCAGGCTATGACTGCGGCTCGGGCCAAGGCGATCTCAACCTGGCGGTATCCCGACCGGTATTCCACCTACGACGTCCACGAAGCCCCCTCTTCAGACACCGGCTACTGGGCCGTGCTGGATGAGGGCGAACTGGTCGGCTACTGCTGCTTCGGCGCCGAGGCACGTGTTCCCGGGGTAGAGGAAGAAGACGGAACCCTGGACGTGGGCTACGGCATGCGCCCTGACCTGGTCGGCATTGGGAGGGGGCGCTCCTTCGTCTCCGCGATCCTCGCCTTCGGCGTGAAGCGGTTCTCACCGACGCAGCTGCGTCTGCTCATCCTCGACTGGAACCAACGGTCGCGGAAGGTGGCCGAGGCACACGGATTCCGGCGAAGCGGGACCGTTCCGGGCAGAGAAGGCGAGTTCCTCGTGATGACTCGGCCCGGTGGTTCCTAGGCTAGTTCCGCCTCTTCATCGTCGTCGCTGCGGCGCGCCAGAAGTACGAGCGTGATGATCGCCAAAGCCGATGAAAGAGCCATGTACGCCAGCGACATGAAACCGAACTGCCTGAACCAAGTTACATTGCAAGGCGTCTCACCCGGAACGACCGAGCAGAACGTGGACTCCTGCTTGGGGAGCCACTCGTACTGATAGTGGTAGATCGATACCAACGCACCCACGATCATCACCGGTACGACGTAGAACTTGACCAGTACGTCTTTCCGCAGGGCAGCCACCAGCATGATGATCGCCATCGGGTACAGAGCGATGCGCTGGAACCAGCAGAGCTTGCAGGGATCGAAGTTGACGTACTCGGAGTAGTACAGACTCCCCGCCATGGTCACCGCCGCCACGGCGAAACCTATCCAGAGCGCGTTGGGTCCCACCAGATCCCTGAGCTTCACGAAGAGGTTCTGGCGTGAGAACAGCCACAGCAGGAACGTCACGACCACGAAGACGTTCACCAACGCGGTCAGCAACCCGAACAGGAGATTCATCGTCTGCAGATTCATATCGGACCCTTCATGTCTGGATTCGAGCCAATGGTAGCCCCTGGAACGAGCACCACCCTGTATCTGCTACCGCCTATCCTGACGCGCCACGAAACTGAGCACGGTGGCCCCATCTTTCCGGGGCTCATCCATACCCGAGATGTAGCGGTAGCCCGAGGGATGTTCCCAGCCCTCGAGGTCCTCCCGATCAGCGGATGGGTTCTCGACCAGGAACCTGACCAGAGCTCCCTTGAGGAACTTGTTCCAGTGAGAAACCGCCTTCAGAGACCCGTCCGGCCCCCGTTCAAGGAAGCGCACGGTGTACTGCGGAACGTCCCCGGGCGCCTGCCACGCCGCGGCGTGCTCGCTCGGCAGCAGGTTCCAGATGCGTCGTCCCTCCGACATGGCCTGCAGGGCCGTCGACAGGTCTTCCCTCCACCAGGTAGAGAGCTTCCCCAGCCCGGGAAGAGAGGCGCCCATCTTCAGCTTGTAGTCGGGGATCGGATCGGCCGGAGAGACCAGCCCCCAGAGCCCAGAGAAGATGATCACGCTGCGATCGAGTCGCTTCCTCTGCACGGCCTTGAGCGACGGATGATCGAGCGCGTCGTAGAGCACACCCGTGTAGCGATCCATCGCGGGCATCGTCCCGTGATCACGGATGTGGAGGTCGGCCGTCGTCGCCGCAGCCAGGGCCTTCCCCTTGAGCCCGAGCAACTTTGACCGGGACGCCTCGGACCCCTTCATCGCCTTCCGAAGGGCTCCGATGACCTCCTCGCGGCGATCGTCGAGATCGATCTCCATGGTGCCCCGCCGCCACGGACTGCCGGCACCGCCGGAAGCCTTGCCCTCCGAAGGCGGCAGCAGGATGAGTGGATCCTTCCCCATGGACGCTAAGGCTAGCGCCGCCTGAGTATCAGTGGTCCTCGACGAGCTCGAGCTCCATCTCGATGAAGTCGCGCGCTCGGATCCCGTCCTCCCATATCTCCTCCGGGTAGGCGTCGAAGAAGCCCCGGCGAACACCCGTGATGCGGAATCCGCAGCGTTGGTAGAACGCAAGCGCATCGAGGCTGGAGTTGGCCGTGCCCAAGAACAACCTCTCGTAGCCACGGTCGCGTCCCAGGTCAGCGACGGCGTCGATAGCGCCCGTTCCGACGCCCCGGCCACGGGATGCCTCGGCGATCGCGATGTTCTTGATCTCGAGTACTCGATCCTGCGAGATCAGCAGCACCGCCCCGACCTCGATGCCATCATCGGCGATCGCGAATAGCTCGCCCTCATCCATGTAGGAGCGAACCACGGACTCTGACCCGTCGGCCTCGAGCAACAGCTGAAGGAACGACTCCCTTCCGCCCTCCACCTGCCTCAGCTCGATCATCCTTGAACACTACCCGTACCGTCGGTCAGGTTGGCGCGACATCGACCGCCGTGCAACCATGTTGCGATGTCCGCAACTTCCCCAGACGCGAACAGGGCCCATGCGCCGGCAACATCACCGGCACCAGGCGACGCCGCCATCCTCGACGCCGTCGGATTCGCCGCCGAAGCCTCCATGCGCGAGGGATCCGCGGAAGCGGTTGTGCCAGAGATCCTCGAGCGCCTGGGCGCCTCGGTGAACGCCAGCCGCGCCTATCTCTTCCAGAACACGACCTCGAACCAGGGCGAACTTCTCATGGATGAGCTCTATGAGTGGGTCGCCCCTGACATCAGTCCAACCATCACCGACCCGACGAACCACGGGTGGCCTTACGAACCCCAGCATTCGAGCTACGTGGAGGCTCTCGGGTCCGGCAGGGTCCTGACCGTCTCCCGGTCCACCGCAACCGGAGTGGACCTCGAAGACCTGATCGACGAGGGGGTCCTCTCCTCGATCTCGGTGCCCGTCTTCCTGCGCGACCGCTGGTGGGGCTACCTCGGCTTCGACGACTGCCTGGTGGAGCGGGAGTGGAGCCGATCCGAGATCGATGCGCTCAACGCAGCCGCGGGGTTCATCGGCATCACGATGGCCCGCATGGAGGAGCGTTCGCTGGCCGAAGCAACGGCACCCGCATTCAAGACGCTCGTCGATCGCATCCCGGCTATCACCTACGTAGACGTGGTCAAGGACCCGGAGAGCTACCCGTACCCCACCCTCTACATGAGCCCCCACGTCGAAGAGGTTCTCGGATACCCACCCGAGCGATTCGTCGACGACGATGACTTCTGGGACTCGATCATCCACCCCGAAGACCTGGAATCGATCAAGCACGCCGACCTCGACACCATCTCGGAGGAGCGCTTAGAAGGTGAATACAGGATGATCGCAGCAGACGGTCGGGTGGTCTGGGTCCACGACGAGGCCGAACGCGTTTCCTACACCCCCGACCACCGCGAAGTCTGGCACGGCGTCATATACGACATCACCGCGCTCAAGGAAGAAGCCGAGCGGGAGAGGGAAGCCGCGGACAAGCTCCGATCGCTCGATGCACTCAAGGACACGTTCTTGGACGCCGTCTCCCACGAACTCCGCACCCCAGTAGCGGCGATCATGGGGCTGTCGTTGACCCTGGAGCGGGACGAGGGAGGACTGACCGAATCCGAGCAACGCGACTTCGCGGGTCGGATATCGCGGAACGCCCGCAAACTGCAACGACTCATCGAAGATCTGCTGGATACGGGCAGACTCAATCGCGATGCTCTGGAGCTCCAGCGGGGCGTCGCCCGTATCGACCGCATAGCGATGCGGGCATTGGAAGAAGCCGACATGCCTGACACCCATCCGGTCTCCCTCGAACTCGAGCCCGTCGAGGCGCCCGTCGACCCGTCCAAGGTAGAGCGCATCATCGAGAACCTTCTCTTCAACGCGGCACGTCACACGCCCACAGGCACCCGAGTGACGCTGTCGGTCCACGCCGTCGAAGGCGGAGCGCTGATCCGCGTGGATGACGAGGGGCCGGGAGTTCCACCGCCCTTGCGCGAAGCCATCTTCCATCCTTTCCGGCAGGGAGAACGGCACCCCACGCAGGGGGCAGGCCTAGGCCTCTCGCTGGTGGCGCGGTTCGCCGAACTACATGGGGGCCACGCTTGGGTAGAAGACGGACCGCGGGGCGGGGCCTCATTCCGGGTGATCCTTCCCGGCAGCTAGGCGCGGGATCCGAGTACCGGCTACTCAGGCAGAAGGACCGCTCACTCCTCGAGCCGAGCCTGTCACCGACATACAGGCATCCGGTGAGACCGTTCGCCCGGTGACGGTGCCGCTGGAT
>Ga0210366_10000139_pt1 | contig 10357 bp, 8 predicted proteins | sample S641metaT_FD_190380 | JGI IMG/M metagenome (GOLD analysis project Ga0210366, IMG submission 190380) | Metatranscriptome of estuarine sediment microbial communities from the Columbia River estuary, Washington, United States - S.641... | ecosystem: Environmental > Aquatic > Marine > Intertidal... | reverse complement strand
CTCGCGCAGCCCCTCGGCCGAGCGCAGCGCTTCCTCCAGCGAACAGCTCTCCAGCAGCACACCGAACTCGTCACCACCGAGCCGCGCCAGCGTGTCGCGCCAGCGGACCTTGGACTTCAGCAGCGCGCCAACTTGCCCAAGCAGCGCGTCGCCCGCACTGTGGCCGCAGGTGTCATTGACGATCTTGAACTGGTCGAGGTCGATGTAGCACAGCGCATACGATGTCTCGCGTGCCTTCGCGCTCTTCAGCGCCCGCTCGACGCGGGTCTCGAACTCGCGTCGGTTCACCAGTCCGGTCAACACATCGTGGCTTGCGTGGTAGCTCAGCCGGCGATTCAGCTCGCGGGACTCGGAGACGTCATGGAACACCAGCACGCCCCCGGTCACGGCGCCGGTGCCATCGCGGATTGGCGACGCCGTGCTTTCCGCGTACAGCTCGTTCCCATCGCGGCGAATGAGCAGCATCGGTCGCACTGACTTGATCGAGCGAGCGCGGCGGATCGCGACCGCCATCGGGTTCTCGAGCGGTTCGCAGGTCTCTTCGTGGAAGGAGCGGAAGATCTCGTCGATGCTCCGTCCGAGTCCGTCCTCCAGCCGCCAGCCGGTCAGTTCTTCGGCGACCGGGTTCAGGTACTCGACCCGTCCATGCGCATCGGACGTGATCACGCCATCGCCGATGGACTGCAGCGTGATCTGAGCGCGCTCCTTCTCGCGGAACAGCGCCTCCTCATAGAGCCGTCGCTCGGTGATGTCCAGCTCCACGCCGATCAGCCTGCGCAAGCGCCCCTGGTCGTCGACCCGGGCGCGCGCGCGGCCAATGACCCAGCGCCATTCGCCATCGCAGTGGCGCAGGCGGTGAACGCTCTCGAACGTCTCGGTCTTGCCGGCGAGGTGGTCGCGCATCATGGCCGAGACGCGCGGCAGGTCCTCGGGGTGTACCAGCCGCGTCCAGTCTGGCGACAGGAGCACGTCGTCCTTGTCGTAGCCCAGCATCTCCTTCCAGCGCGGCGAGAACCAGGTGTGGTTGTTGATCGCGTCGTAGTCCCACAGGCCATCGTTGGCGCAGGGCAGCGACAGCGCCTGGCGTTCCTGGACGTCGCCCAGGCGGTCCGCCAACGCGATGCGCTCGAGTCCACTCGCAAGGCTCGTGCCGACCAGCTTGAGCAACAGGTGCAGGTTGACGTCCCAGCCCTCGCCCGGCTCTGCGGTCGCGAAGGCGAGGAACCCGCGCACGACGCCCTGCACGCCGAAAGCGATCAGCAGCAGCGAACGGATGTCGAGACCGGCCAGTCGCTCGCCGTCCGCGGCCTGCTCGGTGCGCAGGGCGGCGGTGTCGCGGAATTCGAGGATGCGCACATGCTCGAGGCGGGAGCGGATCCACGGCAGTGAGGCAAGCGTCTCGCCCTTCAGCACCTCGGGCCGGCAACGCGTAAACATGTTGCGCGAGACCGCCAGCGAGTCGATGTGCTCACCGGCACCGTCCAGCAGCGCCAGGAACACGACGTCGGTGCCGGTCGCTTCGCGCAGGATGTCGAGGTTCTGGCGGATGACCGCGTCGGCGTTGTCGGCCGTCAGGTTCTGGAAGTCGACGGCGACCTTGGTGCAGGTGATGTCGATGCCAAGCGGCGGCCGCTTGGACTGCGGCTGCCAGAGCTTCGCCGACAAGATGTCGGATGCGGTGAAATCCGGTAGCTCTTCGCTTTGCACCATCGGCACCTGGATGGGCTTCCCCTAGCCTGAGCAGTCTCGCAGCCCGGTCGTCTGCGGCCGCAGGAACCAGTTATCAGTTCCTCTCCCCGGGACGGGCAGTTAGTTACGCCGCATTGTGTCAGAAACTTCTAGGAATGCAAGCTAACGGCTTGTATTTGTTGAGGTACTCATTGCGGCATGATCGTGCGGCTTGAAGCGTCCGGTGAAATGCCTGTCGCGCGGGCCCTCGGCGCCGGCCTAGGCCTTCAGCGGTGCGGCGGCCGGTAGGTCAGCGCAGCGGCCGGATTGCCGCGGTCGGCACAGGCCGCAGCGGCGGGCGCTGAGACCAGAAACCACCGCAAGCGGTTGGCCTCGCCGAGCGCCAGGGCGGGCGACTCACCGAAGCATGCATGGCGGACGGATTCGTCGACGACGAGCACGCGGTCCGACTCCGCGTTCAGCCAGCGCGCCGCGTCGAATGCCTCCTGTTCGGGGTCATGGACACGGCGGTGGCCGAAATTGACGACGGGACGCGTCGCATACAACAAGTACTGCTCGCGGTATGCGACCAGCCCCAACTCCGCCCCGGCTGGCACGGCGCGCTCGAAGGTCGCAACAAATGCCTGGCCGGACCGATCGGCATTGATCATGGGTACGATCCAGAATCCGGTGATTAGCGCCACCACCGACACCGCGGCTGCCCAGGCCAGCCCTCCACGGGCCGGGCGCAGCACAATGAGCGCAACGAGCACCCCGGCCGCGACCGCCACCAGCGGCGCGGGAGAAGTAACTCCATATTGCCCGCCTAACCCGGCCAGGCGGTCCGGCCGCAGCAGGCCGAGATACATCGCGGCACCGGCTGCGGTCGCCGCCAGCAGCGCGGTCAGCGCGAACAGGGCGCGCTGCGGTCCTGCGCGCCGCCACAACCCAACCAGGTACGGCGCCGCCGCCAGCGCCAGGGCCGGCAGCGCGGGCAGCACATAGACACCGCGCTTGCCCGGGCTCACGCTGAAGAACAGCACGACCACTGCAATCCAGCCGATGAACAGCCAGGGTCGGCCGTCGCGCTCACGCCAGGCAATGCGCCAGCGCGGCACGAGCCAGGGCAGCAGGGCCGTGGCGGGCAGCCAGAGTCCCGGGATCACCTGTACCAGATAGAAATACCAGGGCTTGTAGTGGCCCCAGGCCGCCGCGTAGCGGGTCATGGTCTGCTGAAAGAGAATTTCGTCGCGGTAGGCAGCCAGGCGCGGGTCCGCCGACAGCGCGGTCCTGACGAGCATGGGCACGAGCCAGAGGGCGATGCCCGCCAGCGCCGCAGTCGGCGCCAGCCACCAGCGAGCCCCACCCCTGCCCGGCCAGAGGCCACCAAAGCCCGCACGGCGTAGCGCAAAGAACGGTAGCAGCAACAGCAGCGGCAGGAAGCCGGTTCCCTTGGTCACCACGCCGAGTCCGGCGGCGAATCCGCCGAGCGCGTAGGCGCGCCAGTCCGGGCCGGCCAGCAGGTGCCGCGAGATCCCGTACAGCGACGCGGTCGTCAGGAACGTGAGCAGCATGTCGATCTGCGCGGAGCGGGCCTGGATGACGAGCTGTACCGAGGTGCCAAGCAGCAGCGCCGCGGCGAGTCCCGTCTCGCGCGACCAGAGCCGGCGGCCGAGGTCGTACACCAGCCACAGTGTGCCAAGGCCCGCGAGCAGCGACGGCAGGAGGAACGCCAGCCTGAGCGTCCCGGTCGCCAGGTACGCAGTCGCGATCGCCCAGAAGAAGACCGGCGGCTTGTCCTGGTAGAGGTCTCCGCCGACCTCCGGAATCAGCCAGCGACCCGTGTCGACCATGTCGCGGGCGATGAGCGCAAACCTCGGCTCGTCGGCCGGCCAGGGATCACGCAGGCCCAACCCGGGCGCAAACAGCAGCGCGCCGAGCAGCAGCAGCCACAGCACGTCGCGCCAGGTCTCGCGCCCGCCGGCCACACCGGGCCTGGGCAGGCGATCCGGGTCCGGACTCCGCGCCGCGTTCACGGCCCCGCTGGCGTGCGCTGCTCGCGGCGCACGAAATAGAGGTTGCGCAGGTACACGACGAGGCCTGTGGCCTGGCCGACGACAAACACCGGGTCCTGGCGATGGATGGCATACACCAGCAGCGTTACGCCACCCGTCAGGCTGAAGTACCAGAACGCTACCGGGATCACACTCTTGCGCTGGCGTTCGGTGGCAACCCACTGCACCAGGAAGCGCAGCGAAAACAGCGCCTGACCGAAGAAGCCGATGCCCAGCCAGAGGGCCGGGATGGCGAAGAATTGCTGACTCATGAGACTCACCTTTGCGGCGCCGAAGCAAGGCGCCTGCGTCGTCATTCCTCGGTGACACCCAGCCCGGCGCGGTAGCGCGCGCGCAGCCACATCACGCCGATCAGGTCCACGATCCCGACCCACAATCTGTTGTGCAGCCCGTACTTGGAGGTGCCGCGGATGCGCGGCCGGTGGTGGACCGGCACCGACATGACGGCCGCGCCTTGGCGCTGGAACAGCGCCGGCAGGAACCGGTGCATGTGATCGAAGGCGGGCAGCTCCAGGAAGGTATCGCGATGCATGAGCTTGATGCCGCAACCGGTGTCGGGCGTGCCGTCAGCGAGCAACGCGGCGCGGACACCGTTGGCGACCCGCGATGACAGCCGACGCAGCCAGGTATCGCGCCGGGCCACGCGGTTGCCCATGACCAGGCGAACGTCGCGCCCGGCCCGCACGGCCTGCTGCAATGCACCGATCATGGCGGGAAAGTCCGCCGGGTCATTCTGGCCGTCGCCGTCGAGCGTGGCGACCCACTCGTGGCGCGCCACCCGCACGCCGTTGCGCACCGCGGCGCTCTGGCCGCTTCGGCGCGAATGCCGCAGTAGCCGCACACCCGCAATTTCGGCGCGCGCCGCATGGACGGCCGCCGCGGTACCGTCGGTGCTGCCGTCGTCGACGAAGATGATCTCGGGCGCACCGCGGAAACCGAGCGCAGCGTGAATTTCGCGCGCCAGCGGCACGACGTTGTCAGCCTCGTTGCAAACCGGGATGACGACCGAGACGTGCTCGGGAACCGAAGTCATGTGCGATCACTCCCCGGCACGGTCCACCGCAGTCGCGTCGAAGGCCTGTGAGGCCCCGACCATGAGGCGCGAGATTATACGGAATCGGGCGCGCCTGCCGGGCACCGGCACGCCCCGATTGCGCTCGCAGGACCGACTTCCCACAATGCGCCATGCTCAACGGCCCGACCCGCACCGACTCGAGCACCCGTCGCCTGGGCATCGCGGCCCTGTTCACGGGCAGTTTCATGCTGGTCGAGGCGATCGGCGGCTACCTCGCCGGTTCGCTGGCACTGCTGGCCGATGCGGGCCACATGCTCACCGACACGGCGGCCCTGATCATGGCGTTCGGTGCCGCCAGGCTCGCCGGACGGCCCGCCGACCGGCGGCGCTCCTACGGCTACGAGCGCCTGCGCGTCCTCGCGGCACTGATCAACTCGATCGCGCTGCTGGCGCTGGTCGTGTGGCTCGTGACGGAGGCCGTGCAAAGGGTGCTGGACCCGCAGCCCGTGAACGCGCGGCTGATGCTGAGCATCGCGCTGCTCGGCGCGCTGGTCAACGTCGGCGTGCTCCTGCTGTTGCGGGAAGGGCACGACGAGGACATCAATCTCGGCGCGGCGTACCTGCACGTGCTGTCCGACCTCGGGGGCTCGGCGGCTGCGGCACTCGCCGCGGTCGTGATCCTGTCGACCGACTGGACGCGTGCCGACCCGATTCTGTCGCTGTTGATCGCTGCGCTGGTGGCGCGGGTCGCGATTCGCCTGTTGCGCCGCTCGTCCCACATCCTTCTGGAGGGCGCGCCCGAAGGGCTCGAGCCGGACAAGCTCGCACTCGAACTGCAGGCGGCCGTGCGCGAGGCGGAGGACGTTCACCATGTGCATGCCTGGTCACTGGACTCGCGGGAAGTGCTGGTGACCCTGCACGCGAGGATCGGCCCCCGCCAGGATGCGGACGAGGCCATGGCCGCGATCAAGCGCGTGCTCGAGACCCGCTGGGGCATCCGGCACTCGACCATCCAGATCGAACGCAGCCTTTGCCACGACCCTGAATGAGCCGGCCCCGCGCTACAGCGCGGCGCGCGCTTCTTCGTAGAGACGGTCGAGTTCGGCGCCCATCTCCTGGCGACAACGCTCGAGCTCAAGCTTGTCGAGCCCCTTCGGCACGATGCGCGGCTCGCCGATGATCAGTAGAACGCGCGTGAAGGGCCAGGGCAAGGTGAACCGGTCCCAGGTCGGGAACAGCCAGGCGCGGCGTGCAGCATAGGCTATCGGCACGATCGGCCGACCCGATAATTGCGACAGGAAGATCGCGCCCGGCTTGAACACGCGGCGCGGCCCGTGGGAGCCGTCCGGCACGATCACCGGCGACACGTCCTGGTTTACGACCGCCTTGTACAGGGCGCGCAGCGCCTGTGCGCCCGTGCGGGTCGACGAGCCGCGTATCACCATGACGCCCGCGCTCCGCGCCAGTATCACCGGCAACTCCGCATCGACCGAGGGACTGCTCAGCTGACCGAGCCTGAGCCCGCGCGGTGGATACCAGACCAGCTCCCTGAATGGCAGCAGCTGCTGGCCATGCCAGAACACCGGGATTACCGACTTGTGCTCGGCAAGCGCCGCTTCCAGCCGTTCCCGGCCCAGGACCCGTCCCCGCGGAATGAGCCACCACCATCCGTAGATGATTCCCAGCGCAATCGGCGCGGCCAGCCGGTACAGCGTGAGCCGCCACCATGTCAGGCGCCTCGACGACTCCGGGCGCCGGCGCCGGCGATGGGCCTCTTGCGGGGATTCGTCTTGCATTCGGGTCAGTCCAGACGGTGCACCGACACGTGACCGTCGGCGTCACGGCGCACCTTCCAGCGCCGGTATGACCACAGCCAGTCCGGCGGATTTGCGCGGATCTGCTGCTCCACGCGCCGCACGTAGCGCTCGACCCAGGCGCCATCCTCGAGCTGCTCGTCGTGGCCCACCAACGGCTCGAGGACCACTTCGTAGCACCCACGCCCGGTGCGGCGCACGGCAACGAAGAAGATCGGCGCGCCGACCGAGCGGGCGACCGCTTCCGGTCCCTGGTAGAACGCCGTCTCCTGCCCGAAGAACGAGGTGAAGTGACGCGCCCCGGTGGACACCGGGTCCTGGTCTGCGACCATCGCAATCACCCGCGGCTCCTTGCGCCGCCGCATGACATGGATGGGCAGGCGCTTGGCCGAAATCATCGTGGCGCCGAAGCGCGAGCGCATGGCCAGCAGCAGCCGGTCGGCCCACCGGTCATGCATCGGCTTATAGGCCGCTTCCAGCGGGCAGCCGAGATCGAGCGACAACGCCAGCAGCGTCCACTCCCAGTTGCAATTGTGCGAGGTAACGATCACCACAGAGCGGCCGGCGCTGATGTGCTCGCGTACCAGCTCAGCGCCGCGAATCGTCATGCGCGCACGGATCTGCGCCGGAGTGATGGTCAGGGCCTTGACGGTCTCGACCATCACATCCGCGAAATTCCGGTAGAAGCCGCGCCGGATGCGGGCGATCGCCGCATCGTTCAGGTCCGGGAAGCACATTCCGAGTTGTGTATTGACCACCTTGCGGCGATACGGCGTGACGTACTCGCCGAGCCACGCGAGCAGCGACGCCAGCGCGTACCAGGCTGGCAGCGGCATCCCGGAAATCAGCCTGGCCCACAGAGGCGCCCGGGGAGGCAACTTCCCTTGCCGAGGCGCATCTGGCCGGTTGGCTGCTCGCTCAGGTTCCATGAACGACGAAGCTTACCGGAACAGGCGTGTGACGAGCAGTGCGCCGCGGCGGCAGCCGGCCGCGTTTGCCCCCTTGAGCGACCCGGCACCCTGTGCTAACTTGCTTGTCGCCAGCAAGTAACTTGAGAACGAGTCCAGTTGCCGTCCAGATCGCCGAGCCACCCCCCCACCCGCCTCCGCACGCAGGCCGAGCGCAGCGCGCTGTCGGACACCCGCATGACCGAGGCAGCCATCGAGCTGATCGCAACCCGCGGTGTCACGGGCACGACGCTGGCCGCCATCGGCGAGGCCGCCGGCTACAGCCGCGGCCTTGCCACGCAGCGTTTTGGCTCGAAGGATGGGCTGTTGCGGCATGTGCTGAAGCACGTCTCGCACGAGTGGCTGCGCCGGCTCGACCTCGCGGTCGGGCGCAAGATTGGACTCGAGGCGCTCGTGGGGGTGCTCGACACCCAGGTCTCCTTCATGCGGGAGGCCCCGAATGACGTACGGGCCATGTATCTGCTGTGGTTCCAGAGCATCGACCCGGCAGCGCATTACCGCCCTAACGTGGCCGAGGTTCATCGTCGTCAGCGCGAGGCGGTCGCCGGCTGGGTCGCCGCAGGCCAGACGCGCGGCGCGGTCAATCCGGATGTGGACCCGCGCCGGGTCGCCGACCAATTCTGCTCGGCGACGGCCGGGATCGTGTTCCATTGGTTGGTGAATCCCAAGTTTCCGGTCGCCGCGGCCATCGCAGAACTACGGGCGGCCCTCAAGGCCAGGCTCGCCTTCGCCGGCGCCCGGCGCCGGCGCGGAACGCATTCCTTAAAGACATCCACATGAGGCACATCCCATGACTGAAGCGTTCATCTACGACCATGTGCGTTCGCCCCGCGGCAAGGGGCGCCCCGACGGCGCGCTGCACGAGATCACGCCGATCTCGCTGGCCAGCCAGTCGCTTGCCGCCCTCAGGGACCGCAGCGGACTCGATACCGCGCTGCTCGACGACGTCGTGCTTGGTTGCGTCGCACCGATCGGCGAGCAGGGCGCGAACATTGCGCGGGTCGCAGCATTGAGCACGGGCTATGCGGAGACAGTGCCGGGCAAGCAGATCAACCGCTTCTGCGCCTCGGGCCTCGAGGCCGTCAACACGGCGGCCGCGCTGGTCATGTCGGGCCAGTCCCAACTGGTGATCGGCGGCGGTGTGGAATCCATGTCGAGGATTCCGATGGGCTCAGACGGCGGCGCCTGGCCGATCGACCCGGCCGTGTCCTTCCCGACCTATTTCGTGCCGCAGGGCATCAGCGCCGACCTGATCGCAACGCTCGACGGCTACAGCCGCGAGCAGGTGGACGCCTACGCGGTGGAGAGCCAGCGCCGTGCCGCCGAAGCCTGGCAGCACGGCTGGTTTTCGCGCTCGATCGTACCGATCCGGGACGTCATCGGCCAGGTAGTGCTGGATCGCGACGAGTACATGCGCCCCGGCACGACCCTGGCCGACCTCGCCGCGCTCAAGCCGGCCTTCGTCGTCCCCGGCGAACAGGGAGGCTTCGACACAGTCGCGATCCAGAAATATCCGCAAGTCGAGGCGATCCGGCACGTGCACACGGCCGGTAATTCGAGCGGCATCGTCGACGGCTCGGCCGCCGTGCTGGTCGGCAGCAAGAAGATGGCGCGCAAGCTCAGAATCAAGCCGCGCGCACGAATCCGCGCCTTCGCCTCGATCGGCAGCGAACCGACCATCATGCTGACCGGCCCTGCAGCGGCCAGCGACAAGGCGCTCAAGCTGGCGAAGATGTCACGGAAGGACATCGATTTGTGGGAAATCAACGAGGCCTTCGCCGCGGTCGTGCTGCATTTCATGCGGGTCATGGAGCTGCCGCATGAGCGCGTCAACGTGGTCGGCGGCGCCATCGCCATGGGCCACCCGCTGGGTGCGACCGGCGCCGTCGTGCTGGGGACCGTGCTCGACGAGATGGAGCGCCGCGACCTCAACACCGCCCTCGTCACGCTGTGCATCGGCGCCGGTATGGGCACCGCCACCATCATCGAGCGCGTCTGATCGGTGCTCGACAGGAAGGACAGACATCATGAGCAACACAATCCGTATCGAAGTAGACGCCGGCGGCATCGCCACGCTGACGATTGACGTTCCCGGCAGGCCGATGAACGTCATCACGCCCGAGTTCACCGCCGACCTTGATGCGGTGATCGACCGCGTCGCCGCGGACCACGCCGTCAAGGGCGTGTTGATCACCTCCGCCAAGCGCGACTTCATGGCGGGTGCCGACCTCAAGGAACTCGTCACAGCCTACGACCGGGGCCTTTCCGCCGCCGGGGCCGCGGCCCGCGCCGCGGTGCTGAACCGTATCTACCGAAAGCTCGAAACTTGTGGCAAGCCGGTAGCTGCCGCGATCAACGGGCTGGCGCTGGGCGGCGGCTTCGAGCTGGCGCTGGCCTGCCACTACCGGGTGCTGGCTGACGCGCCCAAGGTCGTGGTCGGCCAGCCGGAAGTGCAGGTCGGCCTGCTGCCGGGGGCCGGAGGAACACAGCGATTGCCAAGGCTGATCGGCGTCACCGCGGCACTGCCGCTGCTGGTCGAGGGCAAGCACGTCAAGCCGGCCGAAGCGCTCAAGCTCGGCATGGTCCATGAAATCGCGCCGCCGGAGGAGGTCACCGAGCGAGCCCGAGGCTGGCTCGCCTCTTCGCCCGAGCCGGTACAACCCTGGGACAAGAAGGGCTTCAAGGTGCCGGGCGGTGCGGGCATGCAGAACCCCAGTGTTGCGCAGACCTTCATGGTCGGCAGCGCGCTGATTGCGAAGGCAAGCTGGCGCAACTACCCAGCGCCGGTCGCGATCCTGTCCGCGGTGTACGAGGGCT
>Ga0210366_10000138_pt1 | contig 10372 bp, 6 predicted proteins | sample S641metaT_FD_190380 | JGI IMG/M metagenome (GOLD analysis project Ga0210366, IMG submission 190380) | Metatranscriptome of estuarine sediment microbial communities from the Columbia River estuary, Washington, United States - S.641... | ecosystem: Environmental > Aquatic > Marine > Intertidal... | reverse complement strand
GTGATGAGCACCGTCGGGTAGTCCCGATCCGGCTGCTCGGCCGCGGCAATCAGGTCCGCTGGAACAAACTTGGCACGGCCGGTCGCGGTCGGAAAGTGCTCGGTGAACACCACCGACTGACCCGGATCCCCTTCGTTCTCGCACGGATAGGTCACCGCGGAATCGCGCTCGAGGCGCTCCCAGGTGATGCCGGCGATCGAATCCATACACTGGCGCATTTCGTCGAAGACTTCGCGCGGGTGGGCGTAAGTCCACCCGAGACCCAGGCGCTTCGCCAGCTCGACGATGATCCACAGGTCCGCGCGCGCTTCGCCGGGCGGCTCGATCGCCTTGCGGCCGAGCTGCACCAGGCGATCGGTGTTCGTCACTGTGCCGACTTTTTCGGGCCAGGCGGTGGCGGGCAGCACAACGTCTGCCAGATAGGCGGTCTCGGTCAGGAAGATGTCCTGCACCACCATGTGCTCGAGGTTCGCGAGCCCCTCGCGCGCGTGATGCGCATCGGGGTCGGAGAGCGCCGGGTTCTCGCCCATGATGTACATCCCGCGGATCTTTCCCTCGCACGCCGCGTTCACGATCTCGACCACCGTGAGACCCGGCTTCGGCGCGAGGTCGCGGCCCCACAGTTTCTCGAATCGCGCCTTCGCCTCGGGATTGTCGACGCGCTGGTAATCGGGATACATCATCGGAATAAGGCCTGAGTCCGACGCGCCCTGCACGTTGTTCTGGCCGCGCAGCGGATGCAGTCCGGTTCCCGGCCGACCGATCTGTCCGGTCGCCACCGCCAGTGCGATAAGGCAGCGCGCGTTGTCGGTGCCGTGAATGTGCTGCGAGATGCCCATGCCCCACAGGATCATCGAGCCCTTCGAGGTTGCGTATGCCCGCGCGACCTCGCGGATCGTTTCCGCAGGAATGCCGCACACGGGGGCCATCGCCTCGGGGCTGAACGCCTTCACGTTCGCGGCGAGCGCCTCGTAGCCCGACGAGCGGTCGCGCACGAACGCCTCGTTGACGAGCCCCTCCTCGACGATCGTGTGCAGCATCGCGTTGAGTAGCGCGACGTCGGTGTCCGCCTTGAACTGCAGGAAGCGCCAGGCATGGCGCCCGAGCTCGGTGCGACGCGGGTCCGCGACGATGAATCGCGTGCCGCGCTGCATCGCGTTCTTCATCCAGGTCGCCGCGACCGGGTGATTCACGGTCGGGTTCGCGCCGATCAGGAGCACCACGTCGGCCTTGGTGACATCCTTGACCGGATTCGAGACGGCGCCGGACCCGATACCCTCGAGCAGCGCCGCAACGCTCGATGCGTGGCAGAGCCGCGTGCAGTGATCGACGTTGTTCGAGCCGAAGCCCGTGCGCACGAGCTTCTGGAAGAGATAGGCCTCCTCGTTCGTGCCTTTCGCCGAACCGAATCCGGCCAGCGCAGTCTTGCCGTCCCGCTCGAGAATGCGCGCGAGACCGCCCGCGGCGAGGTCGAGCGCCTCTTCCCATGTTGCCTCGCGAAAAACGTCGCGCCAGTTTTCCGGATCGATCGTGAAGTCGGCGGACTTCGGCGCGTCGGCCCTGCGGATGAGCGGCTTCGTCAGCCGCTGCCGGTGATGCGCGTAGTCGAAGCCATAGCGACCCTTGACGCACAGGCGCCCCTCGTTCGCAGGGCCATCGCGTCCCTCGACGTGCAGGATCCGGTTGCCCTTCACGTGGTAGGTCAGCTGGCAGCCGACACCGCAATACGGGCACACCGAGTCGACCGTCCGGTCGGCAACTTGGAGCGCCGCGACGCGCGCCGGCATCAGCGCTCCGGTCGGGCAGGCCTGCACGCATTCGCCACAGGCAACGCAGGTCGACTCGCCCATCGGATCGTCGAAATCGAAGACGATCTTCGAATGCTCGCCGCGAAACGCATAGCCGATCACGTCGTTCACCTGCTCTTCGCGACACGCGCGCAGGCAGCGCGTGCACTGGATGCACGCGTCGAGGTTCACCGCGATCCCCGGATGCGAGAGATCCGCAGCCGGCTGGGCGCGGCGGGGGAATCGCGGCTTGCCGATGTCGAGCGCCTTCGCCCAACGACCGAGCTCGGAGTCGAGCGTGCGCGTTTCCTCCGTCACGTCCGAGAGCAGCAGCTCGACGACCATCTTCTGCGAGGCCAGTGCACGCGCGCTGTCGGTCGTGACATCCATTCCGGCTTGCGGATAGCGGCAGCAGGAGGGCGCGAGCACCCGCTCGCCCTTGATCTCGACGACGCAGGCGCGGCAGTTTCCGTCCGGGCGCAGGCCTTCCTTGTAGCAGAGGTGCGGGACCTCGATGCCGTGCTGCTGCGCCGTCTGCAGGATCGTCTCGTCGGCGCGGCCGACCACGCTGCGGCCGTTCAGCGTGAACTCGACCGGCATGGCCGCCGTCTGGGCTGTGCTGATTCGGTCCATCTCAACCCCCGTGATACCTCGAGCGAAAAAACCTTAGAGCAAAGGCGCCAAGGCTGCAAAGCGTGGCGACCTGGAACCACAAGCAATGCTTGCGTGCCTGCTCGGTTTTCGCGCCTTTGCGTGAATTCTATTCATTCAAGCTCGTGCGGGAAGTACTTCACCACGCAGCGAATGGGATTTGGCGCCGCCTGCCCGAGGCCGCAGATCGAGGCATCGCCCATCGCCTGGCAGAGTTCCTCGAGGAGTGCCTTGTCCCAGTCCTTGCGTTCCATGAGCGTCAGTGCTTTCGCCGTGCCCACGCGGCACGGCGTGCACTGGCCGCACGATTCGTCCCGGAAGAACCGGATCAGGTTACGCGCCGCATCCGTCGCCCGATCCCGTTGCGACAGGATCACGATCGCCGCGGACCCGATGAAGCAGCCGTGCTCGTTGAGCGTGTCGAAATCGAGCGGGATGTCGTCCATGGATGCCGGCAGGATTCCACCGGAGGCACCGCCGGGAAGGTAGGCATAGAGCACGTGTCCGTCGAGCATCCCGCCACAGTATTCGTCGATCAGCTCGCGCACCGTGATGCCGGCCGGCGCGAGATGCACGCCGGGCCGCTTCACGCGACCCGAGACCGAGAACGAGCGCAGGCCTTTCCTGCCGTGACGGCCGTGGCCGGCGAACCAGTCCGCGCCCCGCTCGATAATTTCCCGCACCCAGTACACGGTTTCCATGTTGTGCTCGAGCGTCGGGTAGCCGAAGAGGCCGATCTGCGCGACGTAAGGCGGCCGCAGGCGCGGCATGCCGCGCTTGCCCTCGATCGACTCGATCATGGCCGATTCCTCGCCGCAGATGTACGCCCCGGCGCCGCGCCGCAGGCTGATCGGCGGCAACGCACACGGAGGATCGGCAATCAACTTTGCAAACTCGAGCTCGAGCATGGCGCGGCAACCAGCGTACTCGTCGCGCAGATACACGTAGATCTGGCCGACGCCCGCGGCCCACGCAGCGACGAGCATGCCTTCGAGGAAGCGGTGCGGATCGCGCTCGAGGTAGTAGCGGTCCTTGAACGTCCCCGGCTCGCCCTCGTCGATGTTCACCGCCATCACCCGCGGCGCGGGCTCCGCAGCGACGATGCGCCATTTGCGACCCGCCGGAAACCCGGCACCGCCGAGTCCGCGCAGACCCGCGTCCTCCATCGTCTTGGTGACGTCCTCGCGCGTGCGTTTGTTCGCCAGGCAGTCGACGATCAGTCGATACCCGCCCGCTGCGCGATAGGCCTTGTAGCCGATGAACCCGGGGCTCAGCGTGTCCGGCTGCGCGTAGGCTGCGGGGTCGACCGTGCGCGCATCCTTGACCGGCTTTGCGGTCGGGTGCTCGACCGACCCTTTTGCGACCAGCGCCTTGACCGCATCGGGCGTCGCGCGTAACACGGGGTGATGGCCCACGACCACCGCCGGCGCCGATTCGCATCGGCCGACACACGGGGCGGGAATCACGCGCACGTCCTTGCCGAGAAGCCCGGGCAGCTTCTGCAGCAACGCATTCGCGCCGGCGAGCTCGCACGCGATCGAGTCGCAGACGCGCACCGTGATCGTCGGCGGCGCTTCCGCACCGTCCTGCACGACGTCGAAATGGTGATAGAACGTGGCGACCTCGTAGACCTCCGCGAGCGCCATGCGCATTTCCTGGGCCAGCGCGACGAGATGCCGGTCGGCGAGATGACCGTAGCGATCCTGAAGTCGGTGCAGATGTTCGATGAGGAGATCGCGGCGACGCGGCGCATCCGCGAGCAGAGCGCGCACATCTGCAAGCGCCCGGGGGTCCGCCTGGCGACCCTTCGGCGTGGCCCTCAGCCTGATCTCCTTGAGCGGGATCGTCCGACGCTCGACGCGCTCGTTCATCACTCGCCTTTCGATTGTCTCTGCCGGAGAGGGACTTGCCACGACGGTCGGTCGCCGCCAACTCCGGCAATTCGGGTCATGGTAGCGCGAAGCGCGAACCTCCACGCTTGACCCCGGTCAACGGAGCGATCGCCCTCCGCGCGCCGTGGTCATCCCTGCGAGCCGGCCAGGAATGCGAGCACGAGCTCGTCGACGCGCTGCGGCGCCTCCATGCTCGCCAGATGCCCGGCCCTGGCGATGGTTTCCAGCCGCGCACCCGGAATGCCACGGTCGACGTGCGTGGCGATCGTCTGGAACTCCGGCACGTCGCGCTCGCCGACGAGCACGAGCGTCGGCGCGATCACCTTGCTCAGTTGCGATACCGTCGGCGGCTGCAGCGCGCGCGCCGGATCCGGGTTCACGAAATGCCACCCCGAGTAGTCGTCCACCATCTGCCGTACCCGCTCCGCGACGGCCGGCTGCTCGCGCAGCGGCGCGAAGAGCGCGAGCTCCAGCCACGCCTGCTTCGCCGCGGCGATGTCCTTGCGGCGCGCGGCCTCGAGTACCGGGGCGTAGCTCACCAGCCACTGGCGGGACCACGGCCACCCGCCGACCACCGTATCGATCAGTGTCAGGCTGCGCACACGGGTGGAGTGGGTCACCGCAAAATCCAGCGCGACGCGCCCACCCATCGACAGTCCGATGACATGTGCGGGGCCTCCCCCGCGCTGATCAAGAAGCGCCGCCAGGTCGTCACTATCCGAATAAGGCTCGCCTGCGCGCGGCACCTCTGAACGCCCAAATCCGCGCACGTCGTACCGGGTCACCCGGTATCGCTGCGCATACGACGCGAATTGATCATCCCAGGTCCGCGTGTCGAGCATGAACGCATGGATCAGCACGACGTTCTCGCCCGCGCCCGCGGTCTCGTAGTACAGCCGCGTGCCCGGAATCTCTGCGAACCCTCGCTCGACCCCGTCCGCCAGCCCCGGGAGCGGAAAGTCGGCGCAGCCGGCAAGCGCGGTCGCGCCCACCCCCAGCATGAACCGGCGCCGGGAGAAGCGCTGCGATTCGCCCGGCTCGGCCGCCATGGCTGCGCTCAAAGGACCGACTTCAGCAGCTTGCCCATCTCCGCCGGATTCTTCGTCACCTTGATTCCGCAGGCCTCCATCACCGCGAGCTTTTCCTGCGCGGTGCCTTTGCCTCCGGAGATGATGGCGCCGGCGTGACCCATCCGCTTGCCGGGCGGAGCAGTCACCCCGGCGATGAACCCGACGACGGGCTTTTTCATGTTCTCCTTGACCCATAGCGCAGCGGTCTCCTCGTCGGAGCCGCCGATCTCGCCGATCATGACCACCGCGTCGGTATCGGGATCGTCGTTGAAGAGCTTCAGCACGTCAATGTGCTTCATGCCATTCACCGGGTCGCCGCCGATCCCGACCGCGGAGGACTGTCCGAGCCCGATTTCGGTGAGCTGCCCGACGGCCTCGTAGGTGAGCGTCCCGGAGCGCGAGACCACGCCGATGCGGCCCTTCTTGTGGATGTGCCCCGGCATGATGCCGATCTTGATCTCGTCGGGCGTGATCACGCCCGGGCAGTTCGGTCCGACCAGCACCGAGCGGCGCTGCTGCTTGCGCATCCGGTCGCGGACTTCGATCATGTCGCGCACCGGGATGCCCTCGGTGATGCAGATCACCAGATCGAGGTCGCCTTCCACCGCCTCCCAGATCGCCCCGGCGGCTTCGGCGGGCGGCACGTAGATCACCGACACGTTCGCGCCCGTCTTCGCCTTGGCGTCCTTCACCGAGGCGAAGATCGGAATGCCCTCGAAGTTCTCGCCGGCCTTCTTGGGATGCACCCCGGCAACGAAGCAGTTCGGTCCATTCGCGTATTCGCGGCACATCCGCGTGTGGAACTGACCGGTCTTTCCGGTGATGCCCTGCGTGACGACGCGCGTGTCCTTGTTGATGAGGATGCTCATCGGCCGGCCCCCTTTACGGCGGCGACCGCGCGCTCGGCGGCCTGCGCCATGTTGTCGGCAGTAATGATGGGCAGCCCCGAGTCCGCGAGGATCTTGCGCCCGATGTCCTCGTTGGTGCCCTTCATGCGCACCACCAGCGGCACGCCGAGCTTGACCTCCTTCGCCGCGCTCACGATGCCGGTGGCGATGGTGTCGCACTTCATGATGCCGCCGAAGATGTTCACGAGGATCGCCTTGACCTTCTTGTTGGACAGCATGATCTTGAACGCCGCGGTGACCTTCTCGGCGGTCGCGCCGCCGCCGACGTCGAGGAAGTTCGCGGGCTCGGCGCCGTAGAGCTTGATGGTATCCATCGTGGCCATGGCGAGACCGGCCCCGTTCACCATGCAGCCGATGTTGCCGTCGAGCGAGATGTAGGAGAGATCGTGCTTGGACGCCTCGATCTCGAACGGGTCCTCCTCGTCCATGTCGCGCATCGCGGTGATCTCGGGATGGCGCGCGAGGGCGTTGTCGTCGAAGGTCATCTTCGCGTCGAGCGCGGTGACGTCCCCGGAGCCGGTGAGGATCAGCGGATTGATCTCCGCCAGCGCCGCGTCCGTGTCCCAGAACGCCCGCGCGAGCCCCTGCAGCACCACGCGCGCTTTCGCGATGCTCGCTGCGGGGATTCCGATCTTCTGCGCGATCTCGTCGGCCTGGGCGTCGGTGAGTCCCCGTTCCGGATCGATGAACACCTTGTGGATCTTTTCGGGTGTCGAGGCGGCGACTTCCTCGATGTCCATGCCGCCTTCGGAGGACGCCATCACGCAGACTTTCTGCGTGACCCGGTCGACCACAATGCCGACATAGAGCTCCTTCTGGATGTCCGCGCCCTCCTCGATCAGCAGGCGGCGCACCTTCTGCCCATCGGGCCCGGTCTGGTGCGTCACGAGCTGCATGCCGAGAATCTTTCCAGCCCATTCCTTCACTTCCGCCGGGGATTTCGCGACCTTCACGCCACCACCCTTGCCCCGGCCGCCGGCGTGGATCTGCGCCTTCACCACCCACACCTTGCCGCCGAGCTTCTTGACGGCATCGTCGGTCTCTTCGACCGAGAAGCAGGGGATCCCGCGCGGCGTGGGAACGCCGTACTTGCGCAGCACTTCCTTCGCCTGGTACTCGTGGATCTTCACTGACACCTCCTCCTATTCGACCGGCTCGGTGCGCGTGCCCCGGAACCACTTCGGGTAGTACCGCTCCGCGATCTCGCCGTGCGTGTCCAGTGCGTGGCACTGGTCGAGCTGAAAGGGTTGCGTTCCACCGGGACCATCTTCGTTGTCGCGCTGCTCTGCCGCGCGCGCCTGGATCGCTGCCGTCGGAAACTGCAGCAGCATCTCGTTTAGGTGCGTGCACCCCTTCACGTGCGCGAAGAGATCGTGCACTGCCTTGCGGAAACCTCTGAGCAGATTCAGGCCGACGAGCTTGCCGTAATCCGGCGTGACGCGCTCGCAGACGCCCGGATAGGGCATTGCCTCGGTCCGGGCGACGGCTTCGACGATGCGATAGCTGGCATCAAGGGTCAGACGGATCCACATGTCGTGGACGGGCGTTCCCGCCGGCCGCACACCGGTCGAGAGCGTGAAATCGGTCGGCTTGACATCGTAGAGATGCGCTTCGATGTCATAGAGGCCGTCCGCACGAGCGTAACCTTCGAACTGGATGCGGCGCCGATGCGTGAGCGTGCGTGATGCGACGGGAACGGGCAGAGGCATGATTCGCTTGCCATTTGTGCAGAGCGGCAAATTTTAACATAGTGGTGCCGGCGCCCAATCCGCTCGATCGTCAGTGCTAGTATCGTTGCGAGCCATGCAGCGAGGAAAACGGGAATGAGCTACGTGCTCGCGCTCGATCAGGGCACGACGAGCTCGCGCGCGATCGTGTTCGACGAGCATGCACGCACGCGCGGCACGGCGCAGGCCGAATTTCGCCAGATCTATCCGCAGCCGGGCTGGGTCGAGCACGACCCCGAAGAGATCTGGCGCACGCAGCTCGAGTGTGCGCGCGGCGCACTCGAGAGCGCCGGCTTGAAGGCAGCGGACCTCGCCGCGATCGGCATCACCAACCAGCGCGAGACGGTGCTCGTCTGGGAGCGTGCCACCGGCAAGCCGATCCACAACGCGATCGTCTGGCAGGACCGGCGCACAGCAGAGCACTGCGAACGCCTCAAGCAGGCGGGTCACGAGGCCCTTGTGCGCGCACGCACGGGTCTTGTCATCGATCCGTATTTTTCCGCGACCAAGATTGCCTGGCTGCTCGAGCACGTCCCGGGCGCGCGGGCGCGCGCCGCGGCCGGCGAGCTCGCGTTCGGAACCGTCGACACGTGGCTGATGTGGAAGCTCTCCGGCGGTGCACTGCACGTCACCGACGTCTCCAATGCTTCGCGGACCATGCTCTACGATATTGCGCGCGGCATGTGGGACGAGGAACTTCTCGCCCTGCTCGGCGTGCCGGGGGCGCTGCTGCCCGAAGTGCGGCCCTCTTCCGGGATTTTCGGCGAGACCGATGTCGAGCTGATCGGCGCGCGCGTGCCGATCGCAGGCGTTGCGGGCGACCAGCAGGCGGCGCTCTTCGGCCAGGGATGCCACACACCCGGAATGGCCAAGAACACCTACGGCACCGGTTGTTTCATGCTCATGCATTGCGGCGCCGAGCGCATCGCGTCGAAACACGGGCTCGTCACGACCCGGGCGGCGGAAGTGGACGCGCCGGAGTTCGCCCTCGAAGGCAGCGTCTTCATTGCCGGCGCAGTTGTGCAGTGGCTGCGCGACGGCCTGCGCATGATCAAGGCATCGGTGGACGTCGAGGCGCTTGCCGGGCGCGTACCCGACGCGGGCGGTGTCTTCTTCGTCCCGGCTTTCGTCGGCCTCGGGGCACCGCACTGGGATCCGCATGCGCGCGGGGCGATTCTCGGACTCACGCGCGGCACCACGGAGGCGCACATCGCACGCGCAGCGCTCGAGTCGATCGCGTATCAGTCGGCCGAGGTGCTGCTGGCCATGCAGCAGGATGCGGGAAGGGACTTGACGGAACTGCGCGTCGATGGCGGCGCGGCCGCAAACGATTTGCTCATGCAGTTTCAGGCGGATCTGCTCGGTGTGCCGGTCGTCCGCCCGCGCGTGCTGGAGACCACCGCGCTCGGTGCCGCGTATCTCGCAGGAATCGCGACCGGCGTCTGGCGCGACCGGCGCGAGATCGCCGCGCAGTGGCATGCGGAAAGAAGCTTCACCCCCACCATGTCGCGTGACGAGTCGGCGTCACGCGTCGCACAATGGAGCCGCGCAGTGGAACGCGCGCGGGGCTGGGCGCAGCTTTGAGCGTCACCTCACAGGGAGCGGCGTCGCGATGAACGTGCTCGTCACCGGCGGCGCCGGATTCATCGGATCGCACACTGTCGAGGCGCTGCTCGCCGCCGGCGCGAACGTCATCGTTCTCGACAATTTTTCCAATGGCATGCGCGAGAATCTCCCCGGCGCGCACGAACGCCTGAGCGTAATCGAGGGGGACATCCGCGACATTGAAGCCGTTCGAACCGCCATCTCGGGCGCAACCCATGTGCTGCACCTCGCCGCGCAAGTCTCGGTCCCGGCATCCATCGCCGACCCGCTCGAGTCCTGTCGGCAGAACGTGCTCGGGTTCGTGACCGTGCTGGAGGCCGCGCGCGGTGCGGAGGCGCGGCGCGTCGTGTTCGCATCGAGCGCCGCGGTGTACGGCATGCCGCGCGACCTCCCGCTCACGGAAGACTCCCCGGTCGCGCCGATATCGCCCTACGGGCTGGAGAAATCGATCGACGAGCAGTATGGCCGCCTCTACGCGGAGCTTTACGGATTTTCGACGCTCGGACTGCGTTTCTTCAACGTGTACGGACCACGCCAGGATCCGCACTCACCCTACTCCGGTGTGATCAGCAAGTGGCATGGCGCGCTCGCCGCGGGGACTCCCGTGCGAATTTTCGGCGACGGCCTGCAGACACGCGATTTCGTCTACGTCGGGGACGTCGCACAGGTGATCGTGCGGGCGCTTGTGGCAACGGAAACCGGAATCTGCAACGTCGGCACCGGGACGAGTGT
>Ga0210366_10000137_pt1 | contig 10379 bp, 9 predicted proteins | sample S641metaT_FD_190380 | JGI IMG/M metagenome (GOLD analysis project Ga0210366, IMG submission 190380) | Metatranscriptome of estuarine sediment microbial communities from the Columbia River estuary, Washington, United States - S.641... | ecosystem: Environmental > Aquatic > Marine > Intertidal... | reverse complement strand
CCTGCAACTGTTGCCTGATCGTCTCGGCCTCCGCGGGAGGGAAATCACATCCTGCGCAGAATATTGCGCACAATAGCAGTAATCGTTTCATGTCGAATATAACCGTTACGTCCGCATTAGCAGCCCGGCTTGCGCCGGGCCGCCTGAATATACCCGCCCGCTCAGTCTCTGAAGTAGTGGCTTCTAAGGGCCCCATCATACCTGCCGGTTTGCAGGCAACAGGCCTTAAAAGCTGCGGTCTGATCCGCAAGGGCAGGGATCGTTTCTGCCGAGCTTTTCGCTGAGCTCTTTATCTCCATGAACAACCCGGTTGCCTCGTTTGACCCGGGTTTCCGAGGCAAAACCTCTTTTTCGCTTGCTGCCCGGTTCAAAAAAAGAAGTTGTGGGTTTGGGTTTGGGTCTTCATGACGCACCTCCTGTGGCCTGTCGTGCGGGCCGCTATATTATGCCATCTCGCATTTTATATCTAATGGCAGCTGCCATGCTCGACGTCCGCAGCGGCGGCGCTGCACTGCGGCGTCCGCATGCATCTGTTCGTCAGCCCCCTGATTCTGCTAGTCCGCCCGGTCATCGGCAGCCTCGAGAATGATTTCCCGGTGTCGTTTTGTCGCCAGTCGATAAATTTGCAGCAAATCATCTTCAGTGACATCGACGATAGTATCGATCTGACTCAGGGCATAAACAAAGTCCTCGTGGTTGATCGGCGCATATTCGACAGCCTCTGCTGCAACGGGCCTGGCCTTGACAGGCATTTGCGCCGGATATCTTCGCCAGCTGAACAAACCGTTAAACACTGCGGCAATAAGCGTAATCACCACAACGTTGAACAGGATGGGTTGCAGTACATAGCCGAAGCCCAGTGCATGCAATTGCGCGGAGCCGATCACCGCGGCGAGCGCGGTCGCACCGCCGGGTGGATGCAGACAGCGTGCGATATACATCGCGCCAATGGCCAGCCCGACACCGACAGATGCGGCAACTGCGAGATGCGGAATAAAGCTCCAGCACGCGACACCGATCACGGCCGACAGCAGATGGCCAGCCACGACGTTCCATGGTTGCGAAAAGGGCGCATGCGGCGCCGCAAAAAGCAGCACGGCGCTCGCTCCCATCGACGGCACGATCGTCACGGCAATGTCATGGCCGAACAGGGCTTCACTGACCAGGAAAATGCCCAGTACTCCGACAACGCCGCCGAGCGCCGATATCGAAATATCGGTGTAGCTGGTCTTGTAGAAAACCAGCCCGATCGTCTCGAAAAATTCATGCAGTCTCATAAGAACCCCTCAGCCCCGTTTCCTTTCCAGGCGCATACTACACGTATCCAGCGCCAGGTTTTACAGGCAGAACAGGATTATCCGGGCACAGCAGTGGGGAACACACTTTCCAATTGACACCAAACATCCCCTGGGCGTAGCCTGCCCGGAACTCAGATAAACGGATTCAGTTTTTAACTAACCCCGGAAAAGCGTTGCCTTGCCTTGCGGATACTCCCGAATTGCCGAGCTACTATCTCGTCTGACCAATCTAACAACAACAGCGCGCTGACCGGTGCGCGTTCCGCAGCGATCGGACAATAGCGGCCGATCGCATTACTAACGAGTGAATCCACACCTACGCGGGAGCCACGAAATGAGCGATAACGAATACACCCCACCCAAAGTCTGGACCTGGGACAAGGAAAACGGCGGCAAATGGGCTGGCATCAACAGGCCGATCGCCGGCCCCACCCATGAGAAGGTGCTGCCGGTAGGCAACGCGCCGTTGCAACTTTACTCGCTGGGCACGCCCAATGGTATAAAGATCACGGTGATGCTGGAGGAACTGCGGGCCCTGGGCAAGACCGATGCCGCCTACGACCTGCACAAAATCAAGATCGGCGATGGCGAGCAATTCGGTTCCGATTTCGTCAAGCTCAACCCGAACTCGAAAATTCCGGTGCTGCTCGACCAGTCCAAAACACCCCCACAATCCGTGTTCGAATCCTGCGCGATTCTGTTCTACCTGGCGGAAAAGTATGGCGTCCTGCTGCCCGGGGACGTGGTCAACCGCACGGAGTGCCTTTCCTGGCTGTTCTGGCAGGAGAGCAGCGCGTCTTTCCTTGGCGGTGGCTTCGGCCATTTCTACCGCTACGCGCCTTACCCGATGGAATACCCGATCAATCGCTATGCCATGGAAACCAAGCGCCAGCTAGATGTGCTGGATCGTCACCTGGCCGAGCGTGAATACATGTGCGCCAGCGGTTATTCGATCGCCGACATCGCGATCTGGTCGTGGTACGGGCGCCTGGCGATGGGTGACGTTTACGACGCCGAGGAGTTTCTGGATACGGCTTCGTACGTGCATGTGCTGCGTTGGGCGCGGGCAATCCTGGAACGGGAAGCGGTGCAGCAGGGGTTGGCGGCTGCCCGGTAATTCGCCTCGCCGCTATGCCGAGCAGGCGCTCGCCGTAGCCTGGGCAGCGCTCCGATAATTCAGTGTATTACAAGCGTATTAAAGGCGTATTAAAGGGACACACGCGAATGGCGCTAAGTTAAGGACTTCATCCCGATACGTCGGACCGCCGGAATCCATTGTTGCGATGGCGTTGACGGTTGGCCGGGCACCGCCCGGGCTGTATTTGTCGCTATCGGATATATGGATTGCGGCGGTCCGACGTATCGGTCAAGCCCGCAATGCCTTGGTCCTGACTTAAGCGACCGGCACGGTGCATCGGCATTCGGCTCTCGTGAAAAGTACGTGCGAAATAGCTAAATATCCTAGACAAAATCTGCTTTTTAGTTTTTATTCGCCACTCAAGGCAACGAAAAGTTAGACATGTCGATTGAATTGGGAGAGATGCCACTATGACAGACTTGCCATCATCCGCGCCGTACGCTGAGCCCAGGTACCGCATTGGCGCCGTTTGCCGCCTGACGGGAATATCCCAGCACGTACTGCGCGTCTGGGAAAAGCGCTATGGCGTAGTCGATCCCGTGCGTACCGAAAGCCATCGGCGGCTTTATCGGGAAAGCGACGTGAACCGACTGTCGCTGCTGAAAGCGCTCGTCGATCGCGGCCAGGCCATCGGCTCGATCGCCGAACTCGACGATGCCGAACTGGAGCGACGCTTACAGCAGTCCGCGGGTGTGCCGCGGACGCTGTGCGCCGCTGAAAAACCGGGCCTGGTGCTGTTCGGTGAGTCGCTTGCGGCAAGCGGCGGCGATTACGCTTCGAGCCAGATCTATACGCTGCTCGGGCATTACGCCGACATCGCCGAATTTAGCGCGCAAAGCCCGGCAAAACGGCTCGACGTCGCTGTAATCGAATGGCATGGCCTGCAGCCGGACTCGGCGCTCGAGATAACCCGCCTCGCCAATCGACTTAACGCCAGGCACATTGTGCTGGTCTACGATTATGCATCGCGCGCCGCATTACAGCGGCTGGCGAACGATCGCATCACCGCACTGCGCTCACCCCTGGACATTGCCGCGTTAGAGGCGGTGGTGGCCTGGCGGTTCGGTCTTGCAGCGCGACCCGGAGAGCCGTCGGATAGCCTTTCCGGTGTGGTCCCATCGCGGCAATTCAGCGACCGCGAACTGGCTTACCTGGCGGCGCAAAGCCCGGCGATCGCCTGTGAGTGTCCATTGCACCTGGCCCAGTTGATATCCCGGCTCGTGCATTTCGAGGCCTATAGTGCCGAGTGCGAAAGCCGAAATGCCGAGGATGCGGCACTGCACAGTTACCTGCACAACACCACGTCGCGCGCGCGCAGCCTGATGGAGCGGGCCCTGGCGCGCGTAGTCGAGCTGGAAAATCTTTCGCTGTCGGCAGATAGCTGAACAGGCCCGGGGTCTGCGAATTGATAGGTGCCAGATCAATACCATGTTCGCACGGAGCTGAAAATGCCCCTGGACACCGAACCGGACGGTGATCCCGCTGTTTTCCAATTCTCTGGCAAGGGCTGCGCCCGGTAAAAACGGATTTTTGGAGTGGGATTTACTCGGCAGGGAGAGCGAGGAGCATGGAAAGGATGTCTAATTAATATCGATAAAATATCTGTAAATAATATAAATTAGGCATGAATAACCAAATGAATATTAAATAAAATCTAAACAAAAAGTTGACACGTATAGCGTTTGATTCGTCAAATAGGAGTTAAACATGAAAAAGTTAAACCGCCGTCAATTCCTGGGTTCCGCCGCTGCAATCGTCGCTCTGAGCCCGCCGTTGCTGGGAACCGCCCGCCTGGCCGTGGCCGCCGACGCGCCCAGGCTGGACCCGAACGATCCACAGGCTAAGGCGCTGGCCTACGTGCACGAGTCGCCGAAGGCCGGCAATGCGTGTGCGAATTGCCAGCTTTACTCCGGGGCCGCCGACGCCGCCTGGGGGCCCTGCGCAATATTCCCCGGGAAGCAGGTTGCTGGTGCCGGCTGGTGCAGCGCCTGGGTCAAAAAGGCGGGATGAGCCGATCCTTACACTCGTCGCCGTTTCCTGAAAATATTGAATGTCCGGAGAAAATTATGGAAAACGATATTGCTTTGATCGCCTCGGGCTACGTGCTCGCCCGCATCGCGGCGATTGCGGCCTTTGCCTACCTCGTCTACCGCGTCTTGCGACCAGCCCAGGAGAGGGCGCGCGTACGGTCGCAGAGCAATTATGCAAGAGAGCGCGCAAGCGTAACGCGTCGCGGTCGCTAACAATTACGTCTCCGCCGGCGCGCCGCTTACCTCCCCAAGCGGTCCCTACGGCCTGCTGTACCAGGCGCCGGCGGATGGCGATAGCCCTTGTCGGCTTCGGCTGCGATCGCGTCGCCGGGTAAGGAGGCGAAGGGAGGTCGTTCCAATTGCCGTCTCGGGAAAAAGTGGGCGGCGAGAGCCGGGACTACTTGTCCTCCGCCGCCTGTTGGTCGATCATGCCGTTACAGTAAAGAGAGAGATGCCCATGACGTGCAGCGCAGAGAACCCTCAATTCCATACCCTGCGCCTGGTGCTCGGCGATCAGTTAAACAGCAAGCACTGCTGGTTCGAGAGCAGCGACGATGGCGTCCTGTATTTGATTGCGGAACTCGCACAGGAAGCAACCTACGTCAGGCATCACGTGCAGAAGCTGTGCGCCTTTTTTGCGGCGATGGAACAGTTTGCGCTCGCGCTCGAGTCGCGCGGGCTCAAGGTGCTGCACCTGACGCTCGACGAATCGCTCCAATCCGAAAATATCGTCGAGCTCATCCGCTCGGTCTGTAGCCAACACGGCATCGCACGCGTCGAATACCAGTCGCCGGACGAGTATCGCCTGCGCCTGCAGTTGCGTGAGCTGCAACAAGACAGCGCACTCGCGGTAACCGAATGCGCCAGTGATCATTTCCTGCTATGTGAAGCGGAGTTCGGGCTCTACATCGCCGCCGGCAGGCATAACCGCATGGAATCCTTTTACCGCAAAATGCGTAAACGATTGAACCTGTTGATGGATGGGGAACGGCCGCTGGGCGGCAAATGGAATTACGACGCCGAAAATCGCGAGCGTCTACGGCCGGCCGATTTGTCCGAAATTCCCGAGCCGCTGGTGTTCGATAACGACGTTGTGCCGATATTGCGGCGTATCGACAGGTGTCAGATCGAGTATTTTGGCGAGCGCGCCGAATCGCTGTTGTGGCCGATCAACCGCGAGCAATCGCTCGAGCTGCTGCGCTACTTCATGGATCACTGCCTGGTGCGCTTCGGTCGATTCCAGGATGCGATGACCTGCCAGCACGAGCACCGCTGGAGCCTTTATCACTCCCGGCTGTCATTCGCGCTGAATAGCAAGATGCTGAGTCCGCGGGAAGTGATCGACGCGGCTATTGCCCGGTTTGAGCAGGGCGATAATGACATTTCGCTTGCACAGATCGAGGGATTCGTGCGCCAGATTGTCGGCTGGCGAGAGTACGTGCGGGCCGTTTACTGGCTGAATATGCCTGATTACGCCAGCCTTAATCACCTGGGTGCGAAGCGCGACCTGCCCGGGTATTTCTGGGAAGGCTCGACGCACATGCGCTGCATGCAACAGGCGCTGGGGCAGTCCCTGGAACTGGCCTATGCGCACCATATCCAGCGCCTGATGATCAGCGGAAATTTCTGCCTGCTCGCGGGGATCGATCCGGCGCAGGTGGATGCCTGGTATCTCGGCGTCTACATCGATGCGATCGAGTGGGTGGAAATGCCCAACACGCGCGGCATGAGCCAGTTCGCCGACGGCGGCCTGATCGCCACCAAGCCCTACTGCGCGGGCGGCAACTACATCGACAGGATGAGCGACTACTGCAAGCACTGTGACTACGACGTCAAGCAGAAGACAACCGATGCGGCCTGTCCCTTCAACAGTCTTTACTGGGCATTCCTGGTGCAGCACCGCGAACGGCTGGCAGGCAATCCGCGCCTCGGCATGATGTATCGAAACTGGGACGGGCAGGGCGAGGATACGCAAGCGGCGACCCTGTCCCGCGCCGACTGGTGTCTGCGGCATTTAAACGAGTTGTAGAGGCCTCTTAAGGATTGTCGATATAGTGTCTATCTTTAATATGATCCAAGTTAGACAAAATATCGTATATCTCGGGTCGATCTGGAGAATATGCAAATGAAGCAGCAAATTGTGATGAACCGGAACTCCGTCATGGATAACCGTTTCAACCCGCTCAAGTACATGGATCTCGCCTCCCGGCACTACCTGATGCAAGTGCTGGCATGGATGTGGAGCATGATATTTTCGATCTCGTTCCTGTCCATCTACGTATTCGGCTACGTATGGCTGGCACACGTGCTGGCTATTGCCGGTGTTTTTATCACGATCACCGTCTTCAAGCGTGGGGAATCCCGGCGCGAGCGAATGGCGCCCGTGCGTCACCTCAGCGGTGCCTCCAAATGCGTCTGGCAAATGGACCGTGAGGGCTAGGCTGCCGCCCTGGGCAGGCCCAAAGGGATACACGCGAATGGCGTTAAGATAACAAATTTGACGAGTGGTTGATGCGTTGGAGCGTCCGGGCGCAGAGCAGGGCGGTCCGACTTTTCGGTCTCACGACGGCGGCACGTCTACAAGATCCCTGCTTTCGCAGCGGTCCGACGTATCGGGATGACGTCCTCAACTTAGCGCCATGCGTGTGAGTCTCACTTATCGAGGCCACCACTTATTGCGAAGCTACCAACGGAAAGGTTGCACGAATTCCATTAACCACTGGGCAAGCGTTATCCCGTCGGCGGTAGTGTCGATATCGATGGCGTTTGCACTGGCAGATACGAAACACAGATAACTAAACAGCAGCAAATAGGCAATCGTCAAACGGGTATTGATCGAGCGCGAGAAAGGCGATCGCCACAACGCGCCAAGCGGACCAACATACGCGGCCAGGAACCAGGCGATGCCGCCTGCAACAGGAAGCGAGTAATGCAATATCGCAAAGTTGGTTGTTTGTCCGGGCACGTCGGCCGCCATGATATTCAGCGAATTATTCAGGGGCGAAAAAAATCCGGCTATGGTGAGCGCAAGCCCCAGATACATGAGCAGATCGGAGGCCACGATAGACCAGGATGAACAGGTGCCAACTTCGTCGTACTCGCTCGAAAATATGTATCCAACGAGAGCCGCCATGGATACGGCAAGCGCCAGTAACAGTGACACGTGCGAACCGGCGTGAATCGGGGTGTCGATGCCGGAAAAGCTGATTCCGCCGGGCAGGAATTTCAATCGGCCCAGCTGAAAGGAAACGACCGCGATGTTGAAACCGATTACGGTCAAGCGCGCGCGCATCACGTTGACTGCGATTTTGATGCGTTGAGTTTCCATGTTGGTTTACCCCTGTTGGCCGGTTGCCTGGATATTACCAGTGCACGATAACTGCGCCGCGCTCCTGAAGGCGATCACCGCGCCAGTATCACGCGTTCCGAGCAGGCGCCTGACATTTCTCCGATAATTATATTCACGTTACTGCAAAGCGGGTAGCTGCCGGAAATTCGATCCCGGCTGTTTCCCGTCGCACCTGGCCGGGGAGGAATGGTTGCGCGGGCGCTGTTGTGGCAGTGCCGCATTAGCGCCACGCTCTGCTGGAATTTCGCCGGCGGCCTCTATCGCTTGTTCGAACAATCCGCGAACAGGGCTATTCATTTGCGGCTGAAGCGCGATTGCGAGGCGGGCGATTTCCTCGGCACCGATTCTATGACGGTTCGCCACGGCCGGTCGATTGTTTCCCGAATGCCGCCATCATTGCTGCGAACAACGGCATCCGGGCGTCAACGCCTAGGCTATGACCATCGCTATATAACCCAGGATCAAGACGATCATCGAGGTCAACGCATAGGGAACGGGATAGCCTATTGCCGGCATGTCGCTCTGCGATTCGTCGGAAATGCCTTTCATCGCGGGTGTGCTGTTGCGTCCGCCGGCACAGGCGCCCGCGAGGATGACAGGGTTCATCTTGCGGAAATAGAAGCCGTATAACCAGGCCAGGAATGGCGGCACCAGAGCAGCCAAAACGCCGAGCACGGCAATCTGGATGACCACTGTACCCTGGAACGAGGCCAGTATCTTGGGTCCGACGCTCGACGCCAGCACGGCCACGAACAGGCTCAAACCGATATCCTGCAGGAAGCTGCGCGCACCCTCGCTCATCGGCCCGCCAAACGCAGGGTTGCGGGTACGCAGGTAAGAAAACATGATGCCGGTCAGCATGCAGCCTGCCGAGGTGCCCAGCGCAAACGGGATGCCGCCCAGGGTCACGCTCAATTTGCCACAGGTATAACCGATCAGCAGTGACGCCGCGAGATAAAATGTCTCGGTTACGGTGCTTTCTACAATGGGTGTGCTGTTCAGTTTTTTAGCGGCATGCTGCACACAAAATTCCGAACCGGCCAGGCGCAATACATCACCCACCTCGACGATGGTCTCCGGGAAATGCGGCAGTTCGTTACCCTGCCTGAACATTGCCTTGAGGTTGACGCCGAAACCGATGCTCTCGCCCAGTTCCTGCAGCGACTTGCCGGTGTACTCGGATTTGCCGACGACGATATCGGCAACCTGGATTTCGACATCGCGCGCGCGCGGTTCGTCGACCTCGGCGCCGACGATCGATTGGGCGTGTTCGATGAGCCCTTCATAACGGCCGCGTACCCCGATGATATCGCCCTTTTGCAGCGTAGGATTGTCCGAACCGTCTATCACCTCGTCTCCACGAACGACTTTCAGTACCGCCGCACGGGGATACTTTCGAAACAGGTCCTCCACCGTTTTACCGACCAGTTCTTCGTGGTCGACCCTGTAGGCACGAATATCCATTGGCAAAACGCCCACTGCCGAAAAGCCTGCCGTGCTAGGCAAGGCTGCGTTTTCGCTACCGGCGCCGAATTCGGCTTCGGCTTCCTTGCCCGATTTGACGGGATCGATGCCAAACATGGCCGGCAGGTACTTGATGAGCAGGATGATGAAAATACTGGAAAGAATGTAGCTGATGGCATAACCCGCCGCGATATTGGCGCCGACCTGGTCGGCCGTCATGCCGTCTGGCATCTTGAATGCGCCGGATGATACCGCCGACTGCGCGACACCGATAACCGCGGTCACCGTGTAACTGCCGGAGATGATGCCGGCGGAATATCCGGGCGCCATATCCAACAGGCGCGCGCCGATTACCACGATGAGAAAATTACTGAACACCACGATCAGGCCGATCACGACAAAATCCAGCCCGCCGCGCGCGAGGCCCGAGAAAAACTGCGGTCCCACTTTCATACCGATGGCGTACATGAACATCATCAGGAAGATATCCGAAACCAGTCCGGGCGCATCGATTTTCAGGTCATAGATAGCAAAGGCCGCGAGCGCGAGAATCACGCCGACGGTCAGCGTTCCCGCTGTCGTGCCCAGGCTGATGCCCTTTATGCTGACCCAGCCCAGCGGATAGCCGAGGGCCAGGGCCAGAAACAGAAAGAAAAACGGGTTCTGGGATAGATAGGTAAAAAAGTAGCCGAACAGACCCGCCGCTTCCTTTGCGTCAGCGGCGGCCATAGCGTTGCCCGAGACCAGGCCTGCGAATAATAGTGCCAGCAGTAAGAAGCCAAGTCCGCTTTTGATAATTGCAGCCGCACTTCTGGAATCGGATCTATGCAACGTTTTCATAACTATCTCCAACATCGGGAATCAATTCATAAAGGCGAGGGGTCATAAACATTGTCTGACAGACCGTCCCTGGTAATTAGGTTATGGTGGGACAGCGTACTTCCATCACTAACCTGAGCTCGCGTTACCAAGCATGAATTAAATCAAAATTAAGGCCATAAGGCCAACATAATTAAGGAGCCTCTGCAAATCCCGTCATCGCGAGGAGCGCGGCGACGAAGCAATCTTTAAATGTCTGATTTTTAACATGAAGATTGCTT
>Ga0210366_10000136_pt1 | contig 10401 bp, 11 predicted proteins | sample S641metaT_FD_190380 | JGI IMG/M metagenome (GOLD analysis project Ga0210366, IMG submission 190380) | Metatranscriptome of estuarine sediment microbial communities from the Columbia River estuary, Washington, United States - S.641... | ecosystem: Environmental > Aquatic > Marine > Intertidal... | reverse complement strand
GTCCGCGACGATATAGCCCCACTGGTTCAGACCGAATCCCCGCCTCGACTGGGTACCGATCGGGTTGGCCTTGGTGCTCTTCGCGTAGATCACCGTATCGCACTCGAGGTCGACGAACTCTTCCAGAGGCACGGGTTTTCGGCGACCTTTCTCGTCTGGCTCGCCCAGTATCATCTTCTGCACTTTCATCCCGCGGACGTTGCCGTCATCGTCAGTGAAAATTTCGACCGGCGCGTGGAGGAAGAAGAATTCGATGCCTTCCTCCTTGGCATGACGAATCTCCTCGATGCGAGCGGGTGCCTCGGCTTCCGAGCGGCGATAGACGCAGCGGACGGTCGGCGCGCCCAGGCGCTTGGCCACGCGCAAGCAGTCCATGGCCGTGTTGCCGGCGCCGATCACGACCACGCTCTGGCCGAGGGTGATGGGCGTATCGAGGTATGGGAACTTGTCGCCGCCCATCAGGTTGACGCGGGTCAGGAACTCGTTCGCCGAATAAACCTGGCCGGCGAACTCGCCGGGAATGCCGAGAAAGGATGGCGCGCCCGCACCAGCCCCGATGAATACCGCGTCATAGCCCATCTCCTCCATGAGCTTGGGAATGGAGAAGGTCTTGCCGATCACCTTGTTGGTCTCGAACTTGACGCCCATGCCCTTCAGATTTTCGACCTCGCGGCTGATGATGTCGCGCGGGAGTCGGAAGGACGGGATGCCGTACTGGAGCACGCCGCCGATGACGTGCAGTGCCTCGAACACGGTGACGTCGCAGCCGTAGCGCGCCAGATCGGCGGCGACCGCGAGTCCCGAGGGCCCGGAACCGACCACGGCCACCCGACCGAGCGTGCGCTCGAAGCTCGGCGGCACCGCTTTGGCCGCCCGGGCATTGTCCCCGACGAAGCGCTCGAGCCGGCCGATCGCCACCGGCTCCATCGGCTCCTTCTTGTTCTTGCCGACGATACATTGGGCCTCGCACTGCGATTCCTGGGGGCAGACGCGGCCGCACACCGATGGGAACAGATTGGATTCGTTGATGACACCGAGCGCGCCGTCGAGATCGCGCACCAGCAGGTGGCGAATGAAACGCGGAATGTCGATCGACACGGGGCAACCGGCAATGCAGACGGGTTTGGTGCACATGATGCAGCGCTCGGCTTCCTCCAGCGCGTCATGCATGCTGTAGCCCAGATTCACCTCCTTGAAATTGCGCGAGCGCTCGAGCGCGTCGCGCTCCGGCATCTTCACAGCGTGCGGTGGGAGGTCCTTGTACTTCTTGTAATTGCGCTTGTTCTGCTCGAACAGCATCTTTTCGACGTTGCAGACATGCGCGTAATCTTCGCTCGCTTTCGATTCCTCCCCCTTGAAGCGGCGCTGTCGCAACATCAGCTCCTTGAAGTCGACTTGGTGCCCATCGAAATCCGGGCCTTCGACACAGGCGAACTTCACCTCGCCGCCGACGGTGACGCGGCAGGAGCCGCACATGCCGGTTCCATCGACCATGATCGCGTTGAGCGACACCATCGTCTTGACGCCATAGGGACGCGTCGTCTCGACACAGGCATTCATCATCGGCAGCGGCCCGATGGCAATGACCAGATCCGGCTTTTCCCTTTCGAGCACGTTCTTTAGCGCGGAAGTGACGAAGCCTGGCGTGCCGTAGCTGCCGTCATCGGTGCAGACGATCAGGTCATCGCAGAACTTTCCGAAGCGGTCTTCCCAGAACACGAGATCCTTGTTGCGAAAACCGATGATGCCCGTGGTCCTGTTGCCAGCGCCCTTGAATGCCCGAAGCTGTGGATACACCGGCGCCACGCCGAGCCCTCCGCCGACCAGCACGACGTGCCCGACCTTCCCCACATGCTGGGGCAAACCGAGCGGCCCGACGAAATCGGAGAAGCTGTCGCCCTCCTTGTAGTGATCCCGCATCTCGACCGTCGTCTTGCCGAGCGACTGGATCACCATCGTGATGGTGCCCTTGTCCCGATCGAAATCGGCCACGGTCAACGGAATGCGCTCGCTGCCTTCGTGCATGCGCACCATGACAAAGTGGCCAGGTTCCGCGGAACCTGCCACGTCGGGAGCCAGCACCTCCCACAGGAAGGTCGTATCGGAGAACACTTCGCGACGGACGATCGGATACATAGTTGGCTGACGGGAGGATCGGTGGGTATCGGTGGGTTGAGGGCGAGTCGGCTTCCGGGTATTCGGCGTAACGGTATCGAGCGTCTACGATGCGTGATCGGCGATTGGGTGGTTCATCGAGTCGTCGTCGGCGCCGTTCACGGCGATGCGCGAGTGGGCGGCCGATTACTGTCTGAACGTCAAGCTCGCATTAATGCCTGCGACGATCGCGGCTGCCTTGATCCACCTCAGAAGACTCCTCCATACCGACAGTCAAACGTTGCGCCCGCTGCGCCTGGCGGGGCTTGATCCAAATCAAACCGCAACATTTGCGGCTTGCGAATCAGCCTCTTGCGGTGATTGCCCGGCTCGAAGCCGATCGTCTTTGGGGGCGCGTCGATCGCCCTGGGTTGCATGCCTGAAGCGCGCGTGCCACCGCGCATGAACGTGCGTCACACGTGTGCTTCCGCCCCGTTCCGGTACCAGGAGCAGGATTGAAAGTCCCGTCGCTCCACGCCGGCCAATGCGGTCCGCATCCGCGAAATCGAAATTGACTCTCTGACTCCGATGAATTATAAAACTACGACACATTTAGTCGGAGTATTGAATGAGCCTCTACGGCAGCAACGTGGAATACGGGCTCCACTGCCTGCTCCATCTGGTCGGTCCCCCGCCGGGGGCGCCGGTCAGCAGCCGCGCTCTGGCGGTGTTTCAAGGGGTCTCGCCGTCGCTGGTTGCGAAGCTGTTCACTCGACTGCAACGGGCGGGGATCGTCGAATCGGCGGAAGGGATTCGAGGCGGGTTCCGGTTGGCGAGACCGCCGGGCGATATCTCGGTCCTCGATGTCGTGCGCGCGCTCGAGGGCGAAAAGCCATTGTTCCAATGCCGGGATATCCGTCGCAATTGCATACTGTACGGCGACGATCCGCCCGCCTCGGCGACGCGCGGCGTGTGCGCCATTCATGCGGTGATGCTCGACGCCGAGAAACGCATGCTCGACACGCTGCGGGGCCATACCCTCGCCAGCCTCGCCGGCACGGTCGACGGCAAAACCACGACGAAATTCGCCGAACTGAAACGGCAATGGTTCGGAAACCGCCACGCCGAGCGCCATACGCCGGCGCGACTGCGCTCGAAATCGGCAAAGAAATCGATATGAGCCTCGTACACAGGAACGGTATGAGCAGAATTCTCGTCATCGGCGGCGGCTTCGCCGGGCTCTCCGCCGCGGTCGTCGCGGCGGACGAGATCCGCTCCGGCGGGGGCAGCGCCGCCGTCGCCCTGGTCTCCGACAGCGACCACATCACCATCCGGCCGCGGCTCTACGAGAAAAACCCCGAATCGCTGCGCGCGCCGCTGCGACCGGTGCTCGATCCCACCGGCATCGCATTCATCGAAGGATCGGTGACCGCCATCGACACCGAAGCAAAAAGCGTGTCGCTCAAGGACGGCGCGACGCTGGCCTACGACCGGCTGATTGTCGCGACCGGAAGCGCCTTGCGGCCGCTGCCGGTCATCGGGGTCGCGGAACACAGTTTCAACATCGACAGTTATGCGGGCGCCGTCGCATTCGACCGCCACCTGCAAGAAGTCGCCAAAGCACCTGGCGCGCCAGGCCACGGCACCTATGTCATCGTCGGCGGCGGCATGACCGGGATCGAGCTGGCAGCCGAGATGCGCAACCGCATCGCCGAGCATTCCGACGCCCCGACGGCCGCCGCGGCACGAGTGATCCTGGTGGAAATGGCCGAGGTGATCGGGCCGGATTTCGGCGACAATCCGCGCCCGGTGATCAATGCTGCGCTGGATGAGGCGCGGGTCGAGCGCCGGCTCGGGTGCCGGGTCGCCGGGTTCGACGCGGCGGGCGTGACGCTGGCGGACGGGTCACGGATCGATGCCGCGACGGTTGTCGTGACTGTCGGGCTTCGTGCCAGCGATCTGACCGCCCAGATCCCCGGCAGGCGCGACGCGCTCGGGCGGCTGGTAGTGGGTGACGATCTGAAAGTGGCGGGCCTCTCCGATATCTACGCCACCGGCGACGTCGCCCACGCCAAGGTCGACGACGCTGGCAACGTCGCGCTGATGTCGTGCCAGCACGCGCGCACCATGGGCAAATACGCCGGGCTGAACGCCGCCCGCGACCTGATGGGGATCGCTCCGCGGCCATACCGCCAGCCCAACTACACGACCTCTCTCGATCTCGGCAATTTCGGGGCGGTCTTTACCACGGGCTGGGACCGACAGGTGCACACGATCGGCGCGGAGGCCAAGAAACGCAAGACGATGATCAACACCGAGTGGATCTATCCACCGGTCGGCGACGCCGACGACATCTTCGCCGGGCTCCGCATCGACGAGCGCGGTCGGTAACGGCGCACACCGGGATGCGGCCTGGGAAAAGAACAAGGTTGCATCACTGACACCTCTATCAGAGTGCCGCGTCCGGTATCACTTCGGCCCTCGCCCACCGGTACATCGACGTTTCTGCCGCGACGCTATACTGGTGACATGATCCCGCGGATCGGTGTGACGACATGAAAGCTACCTACCTCCGCTTTTACGTTCACGAAAATCACAAGCACGGCGGCAAGCTCGTGTACGAATGGCTGCTCGAGCAGGCACGCACGCTTGGCATTCCGGGCGGCTCGGCGTTCAGAGCGATTGCCGGATACGGCCGTCACGGCGTCCTGCACGAGCAGCGGTTTTTCGAGCTGAGCGCGGAGCTGCCGGTGGAGATCGAGTTCGTCGTGACGGACACGCAGGCCGAATCCTTGCTGGCACTGTTGCGGAAAGAAAAGATCAAGACGGTCTATGCGCGGGTGCCAGCGGAAGTCGGGACGACCGGCGACGACGCTTAGGCGTTGCCCTTAGCAGGAAGGAGGGTAACGGGAGGGAACCTGCGGGCTCCCTCCTGTTCGTAACCTTCCGCTTCTTCCCTGAGAGGAACTTGCGGGATAACCCCAATCTTCAAGTTTCGCTAGCCTCGCAGCAATCGGACCGTCTCCAGTCCGAGCACGGTCATCGCGAGCGAGCCGAAGAGGTGCAACGCCGCATGCGCGACCAGCCAACCGTATCGCCCGGTCTGCAGCAGTGACACGCCCTCGGCGGAAAACGTCGAGAACGTGGTCAGCGCTCCCAGGAAACCGGTGATCACGAAGAGCCGGACTTCCGGCGCAACGCCCGCGACGTTCTCGAGCTGTGCGATCGCGGCGCCGATCAGGTATCCGCCGACCAGATTTGCGACCAGCGTGCCGAGCGGAATGTTCGGAACGAGGGCGTTCAGCGCCGCGCCGAGACCCCAACGCGCCCATGCGCCCAGCACGGCACCGACGCCGACGGCCGCGAAAGCGCTAAGCTGCATCGCGCGTGGGCTTGCCCCAGCGTTCCGCTGCGGCGTCGTCCGACCCGCGCGCGTCGACCCAGCGACTGCCTTCGGGCGTCTGCTCCTTCTTCCAGAAAGGCGCGCGGGTCTTCAAGTAATCCATCAAAAACTCGCACGCTGCAAAGGCTTCGCCGCGATGCTCACCCACGACGATGACCAGCACGATCTGGTCGAGCGGCTTGAGTTCGCCGACCCGATGAATCACGGTCACGTCGATGATTCTCCAGCGTGAGCGCGCCTCGGCAACGATGTCCTCGAGGGCTTTCTCCGTCATCCCCGGATAGTGCTCGAGCGTCAGCGACGCGACGGCACTGCCGTCATTCACGTCCCGCACGGTGCCGATGAAGCTCGCCACCGCACCCACCTTGGGGTTCGCGGCGCGTAGCGCAGCAATCTCCCTCGCGATGTCGAAATCCTCGGTCTGAACGCGCACCGGCACATCAACCTCCTGTCACGGGAGGAAAAAACGCAACTTCATCGCCCGCGTGCACCAGCGTGCCGGGCTCGGCCACTTCCTGGTTGACCGCGACGCGCAGCGCCCGCTCCTGTCCGAGCGCACTCTGCCACGCCGCACCACGAGCCATCAAGTGCGCGCGAAGCCCCGCGACGGTCGTCACGTCGCCGGGCAGCGCGAGCTCCTCGGACGCCTTGCCGAGATCCTCGCGCAGCTTGGCGAAGTAGAGCACCTTGACCATGCAATTATCCGAGCAGTTCCGAGAGCGGAATATAGCGAACCATGTCGCCGTGTACGATCGGGTGGCGCTCGGGATTGTCGACCAGGCCGTCGGCGAAAACCGCAGAGGTCAGCACCGCGGATCCCTGGTTCGGAAAGAGCTCCAGACCACCTGCTCCGTTCAATTTTACCCGCAGGAATTCGCGGCGCACGTCCGGTTTCGGCCAGTCGAAGTCGGCCCGCATCGGGAAAGCCAGCGGTTCGATGCCCGAGACGCCCTGCGAACGCAGAATGAAGGGCCGTACGAATACAACCGCAGTGACGAAGAGCGACACCGGATTCCCGGGAAGGCCGATGAACGCTGCGCGCCCGACTTTGCCGAACGCGAGCGGTTTGCCCGGCTTCACGGCGATTCGCCACATTTCGATCTCGCCCTCCTCCTCGACGGCGGCCTTCACGTAGTCCTCTTCGCCGACCGACATCCCGCCGCTGGTCACGATCAGGTCGCTCGATGCTGCGGCCTGGCGGAACGCCGCGCGCGTGGCCTCGAGCGAATCGGGAACGATGCCCAGATCGTTCACTTCGCAGCCCAGTCGCTGCAGCAGACCCCGGATCGTGAACCGGTTGGAGTTGTAAATCGCGCCCTCGGGCAGCGTCTCACCGGGCATCACGAGCTCATTGCCGGTGAAGAACACCGCGACGCGCAGCCGCCGATAGACCGGCAAGCTCGCCAGTCCAACCGACGCCGCGAGCCCACAGGCCTGTGGCGTAAGCTTCGCGCCGCGCTCGAGTATCCGACTGCCTGCGCGAATGTCCTCACCGGCCTTGCGAATCCATTCGCCCGACCGGGGCTTGTGCCGAACCACGACTTCGTCGCCCTCGACGGTACAGACTTCCTGCATCACGATGGCATCGGCGCCTGGCGGGATCGGCGCGCCGGTGAAGATCCGCGCCGCGGTGCCGGGAGCAAGCGCCTGACCGATCGTGCCGGCCGGAATGCGCTGGGCGATCCGCAGACGCGATTCGCCACTTGCGCAGTCAACGGCACGTACGGCATAGCCGTCCATCGACGTGTTGTCGAGCGGCGGGACATTGACGGTCGAGAACTGGTCCGCGGCAAGCACCCGGCCGGTGGCCTCGAGCGTGTCCACTGACTCAGTATCCGCGATCGGCGTCGCGCCGCCCAGGAGCGCGCCGAGTGCCTCGTCCACGGTGATCATTGGCTTGTTCATCGAAATCCGTTGTACTGTAGGATGAAGTTCGCGATGCCATCGTAATTGTTCAGATCGAACTGCGGCAGCTTCGTTTCGAGTGGGACATCCGATGCCATCGCAACGATGCGGTCGTCATCGGGGTAGAGCATCGGCTTGCCGTTCGCCTCCCGGTAGATCTCGAGCTTGGGCATCGGGTAGCGCTTGTAGCCCTCGATCAAGAGCAGATCGCACGGTGCGATCCGACTGATCTGATCCTCGATGTCCGGCTCGGGTTCCCCGTGCAACTCGTGCATCAACACCCAGCGCTTTCCCGAAGTGACCAGCACTTCGTGGCAACCCGCTTGACGGTGGCGATAAGAGTCCTTGCCGGGCTGGTCGACGTCGAAGCCGTGGTGCGCGTGCTTGATCAGTGAAACCTTCAGGCCGCGCCCGACGAACCGGGGAATCAGTTGCTCGATCAGGGTCGTCTTGCCGCTGCCGGACCATCCGGCGAATCCGAATACCTTCATTATCGCAGGCGCGTCGAGCCGCGCGGGGGCGCCGCCCACGTCGGCAAAGTGGTTGATTGGAAAGCGTGAATTCTAACAGCGCCAGGCGGAACCCCGTGCCCGGGGCACGGGAATCCGCCGGCGCGTGCCGATCTCCGGCGGACATCACGAAATCCGGCGCGGGCGGATCAGGGCGTCGCGTTCGTGAAGAAGAGTTGGTGGCCGCCGATCCGGTAGCTCGCGATCGCCTGCTGGCCTTCCGGAGAGAGCACCCAGTCGATGAACGCCTGACCCAGTTCCTTCTTGACATGCGGGTGCTTGGCCGGGCTCACGAGCATGATGCCGTACTGGTTGAAGAGTCGCGGATCGTCCTCGACGAGAATTGTGAGGTCACCACGGTTCTTGAACGCCAGCCATGTGCCGCGGTCGGTCAGCACGTACGCGCTCATTCCCGTTGCGGTGTTCAGCGTAGCGCCCATCCCGGATCCGGTCTCCCGATACCAACCGCCCTTTCCAGTCGCAGGATCGATTCCGGCCGCCTTCCAGTAGCGGCGCTCGGCCGCGTGAGTGCCGCTCTTGTCGCCCCGCGAGGCGAACGGCGCGCCGGTGTCACGGACCTTCGCGAGCGCGACGAGGATGTCCTTGCCGCCGCCCACCTTCGCTGGATCACTCTTCGGTCCGACGAGCACGAAGTCGTTGTACATGACGTCGCTCCGCTTCACGCCATATCCGTCCGCGACAAACTTCTCCTCTGCGCTCCTGTTGTGCACGAACAGCACGTCGGCGTCGCCGCGGCGTGCGAGGTCGAGCGCCTGACCGGTGCCGAGCGCAACGACGCGCACCTGGATGCCCGTCTTCTTCTCGAACGCGGGAAGGATCGCCTTGAAGAGTCCCGAATTCTCTGTGGAAGTGGTCGACGCGACGGTGATGAAATTCTCCTGTGGGAATGCGGGCGTGGCCGCGAGTACTGCGCCACCGATCGCCGCGCAGAATAGGGCTCGTCGAGTCATGTCCAGGGCAATTCTCCCTTGATGAACGCGGCGGCTTCAGTCGTCGCCGTGGCAGTGAAAAAGCGCTCGGCGGGCGCACGCTCCGCGAGTCGACCCTGATGCATGAACAGGATGTCGTCGCCAAGCCGGCGCGCCTGACCGAGGTTGTGCGTCGTCATGACGATCTTGGTGCCACTTGCGTGAACGGCGGCGATGGCGTTCTCGATCTCACGCGCTGCACCCGGGTCGAGGCTCGCCGTGGGTTCGTCGAGAAACAGCACTTCGGGGCGGAGCGCCCACGCACGGGCGAGCGCGAGGCGCTGCTGCTCGCCTCCGGAGAGCACGCGCGCCGGGCGGTCGCTGAGGTGCGCCAGTCCGACCCGTGCCAGTGCATCCTGTGCTTGTCGGGCCCGCTCCCCACGCGAAACGTTTTGCAATGCCAGCGCGTACTCGATGTTCGCGAGCGCCGAGCGCCGCAGCATGACGGGTCGCTGGAAGACCATCGCTTGCCGGCGATGCACGGCGTTTCCGCTCGCGCCGCGCCAGAAGACGCGTCCGGCGGTGGGCTGGAGAAGCCCGTGGCAAAGTCGCATGAGGACGCTCTTTCCGGCGCCGTTGGGTCCGACGATGATCGTGCGACCTCCGGCTGCGATCTCGCACGAAATCGAATCCACGATGGCCCGTCCGCCCGCCACGAACGAGACGTTGTCCAGCGCCAGAGGAAGGATCGTCGACGGTGCGCGCATGCTGTCTGGCGACCTATCCATAGCGCCGCTGCGCGGCTTCCTTCGTCAGGTAGGCCGCGGCGTTCAGGGTCAGCACGAGCGCGAGCAGGATAATGCCGAGCCCGAGGGCGAGCGGCAGATCCCCCTTGCTCGTCTCGAGCGCGATGGCCGTCGTCATGACGCGCGTGACGCCGTCAATATTGCCGCCGACGATCATCACCGCGCCGACCTCCGCGGCCGCGCGTCCGAATCCCGCCAGGACCGCGGTGACGAGCGAGAATCGCGTATCCCACAGCAGCGTGAGCGCCGCGGACAGACGTCCCGCGCCCAGCGATCGTAGCTGCTCTTGATACTCGACCCACGCATCCTCGATCGCCTGGCGCGAGAGCGCGGCGATGATCGGGAGGATGAGTATCGTCTGCGCGAGCACCATGGCCGCGGGCGTGAAGAGAATGCCGAGATCACCGAGCGGACCGGCACGTGAAAGAAAGAGATACACGAGCAGGCCGACCACCACGGGCGGCAGACCCATCAGCGCGTTCAGGATCACGATGAGCGTCTTGCGGCCGGGAAAACGCCCGACCGCGATCGCCGCCCCGAGCGGCAGTCCGATCAACGTCGAGAGCAGCACAGCCGTGAGGCTGATGCGCAGGCTGAGCGCCACGATTCCGATGAGGTCCGGATCGCCGCTCGCGACGAGTCCGAAGGCTTGCTGGAACGCCTGCCCGAGCGTGCTCATGCGCCGCCGGGCGGCTGGGGCCGGACGGCCCTTCGCCGCTCGCCGATGATACGAAGCTGGATATGCAATTTTTTAC
>Ga0210366_10000135_pt1 | contig 10404 bp, 13 predicted proteins | sample S641metaT_FD_190380 | JGI IMG/M metagenome (GOLD analysis project Ga0210366, IMG submission 190380) | Metatranscriptome of estuarine sediment microbial communities from the Columbia River estuary, Washington, United States - S.641... | ecosystem: Environmental > Aquatic > Marine > Intertidal... | reverse complement strand
CCCACATCCTATCCGAGAGCGGTGAGCAGCAGGATGTTGTCTATCAGGCGAGCGGGGCCGACGCGGGCGGCCACCAGGACGCGCGCGTCGGTCTCGATGACCTCGATGGGCTCGAAGCTACCGTCGTCGACTACCGAGCAGTAGTCGAGGGCCACGAGCGGCTCGGACCCCACCTCCTTGGTCACGGCTTCGATGACCTGGCTCGATCGCCTCTCCCCTGCCGAGAACAGGTCACGGGCTACGAACAGTCCACGCGACAGAGATACCGCTCCGGTCCTCTCCTCCGAGGACAGGTACGAGTTCCGAGACGACATCGCGAGTCCATCCGGCTCCCTGACCGTCGCACACGGGACGATGCGCAAGCTCGGATGCCGCGCCGTCGCCATCTGCCTTACCAGGAACAACTGCTGTGCATCCTTCTCTCCGAAGTAGGCACTGCACTTCCCGACGATGCCGAACAGTCGGTCGACCACCGTGAGGACGCCCTCGAAATGACCCGGTCTAGCTCGGCCTTCATAGAGCTCGCCCAGCGGCCCCGGGTGGATGGTCCGCGAGGCCGGAGGAGGGTAGCCCTCGGGATACATGTCCTCGAGGGTCGGAGTGAAGAAGGCATCTACCTCCCGCTCCTGCGCGATGCGAAGATCTCTGTCCAGGTCGCGTGGGTATCGCTCCAGATCCTCTCCCGAACCGAACTGCAAGGGATTGATGAAGAGGTAGACCACCACTTCATCGCACTCACGCCGGGCTCGCTCCATCAGGGATCCGTGCCCTTCGTGGAAGGCGCCCATGGTGGGCACCAGACCGATCGTCCTGCCCTGGGATCGCCTGTCGGCACACCACTCAGCGACCCTCTCGGCGGCCATCAGCCGTTCCACTGGAAGAGAACCTCCTCGATGTCGGCTCGCGAGTCGGCGTCTATCCGCCCCGAATCCCAAGCGATGCCGAGCACGACTCGGGCAAGGGACACGTAGGCCGCGACCGCGGCAGGCGCATGGGTGGCGAGCGCCTCGAGGTTGCGGCGCACCGTGACGCCGTCGCCCCTCACCACGGGACCCGTCAGTGCGTTCGCTGGTCCGAACCGCTCGGCGTTGTCGAAGGAGGCGCGTGCCAGCGGCATGAACGAGGACAAGGGCTCCTGGAGTCCCGCAGCCGCGAACAGCGTTTCAGCTTCCGCCATGACCGCGATCAGATAGTTGGAGGCGAAGACAGCCGCGGCGTGATAGAGAGGCTTCGCCTCGTCCGACAGGCGGAAGGGCTCTCCACCCGCGTCCCGGGACAGGCGCTCTCCGAGTCCGTAGCTCTCTTCGTCGAGCGCGGTCACAGCCATCGGTGAGCCTGGAACCGTCGCCAACGCCGCCTCGACCGTCGGGAAGGTCTGCAGCGGGTGGATGGAAAGGATGTTGATACCTGCTTCTCTCGCGGCGGCGAGTGCGTCGAGCCCCGTGGCACCCGAGAGATGAAACATCGAAGCTCCCGTCGGTACGTGAGGCGCGACCTCCTCGCAGACCTGGGCGATCATGTCGTCGGGAACCCCGAGGACGACGACCTCCGCCTGAGCGCACGCGGTATCGGCAGCGGACAGCGACGTTTGCGGGAGGAAGTCCCTGTGCCTGCGCTCGGTCGCTTCTCCGTGGCGAGCCACGGAGATCTCGTGCCCGGCCGAGAGCCATCCCACAGCGAGCGCCGTCGCTACGCGACCCGCGCCAACCACCGCGATCCTCATGACAGTGGTGCTGCCACCGGTGTGGCGTCAGAGATGTCGAAGTCCACCCTCATCGTGGACAGGACACGCCCACCCGGGAGGGGCGGATCGGCGTCGAGTTCCATGAGCGGAGCCAGAACGAACAGCCGCTCGTGCATACGAGGATGAGGGATGGTCAGCCCCGGCTCGTCTATCACCTGGTCCCCGAAGGTCAACAGGTCGATATCGATGATGCGGGGACCCCAGCGCTCCGTCCTGACGCGCCCCATCTGCTCCTCGACCTCGAGGCAGGCGTCGAGGAGTTCACGAGCATCCAAGAGGACACCCACCTCGATGACGGCGTTCAGGTAGTCGTCCTGCTCCGGACCTCCGATAGGCGTTGTCTCGTAGACGCGAGAAGAACGCAACACCGACAACCGGTCTCCCAGGAGTTCCACGGCCGTCGTCAGATTCCCGAGTCGGTCACCCACGTTGGACCCGAGGCCCAGGTAGGCCTTCACGACACCTCGGCTTCGACGCTGACATCGTCCACGCCTAGCATCTCCGCGGCGCGCGGCTTGTGAACACGCGCCACGACGCTGAGGACGTTCTGGTAGCCGAAGACCTCGCGCGCGATCCTCTGCGCCAGAGTCTCCACCAGATCGAAGGAGGTCCCCATCACGGTATCCCTCACCGCATCGGTGAGAGCCCCGTAGTCCGCCGTGGCTTCGAGGGAATCCTCGCCCACTTCTACCAAGACCTCGAGGTCCACGACGAACGGCTGGTACTCGAGCTTCTCTCCCGGGTTCGCTCCGTGGCGACCATCAGCACGGATGCCGTCGATCCTGACGAGATGCCTGCTCACGAGTCCGGCCTCCTCAGCTCCACATGAACGGGTCCCGTCGAGTGACCGTGTGCGATCCCCAACCACTGGCTCCTGAGGAAGTCCGTGATGAGCGAACCGACCACGTCAGGTGCCTGCTCGGGAAGGTCGCGCCCGCACCCCGGTACCAGTGCGAGGATCGAGTGCTTGATGAGTTCGTTAAAGCGGTACGCCACCTCGACGGTGGTGACGATATCGTCCTCGCCCCACAGGATGAAGGTCGGGATGGATAGGGCCTGCAGGTCGTGCTCCCGACCCGGGAGGATCTCGCAGTTCATGAGGACCAGGGCCTTGGCGCCCGAATCCAACGCCAGTTGCTGCGCCTTCCGGCCACCGCTGGCATGACCTACGACCGCGAAGTTCGACTCGGGGATACGGATGCCGGAACCGAGGAGGACGTCCAGACCCGAGAGCAGAGGCACCACGGTCTTCCAGACCGAATCGTGGTGGGAGAGCAGTACCACCTTGCGCTCGTCGGATGCCATCAGGCCTTCTCTATCGCGTCGACGACCCGCACAACGCGAACCATCTCCTTCACGTCGTGGACCCGCACGACGTGTACGCCCTGTGCACCGAGCCAGGCCACCGCGCCCGCCGTGCCCTCCATGCGCTCTTCAACCTCCACATCGAGAAGCGTACCTATGAACCGCTTCCTTGAAGGACCTACGAGTACGGGCCGACCGAGGGCGAGGAACTCAGCAACCTCCTTCATCAGGCGGAGGTTGTGCTCGAGGGTCTTGCCGAAACCGATCCCCGGATCCACGCAGAGGCTCTCCCGCTTCACCCCGGCCGCGACGGCTGCCTCTACCCTCCCGTCGAGATAAGCGCGAACGTCGTCCACGACATCGTCGTAGACGGGATCCTCCTGCATGGTCTTCGGATCGCCGAGCATGTGCATCAGGACCATGCCGGCGCCCTGCTGTGAGACCACGTCGAACATCTCTGGGTCACGCCCTGCCGAGATGTCGTTCACGATGCTCGCCCCCGCTCGCAACGCCTCAGCGGCAACGGCTGCCTTCCGCGTGTCCACGCTCACGGGTACGTCCGGGATCGCCGCGACGAGTCGCTCGATCACGGGTATGACCCTGTCGATCTCGTCCGCCACATCCACCGGCTCGGACCCCGGGCGGGTCGACTCACCGCCCACGTCCAGGATGTCCGCCCCGTCACCCACCATGTGGACCGCTCGTTCCAGCGCGGCATCGACGGTCGCGAGCTGCCCCCCGTCGGAGAAGGAATCGGGCGTGGCATTGAGTATGCCCATGACGAGCGTGCGCTCCCCGCACGCGATCTCGTGCCTGCCACAGCGCCAGACCAGACTCATGGGCGGAATCGTACGCGGGCGACCGTCCACCCGGCGACCCTTGTTCACCTGGACTTCACCCACTCGTAGCTGGACGGCAACCCCACAGCCGTAGCGTCTGTAGGGACGGAAAGAGAAGGGAGGTGACATGGACAGCTACTTGAACGAGACACCGGTGACGTTCGACGGCGTCGAGTTCGGGACCTACGACTCGGAGTTCGGGTGGAGCAACCATCACGCAACCGAGCACGACACCGCACTCGACTGAATGAAGTACCGCTAGACGACCCGCCCGATGAGCGCGAAGGCTTCCGAGCGGGTCTTCGCATCGTTGCGGAAGAGCCCCCGCACCGCAGAAGTAACGGTTATCGCACCCGGCTTCTTGATCCCCCGCATCGTCATGCACAGGTGCTCGGCCTCGATCATCACGAATACACCTCGGGGATCCAGCGCTTTCTGCAAGGTCTCAGCGATCTGGGTCGTGAGCCGCTCCTGTACCTGCAGCCGCTTCGCGAGGAGGTCGACCACACGAGCGATCTTCGACAACCCCGTGATGCGCCCCTCCTTGTCCGGGATGTAGGCGATGTGAGCCTTGCCGATGAACGGGACCAGATGGTGCTCACAGAGCGAGGACAGGGGGATGTCCTTGATCATGATCATCTCGTCATGATCGGCTCCCTTTACCACCGTCACGACCTCGACCGGGTCGCGGCCGACGCCCCCGGCGATCTCCCTATACATGCGTGCGACGCGAGACGGCGTGTCCTCGAGCCCACCGCGATCCGGGTCCTCACCGATCCCTTCCAGGATCAGGCGCACGCCCTCTTCTATCTTGGCTGCGTCGTAGCCGACCGGCTCGAGCTCGTACTCCATGGTGTGAGAGCCTAGTCGATTGCGCCGGTGGGGCCGGGCTCGCGACGGTTGTGCTCCATGTCCCGCCGGGCTACGGCGATACCGCTGCCGTTCGAGCCGACGACGCGAGGGGATCGCTTGGGCACGTCCGTGAGCAGCTCCACCAACTCGTCCTTATCGATCGTTTCCTTCTCGAGAAGGAGTTCAGCGATCCTGTCGAGCGACGCTCGGTGCTCCGTCAGGATCTCGAGCGCCTCGTCGTGGGCCTGGTCGATGAGCATGACCACTTCCCGGTCGATGTCGTACGCGACCTGCGGCGAGTAGTCGGGGTTCGAAGAGAAGTCCCGCCCGAGGAATACCTCGTGCTGCTTCGTACCCAAGGTGAGTGGTCCCATCCGGTCGGACATGCCGTACTCGGTCACCATGGCACGCGCGATCTTGGTGGCCCTCTCGATGTCGTTCTGGGCGCCTGTCGTCACGTCGCCCACGACGATCTCTTCGGCCACACGCCCGCCCAGCAGCATGGCCAACTCGTCGGTCAGCTCCTCCCGGGTCATCAACACCCTGTCGTCCTCAGGGAGGGTGAGCGTGTATCCCAGGGCGCGACCTCGAGGTATCACGGTGATCTTGTGAACCGGGTCGGCGTTGGGAAGAACGTAGGCGACGAGAGCGTGGCCTCCCTCGTGGTAGGCGATCATCCGGCGCTCGCGCTCGGTCATCACCCTGGTCTTGCGCTCGGGTCCTGCCATCACGCGATCGATGGCCTCTTCGAACTCGGAGTCGGTCACCGACTGCTTGCCTCGTCGAGCCGCCAGCAACGCTGCCTCGTTGATCACGTTGGCGAGGTCCGCTCCGGTGAATCCGGGGGTGCGCTTGGCCACGGTGTCCAGATCCACCCCTGGGTCGAGCGGCTTGCCCTTCGAGTGCACGCGCAGGATCCCCTTGCGCCCAGAGAGGTCGGGGCGGTCGATGATGACCTGGCGATCGAAGCGCCCCGGACGCAGGAGTGCGGGATCGAGGATGTCAGGTCGGTTGGTCGCTGCCATGACGATGACCGTGGAACGCTGATCGAATCCGTCCATCTCGACCAGCAGCTGGTTCAGGGTCTGCTCGCGCTCGTCGTGGCCCCCGCCGAGTCCGGCACCTCGGTGTCGTCCGACGGCGTCGATCTCGTCGATGAAGACGATGGCCGGCGCGGTCGCCTTGGCCTGCTCGAACAGGTCGCGCACACGAGACGCACCGACCCCGACGAACATCTCGACGAAGTCAGAGCCCGAGATGGTGAAGAAGGGCACGCCCGCTTCTCCGGCGACGGCTCGAGCCAGAAGTGTCTTACCCGTTCCGGGAGGACCCACGAGCAAGACCCCGCGCGGGATCTTCGCGCCCATGGCCTGGAACTTCGCGGGATTGGCCAGGTACTCCTTGACTTCGCTCAGTTCCTCGATGGCTTCTTCCACGCCCGCGACGTCCACGAAGGTCGTCTTGGGCATGTCCTTGTTGACGGTCTTGTGGCGCGACTTGCCGAACTGCATGACGCGGCCGCCACCGCCCTGGGACTGGGTCATGATCCAGAAGAGCGCACCCACGATCAAGATGACCGGGATAAGGTTGATGAGCATCGTCGCCCAGAAACCGTTGCCCGCTGGCGAGACGGAGAGGTCAACCCCGGCGTCGTTGATCAGGGCTACGAGTTCGTCTTGGGACTCCGAGGGGTAGGCGACCGAGTAGGTCTTGCCGTCCTCGAGATCACCGACGATGACCTGGTCGCCTTCCTTGAACTCGGCCGACGTGATCCGTCCGTCTGCGAGCGACTTCTGGAACTCGGTGACCGTCATCTCCTGCGGAGCGGGCCCGCGCATGGTCAGTGACGCGACGACCCAGAGGGCCGCGAAGGCCAGGACGATGTACGGCAGGGGACCGCGCGTTAGCTTGCGCATCGGGCTTTCGGGCTGACCGTCGGGAGTCTTGGGGGCCATCTACCTGCTGTTTCCTATCGAAGGGAACGGCCGGGAACGTTGCTCCCGGCCTACGCAATCAAGGCTAGCACAGCACCCGGTTTCGCCCTGTGGAAAGCAAGAGCCGCCCCGCCATGCTGGCGGGGCGGCTCCTGTTCAGAATCTTCAGCTAGTCGATATCTACGGGACGCCACACCGACAGCCCCCAGATGGAGAAACCAGCCGTCGTGATAGCGATGACGGACCACCACGGGGAGTAGGGCAGCCACGCGAAGTTAGCCAACATGACGAAAGCGGCCGCTAGGATCCCGACGACCCTGGCCCATGTCTGCCCGCTGAGTATCCCTCCGCCGGCGAGGAGTACGAAGATCCCGCCGAGCATGTGTATCCATCCCCACGAGGTGACGTCGAGCTGAAGGACATATTTCGGGGTGGCGACGATGATCTCGTCGTCCAGCAGGGCTACGAGCCCCATGAACGCCTGGTAGCCACCGGTGATCAGCAGCATCATCGCGGCGAACAGCGACCAGCCGGCACCTCTCTCCGAAGACGACATCTCAGCACCTCCACGCGGGGGAGGGTCCCCCACCGTGGCTAAGCAAACTCCCCCAAATGGCCTAAGTCAATTCCTCAGGCATGGGTGGCTTCGACCCTTCCCCGAAGGATTCCGGCTTCAGGGTCGCTATGTAGGGGAGATTCCGGAAGCGCTGTGCGTAATCGAGCCCGTACCCGACCACGAAGACCTCGGGTATCTCGAAGCCCTTGTAGCGGATGTCGAGCGAGACCCGCTGGGCACCCTCCTTCTCGACCAAGGCGCAGACCTCCAGGCTTGCAGGTCCGCGGCTGCGCAGGTTCTTGAGCAGGTAGTTGAGGGTTAGTCCTGAGTCGATGATGTCCTCGACCAACAGGACGTCCCGGCCTTCTATGTCGAGATCGAGGTCCTTCTGGATGCGCACCACGCCACTGGTCTTGGTGGCCACGCCGTAGGACGACACCGCCATGAAGTCGAACTCCATAGGCATCGCGACGTGTCTCGCAAGATCCGCCATGAACATGAACGCACCCTTGAGAACCCCGATGACGAGCAGGTCTCGTCCGGCGTAGTCGCGGGTGATCTCCGAGCCGAGTCGTACCAGTGACTCCTGGATCGCCTCGGAGGAGATGAGGATCTCGTCTATGTCCGCTTCGTGGCCCGTCAACCGTCGCTCCTCTCCCGGGACACGCGAACATACTCCCGGCCGCGGGCCGCCAACAATCCCCCAGACAGGTGACGCTCGCGACCGGGGCGGCCCGCTGCCAGATCCAGGATCGCTTCTATCTGCTCCGAACTCGCTCTAGCGCCCACCTTGTACAGGGACGCCCTCACCACACGGGTTCTCAACGCCTTGGGCAGGGAGCGCAAGGCAACCGCGGGCAGCTCGAAACCCTCCGGCGTCTCCTCGAACAGGTCCTCGAAGTGATGCATCGCCAGGTCCTGAAGGAGATCGGCGTCCTCGCGCAGGTTTCCCGCGGTTCGTGCCAGGGTCGCCTTCACCTCGCGATCCACTCCCTGCTCCAGTGCCGGCAGAACCTTGTGCCGAACGGCGTTGCGCAGGAGCGCCGTGTCAACGTTCGTCGGATCGATACGGGGACGCAGGTGGAGGGAACGGCAGAACGCTTCGACCTCGCCCCGAGTCGTGTCCAGCAGAGGACGACAGTACGGACCCGAAGTCGGACGCAGGCCGGCAGCCGCGTCGAGGCCTCCCCCCTGGATCAGTGCGAGCAACAGGCTCTCGGCCTGGTCGTCGAGGGTGTGAGCGATAGCCGCCTTCCGGGCATCGGCGTCCCTGATGGCGAAGGCCAGCGCTCGCGTGCGCGCGCGATGCGCCCAGTCCTCCACCGATTCCCCCTTGGACGGTTGGCTCTCCGCGACCGCGAGATGGAAGGGAACCCCGAGTTTCGCGGCCGCGCGTTCCACGTAGCGAGCGTCCGAAGGAGACTCCGCACGCAACCGATGGTCGAAGTGGAACACCTCCACCTTGATGCGAAGAAGTCGCTTGAGCTGGATCAACGAATGCAGGAGGCACATGGAATCGGGTCCTCCCGAAACCGCAACCAGAACCTTGTCCCCGGGCGCGAACATGTCGTGTTCGCGGGACGTCTTCGTCACCCGCTCGTTCACCCTGGCAACGGCGGGAGGTCGTCTAGCTCGGCTGCCTACCCGCTGAACCATCAGCCCACGCGCGCGAGCCAGCGATCGGGTTCTGCGATCTCCTCCGTATGAGGCAGCGTCGCTGGAGACGTCCAGACACGGTTGAAGACTTCCATGCCGGCCTTCTCTACGACATACGAGACGAAGGCCTCGCCCGTCCCATACTGACGGATCTTCTGGTCGAATCCGATGGCCTGCTGGAAGGTCTTCTCCAATCCACCAACGCTGCGACGCGAAGCGAGCATGTTCTTCATGTGCGACAGCGTCTCGATCCCGGCTCTCTCCGCAACTCCGTTCATCACGTAGGAGGCATGCCCTTCGACGAGCGCCATCGTTGCCTGCATCCGCAGGAACACCGCTCGCTGTTCGGGGGTCATGAGCGCGTACATGACCCCTAGCGTCTTCAGTTGCGAACCCCCACGGATCTCGCCGAGCAGCCGCGCGAGGTTCTCCGCCATCTTCTTGACGTCGAGCTGTGTCATCTGGATGTAGCTGTCGAGCGAGGTCAAGACGTGACCGCGCAACCAGTTGGCGTGAGAGAACTGGACCTTGTGGGTGACCTCGTGCAGTGAGATCCACTTGCGGAAGTCCTCGGGCTTGAGCCCGAACCGCCCCTCGACCTCCAGGATGTTGGGACCGACGAAGTAGATGAGCCCATCGTCATCGGGCGGAAGGAACGGATCGAACTGCCCCATCACCTTGCGAGACACGTAGCCGAAGAGTCCGCCGATCTGAGCGCCCAGAGCCTTGTTGCGCAGTTTCCTGCCTTCGGCGGAACCGCGCCCGGCATGCGCCTCGACCGTGCGCACCAACATCGGCTCGATGGATCTCTCGATGCTGCGCATGTTCGCATCCACCCAGTCGCCTCGCCCCATCGCCCAAGCACGCGGGCCTGGTCCTTGCGAAGTCATACCGGTGAATCCGCTGACCAGTTCTTCGGCCGACGTCACAGCAGACCAAAGGGAATCGCGCAGAGCGTCGCGTTCCTCGGGGGTTCCGGTGGGTCCGGCTCCGGCAACCGTTCGGGCAACCTGAGACGCGGAGCGCCAGTCGATCAATCCGGGTGTGCGGTCGCGCATGCTCCAGTCGACCGCAGAGGTCTCCATGCCGGGCTATCCCCCGGCCTTCTTGGCAGCCACCTTGGCGCGGGCTTCCGCCACCTTCTGGGGAACACCTTTGGCGAGCAGTTCATCGAGCGTCTTCTGATACACATCCTCACCCGAGGGAGCATCTGCGGAATGCTCATCGGCAACCGGCACCGCACCCTCTTCAACGACGTGCGTCTTCTCGCCGATGGACTCAGCGGAGCCCGCCGCAGCGGCCTCGGCGGCAACCGAAGCCTTGGGCCTATCGATCACCGCGGCCATGGCGGGAGCATCCCCCTTGGAAGTGGGAGCCACCTCGCTCGCCTTGCCCTTCGCCCAGACGGGTGCCCAGCGCATGTATCCGACGACGACGGCCACCAACAGTGTTCCCGACAGGAACACGATCCAGTCGATGAATGTGCTGCCCGTGCCAAACGGCAGCACAAGGTTGATG
>Ga0210366_10000134_pt1 | contig 10434 bp, 12 predicted proteins | sample S641metaT_FD_190380 | JGI IMG/M metagenome (GOLD analysis project Ga0210366, IMG submission 190380) | Metatranscriptome of estuarine sediment microbial communities from the Columbia River estuary, Washington, United States - S.641... | ecosystem: Environmental > Aquatic > Marine > Intertidal... | reverse complement strand
TCCCACCGGCCGACCAGCTCCGCCGGCGGCTGTGTCACCGGCCACGTGCCGGGTGACGCGCGAAACGGGATCGTCCGCGGCCCCCGGCTGCCCACGTTGTGGTAGGCGCCGATGAGCGAGTCTCCGCGACGAACGGCCGTAATGGCCGCGGCGTAGTCGGCAATTTCGAATTGCACGGTGTCGCCCTGGACCAGAACGCCCGAGAGCAGGTTGCAGCTCGATCCGTTGCACAGCTCGCCTTCGTAGCCCGCGGCTGCCCGCTCGATCCGGAGCGAAAAGCGGAGCGGCCCGCCCGCCAGGTCCAAGGCCGCCCGCCAGGAGCCTTCCCAGGCCGGCCCCGCGGATGTCCAGAGGGCAATGACGGACAAGAGCGCCTGGATCATGGGGCGTTTGGTGATGACAGCTGGAGTCCGCCTCCAGAGTAACGCTCGCCCGCGGTTACGGCGGCCGGTATGGCGTTTCCCGACCACGGGATGGGGCAGGGGTAGACCGAGCTGTACGCGCAGAAAGGATTCCGAGCCCGATTGAAGTCCAGGATGTAGCGGCCGTCGTTCGTGGGCTGCAGCGAGATGAAGCGACCCGCGGGATACGTGCCCTGGTCGTTGGTCTCGTCTCGGAAGTAAATCTCCAACTCGGACTCCTCGGTTCCCGGGTCGGGCACCCGTCGAACCGTGAGATCGGTGCCGCCGGGTCCAAGTGGCACCCGGAAGGTGCCGGCCTCCGCGGCCTCCACTTCCACCCCGTCCACGGCCAGCACGCGAACTGCCCGCGCCTTCGCCGGCGGCGCGAGGGAGCCAGTGAACACCAGGCTCGAATCGTATGGGTAATAGGAAAGCGGCTCGGGCTTGGTCGTCGAATCGTAGACGGTCACGACCGTGCGGCCTCGGGCGCCGCTCAACACCATCCGGTAGGCGCCAAGCGCCACGAGGCGGTTCCGTGGCAGGGAACGGCGTCCGGCCGGTCCTCGGAGTCTCACCACCCGTCCGTCTTCCAGCGTGTGCGCCTCGAGCCCCGGCAGAGGTACGTCGCTCTCGGCAGGTCCGAGGACCACCTGCCGGTCGAGCCGGAACTGCGCCAGGGCCGCCATGGGCGAGTTGGGAGCGGTCTCCACCCACGCCTGGTAGGCAGCCCGTTCCCGTTCCACCGTCACGCGAGCCTGCGCCCCGACATTGTCTCCGCCGGCAAGCCACGCCGACAGACAAAGGGCAGCGGTAAGCATCAGCCTGCCGACGTCCCCCCGACCGGCCGGCATCGTATCTATGGTCATAGGTTGTTTATTATCAATCATTTACAGATAAACGAAACTTTTTGAAACGTTGAGCCGTACTGCGGATCGACGGCATACCTCGGAGGAAGATACCATGTTACGGAATCTGGTCGGATACGCGGTGTTCGCAGTGGTCGCGCTGTTTCTCGTCAAGGTCGCGTTCGGGCTCCTGGGCATCGTGTGGAGCCTCTTCTGGACCGTGGTCGTGTTCGCGGCCATCGGGTTCGTATTCTACTTGATTCTCCGGTTGATCAGCCCGCGGAGCGCGGACAAGGTCGAGGACATGATCAAGGGCAAGAAATCCGCCTGAAGGGACTCCGACTCCGAGGTACGAGCGCCCGCACGGTTCCGTGCGGGCGCTCGCTGCAGCAATCTTGGCGACCAGTGCTGCCTTAGTTCCCACTCGCATGTTGGCGTGAGTCCGAGCCCGTTATCTGAATTGTGGCGGCGACCTTGCGCCGGAACCAATCCAGCGTGTCGGACGCCGTTGTGAGGTCGAGTCCGCTCCTCTCCCATGGATCGGCGACGATGTCGTAGAGTTCCTCCTGACCATCTCCATACCGGATGTAGTGGAGGCTTCCGCGCACCAGCGAAACAATCCTTCCATTCTGCACGAGTGCCCATGACGGAGCCCAGGGTCCAGGGCGGAGTTCGGCCAGCAGTGGCGTTTGCTCGGCCTGGTTTTCCTGACCGCCTGAATCCCAGAAACGTGAGAGAGGATTCCCGGGCAAGGCCGGCGCCATGCCTCCGAGCCTGAGGATTGTGGCTGGGAGATCAGCGGTCGTTACAGGCCGCGTGATTCGGAGACCTTGCGGGACCTTTCGTGGATGTACGATGACCAGCGGGACCCGAAGTACAGGCAGGAACAAGCTCCTGCCATGTTCCGCCGAGCGTTGATTCTCACCGAATTCCTCCCCGTGATCGGCGGTGATGACGACCAGGGTATTCTCCAGCAGGCCCCGGGCATCCAGTTCTTGGAGGAGTTTGTTAATGTGGAGATCGAGGAAGGCAATCTCCCCCTCATAGAGCTCCCGTAATACGGCCAGCATACGGGGGTCGCCGAACGCACCGCTGGGCCTCGTCCATACAGGCGCAGAGGAAGATCCCCCCGTCAGCTGACGGTGGGGTCGGTACGGTGAGTGCGCATCCATGTAGTTCAGGAATGCGAAGAATGGCGTGCTAGTGCGGGCGGAGCGATTGGAAAGCCAGGTCAGGAATGCTTCGTTTATATCGGGAGCGCTCTTCACCTCGCGTCCCCACTCCGATCGTTCGTCCCCAAATAACCTGAGCAGGAGACGTCTCCAGCCCCGCAAGCCCCCAAAATTCTCCACCAGTAGGGGCAGCGAGATCTTGTGGTCTTCGTAATGTACGAAGCCCCGGCTCAAGCCAGAACTCCGAGCAGTGTAGATCAAATCCCTACAAATCCTGCAGTTTCGTAACCCTGGGTGAAGAGGTACTCGGCGAGGGTGAGGTGCGTCGGACCGAAAGGAACCATCCAGTCGGCCAAGAGTTCAGTGGGGAGTCGCCCGGTAAAGATCGTCGCATGTGAGGGGAGGGTCCACGAGGCCGTGGCCAGTGCGTGGTCGAACACCACGGCGCGGTCTGCTAGTCGCTCGAGATTCGGGGTGGTGGGGCGGGAATACCCGTAAAGGCTCATACTCGGGGCACGCACGGTGTCGAGGATGAGCAACAAGATGTTCGGCCGCATCGGTGAGGATGCAGGGAGACCTGCAAGCGCTCGCCGCTCCGAGTTCCACATCGAGAGACGCTGGGCCGACCCCAGGAGTAACACTATAGCGGCGAGCCCGGCGGTGACCCACCGGGTAGTGCCCAGGAAGCCTCCTCCGCCAGTGCGCGTGAACCGCAGAAGCTGGAGGGTGATCCCTGCCGCCAAGAGGACGCTGCCGAAGTACATCAGACCGGGCAGCCACACACGCAGGAGGATGAAGACCCCGTAGAACGCCACCCAGAATGAGAATTGGAGGGTTGGGCGGCGACGGGCGATTGCGAGCCCTGCCAACATCATGAGACCGAGAGCCGCAAACAGAATCGCCCCTGCCATCGGAGCCATCCAGATCACGTCCCACGAATAATCCCAACTTGGCCGATGCTCGATCCACTGCCGAATAGCCGCGTACGAGGCCTCGCCGCCGCCGGTCAACAGGCCAAAGCAAACGGCCACGAGGATGAAGTCTCGACGCCGTATGGGGACGGCGGGCCCGACCGCGAGAATGCGGGACGTGTGGTCTCTGATCTGGGGCCCGAAACGTCGCAGGATGTACCCGAGCACGACCAGGGCAGCGAGGCCCATCGTCAGCGGGCGAGCGACGGAATTCCAGAATGTGAGATATGTCTCGAGCGGGTTGGTTGCCTGACCGGTTATGATGGCGTTAAGGAACCCGAGGCTCCGGCCGTAATAGGCCGCCTCGATGAGTCGAGGGACCACCCAAGTCGCGACCCCAGCCCAGGCTAACAAGACTGCGAACGCAAACCACCAGTATCGACTATGCCGTCCGGGTGCAGTCTTCCTAGGTGAGGTCATATGTTCCATATCTTGCGCACCGCTCGACACCACGCCGGCGCGCGCCAGGACGATTGTCGCCCTTGACGTAGTCTCATTGGGCGAGTCTCCTCGTTCGGAGCAGGGGGGCGATGTGGTGGATGATTACTGAGGATTCAAGACGCCGCCCGTGGTTGGGCGGGCAACACTACCTTCGTCAGCTTGAGCGTAATGGTGCCGAAATCAAGGCTCGACCGAATCTGAACCGGAATCCGAAGCTCGTCATCGGTGATCCAGACACGCGCATCGGCGCGTTTGGAGAACATGCCCTGGTCGCCGATCGTTGGATGCAAGACCAGGCAGGCGACCTTCTCTCCATTCGGTAGCTTCAAGATCTCCCGCTTTTCCACTTTCACCACCAGCGGGTTCTCGCTGTCGTTGTAGTACCGGTGGTACCGATATGTCTTGCCCAGGGTGAGCGGCGTGACCCGCATGAAATACAAGAAGGCCGTATCATCGAGCGGCTTCTTCGGGGTCGGTTTGACGCCTTCCTTGCCGACCTGGATGTAGTGGCCCGAATCGGGGAAAATCTCGTAGGTATATTCGCGGAGGCGCTTGCCCTCCTCGAGCTCCTTATGGAACCTGAGGGAGACCAGATCTGCCGTGGCGCTCCACGACTGGAGCTTGTCCCGTAGCGTGAAGCCCAGGGCACCACCTTCCAGGCCGAATTCGAAGCGGAACGTCTCCACTCCTCGCAACGTGTCGATGCCGGAGACCTCCATGTACCCCTCGCCCAGCTTCAGAAGGCCGATTTTGGCGTCGTATTCGAACCGCTCTCCCACGGCAAACGGATAGTCGGAATAGGTGCGAGCCTGCTCCGGCATCGGCGAACCGGCAGTGGCGCCTGCGCCTTGGAGAGCCAGCAACAGCACGAGTCCCGTCATGATGACACCGCCGGCGTGCGCGGCCGCCGAGTGCTGCCCGCGCCGTTGGCCCGCTCCAGTTTGGCGGGTTGGGGAATGACGAGCTCGCGACTCTGGCGCCAGAGTCCGCGGGCCGTCTTCCATGGGTCGATGCGGGATGGACGCTGGCGGAGATCGTGCCGCTCGGTGGTCGAAACGGTCTCAACCCGGCGTGCAAATGCCCCAAGCCGGCCCACCAACTCCGCGTTGGCCCCCCAGCCGTCCAACATGAGCAGTTGTCCATGAACGGATTGCAGGAGACTCCGAACCGTGAAGAGACGTGCGGCGAGATAGCCGCTGCACAAATCAGAGACGCCCGGCACCGCGACCTTCTTCCGGAACAGCCGCGGCGACCAGCGCCGCACCCAGCGGTAGGCGCGCGATGGCGCCTCGGCCAACTCCGCCTCGGCAACGACCAAGTCCGCCCCGCTCTCCATTCGCCGAACCAAGTCGGGAATGGTCTCGGCGTCGTGGGTGAAATCGGCTGACAGCAAGATGAGGGAATCGCGCTTCGGCTTGTCCGTCAGATCGACGGCGTGACGGAACAGAGTCTCGACCGCGGCGGGATATCCGCGATGAGTGGCCTGCCGATAGATCGTCAGCGGAAGGACCTTGGCGTATGGCTCGAGCACCTCGGTGGTCGCGTCGGTCGAGGCGTCGTCACACACCAGGAGCTGGTATTCGCGTGGAAATGCGTCGAACACCTTTCGGATCTTCCAGAGGAGGACCCCAACGGTGCTGGCTTCGTTGTGACACGGTATGCAGACATAGATCATGGGCCGCCAACCTCTTTCTGCATCGAACGATACACGGACGCGAGCGCCTCGGCCATCCTGACATCGGTGAAGTCGGTGACGCGCTCGGCCGCGAGACGCACCATTGCTTGGCACTCATCACTCTGAGTCAAGATCCGGACCACGGCGTTCGCCAGGTCCGCGGGTGACCGCGGAGGGACCAGGAGTCCCGCCCCTCCCCCCACCAACTCCGGGATTCCGCCTGTTTCCGCCGCCACAACCGGGACTCCCAAGGCCATCGCGTCGAGGATCGAGGTGCCGAGGCCCTCCTGAAGAGGGGTGGCCACCATCACGTCGGAGCCGCCAATGAGAGCCTCTGCGTCGGTAAAGTGTCCCAAAAGATGGACATATTTGCCCAGCCCGAGACTTTGGATCTGGCTCTCCAGAGCCGGCCGTCGGTCACCCTCGCCTGCCAGGATCCAGTGGAGATTCGGCAGCCGGGCTCGGGCCTCCGCCGCAGCCGCGATGACGATGTCCTGGCCCTTGTGGCGGTCCAGCGCCCCGACGGCCACGGCAATCAGGGCATCGGGTCGGAGGCCGAGCAGCGTCCTGGGATTTATCCGCTGCAGCACGTGGAGTGCATCGAGATCGATTCCCGAGCGGATGACCGTGATGCGATCGGCGGGCAGGCCGCTCTCTCTAAGCATCTGACCCACGGCGTCCGAGATTGCGATCACCCTGTCGGCTCGGTTCCAGAAGCCTGGCCTGCTGAGCGGGAACGCCGTGCGTCGGGTCGCGACGAACCGGTAGCCCCGGAGTCGAGCTGCCAGCCCGGCCAGGATCACGGCGTGCGAATCGTGGGCGTGGAGGATATCCGAGCGGCGGCACTCCGATAGGGTTGCCCAGAGCGCGCGAGGATCGAGTCCCATAGTCCAACGCGGCGTTTGCACCGGGATAGAGGCCTGTACCAGACGCCGCGCAAGCTGCGAGCCCCGACTCGTGACGACCACCTGTTCGATATCGGGGAGGTGGCCAAGGGCGCGCGCGGTGAACCAGACTTGGCGCTGACCACCGCGCCACTCGCGTCCCGATGCTACGTGCACGACGCGGATACTCACGACTCGCCTGGGCGTTGCGTGGTCGGCGGATGCCCGCGCTGCTGTTGCTCGCAGCTTGGGCGCCGGCTCTTGGTCTCCGCGGTTCGAGCCATCATGTGAAAGGAGGTGCAAGCCTCTTTTTCGGAGGGGAACGTGGGTGTGGCCCGCTGGCTGTACCAATTCGCTCCCCGGTGTCGTGCTGGCACGTCGTGTGCGTGCCTATCGAGGCAGTATAGTCTCTATGGAAGCGGCACAGGGTACCGGAGTGCGGGGGAGCCTCGGAGGAACACCGCATGATCCTAGCGGACACTCGGGGACGACTGACCGGCGATGACGTCGAGTTGGTCATCCTGGTTCTCAGCAATGGCTCGGCGAACAGGCGTGCGAGTCTCGAGCGTCGCCTCGTGGCAGAGGGGCCGGATGCCCTATTGGACGAACCCGGACTCGTCGAGCGTTTGCTCGCGCTCCCGACCCTCATGGTCCCATCGCAGCCGCTACTCTTCTACGTCCTGGTCCGGCACGCCCTGCTCCGTTCAGGAATCGACGACAGGGATTTGGCGGACTATCTCGCCTCCATGCTGTCCACGTTCGGCCAGCGCGACCGCGCATGGCGGATCGATTGGAACGACGACCACCAACATCATTACCTTTTCGACATCGTCTCGGATTTGGAGGCGACCCAGGGAAACCGCCAATTCAAGGTGATGGCCCATCTGGGGAACTACGCTCTCTGGGTGGCAGGCGTATTCCCCGATTACATCACGGCGCGGCAACGACGTAAGGGCGGGCCTGACGTAAGCTACTACGAGTCATGGGGTCAACGGGGCTACCGACTGGCTGCCCGCCACGAGCTGGCGGACCGACTCGGCCTCGACCGGGTGTTCGACGTGGCCGCCGACCGATTCTCCGCGTTGCGGAGCGCATTCAACGAGCTGAGCGCCCAGCTTTACTTCCCTGGACGGCTGGCTCCCGGGTTGGATCCCACCCACTAACCGAGCAGTCGGCCTCCTACTTCGTTGCCTGCCCAACCAACGCCCGGAAGAGGCTCATGTCCGGCGCGGCTCGGTCCCGCCAAAAACTCTCAGGATGCCATTGGACGCCGAGCAGCCAGCCGTTGTCGTGCTGCTCGACGGCCTCGATGACCCCGTCGTGCGATTCGGCTGACACGGCGAGGCCGGGCGCCAAGTCTCGAATGGCCTGATGATGAAAAGAGTTGACCGCGAGCGTGTCACACTCGAGCGCCGCATTCAGCTGACTCTGGGGATGGATGGTGATGGCGTGGCTCCTCACGTCCCAGCGCTCCCCGATGTCGTGGTTGAGCGGACCGCCGAATTCACTGGGCAGGTCCTGCCACAATGTGCCGCCGAGCGCAACGTTCACCAACTGCAGCCCGCGGCAGATTGCGAGGGTGGGCAGGTGGCGCTCCCTGGCGGCGGCGAACAAGATGAGCTCGAATTCGTCGCGCCGGCGATCGATCTTCTTCAACTTGGGGCTGGGTTCGGCCCCGTAGCGTGCCGGGTCGACGTCCTCGCCGCCCGAGAGGATCAGGGCATCGCAGCCGTCGAGCGCGTGAATGGCGTGACCGATGTCCATGAGGGGGGAGAGCAAAAGGGGCATCCCTCCCGCGCTCGCCACCGCGTGGACATAATCGACGTTGACCCCCGTTTGGTGCTTCCCGCCGTCATCGGTCACCCGTCCCGAGACGGCGACCCGCGGAGGCTTCACGGGAGGACGCTGTCCGGGAAGAAGGGACACCCCGGCTGTTCGAACTTGACCGGATCGAGCTGGATGCCGATCAGCGGAACCAATTTCGACCCGATCGAGACCTGGCCGATCTCGGGCGCCCCAGTCACCTTGGCGCCCTCGTAGACCATGAGTCCGCGGGCCGTGCCATCGGGATTGAGAACCAGCACGCCGAATTCGGGATCGGTGTTCTCGGGAAAGGTTCCTTCCACGCCGATCACCCAGCCGGAACCCGACCGACCCACGAAGGCCGGGTAGGCCGGACCTACCGCAAACCTGGCCACGAGGGTCTCCGGCAGGGTCGCCGGCGGGCCTCCAAGGGTTTGATCGGGGGTATTGAATTCGGAGAGCAACAGCGTGGGCCCCGCCAGGGCGGCAATGCCGCAGCCTGCGCGACCCGGGCCCTCTCGGCCGCCGCAACCTGCGATGGCCAGGAGGATGACGCCGGCCCAGACGTAAGGGCGTCGCATGGCAGATATCCTCGGTAAGTTGTGGTACCGCTAGGCTTTCTAAAGATATCATGATGCCGGGTTCCCGGCCCGGCATCGCTTGACGCCCCCGAACGGGAACCCTAACATACTTGAGCCTCACAGACTGGAGATATTGCTGTGGCCTTGTATGAGTACCATTGCACCGCCTGTGGCCACGACTTTGATCGTTTCATGTCCCTCGCGGAGCATGAGCGGGCTCGGATGACCTGTCCGAAGTGCAAATCGACCAAGGTCGAACGGGTGTTCACGCCATTCTATGCCAAGACCGTCAGGAAATCCTGATGGTCTTTGAGGGTCTGCGGGAACGTCTCGAGCGCCTGCTGGCAGAAGACGACCCTTTGTCCCGCACCCGGGCGCAGCTTGCCCGCTTTAGGGATACCCTGATCGACGCCAAGGCCGGCGTGCACCAGATGCGCGAAGCACGGGTGCAGACGGAGCGGAATCTGGAGCGGGAACGGAAGCATCTGGTGGATGCCGAACGCCGCGGGCGCCTCGCGGCAGACATTTCGGATCGAGAGACAGCCGAGATCGCCGAGGAGTTTGCAGCCAAGCACCGGGAGCGGGTCGCGGTCTTGGAGCGAAAACTGGCGGCGCAACGTGACGAGTTGGCGCTCGCGGAGCGTGAAGTCGCGGAGATGGCGCAGCGCATGAAAGATGCGAAGCTGGGCCTCCCAACGGAGGACGTGAGCGACAGCGTCAAGCGAGCGTGGCGTGACTTGGAGGCCGCCGGTGCCCCCAACCCCGAGACGGACCTCCGTAACGAGTTGCTCGGTTCCGAACTGGACCAGCACGCCAAGGAGCAGGCGGTCGAAGCCCAGCTTGCCCATCTCAAGGACAAGCTCAACCGCGACAAAAAGTAGATTTCGCCGCGCCGATTGCTGGGCGTGGCGATGCGTGACCGGCACCGTTGGGTGTCGCGCAGACGAAGTGCATGGCATGTTGCGTCCGTTTCACAGCCCTAGCTCCCTCAAGGGGACGACCAAGCGATGACAACACCGACGATCAGCGATAAGACCTTCTTCGGACACCCTCGAGGCCTGGCGACACTCTTCTTCACCGAGATGTGGGAGCGGTTTTCCTACTACGGGATGCGGGCGTTGCTCACGCTCTTCATGACCGCCCCTCTGGCGGTGGCCGGAAATCCCGGCCTCGGCTACGGCGCTGCCAAGGCCGGGGCGGTGTATGGGCTGTACACCTCGATGGTCTACTTGCTCGCCCTGCCGGGCGGGTGGGTGGCCGACAACCTGTGGGGACAACGGCGAGCGGTCTTCGTCGGGGGCTGCCTGATCGCCGCGGGCCAGTTTGCGTTGGCCTCTCCGCTGGTGGGCATGCCCGGCACGCCGAGCTTCTTCACCGGCCTCCTGCTGATCGTGCTCGGGACCGGCTTGCTCAAGCCCAACGTGAGCACCATGGTCGGCGAGCTCTACCCCAGCGCCGAAGCCGCCGGTGACGATGAAGAGGCTCGCCTCCGCGCCGAGAAGTGGGGTGCGAAGCGCGACGCCGCCTTCTCGATCTTCTACATGGGCATCAACCTCGGCGCGTTCCTGGCGCCGCTGGTCTGCGGCTACCTCGGGCAGCGGGTGAGCTGGCACGTGGGCTTCGGCGCGGCCGGCGTCGGCATGACCATCGGCGTCATCCAG
>Ga0210366_10000133_pt1 | contig 10479 bp, 11 predicted proteins | sample S641metaT_FD_190380 | JGI IMG/M metagenome (GOLD analysis project Ga0210366, IMG submission 190380) | Metatranscriptome of estuarine sediment microbial communities from the Columbia River estuary, Washington, United States - S.641... | ecosystem: Environmental > Aquatic > Marine > Intertidal... | reverse complement strand
GTCTCGGTCTCGGCGATGCATCGAGCCTCGGTCGTGTCGCCCGCAGCGGCGATCTGCGCCGCTTCCTTGGCGTTGGGCTGGCGCGGGATCTTCATCTTCTCGATCAACGGAGTGCCGTCCACCTTCACCTTGTGACCACGCGTGGGCGCTCCCACAGCGGGGCTCGTGAAGAGGACTGAGCACAGGAGTAGCACGGCCGTGGCCGTTACGGAGATGGTTCGGAACTTCATGTCGACCCCCCAGTCGATGGCAGCTGGGTCACGAGCGTCCGTGACCTTTCGCCAACCATACCGCTGGCACTACGCGGAGAGCAAAACGGGGGATGTCGGTGTTCGGGGGCTGGTGCTCAGCTAACGCCCACGAGCTTCTTGGCCAGTGCCACTGCTTCGATCGCGTCCTCCGCATAGCCGTCGGCGCCGATCTGGTCGGCCCATTCCTGCGTGACCGGAGCGCCGCCGACGAGCACCAGCACCTTGTCGCGCAGGCCGGCCTCTTGGAGCGCTTCGATGGTCTTCTGTTGTGCCGGCGTGGTCGTCGTCAGTAGGGCGGAGAGCAGAAGCAGCTGAGGTTCGCTCTCCGAGACCTTCTGCACGAACTGGTCTGGCGAGACGTCGTTCCCCAGGTTGGTCACCTCGAAGCCTGCGGCCGAGAGCATCGAGCACACGATGGTGAGGCCGATCTCGTGGAGGTCTCCTTCGACGGTTCCCGCCACTGCTGTCCCCAGGGTCTCGCGCCCCTCGGTGGAGGCTTCGAACGCGGGCTGCAGTACCGCGACGGCCATCTGCATCGCGAGGGCGCCCTGCACCAACTCGGGCAGGAAGAACTTCCCACAGCCGAAGCGCTCGCCGACCTCCTCGATACCTTTCACCAGACCCATGTCGAGGATGGCGCCGGGGGGGAGTCCCCTGTCGAGTGCTTTCTGCGCCAGTTCCGCCGCGAGGCCCTCTTCGCCGTCGATCACGGCTTGCGTCAGCTGCTCGTAGATCTCCTCGCTCATGCGATTCCTCCTTAGTGGATAGAGCGTCCGGCCGTCTTCGACCGTCGTCAGCAGAACACTACTCCACGGAAATCGAGACCAGAATGCTCCGAAAATGCCTCTGTTAGCGTTGCTTCGAACCTACCGACCATGGGAGTGCACGGTGGCGAGAGCGCAGATCCGATACCTGAGCGACGGCGAGAAGCAGTTCATCCACGAGAAGGTCCTCGAGGTGCTTGCTGAGGTAGGCATCGCCTTCAACACCACAGAAGCGATCGATCTCCTCGCTGATGCGGGTGCTGAGGTTGATCGCGAGAACCTTACCGCCAAGTTGACCTGGGACATCATCGAACCAGCGTTGAAGACGGTTCCCACGCAGGTCCTCCTGGCGGGCCGGGTACCCGAAGCAGATGTGGTCCTGGGCGGTGATCGGTGGGTCTGCACGAGTGACGGGATGACTACGAACGTTCTGGATGACCTGACCGGCGAGATTCACAACGGCACGGTCGAGGACCTGGCCACCTTCACCCGACTTACCGATGCCATGCCTGAGATAGACACGCTTTGGCCGTCTCCCCAGACCGGGGATGTAGACAGCTGGAACATGCCGCTCGTCATGCAGGCGACGATGATGCGCAACAGCGTGAAGCACGTGCAGGACGAGGTTCGGGCGCCCGAGATGGTTGATCCCATCCTCGACATGTACGAGGCGGCCGCGGGCGCGAAGCTAACGGAGCGGCCCTACTTCTCGGTGACCAACTGCACCATCGCGCCTCTGCAGCACGAGAAGGAGATGACGGAGGCCGGCCTGATGATGTGCAAGCGCGGCGTGCCGATCTTCGTGCTGCCTATGCCCCTGGTCGGAACGACCGGGCCGGGCACGGTGCTGTCCACCTGCATCGTCGAACTCGCCGAGCTGCTCTCGGGCGTCGTCCTCTACCAACTCGCGAATCCAGGGTGCGCGACGATCGCCGGGGTCGGAGGGGGAGTCACAGACATGCGCACGGGGGGTTATCTGGCTTCCAGCCCCGAGATCGGCTTGATCAACATGATCTGCGTCGAGATGGCTCGCTTCTACGGCCTTCTCGTCCAGACCACGGGGATGTCCTCCGACGCGAAGGCGGCCAACTTCCAGGCGGGCTCCGAAGGCGGGATGACGGCGCTGGTCGCCGCTCTGCTCGGCTCCGATTCGCTCATCGCGGCTGGCTCGCTCGACGGCGTCCAGATCTCGAGCCTGGCGAAGGTTGTGCTCGACGGCGACCAGATAGGTGCACTGCGTCGGTACATGCGTGAGGATCCTATAGACGAGGAGCACGCGCTGATGGACGACATCAAGGCCATCGGTTTCGGCGGTCACTACCTCGCACAGAAGACCACACGCCGTTTCGCCCGTACCGAGGTCTGGCAACCCGAGGTGTTCCAGCGCGGGACCTTCAGCAACTTCGCTGACACGCCGCTGGTTGCGCAGGCCGTCCAACGGGCCCAGGAGATCTTGGAGACCTACGAGCCTGCCCCTCTGCCGGCCGGCGCCGACGAGCGGATCCAGGAGGTCCTCGACGAGTGGGCGGCGGAAGCGGTCAAGGTCTAGCAGGACCCCGGCTTCCCGCTTGCACAGCCGATGTAGATGGGGCTAGGCTCGCGACATGACCGAGAGTCAGGAAGAACTCCGGGGAGCGGCGGTCGCTAGCCTCAAGCGCAAGCGGTCGTTCAAGCAGTTCGTGGTGGCGTACGTTTTCGTCAACGCGCTGTGCATCGTGATCTGGGCACTGACCCGTCCCGACGGACAGGAGTTCTGGACGGACTTCTGGCCGGGGTGGGTCCTTTTCGGGATGACCATCGCACTGGTCGCCAGCGCCTGGAGCGCCTACGGGCCCGGGAACCGCCCGATCACCGATCGCGAGATCGACGAGGAGATGCGCAAGCTCGGCGGAAGCTGACTCGAGCTCGTCGGTCAGGGCGTCAGCCTCAGTGTCCTAGGCTCAACCTGAGCCTGCGGTCACCAGGGCGATGGCCAGCAGGGCCAACACCAGCCCCGCGATGTGCAGCCTGCCGAGTCGCTGCTTCTGGAATACGCGTGCGAGAAGCACCGTACTCGCTGGGTAGAGGGAAGAGATGACCGGGACCCATGTAAGTGAACCGGCGCGAACCGCCGTTATGTACGCGGCGTTCGCCGCCGAATCAAGCACTCCTGCAACAGCGGCCACCCTGACTGCGCCGCCCGGGCTGCGCCCGATGCCCTTCCACACCGAGGGGATCATGGCGAGCCCGATCACCGCTGACGCCTTCGCAGCCACCAGGGGCCAAAGACCTGCCTCTTGCGATGTCTGTGCGAGACAGACGTAGAAGGCGCCGAAGCCGAGACCTGAGGCGATCGCGACCCAGAAGCTCCTGTTGATGGCGCGGCGTATCTTGACCGTCAGCGCTGCCCCCGGATCCGCGTGGTGTCCTTCGCCGCCTGCGAGGAGACCGACCGCGACAAGCGCTATCGCGACCCCCGTCATGGTTAGCGCTCCCGGAGTCTCACCAAGTGCGAGACCGACCACAACGGGGGTCAGTGCTGCGGAGACCGCCGTGGTGGGGGCGACGACGCTCGCGGCGCCTTTCGCCAGTTGTCCGTACAGACCGTAGAGGCCGGCGGTGCCCAGGATCCCTCCTGCCGCTCCCCAGAGCAGGTCGGATCTAGCCGGGGCACCCGGTATCACGAGTACCGCTATCAGCAGTGCGGCGAGCCCTACGGCCTGAGAGATGAAGAGGACCTGCTCCGTGCGGATGCGTCTGGATGCGACTCCACCCAGGAAGTCGCCTGCACCCCAGACTGCTGCTGCCGTGAGAGCGAGCACGATCGGCATGAAGCCGAGTCTATGCCTGATTCCTGACAGACCTAGGGCGAGGACTTGAGGCTCCCTCCGATGACCATGGGTCAACACTTCTGTGGAACCGATCGTCTAGGTCAGGGAGCGTCAGAAGCTCGGGCTGAGAAGTCGTCGGAGCCTAGAGGGCTCGACCGGTAGATCTAGTGTCTCGATCGTCGTCAAAGAGGTCTGCATCGCAACACAGCGTGGTTCCCACGACCTAACGTTTAGTCAGGAGGAGGGAGCCATGAACACTCACCTCAATATCACCGAGAAGATCCCCCAGGACACGGGATGGGTTATCGCGCTGCTGCTGTTCCTGTTCCTGTTCTTTGCGAGGTTTGTCGCATTCCTCGTGATGATCGTCTGGGGAGCGATCGAGAATGCGTTGTGATCTGAAACACGAGTGTGAACCTGACTCTGCTGCGCTGCAAGGCATCACGAGACGAAGGTTCTTGGGACTGGCACCGGTTGCCGTCGCGTCGTTGACGTTGGCAAGCGGGACAGAAGCCAGTGAAGATGAGCTTGCCCAAGCTCATGCCCTGGACCCTGCGGTACTTATCGATCTGACTCGTTGCGTTGGGTGTGGCAGGTGTGTTGATGCATGCAAGGCCGACAACGGACTGGACGTGCGCGACGACCAGCCGGCGATCGGCCCGGAGGCGCAACTCGCGTCGAGCAACTACACGGTCGTGAAAGCACTCGAGGTCGATGGCGAAACGGTGACCGTGAAACGCCAGTGCATGCACTGTCTCGAACCAGCATGCGCGTCGGTCTGTTTCGTCAAGGCCCTTACCAAGAGCGAAGCGGGTCCGGTCGTCTACGACCCCAACCGCTGCATCGGGTGCAGGTACTGCATCATGGCCTGCCCCTTCGGTATCCCTACGTTCGATTGGGAGGCCAGGTTCGGACGGGTCAACAAGTGTGATCTCTGTGTGGACCGCACGTCCCAGGGGATGCCGACCGCTTGTGCGGAGGCATGCCCCGGCGGAGCCCTAACCTTCGGGCGCCGGGAGGACATGTTGATGGAGGCGCATCGTCGCCTCGATTCGGATTCGCGATACGTGAAGCACATCTATGGGGAGACGGAGGTGGGGGGAACCTCCATCCTCTACGTCTCGGACGTGCCCTTCGAGAAGCTGGGGATGAGGGCAGGTCTGCCCGATGAGCCTCTGCCCGGATACACGTGGGAGATCACGAGGCTGATACCGCCGGCGGCAGCCGGCATCGGAGCGGCCTTGGTCACCCTGTACCTGCGTCGGGTTCGGGTTCTGGAGGAGGAGCGAGCCGCGAAGGCCGCGATTTCAGAACCGGAGAGCCTGCTCGGGGAGGGGGACTCATGAGCGTCGATCTGAAGACTCGGGAACAGAGCCGGGATGATAGCGCCAAGAGGGCGGCCTGGGATCTCCACATGACCCCGGGGCGGTCCATCCTGCTGGGTCTGGCGATCCTGGGAGGGATAGCCGCGGCCTACAGGCTATTCGCAGGTCTTGGGGCATCGACCAATCTCACCGACCAATGGCCGTGGGGTCTTTGGGTCTGGTGGGACGTCATGGTTGGTGTGGCGCTGGCCGGAGGAGGTTACTCGACGGCTCTGCTCGTCCACTTCCTCGGACAGGACCGCTTCAAGTCAATCGAGCGTGCGGCTTTCCTTACCTCGCTCATCGGATACCTGCTGGTAGTGGTCGGCCTGTTCCTCGACCTGGGCCGATGGATGAACGTGTACCGGATCCCGATGATCTGGAACGCCAACATCCACTCGGTCATGTTCGAACTCGTCTGGTGCGTGAGCGGCTACACCTTCGTCCAGATAGTCGAGTTCGGGCACATCTTCGTGGAGAAGGTCCGAGCACCTCGATTGGCGCACGTGCTGGAGAAGATCTACGCCCCGACGCTGATCATCGGTGTGTGCCTTCCGGTACTTCACCAGTCAGCGCTCGGTTCGCTCTACATCATCGCTGCCGGCAGGCTCGACCCGCTGTGGTGGAGCATGCTGCTGCCGGTGTTCTTCCTGATGTCGTCGTTCTTCGTCGGGCCGGCCATGGTCACGGTGGAGAACTTCCTGGCGGCGAAGCCCCACAACAGGAAGCCCCCGGTTGACGTTCTGCGCCAGATGGTGCGGATCTCAGGTTGGCTGATGGTCGTCTACTTCGGTCTGAAGGTATTCGACCTGACCTATAGAGGGATGTGGCCGGAGGTTTTCGCTGGAACGACCGCGAGTCGCCTCTACCTGGTCGAGATCGTCTTCGGGATCTTGGTGCCGATGATCATCTTCCTGCGGCCGTACAAGTCTCAGGCCCGATTGATGACGGGGGCAACACTCGCGGTTGTGGGCGTCGCTCTCAGCCGAGCCAACGTCGTCTTCACGGGTATGGCGCAACAGGCGCAGGGCGCCAGTTACGTCCCATCGGGCGGGGAACTGGCGGTGACGATAGGCATCGTTGCGGCAGGGGTGCTCGCCTACGCGTTCATCTGTGACAACTTCCCGATCCATGGTGCGGAGGTCAGGGAACCGGTGGTTCCCGAGTCTCCGGCCGGCGCTCACCACGTTGCAAGGTCGAAGCCCATAGGGGATATCCCCGCAGTGAGGAGTCGGGGGAAGGGCAGTCCTCCGACAGGTCGAAAGTCTCCATAGGGGTGCCTTGCAGCGGCACATGCCGCCCCGGGAGTACATGGGCTCCCGGGGCGGCCTTCTGCCTGGGCCCGTTTGACTCATCCCGGGCTCAAGGTGGGCGGAATCCCGGACGATATCTCAGCAACGGATCAAGGGGTCAAAGAGTGGAGAGTGCTGGGTCTGCCAGCGACGTAGGGGCCCGGTTCTCGGACTGGCTCAAGAAGACGGTCGATAGCTCGGGTTCCGACCTGCACATAAAGGTAGGGGCGCCTCCAGCCATCCGCGTCTCCGGGGAGTTGGATCGTCTCGACGAGCCGGCACTCCACCCGGAGGAAACACAGGCGATCGCCGAAGCCATAATCCCCGACGAACGCAGGGAGCGATTCGATGAGTTCGGCGAGGTCGACTTCGCTCACTCCGAGCCGGGGATCGGCCGGTTCCGCGTCAATGTGTTCAGACAGCGTGGATCGGTGAGCATGGTGCTTCGCACACTTCGCATAGGCGCGCCCACCATCGAGGAGATGGGCCTGCCCCCGGTCATATCGCAGTTGGCGGAGGGACACCGAGGCCTGGTGGTGGTTACCGGCCCGACAGGTTCCGGGAAGACCACGACCCTCGCGGCGATGATCGGCCATATCAACAAGAATCGGAAGGCACACATAGTCACCATCGAGGATCCCATCGAGGTCCTTCACCACGACGAGATCGCGAGCATCAATCAACGCGAGGTGGGCGACGATACCCAGAGTTTCCTGCTCGGCCTTCGTGCGGCCCTGCGGCAGGACCCCGACGTGATACTCATCGGCGAGATGCGGGATCCCGAGACGGTTCAGGCCGCCTTGCAGGCCGCTGAAACCGGACACCTCGTGTTCTCGACCCTGCACACCGTGGACGCGACCGAGACCGTCAACCGGCTCGTCGACTTCTTCCCTCCCTATCAGCAGCACCAGGTGCGCCTGACCCTCGCCGGAGCCTTGCGCGGCATCGTCTCCCAGAGGTTGGTGCCGACCCTCAGCGGTGGGAGGGTTCCCTGTATCGAGGCGCTGGTCATGACGGGCCGTGTGGCGGAACGCATATCGGACCCGACCCGCACCTCCGAGATCCACGAGGTGATAAAGGAAGGCGCCTTCTATGGGATGCAGACCTTCGATCAGTCGCTTCTCGAATTGGTTCGAGCGGGGTGGATCAGCGTTGATCAGGCTTTCGAAGCTTCCACGGCGCCGCATGACTTGAAGCTCATGCTGGAGCAGGCGCAGCTGATCGCTGCAGGCTCGGGTCCTGTCGGCTAGTCAGCGTCTGAAGATCGAGCCGAGCATCATCCCGAAACCAGCGCCCCCAACCACGTCCAGGGGTTCGTGGGCCCCCACGTAGATGCGACCGAATCCAACGGCCGCGGCAAGCGGATAGAGCAGAGGCCTGATCCGCTTGGGAACCAGGGGAGCGGCCGTCATGGCTAGGGTGACCGCCACCGCGGAGTGGCCCGATATCCAGCCGAAATCCCCGCCGTGGTTCCCGCGCATCTTCTGCACGTCGTGCAGGGCCTGGGGCCGTCCTCGGGCGAGGATTCGTTTCAGGGCCTTGGCCCCGAGCCAGGCCACGGTTCCAGCGAGTCCGATGCGCAGCGCCAGGTCCTTGTCCTTGCGCGCCAGGGCTATGCCGGCCACCGCAGGCACCGTGCCGAAGGTTCCGAGCTGCATCACGGTCTTGACCACCAGTTGAGGGTCGGAGGACATCCTGTTGATCGCGTGGAAGGCGTCCTGCTCCGTTTCGCTGTAGGGGCGAGCGGCCGCCAGGCCGCTGCCGGCCAAAGCCGCTGCTCCCAACATGAACTGGAGTGCACGCTTCATGGATCGGAATGCTACTTGCGTCCCAGGGTTCGTACACTGCTCCCGTGGCCGAAGAGACAGTGGATGTCATCGTCGAGATCCCGAAGGGGTCCCGGAACAAGTACGAATACGACCCGGAGAGCGGGTCGATGGTCCTCGACCGGATGTTGTTCACCTCCATGCAGTACCCGGCCGACTACGGCTTCATCCAGGGAACGCTCGGTGATGACGGAGACCCACTAGATGCTCTCGTCTTGGTGGGAGAGCCCACGTTCCCTGGGTGCCTGATAAGGGCACGCCCCGTCTGTCTCTTCCGGATGCGCGATGAGAAGGGCGAGGACGAGAAGATACTCTGCGTTCCGCTGAAGGACCCCATGTGGTCGCACGTGCGGGACCTTGACGATCTTCCTCCGCCGTTGCTGAACGAGATCGAGCATTTCTTCCAGGTCTACAAGGATCTTGAAGGTCACAAGGTGGCCACCGACGGGTACGAGCCTAGGTCCGCAGCGCTCGACGTCATCGAAGACGGGCGCTGGAGACTGGAACATGGAGACGAACGATGAGCGAAGTCCTGGTAAGCCTGACGAAGCGTGACGACTCGTTGCCCTGGAACGAGGTTCCGCGTCCGGAGGGTGACGACACCCCGCCTGGGGAGGACGTCGTGCTATTCGAATCGGCGGACGGACGATTCACCACGGGTCTGTGGCGTCGCCCGGTGCGTGAGGGGGCGATGACGCGTCCCTTCCACGAGGTCAGCGTGATCATCGACGGCATCGTGGAGATCGTCGATCCCGATGGAACCGTACATCGCGCAGAACCGGGGGACATCCTCGTGACCCCTCGAGGCAGCGATGGAACCTGGCGATGCGTTACCGACGTGAAGAAGTTCTGGGCTATCTGCGAGACGGACGAGGTCGCTCCCGGAACCTTCGTCGTGCGTCCCGACGATCTCGAGTGGGAAACGACTTCCACGGGAAAAGAGGTGACCGCCTGGAGTTCCGGCGACGGACAGTTCTCCTGCGGCTACTGGCGCAGTCAGCCCGAGGAGGGTCCCATGGAGCCTCCCTTCCACGAGATGATGCAGATCATCGAAGGCGAGATCACCGTCACGGATCACGACGGCACCAAGTTCGAGGTTGGGTCCGGCGATTCCCTCGTCGTTCCCGCAGGCTCTCAGGCCGTTTGGAGCAGCCACGCGCCGGTCTTCAAGTTCTGGGCGATCTACAAGGGCGAGTGAATCACCAGGGCGGCGGAGTCTCCCAGCGCCAAAGTCGCAGTTGGGCGTCACCATCCACCCGGTCGGTAGCGGCCAGGCAGGTGCTCTAGGCAGGTCTCAGGCGCTGTAGCGGTGTCGTGGGATCGCGTTGGTGTGGTGACTCACTCCAGGCCCCGACTTCTTGCGGCGTTCTCGGAGGATCTCGGTCGGCGAGGCAGCCGTGTTTACCTCGATCGACCTGTCCGGTGTCGAAAGACCGTCGGAGCGGCGGGTCAGCCATTCTTCGATGGATACCCAGTGGGCGCTTCGCGTAGACGTCTGTGTGGGTGTCAGGCCCATGAGGAAACCGTATCGGCTAGATGGCCTAGGGACATCGGCAATCGACTCTGAATACGAGTGCAGGGGTGCCCTACTCAGGGCTTGCGTGGGGGCGTATTATGAGGGGAAGTTCCACGGGCCTACGGACCGCTCTCCGGAAGATCCGGTTCGTTCGGTACGTAGAACTCCACCGTGGTTCCCTCACCCGGCGCGGATTCCAGGCGGAACCATCCCCCTGCCAACGACGTCCTCTCTCTCATGCTGGACACCCCGATGTGGCCCGCTACCGGGCCAAGGTGAGCAGCGTCGAATCCGACACCGTCGTCTTTGATCCTGGTCCTTATGCCGCCGTCCAGAGGGGAGAGAAGCACGTCCACCCTGGAGGCTTTGGCATGTTTGATCGTGTTGGTCAGTGCCTCCTTGGCGACGCGGAAGGCTATGGCACGCGTCTCGGATCCCGGTTCATCTTCCAAGCGCGACTCGAAGGTGAAGCCGAATCCGTGCTCCCTGGACGCGTCACTGAGAAGGTCGCGGAGAGCTGCGCTCAGACCTTCGCGGTCGAGAGCCGGGGGCCGAAGTTCGAACATGAGATGGCGCAACCGTTGGATAGCAGCGCTGATGGTGTCCTCCAGCTTCTCGATCATCTCTTCCTGTTTCGGATCGGTGCTCAGCCGGCG